>Ga0209018_1000728_pt1 | contig 29134 bp, 24 predicted proteins | sample YNPBryBLVA2012_FD_185814 | JGI IMG/M metagenome (GOLD analysis project Ga0209018, IMG submission 185814) | Anoxygenic and chlorotrophic microbial mat microbial communities from Yellowstone National Park, USA - YNP Bryant BLVA 2012 (SPAdes)... ...
GACCTTGTAAAACCCCCGGATCCGGTATCCCATGTGCTGCACTCGCATGCCACCCCTCCTCAGTCCTGCGAGTGCCAAAGGTTTTTGAGCTTATGCAGCCCCTGGGGGCTTGACCGCCGGAGCCCACCAGGGTGCCCCCGGTGAGCCCCAAGCGGGCTTACCAGTTTACCGCAACCAGCGGCGAAGCGCTAGCGGCGGGTCACCTTCCAGACCCGCAAGCCGCCTTTTTTATCCTTGTCCTCGGAGAAGTTCGCGACGATGTAGGTGCTTCCCCTTTCTTTCACCACCGCCACGCTGCTGGGGGAGGAACCGGGGATCCCCAGCTCGCTCTGCTCCAAGGCGAAGCCGCCGTCCGGGAGCTGCAGGTACACCTGCAGCGCACCTGAAGCCCGGAGCGCCACCACATCCTGCCGCCCATCCCCGTCCAGATCCCCCACCGCCACGTCCCGGAAGGAATCAATGGGCTCGTTCTGGTCCGCGTAGATCACCGTGCGCTCCGGGGTAGGGAGCAGCTTGCCTGGTTTTTTGGCCAAGCGGTAAGCCAAGAGGGCGTGGGCGTAGCTGTGCTCCCCCTCCTTGGGGCGCAAGCTCTGGTACACGGCGAGGATGACCTGATCCGGTTTCTTCCCATCCAGGCTTCCCGCCGCCACCCCCAACACGAAGCTCTGGATGGGGAGGGCATCGGAGCGGTAAGGGGTGAACGCTTGCCCGCGACCATCGTTGAGGAAGATGTAGAACTCGTTGCCGCCCTTGTGGGAGGCCGTGAGGATGTCGGGGCTGCCATCCCCATCGAAGTCCCCCACCGCCACGTGGTCCCCGTAAACCCCCCGGGGGAAGCTGGCAGGGGAAAGCTTCCACCCCTCCTTGGTGTTGAGCACCACGTTCACCAACCCGCTGGTGATGGCTTGATTGGTCCCGAGATCCAAATCCAGCTCCGCCAAGGTCACGATATCCGGCCGGCCGTCCCGGTTGAAATCCGCCACCGCCAACGCCCGGGAGGTGACGCTGCCGTTGGCCCGGGGAAGCTGCACCCAGCGGGAAAACCCACCCTGCCCATCACCGTAAAGCACGTAGCTGGGCTTGAAGTGGCAGGCCAGCGCCAAATCCAGGTGGCCATCCCCATCGAAGTCCGCCACCTTCACGTCGCCGTAGTCGTACGCGGGACCCTCGGGCCAGCGCGCCGCGCCCCAGGGGATCCAACGCTGGTCCTTGCGCAAGAAGATCCAAGGGTGGGGCTCCCCCTTCCGGGCAGGGGGAACCACCAGGTCCCGCACCCCGTCCCCGTCCATATCCGCCCAGGCGAACCCCATTTGCCACAGCCCCGCCTGGGGAAGCCCGGCGCTTTGGTCTTCGAACTGCAACTTGCGGATCAGGCGGGGTGGCAGCAGCGGCCCCCGGGCAATGAGGTACTTCCCTTCGAAGAACTCCGCTCGCTCCTCCTGCTGCACCTCCCTCCCCTGGCGCACCAGCCAAGCCTTGTGCCCCGCGGAGCGCGGGTCCTCCAGCGGCAAGTTGCGCAGGTAAACGAACTGCTCGTCCTCGCCGACGATTTCCATCACCGCGTTCACCCGGGGGTGCGGACGGGCCAGGTTGCCCCCCAGGCGCAGCTCGGTGCCCCGCGGCACCGCCACCACCTGGTAGTACTCTCGCACCCAACGCTCCCAGGGATCCTCCTCCACGCTCGCCCCTGGCGTAGGGGTGGGCGCCGGTTTGGCCACCTGCGCCCAGCTAGGCGCAACCACCACCGAAGCCAGGAGCAAGGCACCGAGCACGTGTTTTCTCGCCATGACGAACCTCCTCCACCGCCCCACCTGCACTGGGGGGCTCCGTTACCGCTGCAACTCCCGTGCCACCCCCTGCGGTTGACAACCTCCCTATGGGGCCTTAGCATAAAGGGGGAGCGGAAAGCATGGGTGCGGCCAAGGCTGCGCCAAGCTCGCAGGTGGGGCGCCTCATCCGGGAACACCGGGTACGGCGGCAGCTCACGCAAACTGAGCTGGCGCGCCAGATTGGCATCTCCCAGTCGGACCTGTCGCGGATGGAGAAGGGGGAGTACCGCGTCCCCCTGGACGTGCTGTTCCGCATCCTCCAGGCGTTCGAGATGAGCCTTGGGGAGTTCTTCGGGGAGCTCGCCGCGAGCCCCTTGACAGCGGAGGAGCAAAAGCTGCTAGACTTGTTCCGGAAGCTTTCCCGCGAAGCCCAGCGGGAGGTTCTGGAGTTCGCGGCGTTCAAGCTTTCCCGGGAGGGGCAGTGATGGCCACCACCGAACGCTACCTGCGCTTGACAGCCCTGGGGCAGAAGGCCTTCAGCCGGGGTCAGCTGGAGCGGGCGCTGCGGCTCTTCGCCGCCGCCGAGGAGGAGGCCCGGCGCACCGGGGATCGGGAGCTGGCGGACCGGGCGTTCTGCAACCGCTGCGTGGTGCTGTTGGAGCTGGATCGCCTGGACAGCGCGGTGGGGGAGCTCAAGCACGTGCTCATGCGCTCCCGGGACCCCTTCACCTCCTGGATGGCCGCTTACTACACCGCCCAGGTTTACGAGGCGGAGGGGAACCTGCAGCGGGCCTTGGCCTACGCCCGCCGCGCCCGGGAGCTCTCGGAAAGTTGCGGCGACCCCCGCACCCGCTTCCACTCCGCCAACCAGCACGGGGTGCTGGCGCTGCGCCAGTCCCGCTTCCCCGAGGCCGCGGAGTCGTTCGCTTTGGCGTTGGAGCTCGCCCCTCAGGTGGGGGTGGACGAGCTGGCGGTGGCCATCGCTCGGGACAACCTGGGCTACTGCCTGATGTGCACCGGCCAGTCCCAGGAGGGGCTTGCACTTTGCCAGGACGCCGCCGCTACCCTGGAGAAGCTGGGCTCCCGCCAGTACCTGGCGGAGGTTTACCAGGACCTGTGCTACGGCTTTCTCCAGCAGGGGGAGTGGGCCATAGCCCAGGCGTTCGGGGAAAAGGCCCTGGCCTTGGCCCGGGAGTACGGCTACGAGGACATCGAGCGCAACGTGCTCATGCTCCTGGCCGACGCTGCCCTGGAAGCGGAGGACGAGGCCACCGGCGAGCGCTACCTGCAGCAGCTCGCCAAGCACTACCCGGATTTCCGCGGCATGCAGCAGTTCCTTCGGGCGTTCAACGTCCGCGAGGTCATCAACTTGAAAGCGTGAGGCAGCCATGAAACGCGCCCTTTATGCAGCGAGCTTGACCGTGGCGGTAGCGGCGTTCGCCGCCGAACCCTACACTTTGGACCGCAACGGGGTGTTCTGGCGGGTGGAGGCCACCTCCTCCGGTGCGGCGTTGGTGGGGACCAAAGGTTCCGTGGAGGTGGCGCGTTCGCTGGTGCCTTTCCCCTTGGGGCTCGCGGGCCAGTACGACAGCAACCTGCAGCTGGTGGCGGACGAGCTTTCCGGCAAGGTGGTACTCGCCTGGCAGCGCAACTTCTCCGAGACGGCCAGCGACGTGGTGCTCGCCGTTTGGCACGAGGGCAGCTGGGAGCGGGTGGAGTACCTGGTGCGGGACGCGTTCCTCCACCCCCGCAACCCGGTGCTGCGCCTCGCGCAAGCCACGAGCAGCTACCCTGACCCGGAAAACCCCGACACGCTGATCACCGTGAAGGAATCGTTCGCGCTGCTCGCCTGGTGGCAAGGCAGCAGCGAGCAGCAAGCGCGCCTGGCGATCCTCCGGCTTACCGGGGAGCCCGAGGACCCAGGGGCGTTGGAGGTGCGGGACGTGAGCACTTCCCCGGGGATCGGCTTCAACTGCCCGCAGCCGCTTCCCGACGAGGCAGTGGAGCGGCCCGCCTTCGCCGTGGAGCCCCCGGGGCCGGTGAGCCATCTGCTGGTGGCAAGCCCGGACACTTGCCTGCTGTTCGTCCACGAAATCCGCTTCGATTTGGCGCCCCCGCAGCAGCAAGATGGGGGGATCAGCGTGGAGGCCATGCGCCGCCGCCACACGCCGATCTTCGGCGTGCGCAAGGTGCTCCCGGTCACCAAGGAGCTTGCCGCCGCCGGGACCCGGGTGGTGCTGGGGGGCAACCTGCAACCGGTGCTCTACCAGGTGCTGGGCGACAAGCTGCGCTACACGGTGGCCACCGAGAGCGGTTGGTCCGAGCCCCGCACGTTGGCGGTGGGACCCGAGCTGCCCCTGGACAAGGCCATCGCCCTGGTGGAAAACCTCGCCCGCTAGCCGGGCGCCTCGCCTTGGACGGCAGCCCCTTCCTTTTCCGCTGAGCCCAGCGCTCGGCCAAGCGCTAGCCCGCTGCGAAGAGCTTTCCGCCTCGCGCCTGCTACCATGAGCCTGGGCGCATGGAGCTTTTCCGCGAGCTTTGGCGGCACCGGCAGCTGGTGCTCACCATGGCCGCTCGGGCGGTGCGGGCCCGCTACGCGGGCTCGCTCCTCGGCCTCGCCTGGGCGGTGCTGGAGCCGCTGCTGCAGTTCGCCCTGTACCTGCTGGTTTTCGGCGTGTTCCTGGGGTTGCGGGGGTTGGCGGGGGGCGGGGTGAGCTTCGCCCTCTGGCTGCTCGCCGGCCTGGTGCCGTTCCTGCTGCTCCAGGAAGGCTGGGTGCGCGCTGCCGGGGTGTTCCGCGCCCAGGCCAACCTGGTGAAGCACGTGCCTGCCCCCCTGGTGGTGCTGCTTTCTGCCGAGCTCCTGGCGGTGCTGGCGCGCCACGCGGTGCTCCTGGTAGCGCTTCTGATTTTCGCGGCCGCCTGCAGCCAGCTGCCCTTGGCTGGGCTGCCGCTGCTCGCCGCCGGGCTGCTGCTGACGCTGGCGCTGCTTGCCGGCGGTGCGCTGTGGCTCGCGGTGGCTGGGGCGTACCTTCCCGACGTGGCCCCCCTGGCTGGCACGTTGCTGGGGTTCGCGCTGTACCTCACGCCGATCCTTTACCCCGAGTCGCTGGTGCCCCAACCGCTCCAGCCTTGGATCCCGGCCAACCCCCTCTGGGGCCCAGTGGCCCTGGTGCGCCGGGGGCTGGGGCTTCCGGTGCTGAGCTTTTCCTGGGTGGTGCCGCTGGCGGCCACTGGAGTGATCCTCGCCGGGGGGATCCGGTTTTTCCGCCGCCGGCAAGCGGCGGTGCGGGATCTGGTGTGATGCCACGCACCCCGCAACCGCTTGCGCCCACCCCGGGAAGCACCGTGCTGCTGCTGCAACCCCTGCCCCCAGCGGACAGCCCGGAGTTCAATTACCTCCACCGCCTGCGGCAGCGAGAGATCCGCGCTGCGTTCGCGGACTGCCACCTCGCCTTGGACGAAGACGAAGCGGAGCTCGTGCTGCGCATCGCTTCCGAGCGGGTGCTGGTGCTGCGGCCCACGCTGGCGCAACTGGCTGCAGCGGTACGCCGGGGAGCCGCCGCGGCCTACGCCGACACCTTGGCCGCTCGCCAGGGGAACGAGCCGATCCTCACCCTCCGGAGTTTCGAACGCCGGGAAGCGCAGCTTCTTGCCTCGGGCTGCGAACCCGGAAGCCTGGAGGAAGCGCTGCAGGCTCCGGTCTCCCTCTGGCGCGCCGAGGTTTGGCGCGAGCGCACCCATGGGTCTCACGGCCCGATCGTGCGCATGGGGCTTTCCTACGAGTTCAAGGACTATTACGGCGATACCCGAATGGATGTGCTGCCGTTCGTGCCCGTGGGGGTGCGGGAGGTGCTGGAGATCGGCTGTGCCCGGGGGCTCACCGGCGCCTTGCTCCAGGAGCGCCTCGGCTGCCGCGTCACCGGGGTGGAGCTCAACCCCCAGGCGGCCCGGGAAGCGGCCAGCCGCCTGGCTGAGGTGATCGTGGGGGACGTGGAGACCCTGGAGCTTTCCCGCACCTTCGACGCCGTGGTGGCCCTGGAGCTTTTCGAGCACCTCCGGGACCCCTTCGCTTTTCTCGAAAAGGTGCGCCGCTGGCTGCGGCCAGAGGGGGTGATGATCCTTTCCACCCCCAACGTGGGGCACTGGTCGGTGGTGCGGGACTTGCTGGAAGGCCGCTGGGACTACCTACCCATGGGTCTGCTTTGCTTCACGCACCTGCGTTTTTTCACCCGCAAGAGCCTCCGGGATCTCCTGGAGCTGGGGGGGTTCGCCGAGGTGCAGCTGGTGCCGCAACGCAACCCGGTGCCTGCGAGCTTCGCCAAGGTGCTGCGCAAGCTTCCCGGGGTGGATTGGGAAAGCCTCGACACCCAGGGGTTCTGGGTCATCGCCAGGAACCGCTAACCCTCTCTTCGCGGACCCGCCACCGGCCGCCTTCGAGGCAATGGCGTCTCGCCGCAGGCCGCCGAGTCCACCGCCTTCCGCCACCCGCCCCGCCTCCGCGCCTCACGGCGTCGCGGGGAACGCTTGGTTGCGCAAAAAGCGCTGCACGTCCCAGGGGGGTGGGTCGCCCCCCAGGTAGCGGTGGAACCAATCGGCGTGCACCAGGTAGTAAAAGGCCATCTCGTACCACGAGGGCCAGTGGCCAGCGTTGGGAAACACCACCAACCGGGCCGGCACCCCTTGCCGCCGCAGCGCGGTGAAGAACTCCAGCGACTGGGTGTAGGGGACGCGGAAGTCCTTTTCCCCGGTGATCACCAGCGTGGGGGTGCGGAAGTTCGCGGCATACTTCGAGGGGCTGAAGCGCTGGTAGTCCGGGGAGAGCCAAGGGGGACCGCCCAGGTCGTGCTCCGGGAACCAAAGCTCCTCGGTGGAGCCCCAGAACGCCTCCAGGTTGTACACCCCCATCATCGCTGCCAGCGCCGCGAACCGCTGGGTGTGCCCGGCGATCCACATGATCATGTAGCCCCCGTAGGACCACCCCATGGCCCCCATGCGGGCCGGGTCCACGTAAGGAAGCGCAGCCAGGGCGTCCGCCACCTTCATGAGGTCCTCGTAGACCCTTCCCCCCCAGTCCCGGCTGATGGCATCCACGAAGCCCTGGCCGTACCCGGTGGAGCCGGTGGGGTTGGCGAAGGCCACCAGGTAGCCCAGCCCCGGGTACACCTGCCAATCCCCGCGGTAAGCGTCGGCCCACTGGGACTGGGGGCCGCCGTGCACGTTGAGGATCAGCGGGTACCTCTTGCTCGGGTCGAAACCGTGGGGCTTCACCAGGAACACGTGGATCCGGTAACCCCGCCCCGAGTCCACCCAAAGCTCCTCGGCGGGGCGGATGTCCACCTCCTCCGCCAGCGCCTGGTTGTGGGCGGTGAGCTGGCGGACGCGCTTGCTGGCCAGCTCCAACGCGTAAAGCTCCGGAGGCTGCCCCACGGTGCGGCGGGTGAAAACCAGCGTGCTGCCATCCCGAGAAACCGCGAAGGCATCCACGGTGCCCTCGGCCACGAGCTTCTCCCGCCGGCCGGTCCCCAAATCCAGCCGGTAGATGGGGGTCCTTCCCGCCTCCTCGGCCTTGAAGAGGATCGCCTTGCCATCGGGGGTGAAGCGGTGGTCCACGATCCAGTTGTGGAAATCCCTGGAAACCACCTGGCTGGTCCCCCGGGTCAGGTCCAGCACCGCCAAGCGGAACAGGTCGGATTCGTAGCGGGGGGTGCGCTGGGTGCGGTACGCCAGAAACCGCCCGTCAGCGGAGAAAACCGGGTGCCCGTCCCACCCCTGGTTGGCGGCGGTGAGGTTCCGCGCTTCCCCCTGGGGCTTGCCGTCGGGGCCCAGGGAGAGCAGCCAGAGGTCGGCGTTGGTGGAGAGGGCCTGGTCTGGGTCGTGGTTGGCCACGAACACCAGGCTGCGCCCATCCGGGGCGAAAGCGTAGCCCGGCTCGCCGCTGAGGGAAAACGTGGGGGTATCGAAGGGGCCCGGGGTGAGGTCGGTGAGCTGCCCCGTGGCCAGCTCCACCAGCAGCACGTGGGATGCTTTCCCGTCCTTCCAGGCATCCCAGTGGCGGAAAAGCAAATCGTCGGCAAGGTGGGCGAAAAGCGGCCCTTTCTCCAGGCTCTTGGCGATGGTTTCGTTGCAGGAAGCATCGGCACCGCACTCCGGGTACACCTGGGCGGTCACCGCCAGGAAGCGGCTGTCCGGGGACCACACGGGATCGCTCACCCCGCCGGGAAAGCTGGTGAGCTGCTTGGGCTCCCCCCCGGCCAACGGCAGCAGGAACAGCTGGGGGGTTTTGTCCTGCCGGTCGGAGAGGAACGCCAGGAACTTGCCGTCCGGGGAAAACCGCGGCGCGGTGTTGTTGGCCTCCCCCTGGGTGAGCTGCCGCGCCTCCTCCCCCGCAAGCGTGCGCAGCCAGATGTGGCTCCAGCGCTCGCCTCGGGGAAGGTCGGTGTGGGTGGTGACGTAAGCCGCGAACCGCCCGTCGGGGGAGAGCTGGGGATCGCTCACCCCCACCACCCGGAAGTGATCGGCGATGGTAAAGGCTCGCTTTTCCGCCCCCACCGGCGAAACCACGGCGGCCAAGGCAACCAGCAAACAAGCCAAACGCCTCATGGTTTCCTCCTCAAGGCTTTGCGAAGAGCTCGAAGCGGGCCGGGTGGGCGTCGCTTGCCGCCGCCAGTTCCAGCCGCACCCCGTGCTCCGCTTCCAGCTTCGCCAAAAGCGGCGCGAGCTCCCCGGAGAAAAGCGCCACCACTTCCTGGGGGGCCCGGGCGAGGAACGCCTTGACCCCCTCCTGCCCGGCCCGGGCCAGCACCTCCCGGTACAGCTCCAGCGCCAGCGTTTCCGGGCTTTTCACCCGCCCCAACCCGCCGCACACCCGGCAAGGGGCGGTCACCGCGTTCCACAGGGAGGTGGAGGTGCGCTTGCGGGTGAGCTGCACCAAGCCAAAAGGACCCACCCCTCCGAGGATCGTGCGGGCCCGGTCCTTGGCCAGCTCCTTGCGGAACGCCTCCAGCAGCGCTTCCCGGTGCGCCGGGTCTTCCATGTCAATGAAATCCACCACGACGATCCCGCCGAGGTTGCGCAGCCGCAGCTGCCTGGGGATCTCCCGGGCCGCCTCCAGGTTGATGTGGAACACGGTTTCTTCCAGGTCCTGACCCTTGGCGTAGCGGCCGGTGTTGACGTCAATGACGACCAGCGCCTCGGTTTGCTCGATCACCAGCGAACCCCCCGAGGGGAGCTCCACCGCCGGGGCCAGCAAACGTTGGATCTCCTCCTCCAAGCCGAAAGCCACGAAAAGCGGTGTGGTGCGCTGGTAAAGCTTCAACGCCCCCACCAGCTCCGGCTGGACGCGCCCGAAGAACTCCGCCAGCCGCCGGTACGCCTCGGGGTCGTCCACCCAGAACTCCGCCACGTGCTCCCGGGCCACGTCCCTGGCCACCCGCAGCAGCAGGTCCGGCTCGGCGTAAAGCAGCGCCGGGGCGGCGGTGGCCTCGAAGCGCCGGCGGATGTGGTCCCAGGTGCTCTGGAGCAACGCCAAGTCCTGCTGGAAATCCTCGAGCTCCCGCCCTTCCCCGGCGGTGCGCACGATCACCCCTCCCCCTTTGGGAAGCTCCGCCAGAAGCGCGCGCAGGCGCTCCCGCTCCTTCTGGTCGGTGATGCGCCGGGAAACCCCCACGTGGCTGCCCCCAGGGATGAACACCAAGAAGCGGCCGGGGAGCGTGATGTGGGAGGAAGCCCGGGGGCCCTTGGAAGGCCCCAGCTCCCGGGTGATTTGCACCAAAACCTCCTGCCCCGGACGCAGCAAATCCTGGATCGGCACCTGGGCGCGGAGCACCTGCCAGTCCACGTCTTCCTCTTCCAGCGCCTCCCCCACGTCGTCCACGAACAGGAACGCGTCCCGCTCCAACCCCACGTCCACGAACGCCGCTTGCATCCCCGGCAGCACCCGGGAAACCCGCCCCTTGTAGAGGTTGCCCACGATGGAGCGCTCCCGCTGCCGCTCCAGGTAAAGCTCGGACAGCCTCCCGTCCTCCCGCACCGCCACGCGGGTTTCGAAAGGCGTGACGTTGGCGTAAATGGTGCTTGTCACGGTTCCCACCCGCGCCTAGTGTAAGCCCTGCTCAGAGGTTGGCGAAGCGCAGCCGCCAGACGCTCTGTACCAGCCCCAGGGCAACCCCCGAAGCCAGCACCGAGGAGCCGCCGTAGGAAAAAAGCGGCAACGTGATCCCCACGGTGGGGGCAAGCCCCAGGTTCATCCCCACGTTCACCAGGGTTTGCGCTGCGAACACCGCCCCGATGCACCCCGAAAGCACCATCCCCAGCCGGTCCCGGGCCACGAGCGCGGCGGCAAAGATGCGCGAGGCCAACAGCGCGTACGCGGCAAGCAACAGCGCGCTGCCGAAAAAGCCGGCCTCCTCGGCCCAAACCGCGAAGGCGAAGTCCGTGGCTTGGGCGGGGAGGAAGCGCAGCTGGGACTGGGTCCCCGAGCGCAGCCCCTTCCCGGAAACCCCGCCGGAGCCCACCGCGATCTTCGCTTGCCGCTGCTGGTACCCGGCGGCGTAGGGGTCCCGGTCCGGCTCCAGGAACGTGAGGATGCGCTCCTTCTGGTAAGGCTTGAGCGCGAAGGCGAAGGCCAGCACCACGCACGCTGCCCCGAGCAAGCCCAAAGCCACCCACACGCGCCGCCGCAGCCCGGAAAGCCACCAGGCAGCCACGAGGATCGGCAAGAACGTGAGCGCCACCCCCAGATCGGGCTGCAGGAGGATCAAAAGCACCGGCAGCGCCACCAAAGCTGCCAGCTCCCCGGCCTTGCGGAAGGAAAGCAACGCCTCCTGGTGGCGGGCTGCCACCGCCGCCACCGCCAAGGCTGTCACCACCCGGGCGAACTCCGAGGGCTGCACCGTGAACGCTCCCAGCACCAGCCAGGAGCGGGCCCCGGCCCGCAGCGGGGCCACCGCAGGCAAAACCGCGAGCAGCGCCACGGTAAGCGCGTAGAAAAGCGGCCAGAAGCGCGCCAGCACCCGGTAATCCAGCTGCCCCACCGCCACCATGAGGGCAAAGCTCACCAAAAGCCACACCAGCTGCCGCACCGCCACCCCTGGCTGGGCCAGGGCCTGGGCGGTGGAGGACTGGGTCAAGAACGACGCGGCAGCGATGAGCAGGAAGGCAGCGGCGAGCCAAAGGTCCAAGCGCCTCACTCCCCACCCCCTCCTTCGCCTGCCCCGGAAAGCTCGGGGAGGGAAACCTCCGCCGCCAGCGGCTGGGCCAGCGCTTGGGGGTCCACCCCCATGGCCCGGGCGAGGACCCTTCCCGCCACCGGAGCAGCTACCGCTGCCGCGTCCCCCCCGTGCTCCACCACCACCGCCACCACGATGGTGGGGGCTTCCGCCGGGGCGTACCCCACGAACAGCGCGTGGTGCCGCTGCTCCCAGGGGAGCTCCCGCCAACTCACCCCTTCTTTCTTGCGCATCACCTGGGCGGTGCCGGTCTTGCCAGCAATGCTCACCGGCAGGACCTGGAGCCTGCGGGCGGTGCCCCGCCCACCCCGCACCACCCGCTCCATCCCCTCCCGCACCTGGGAAAGCGCCTCTCCGGGGATCGGCAGCGGTCGGGGTGGTTTCCCGGCTCCCGTCACCAGGTGCGGGGTGACCAGGTACCCGCCGTTCACCAGGGCCGCGTAGGCCACCGCCAGCTGGAGCGGGGTGACGAGGATCGGCCCCTGGCCGATCCCCACCGAGATGGTTTCCCCGGCGTACCAGGGCTGGCCCCGCACCCGCCGGCTCCAAGCGTCGTCGGGCACCAGCCCGCTGGCTTCCCCGGGAAGCTCGATCCCCGTGGGGGAGCCCAAGCCGAAAAGCCGCGCCCAGCTGGCCAGGCGCTCGATCCCCGCGTCCCGGGCCAGGTAGTAGAAGTACGTGTCGCAGGAAGCCTCGATGGCTTCCTGCAGCGCCACGTGCCCGTGCCCCCCCTTGAGCCAGCAGCGGTAAGGGTGGCCGTAAATCGTCACCGCCCCGGTGCAGCTTACCCCTTGCTGCGACGAGCGCACCCCGGAAGCCAGTGCGGCAGCGGCGAAAAGCGGCTTGATCGTGGAGCCTGGGGGGTAGAGCGCCTGGAGCGCCCGGTTGTTGAGGGGGTGGAGCGGGTGCTCCACCAGCTCCCGCCAGCGCTCGGGCTCCAGGTGCCCGGCGAAGAGGTCCGGGTCGAAGGCGGGCTGGGAGAGCAGCACCCGCACCTCGCCGTTGCGGGGATCCAACGCCACCACCGCCCCCACCTGCCCCCCCAGCGCCGCCGCGGCTTCCCGCTGGAGGGAAAGGTCCAAGGTCACGGTGAGCGGTTTGCCCGGCACTGGCTTTTCCTCCTCCAAGGTGGAGACCTGCCGGCCCAGGGCGTCCACCACCACCACCACGTTCCCCTGCTCCCCCCCCAGCACCTCCTGGTACGCCCGCTCCAGCCCCGAGCGACCCACCAGCTGGCCGGGGCGCAGCTGGGGGTTTTGCGCCAGCTGCTCCGGGGAAACCTCCCCCAGCTGCCCCACCACGTGGGCCACCACCGCTCCCAGGGGCACGCGCCGGCGGGAGGTGGGGTGCACCTCCAGCTCCTTGTGCTCGGCGCGGTGGGCAGCGATGGCCGCCACCTGGGCGAAGGTGAGGTTGTCGGCGATCACCGAGGGCAGGTGGGAGGTCCGGGCAGCCTTGCGGATGCGCCCCTCCACCTCGGGGAGGCTGGCGATGCCGATGCTGGCGAGAAACGCCGCGGTTTCCCCTGCTTCGTTCATTTCCTCGGGGAAAAGCAGCAGCTGGAACGCCGGCCGGTTGTCCAGGAGCACCTCCCCGTGGATGTCGGTGACCGTACCCCGAGGCGCCTCCAGCGGCACCTTCCGCAGCCGGTTGTTTTCCGCCAAGCGCCGCCAGCGCTCCCCTTGGAGCACCTGCAACACCCACAGCCGGCCCAGCAGCACCAGCATCCCCGCCAGCACCAAAAGCGCCAGCACCGCCAAGCGGCGCTGCACCGGCCGCAGGTCGTCCCGCACGTAGGTCATCGCCGGCGCAAGGCCCGCCGCCGGCGCGCCTCGGGGGAGAAGGTCCTCCCCCACCACCACTCCCCGAAGGCAGCGAGAAGGGCCAGAAGGCCGGTCCCCGCCAGGGCCGCCGCGGCCCCCACCACCCCGTGGGGGGGACGGGTGCCCAGGGAGAGGTACACCGCGGCGTTGGCCGCTTCCACCACCAAAGCCGCGAGGAACGCGCCCCCCACCCAGAAGAGCGGGCCAGTGAGCTCGAACACCGCCCAGGCCCGGGCCACCGCTGCCCCAGCGAGCGCCCCGGCGATCCCCGAGGGCCCTATGGCCAAACCCCGCACCCCGTCAGCCAAAAGCCCAGCCAAAAGCCCGTACCACCCAGCCTTGGCGGGCTCCGCCCCCCGGGCCAGCGCCACCACCACCACGAGCCACGGCTGCACCGGCGCCAAAAACCAGGGGAACTCGGGGGAGGTGAACGCCAGCTGCAGCAGCAAAGCCAGGCCCAGCCAAGGGAGGTACTTCATGGCCGCTCCCGGCGAAGCACCATCACCACCCGGGCGGCCTCCGCCCGGGCCGCCAGCGTCACCGGAACCTCGGTGAACAGCGCCCCCAGCTTCGCCTCCCCGGTGACCCCCAGGGGAAGCCCGGGGGGGTACACCCCTTCGGAGCCCGTGGTGACCACCGGGCTTCCGGGCGGGACCTGGGTGTAGGGGGGAAGCCCCTCCAGCCGGGGCTTGTCCCCACCCAAAAGCAGCGCCTCCCCTTCCACCCCCACCACCTGTGCCGCGGCGGCAGCAGCCGGGTGGGTGAGCAGCTGCACCCGGGCGGTGGTTTCCCCCACCTGGTCCACCCTTCCCAGCACCCCCTCGGGGGCCAGCACCGGGCAATCTCGGCTCACCCCGTGGATGCGCCCCCGGTCCAGGGTGAGGGTGTGGGTTCCCAGCAGGTCCCGAGCCACCACCGCCGCCAGCACCGCCCGCTCCTTCTGGGAGGGAAAGGCGGCGAGCAGCTGCTGCCCTTGGCGCAGCGCCAACAGCTCGCTGGCCAGGAGCTGGTTTTCCTCGGCGAGCTTCGCCACCTGCTCCCGCAGCCGCTGCAGCTCCCCCAAGGTGGCCTCCCAGTCCTGGCGCCCGCTGGCCCAGTCCTCGGCGGTGCGCGCCAGCTGCGTGGCACCCGCCACCAAAGGCTGGGTCAAGCTCTGGATGGCAAAGCCCAGGGCCGTGCCCTGCCCTTGGCGCAGCTGGGCCGCGGTGGCCACGTACACCCCGAGGCAGGCAAGGGCGAGGGCGAGGTCCGAGCGCAGGGCGAGGCGAGCCACGTCATTCGAGGGCGATCTTCTTCAAAAGGTCCATGTCCGAGAGCATCACCCCGGTGCCCCGCACCACCGCGGAAACCGGGTCGTCGCAGTGGGACACGGGGATGCCGGTTTCCTCCCGCAGTCGCTGGTCCAGCCCCCGGAGCAGCGAACCACCCCCCGCCAGCACGATCCCCTTGTCAATGATGTCCGCGGAAAGCTCCGGGGGGGTGCGCTCCAAGGCGGTGCGCACGGTGTCCACGATCACGTTCACGGTTTCCGCCAGCGCTTCCCGCACCTCGTCGTCGGAGATCGTCAAGGTCTTGGGGATCCCCTCCACCAGGTCCCGCCCCTTCACCTCCATGGTGCGGGGCTCGCCGTCGGCCCAAGCGTTCCCCAGCTCGATCTTGATGGCTTCCGCGGTGCGCTCGCCGATGAGCAGGTTGTACTTGCGCTTGATGTAGGAGATGATGGCCTCGTCCATCTCGTTGCCCGCCACGCGAACCGACTTGGAGTACACGATCCCCGCCAGGGAAATCACCGCCACGTCGGTGGTGCCGCCGCCGATGTCCACGATCATGTTCCCCGAGGGCTCGGTGATGGGCAAGCCGGCGCCGATGGCGGCAGCCATGGCTTGCTCCACCAGGTACACCTCGCTGGCCCCGGCGCGCAACGCCGAGTCCTTCACCGCCCGCTTTTCCACCGGGGTGATCTCCGAGGGCACGGAGATGATGATCCGCGGGCGCACGAAGAACGAGCGGCCGTGGGCCTTGCGGATGAAGTACTCCAGCATCTTTTCCGTGACCTCGAAGTCGGCGATGACCCCGTCCTTCATGGGGCGGATGGCCACGATGTTCCCCGGGGTCTTGCCCAGCATCTCCTTGGCCGCCTGCCCCACCGCTTCCACCTTGTTGGTGATGCGGTTCACCGCCACGATGGAGGGCTCGAACACCACGATCCCCCGGGCGCGGGTGTACACGAGCGTGGTGGCGGTGCCCAGGTCCACCGCCAGGTCCGAAGAGAAAAGCGAGAGCAGCGAAGAGAATCCCATGGCTTTCAATCCACCTCCACGAACACCGTCTCCCGATGCTCGGTGCTGTTCCCCGCCGGGTCCGTAGCCCGGATGACGATCACGTTTTTGCCTTCCCGGTTCACCGCCACCGTTTTCTTGAAGCTCCCATCCCCCGCCACCGTCACCGGCTCGCCGTTGATGGTCACCGTGGCTCCCGGCTCGGTGACCCCTTGGATCAGGAACAGGTTGCCCATCTGTTGCGGCTTTTGCACCGAAAGCGGCGGCGGGGTAGTGTCGGCCAGCTCCTCCACGCGGGCGCCCGAGAAAGCCCGGAAAGCCCGGGGGGCACTCCATTCCGAGGGGGTTTGCTCGCTTCCCAGGGCAGCCACCCGGAAGGAGTAGGTCCCGGGCAAGCGCAGCCGCAAGGTCACCGAGGACTCCTTGCGGACGGTTTCCACCTCGATGTTGGCTGGAGCGAAGAGGTGGGAGCGGCTCACCTGCACCTTGTACGCGGTGGCCCCGGGTACCGGTCGCCAGGAGAGCACCACCCGGTCGGTCTGGTCCATGTTGATCAGCGCGTTGGCCCGGGGGGACTCCAGCGCCGGGGGCTCGGGGATCGCCCGGCGGGAGGAGAGGCGTCCTTCCCTGGTGGCGGTCACCGCTTGCCGGTCGGCCAGCTCCACCGCCTCCCCCGCGGTGCCGGCCACCTTGGCCCGTCCCGCGTAAGCGGCCACCACCGTGGTGGCGTCCTCCGCCACCTCCACCCCTACCCGGGATTCCTGCAGCACCTGGACCCCGGCGCTTTCCGTGAGCACCGTGGAGGGGTTGAGGGCGGTGGAGACGTTCACCTGCCCCACCCTCACCTTGATCTCCCCGGGGGCGGCCTTCGGCCCGGTGCGCGCTTCCCGGTGGATCTCCAAAAGCGAGTCGGGCCCTACCCGGTACACGGTGCCGTCAGCGAAAAGCAGCTCGGCGACGGCATCGGCAGCGGTCTTGACGAAGTCGCCGTTGTACAGCGCCTGTCTTTCCTTGGCCTTCTCCCAGGTGGTCTGGTTGGCCCGCTGCACCTCCACCCGCCCGGAAACCGCGATGATCTGTGCCGCCCCCACGAACTCCCGGTTCACCAGCCGCAGCAGCAGCTCGAACCGGTGCAGCGCCTCCTCCGCCCGGGCCGCGGCGGCGGGGAAGTCGCGGTGGGCGAAGTCCTCCTGGGCCTGGGTGAGCAACCGGGAAGCCTGCTCGAACTCCCCCACGAGCCCCTCGGAGATCCCCGCCCGACGCACGTCCTCGGCGCTGGCGGTGGCTTGCTGGATGAGCCGCGTGGCGCGCTTTTCCGCGCTCTCGTGGAACAGTGACCACCCCACGAACGCCACCGCCCCGGCGATCACCGCGAAAAGCGCCGCAAGCCCCCACCTGCGGAGGCCCGAGACTGGCACCACCACCCAATCCACTTCCAGGCGAGGGCGGGAGGACGGCATACGCCAAGGGCAAACGTTACCACCGGCGAGCGTTCCGTGCAACGTGCCTTGCGGCGGCGGGTGCGGGCGGGTACAATCCGGCGGCTTAGGGTCGTGGGGAGGTTTCGGCCATGCTCAAGATGATGCGGGAAAACCTGAAGCACCTCAAATGGATCCTCTGGTTCGTGGTGTTCATCTTCGTGCTGCTGATCTTCGTGGATTGGGGTGCGGGGCGCTTGCGGGGTGGCGGGATGCAAGGGGTGGCGGCCAAGGTGGCGGGGATCGAGATCACCGAGCAGGAGTTCCTCAAGGAGGTGAAGGCCACCGACGACCGCCTGCGGAGCTTGTACGGGCAGCAGTACGAGACGCTGCGCCAGAACCTGGACCTGGGGCAAATCGCCCTGGCGAGCCTTGTCAACAACAAGCTGCTGCTCCGGGAAGCGGCCAAGCTCAAGCTCGCGGTGAGCGACGAGGAGCTGGCGGAGCGCATCAAGAGCTTCTCGGTGTTCCGCAAGGAAGACGGGAGCTTCGTGGGTGCGGAGGTTTACGCCCGCATCCTCGCCGCCAACCAAACCACCCCGGAGGAGTTCGAAGCGCGGCTGCGGGATGAGATGCTCCTGGAGAAGCTGGGGAAGGTGCTGCGGGAAGGGATCGTGATCCCCGACCAGGAGGTGGAGCGGGAGTACCGCAAGCGCAACGAGACCGCCACCTTCGACTTGCTGTTCGTTACCGCCGAGCGCTACTTCCCCACCACCCGGGCGAGCGAAGCCGAAGCCAAGGCTTACTACGACAGCCACCCCAGCGAGTTCACCCACGGCGAGCAGCTGAAGCTCCGCTACCTGCTGGTGGACCCCGCCCGCCTGCGGCAAACGCTGCCGGTGGAGGAGGCGCGCATTGCCGAGTACTACCAGACCCACCAGCAAGAGTTCCAATCCCCGGAGGAGGTGAAGGCGCGGCACATCCTGCTGCGCCCCGAAAGCCAGGGGGAGGATGCCTGGGGGCAAGCCAGAAAGCGCGCGGAAGCGGTGCTCGCCAAGGCCAAGGCCCCAGGGGCTGACTTCGCGGCCTTGGCCCGCGAGTACTCCGAGGACCCGGGGAGCAAGGAAAACGGCGGGGACCTGGGGTGGTTTTCCCGGGGGCGCATGGTGAAGGAGTTCGAGGAGGCGGTGTTCGCCGCTCGGCCCGGGGAGGTGACCGGGCCGGTGCGCTCGCAGTTCGGCTACCACATCATCCTCGTGGAGGACAAGCGCCCCGCTCGCACCAAGCCGCTTTCCGAGGTGCGGGAGGTGATCCGCTTCAAGCTCACCGAGAACCTGGCGGATGCCGAGGCCTCCAAGCGCGCCACCGCGCTCAAGGAAAAGATCGTGGCGGAAAAGCTCGCCAAGCCGGAGCAGTGGCAAGCCCTGGCTGACAGCGTCACCAGCTCCAACGTCACGCCGTTCTTCTCCCTGGAGGAGGGGTTGGTTCCCGGTCTGGGCCGGGACCCCGGTTTCGTGGAGGAGCTCAAGAAGGCCAAGGAAGGGTTCGTGGGGGGTCCCAGGCGCACCCCCAGGGGGTGGGTGGTGTACCGGGTGGAGGCTACCCGCAAGGCCGGGAAGACCCCCTTCGAGGAGGCCAAGGAAGAGGCCATGGAAGGGGCGCGGCGCCTGGCAGCGTTGGAGCGGGTGCGAGCGGAGCTGGCGGGGCGGCAGGGGGAGCCGCTGGGTGCGCTCGCCGCTGCCTACGGGGTGCAGCTGGTGCCGGTGAAGGAGTTCCACCGGGGCACCTCGATCCCCGGGGTGGGGGTTTCCACTGCGCTGGAGGAGGCGGTGTTCGCCACCCCAGTGGGGGGGGTGAGCCAGCCGGTGGTGGTGGGGGAGCGCGGGGTGGCGGTGGTGGCGGTGCAGGAAAAGAAGGTGGCCTCCCCCCAGGAGGTAGCCGCGGGGAAGGAAGCGCTGCGCAAGAGCCTGGTGGAGGACCAGCTGCAGAAGCTCTTGGACACGCTCCTCGCCGAGGCCAAGCGCAACCAGCCCATGACCGTGAACCAGGAGCTTTTGGCGCGGTTCAAGCCGCAGCAGGGATGATCGCCTTCCTCCACGGGCGGGTGCTGGCCCTCGCCCCCGGGCAGGTGGTGCTGGAGGCGGGGGGGGTGGGGTACGAGCTGGCGGTGCCGCTTTCCGCCTACCCCAAGCTCCAGGGCAAGCAGGAAGCCTCGCTCTGGGTCCACACGTACCTGCGCCAGGATCAGCTCTCGCTTTTCGGCTTCCCTTCCCCCATGGAACGAGAGGTGTTCCGCCTGCTGTTGGGGGTGGCCGGGGTGGGACCACGCATGGCTTTGGCGCTTCTCGCCAGCTTCACCCCGGAAGAGCTAGCGGCGGCGGTGGAGGGGTCCCACTGGCAGCTCCTGGCCCAAGCTCCCGGGGTGGGGCGCCGTACCGCCGAGCGGGTGGTGGTGGAGCTCAAGGGCAAGCTCGCCAAGGTGGTGGAGCCCCCAGCGCTTTCCCTGCGGGAGGACGCGGTTTCTGCTCTGGCCAACCTGGGGTACAGCGCCAAGCAAGCGGCGGAGGTGGTGGGGGCGCTGCTCCGGGAGCGGGCTGACTGGGAGCTCGCCGAGCTGCTGCGGGAAGCGCTGCGCCGGCTCGCGCAACCCTCCGCCTGACAGGCGCGCTAAACTGAAAGCGTGCCGGACAGGCTGCTTTTAGCGCAGAAAGACCCCACCGAGGCCACCTTCGAGGAAACGCTGCGGCCGCGGCGGCTTGCCGACTACATCGGCCAGGAAAAGGTCACCGCCAACTTGGCGGTTTTCATCCAAGCTGCCAAGGCGCGGGGGGAGGCCTTGGACCACGTGCTGCTCTTTGGCCCCCCTGGCCTGGGGAAAACCACGCTGGCCCACATCGTGGCTTACGAGCTGGGGGTGCCGATCCAGGTCACCTCGGGCCCAGTGCTGGAGCGCACCGGGGACCTGGCGGCGATCCTCACCAACCTGCAGCCCGGGGCGGTGCTGTTCGTGGACGAGATCCACCGCATCCCCCCCCACGTGGCGGAGCTCCTCTACCCAGCCCTGGAGGACTTCTCCCTGGATCTGGTCATCGGCTCCGGCCCAGGGGCGCGCACCATGCGCTTGCAGCTGGCCCGCTTCACGCTGGTGGGGGCCACCACCCGGCCAGGGCTGCTGCCTCCCCCCCTCCGGGACCGGTTCGGCATCGTGCACCGGCTGGACTTTTACGACCCCGCGGCGCTCACCCGCATCGTCACCCGCTCGGCGCAGATCCTCGGTGTTCCCATCGAACCGGAGGCAGCCCAGGAGATCGCCCGCCGCAGCCGGGGCACCCCCCGCATCGCCAACCGGCTGCTCCGCAGGGTGCGGGACTTCGCCCAAGCCGAGGACGCCCCCCGGATCACGCTGGAGATTGCCCGCTTTGGGCTGGAGCGGCTGGAGGTGGACGCCTACGGCTTGGACGAGTTGGACCGGCGCTTGCTCTTGGCGATCCTCGAGCAGTACAAGGGGGGGCCGGTGGGGCTGCGTTCCCTGGCTGCCACCTTGGGGGAGGACCAGGGCACCTTGGAGGACATCTACGAGCCGTACCTGCTGCAAGCGGGGTTCCTGCAACGCACCCCTCGAGGGCGGGTGGCCACGGATCTGGCCCGCAAACACCTGGGGTTCCCCACGCTCTCCTCCCCGGGGCTTTTCGCGGAGGATCCCCGGTGAAGCTGCTCCCGCTGATCTACAACCCGGTGGCTCGGGGGGGGCGAGGCCGGGTGCCCGAAGCGAGACTTGCGGCGGTGGCCGCTTCCCACGGCTGGAAGCTCGAGCTCAGGCCCACCCGCGCCCCGGGGCACGCCACTGAGCTCGCGGCCCAGGCCCGGGAGGCAGGGTGCGAGCTGGTGGCGGTGTGGGGCGGGGATGGCACCTACAACGAGGCTGCCCGGGGGCTTTTGGGGGGCGAGACCGCCATGGTGATCCTCCCCGGGGGGACCACCTCGGTGCTGGTTTACGAGCTGGGGCTGCCCCGCAACCCGGTGGAGGCGCTGGCGGTACAGCTTTCTGGGCAAACCCGCAAGCTGTTCGTGGGGCGGACCGACAAAGGGCAAATCTTCCTGCTGATGCTCTCGGTGGGGCCCGACGCGCTGATCCTCCACAACCTGCCGCCGCTCTGGAAGCGCTACGCGGGCAAAGTGGGGATCACGCTCCAGGCGGTGGTGGAGTTCTTCCGCGCCCGGCTGCCCGGGTTTTCCGTGCAAGCCAACGGCAGCGTGCTGGCTGCCGGCTGGTGCATCGTGGGCAACGCCCGGTTTTACGGTGGGCCTTTCGCCGCCACCCCCGGGGCCGATCCCTTCCGCCCGGGGCTGGAAGCGGTGGTGCAAACCCGGCGCGGGAGAGCCGCCGCGATCCCGTTCTTCTTCGGCATCCCCCTGGGCAAGCACCTGGGGCTTTCCGGGGTGGTGCGGTTTGCCGCGGAGGAGGTGGTGCTTTCCGGGGAGGGGCAGGTGCCCTACCAGCTGGACGGGGACCCGGCTGGTTTCCTACCGGTGACCGCCAGCGCTTCCCAGGAGTTCGTGCCGGTGCGCGTGCCTGCTCCAGAAGCTGTGCATTGATTCACAAGCTCCCGGGGTTTTGCTAGCATCCCCCCGGAGGTGCAAGGTGCGGCGGGAGCTTTCGCTGCTGTTTGCCCCAGGTTCCCTGGCGTTGGTGGGGGTTTCCTCCCGGGCGGAGTCGCTGTCGGGACGGCTTTTGGCCAACCTGGCCCGGGGTGGCTTTCCCGGCCCCATCTTCCCGGTGAACCCCAAGGCTTCGCAGATTGCCGGGCTTCCCTGCTACCCCACGGTGGCTTCCCTTCCCCAGGTGCCGGACTGCGCGGTGGTGATGGTGCCCAGGGAAGCCAGCCTGGAGGCAGTGGAGGCCTGCTTGGCCAAGGGGATCAGGGCCCTGGTGCTCATCACCGCGGGGTTCCGGGAGGGAGGCGCCGAGGGGGAAGCCCTGGAGCGGGCCATCGTGGCCCGGGTGCGGGAGGCGGGGGCGGTGATGTTGGGTCCCAACTGCATGGGGGTGGTGAACACCGACCCGGCGGTGCGCTTGGACGCCACCTTTTCCCCGGTAGCGCCCCGGCCGGGTTCGGTGGCGTTCGCCTCCCACTCGGGGGCGCTGGGGGTGGCGATCTTCGAGCAAGCCCAGGAGGTGGGCCTGGGGATCTCGCTGTTCGTCTCCCTGGGCAACAGCGCGGTGGTGAACACCTGCGATGCCCTGGAGGTGTTCGCCGAGGACCGCCGCACCAAGGCGGTGATGCTCTACCTGGAGGCCATCGAGGAGCCCCAGCGGTTTCTGCGCATCGCCCGGGAGCTCACCCGGCAAAAGCCCGTGGTGGTGCTCAAGGCCGGGCGCACCGAGGCCGGGCAGCGGGCCGCCAGCTCGCACACCGGGGCCCTGGCCGCCCAGGATCGAGCCGTGGAGGCGCTGCTGCGCCAAGCCGGGTGCGTCCGGGCCACCACGCTTTCGGAGTTCGTGGACCTGGCCCGCACCTTCGAGCGCCTGCCCGCCCCCCGGGGACCGCGGGTAGCGGTGCTTTCCAACGCCGGGGGGCCAGCCATCGCTGCTTGCGATGCCCTGGCTCGCAGCGGTTTGGAGCTAGCGGCGCTTACCCCCGAAACCAAGGAAAAGCTGCGCTCGTTCCTTCCCCCGGAAGCCTCGGTGGCCAACCCCGTGGACATGCTCCCCTCCGCCCGCCCCGAGGACTTCCGGGAAGGGCTGCGGCTTTTGGCCGCCGATCCCCAGGTGGACAGCGTGCTCACCATCACCGTCACCCCGCCCCTGGCCCCAGCCGCGGAGGTGGCTCGGGCCCTGGCCAGCGCTCAGGTGCCGGTGCCGTTCCTGCCCACCTTCATGACCTCCCCGGCGTTTTACCGGGAAAGCTTGGAGATCCCCGGCTTGCCCCCGGCGTTCCGCTTTCCCGAAGAGGCGGCGGCTGCCCTGGCTGCCCGCTGGCAGGCTGCCCGGGCGGCGCAGCGCAAGATCCAGGAGGCTCCGGTTTTCCGCCCGAAAAGCTTGCCCCGCACCCAGGGTTACCTGGACCCGGTGGAGGCTTTTGCCCTCTTGACGGAAGCGGGGATCCCCGTGGCCCCCTACGCGGTGGCCAGCGCCCTGCAGGAGCTGCCCGAAAAAGCCCGGGAGCTGGGCTACCCCGTGGTGCTCAAGGCGTTCGGGCCCGAGCTCGTGCACAAGAGCGAGCTGGCTGCCGTAGCCTTGGACCTGCGAGACGAAGCGGCGCTTGCCGCCGCCGCCTCCGCCATGGCCGAACGGCTCGCCCAGGCGGGCATCACCCCGCGCGGCTTCTTGCTCCAGCGGTTTTTCACCGGTGGTCGGGAGCTGATTTGCGGGGTGGTGCGGGAGAGCGGCTTCGGGGCGCTGGTGGCCTGCGGCTTGGGTGGGGTGGCGGTGGAGGTATGGCAGGACGTGAGCTTCCGCCTCGCCCCCTGCTCCCGGGAGGACGCCCGGGCCATGCTCCAGGAGCTTGCGGGGCGCAAGCTCCTGGAAGCGTTCCGCGGCCAGCCGCCGGTGGACCTGGAGGCGGCGGTGGAAGCCATCGTGCGCCTAGGGGCGCTGGCGGCAGGGGTCCCGGAGCTGGTGGAGGCGGACATCAACCCGCTCCTCGCCTTCCCCCAGGGGGTGGTGGCGGTGGACGTGCGAGTGCGCTTGGACGCCTCCCGCAGCTAGCCGGGAAACGGGCCGAGGCGGGAGCAGCGCTGCCCCTCCTCCGGCACCAGCGCAGCCAGCTCCTCCAGGGTGCGCTGCAAGCGAGGGTGGCGAAGCCCGGGGGCGATCTCCGCCGCAGGGAGCAGCGCGAAGCGGCGCTGGTGCAGCCGCGGGTGGGGGAGCTCCAGCTGGGGGTGGCGGAGCACCAAACCCGGCGCGAGGAGCAGGTCCAGATCCAGCGGGCGCGGGCCCCAACGCCCCTCCTGCTCTCTCCTGCGCCCGAAAGCCTCCTCCAACGCCTGGCAGTAGGCCAGAAGCTCCAGCGGGTGCACGGTGATTTCCACGAGCAGCGCGGCGTTGTAGAACGGGGGCTGAGGCGGTCCCAGAGGCTCGCTGAGGTACACCGAGGAACGCCGGCGCACCGGAAAGCGCGCCGCCAGCGCCGTAGCAGCCCCGGCGAACGCCTCCAGCACCTGCCCCAGGTTGCCACCCAGCCCCAGGAGGATCTCCATGGCCTTCTAGGGAAAGAGCTTTTCCTCTTCGGGAAAAAGCGGCGGGATCGGCGCCACCATGGGGGCGAGCACCTCCATCACCGCATCCCCCCAAAACGCCCGCTGGGATGCCTCCAGCCGCAGCACCGAAAGCTCGCGCCGGGCCAGCTCCTGCTCCAGCAGCTCGTCAATGGCCCGCTGGAACGCCAAGTCCACATCCCGCACCCCGTCCCAGCGGGGCGGGGTCCAGATCGGGACCTTCACCAGAAGGTCGTAGGTGGGAAGCCACCGGGCCAGGAGCGGCTCCCAGTGCGGTTGCGGCCCTTCGGCGTACAGCAGGTAGCAGTAGTTGTCCAGCACTGAGCGGTCGCAGAGCACCACCGCGTGCCGCGCTTCGGCCTCCAGCTCCCAGGCCATCTGCGTGTGGAGGATCCAGGACTGGGCGCGTTCGTTGGTTTGGCGGTTGATGGGAAGCGGGCAGTGGCGCGCCACCTCCCGCACCAGCTCCACGTCCACGTCCCGGCGCTTGAGGCGCGCCGCCAGCTCGAAGCAAAGCGTGGTTTTCCCCACCCCGTGGGTGCCGATGAGCGCTACCTTCACTTGCGCCGCTCCTCCAGAAGCAGCCGCACCGCCGCTGCCAAGGCGTTGCCGTCCCTGGGGCGCTTGGCGGGGTCCTTCTCCAAGCAGCGGAGGATCAGGTGGCACACCGCCGGCTCCAGCTCCGGGTTGAGGGCCTTGGGATCCGGAGGAGCCTGCTCCAGGTGGGCTTTGATCACGTTGCCCGTGGGGAAAGGCAAGGTGCCGGTGGCCAGCTGAAAGAACGTGACCCCCAGGGAGTAGATGTCCGAGCGCTCGTCGGGCTGCTCGTTGAGGATTTGCTCCGGGGCCATGTAGTACGGGGTGCCGGTGACCCCGGATTGGCCCAGATCCAGCTCGTCCAACCGCCGGGCGATGCCGAAGTCGAGGATCTTCAGCTGCTTGCGGTCAGCGAGGATGAAGTTGGCAGGCTTCAGGTCCCGGTGCACCACGTGCTGGGAGTGGGCGTACCCCACCGCCTCGGCGGCTTGCAGCATCAGCACCAGCAAGTTGGCGCGGATGAAGGCGGGGTCTTCCTTCAGGAGCTGGTGCAGCGTGGGCCCCGCCACGTACTCCATCACCAGGAAGGAGGACCCGAACCCCTGCCCGAAGTCGTAAATGTGCACGATCCCCGGGTGGGAGAGGGCCGCCGCGGCTCGGGCCTCCCGCTCGAAGCGCCGCAGCGCCTCCGGGGAGTGCTGGCGGGGGTGGAGGATCTTGATGGCCACGGTGCGGCCCAGCCTGGTATCCCGGGCGCGGTAGACGATCCCCATGCCGCCGCGCCCCAGCTCCTGCTCCAGCACGTAGCGCAGGGAAGCGTCGGCAGGCGGCGGCGTGGGGGGGCCAGAGGCAGGTTGCCGGAGCTCCCGCTCCTGGGCCCGGGCCGCTTGCAGGCGCTGCAGCCGACGGGCAGCGTCCCGGAAGCTGTAGTCGAACTCCAGGATGCGCTGCCAGACCCGCTCCGCCCCAGCCAGACCCCCGAGCGCCTCCAAAAGCTCCGCTTGCAACGCCAGCGCTGGCAGCAGCTCCGCGGTTACCGGCACCCCGGCGGTGGCCCGCTGCAGGGCAGCCACCGCCGCAGCCTTGTCGGTGCGGCGCAGGTGCTGGGCCACGTCCACGAGCTCGGAGGCCAGGGAGGGGTAAACGCCGCCGAAGCGGGAGAGCAGCTCCCAGGCACCCTGGAGGTCCCCCGCCCGGTGCAGCACCAGGAACGCTTCCTCGATGTGCCCCAAAAGCGCGAGGATGCGGGCTTGCTCCCCCGGAACCCCCAGCACCCCGTAAAGGTCCAGCACCCGCTGCAGCTCCCCCGCCCGCTCGTAGCACCGGGCCGCGGCCCGCAGCTCGCCGGCCTTTTCCCAAGCCCTCCCCGCCGCTTCCCACTCCTCCAGCTCCTCCAAAAGCCGCGCCCCTTCCGCCGGGTCCAGGTGACTTACCGCCACCTCCGCGGCCTCGTGCTTGCGACCGGCCAAGAGCAAGCGGTCGAAAGCTTCCCGGGCTCGCCCTTGGCGCAGGAGGATCTGCGCCGCCTCCTGGTGCAGCCCCGCCGCGGTGAGCTCCTCCACCGCCTGTTGCAAAAGCCCTTTCTGGGCGAACGATTGGGCTCGGTAGCGGGCGGCTCTTTCCCCTTCCCCAGCGAGCCGCCACGCTTCCGCAGCCCGGGGCACCTCCCCCGCTTGCTCGAACGCCCGGGCCGCCTCGGCGGGCATCCCCGCGGCGAGGTACAGCTCCCCCGCCTCGGCGTGGCGCCCCAGGAAAGCCGCCACCTGGGCGGCCAAGGGAAGCTGCTGCGCCTGGCGGCACGCCTCCAGAGCTGCTTCCGCCACCGCCGGGGTGAGCTTTTTTTGCTCCAGGGCCAGCTGGCAGGCGGTGGTGGCCCGCTTCAGGTCCCCGGCCTTGGCGAACGGCTCGACGGCGTGCTGCGGCTCCCCCCGCTGCACCAGCTCCTGGCCGAGGCGCGACCACAAAGCCTTGGCCCGCTCCTCGTGCCCCAGCCGCTGGTGAAGCTGCGCCGCGGTGGCCAGCGCCTGCCCCCCTTGCCGCTCGTAAAACCCCGCGGCCTTGGCGAGCTTGCCCATGCTGCGGGCCACGTCCCCGGCCCGGGCCCAGGCCCGGGCCTTGAGGAAGGCGCGCAACGCTTTCCTGGGCTTGCCCGCTTGGAGGAAAAGCTCCCCTGCGGAAAGGAAATCCCCCCTTCGGCAGGCTCGCAGCGCCAGCTCGGCGGGGGAGCCGGCTCGGGGGGAGAAAAGCCCGAACGCGGCCAAGAGCAGCAGAAGCACCAGCACATGGCCGGGGACCTGCACCCAAGGGGTGAAAGGCGCAGGGGTTATCGGGAGCTGCACCAGGCGCACCAGCGGCGCCAGCCACGAGGCGTGCAGCCAGAGGAGCAGCACCGCGGCCAAAAGCGCCGCCGCTTGCCGCTTGCCGGTGACCAGGAGCAGCAGGAAGGGCCCAAGGTGCACGGCCCCATTGTAGCGGCAACCGCCGCTCCCCCGCGGCCAGGGAGCGGGGCTTGAAATGTGACAAAAAAACGCTCATATTTTGTTCGAGGCGCATGCCTCGGAGCGAGGGAACCATGAAAGACCTTTACGCGGTGCTCGGGGTGAGCCGCAACGCCACCCAGGAGGAAATCAAGAAGGCGTACCGCAAGCTCGCCCGGAAGTACCACCCCGACGTGAACCCCGGCAACCCCGAGGCCGAGCAGCGGTTCAAGGAAATCCAGGAGGCCTACCAGGTCCTCTCGGACCCGGCCAAGCGGGCGCAGTACGACCAGTTCGGCACCGTGGACGAGGCGGAGATGGCGGCCCGGGCCGCAGCGCAAGCCCGGGCCCGGGCCAGCGCCCGCAACCCGTTCGGGGGTTTCCGGGTTTCCTTCGGCCCCTTCGAGGACCTGGGGGACCTGTTCAGCGACCTCTTCGGCCGGGCCCGGGCCCAGGCCCGCCCCGCGGCGGAGCCGGTGGAGGCGGCGGTGGAGCTTTCCTTCGCCCAGGCGGTGAAGGGAGCGGCGGTGGTGGTCCCGGTACGCCGGGAGGTGCCTTGCCCGGACTGCGGCGGCCAGGGATTGGCTGGGGGCGCGCTCTGCTTCCGCTGTCGGGGCAGCGGGCTTTTGGTGCACACCGATCGCATCCGCGTGCGCATCCCCCCCGGGGTGGGGGACGGGGACCGGGTGCGCACCCGCACCCCCGACGGCCGGGAGGTGGCGGTGGTGGTGAGCGTGCGCCCCCACCCCTACTTCGAGCGCAAGGGGGACGACATCTACACCACGGTGCCGGTAACCTTCCCGGAGGCTTACCTGGGCGCAGAAATCGAGATCGGCACGATCCACGGGCCGGTGCGCACCCGCATCCCCCCTGGGACCTCCTCGGGGCAACGCTTCCGCTTGCGGGGCAAAGGCGTGCGCAACGTGCGCACCGGGGTTTACGGCGATCACTACTACACGGTGCAGGTGGTGGTCCCCAAGGTGGTCTCCCCCGCCGGCCGGGAGCTGGCCCAGCGGGTGGCGGAGCTTTACAGCGAAAACCCCCGGGCCGGGCTTCCCCTGCGGCTGGAGGAAAGCTAAAGCGAAGCCCTCCCCACCACGCCAGTGAGGGAACAGCGGAAAGCTTTTCGGCGTTAGCCGTTCCGGGATGGGAAAGCAGGGGAACTGGCAGAAAGCCGCCGGGGCGCTGGTGCGGCAGCTTGCCCAGGAGGTGGGCCGCGAGCGGCTTGCCCAGCTGCAGAAGAAGTCCCCCGGAAAGCATGCGCTGTTGGCCTTGGGGTGGCTGGGGTCGGGGATCCTCGGCGCCTGGTGGGCCGCCCAGGCGCGCTGGCCGTGGCTTTGGCCCTTGGGGATCGCAGCCCTAGGGCTTTTCGCCTTCAACGGCACGGTGCTGCTCCACGAGGTGCTGCACGGCTTGGTGTTCCCGCGGCGCAAGGGCCGGTTGGAGCAGCTCCTGAGCTTGCTGTACGCCGCCCCCTGCGGCATTTCCCCCAGCCAGTTCACCCGCTGGCATTTGGATCACCACGCGGAGCTGGGGGACCCCCAGGCGGACCCCAAGCGGCACCACCTTTCCCCCAAGCGCAACAGCCGGCTGGTGAAGCTGCTCTACTGGACCCCAGCGCTGTTCTTGATTTACTTCCGGGCCGCCCGCCGGGAAGCCCGCAGCTACCCCGAAAAGCTGCGCAAGCGCATCCTCTGGGAGCGGTCGAGCTTCACCGCGCTGCACCTGGCCTTGGCCGCGGTGCTAGTGGAAAGCTTCGGTTGGGGGCTCTGGCTGCGGGTCCACGCCCTGCCGCTTTTCGTGGCTTTTCCCGTGTGGTTCGCCCTCAACCGCCTGGGCCAGCACTACGCCATCGTCCCCGAGGACCCGGCCCAGTGGGGCACGCTCATGGTGCGCTCACCCTACCTCTGGGACCTGCTGTTCCTTTTTTCCAACTACCACTTGGAGCACCACTACTTCCCTGGGGTCCCGGCGTACAACCTCCCCGCCTTGCGCCGCGCGCTGGAGGGGTTTTTCGCCCGCCGGGGGATGCGCCCGCGAACCTACCGCTCGCTCTTGGTGGATTGGTTCGTCCGCAACCGCCCCCCCCACGCCAACTGGGAGCAAGAGATGCTGGTGGGCTGAGGCGCCGCGGCGCTGTTTCCCCTTGCAGCTCGGGACAAAAGCTGCTAGTTTGTCATTGGCAGCGGAGAGGTGCTGGAGTGGTCGAACAGGGCTGCCTGCTAAGCAGTTGTCCCGGGTAATCCTGGGACCGGGGGTTCGAATCCCCCCCTCTCCGCCAGCATCCCAAAGCCGGGAAACTCCCGTACAGAAGGCCGATCCCTCGTGGTTTGCTCTCCGCCAACGGAGCGGAGAGGGGGGGTGAGAACCCCCGGCGGGGGAGGGG
>Ga0209018_1000729_pt1 | contig 29128 bp, 25 predicted proteins | sample YNPBryBLVA2012_FD_185814 | JGI IMG/M metagenome (GOLD analysis project Ga0209018, IMG submission 185814) | Anoxygenic and chlorotrophic microbial mat microbial communities from Yellowstone National Park, USA - YNP Bryant BLVA 2012 (SPAdes)... ...
AACTCCTTTCGCGTGCGGCTCTGCGCCGCTTGGATTCACCTCTTCGCAGCGTAACCCGCGAATCTGCGAATCGGCGGTTGGTCGCTCCATAATGACTGAGCGCCGCGGCCGGCCGGAGCCCGCGCGGGGGCCTGTCCTTCGAGGACCGGCCCCCGTTGCCATAATGGAGGCAGGTGATCCCCAAAGCGGCAGTGGTTCAAGTCGTATTGCAGGCGCGACGGCGCGCCATCGCCCTGCTCGCGTTGGAACACCTGTGCCGCGCCGCCGCAGCCGCCGCTCTCGTGCTTGCTGTGATGCTGGTGGCGGGCGCGGAAATTTACCACCCGGGTTGGCCCGCAGCCGCCCTCCTCGCCGCCGGCTCCTATGCGGCCTGGCAAGTACGGCGGCGGGCGCCGGACTTTTACGCGGCAGCGCAGAAGGCGGATGCGGGACTCGGCCTGCGGGATCTGCTTGCCACCGCGTGGCATCTGCGCAGCAGGCAGGGCGCGCCGCGAAGTCCCTTGGCGCCGGTCTTGGAGCAACGCGCCGCCGAAGCGTGCCTTCACGCCGACCTGCGCGAGGCCCTGCCCCTGCGGTGGACGCGTTCCGCCACCGCCGCGGCCGCCGCGGTTTCGCTTCTGCTCGGCGTGTTCGCACTTCGCGTCGGCATTCTCCGCACGTTCGATCTTCGCCCGCCGCTTGTGGCCGTGGAGTTCGACACCCTTACGGGCGCGCCCCTGCCCCGGCAGCGGCCGCCGCGCCAGCCCGCGAAGAAGCTCGACCTGCCCGGGTTCTCTCTCGAGGAGGCTTCCGCGGGCGCCCCCGATGACGAGCAGTTGCCGGCGGAGGCTCTGCGCACAATGGATGCGAGCGAAGCGTCCGCCCCTTCTCCCCAGGGGAGACAGCTCACCCAACGGAGCGCGAAGGCAGCCGGAGAGAACCTGCCGCCCGGAGCGGAGCAGCCGGAAGAGGGTGACTCCGGCCAGGAGGAGGGCGGCAACGGCGCCGAGGAGAAGTCTTCCGCCGCCAAGGACGCTTCGCCGCCACAGGCGCCGCAGGATTCGCTGCTCGACAAGATGCGCGACGCCCTGGCCAGCCTGATGGACAAGTTCAAGATCGAGACTCCTCCCGGAGACTCATCGCGGACCTCCAAACAAACCGCAAAGCAGGAGGCGGCGCGCCGCGAAAAAGGCCGCCCGCAGCCCGGCAAGAAGGGCGAGCAAGCGGGGGAAGGCGAGATGCTCTCCCCGCAACAACAGGCTGCGGCTGACTCCTCCGCCCAGTCGAAGTCGGAGCAGGGCGGCCGCCCAGATCCCTCCTCGCAAAACGAAAAGAGCGGCATCGGCAAGGAGGAGGGCCGCAAGGAGCTTCAGGAGGCGGAAGACCTCCAGGCGATGGGCAAGCTCGATGAGCTGCTGGGCAAACGCGCGCGCAACTTGCAGGGCGAGGTGATGGTGGAGGTCACCAACTCGAAGAACCAGCAACTGAAGACGCCCTGGTCGGACAGCACCGGTCCTCGCAGCGACCCGGGCGGCGAACTGGGGCGCGACGAAGTGCCTCTGCACTTGCAGGAATACGTGCAGCGATATTACGAGCAGGTGCGCCGGGCGCCGCCGCCCCGCGAGCCTTGAGGGCAGCCCCGGCGCTTGAGGGTTGAACACCGATCCTTTCTGCTGAAGGTTTCGCCATGCATGCTGGAGCGGTGGTGTGCTTGAGTTGGCAGCCGGCCGGGGTGGGGGAGCCGGCCCGGGTTCTATCTTGATGCCGCGCGTGCCGGCCGTGAAGGCGGGTTCTGCGCGAGCTCTCCCTTCCTCCCGGCGTGCGCCCGCTCACGCGCTGCGCAGGCAGCGCTCGACGCATTCGATCAGCTCGTGCGAATCGACAGGCTTCGGCAAATACCCGTTCATTCCGGCTTCCAGGCACTGTTGCTTTTCGCCGTTCAGCGTGTGGGCGGTGACTGCGATAATCGGGGGACAGGCCGATACTGTGAAGCTGCGGATGAGCTTGGCGGCCTCGTAGCCGTCCAGCACGGGCATTTGCAGGTCCATGAGGATCAGGCCGTAATTCTTCTCCGCGGCGCGCTGGACCGCCTGCGCGCCGTCGTTGGCCACGTCCACTTCGTAGCCGCGCTTTCTGAGCAGCGTGGCCAGCACTTTCTGGTTGACGGGATTGTCTTCCACCACGAGGATGGGTGCCGGACGCCTTGTGCCGGCGGCTTCCTGCGAACCTGAGAACACTCGTGGATGCTCCTTCATGGTGCTCCTTTCTGCTCGCCCGCACGGGCCGCGCGTTACCGGCGGCCGGACGGGCGTCCTGAGGCCCGCCAACGGCCGTATGCCGCCTTATCGGCCCCGCTCTCTCACTTTTGAATGGAATTTCCTCCCTCCCTCATCCTCAGGTCTCCCTGACGGACAATGAAGGCGATGACCGCGCCCGACCCCGCCCCGGTGCTCGACCTGATCGAAGCCTTCCGCCGCTCCAAAACGATGTTCACGGCCGTCCGCCTCGGCATCTTCGATCTATTGGAGGAATCGCCGGCGACGGCCGGGGAGCTGGCGCGCCGCACCGGTGCCGATCCGGGCGCGCTCGAGCGGCTGCTGGAAGGCTGCGCCTCCCTCGGCCTGCTCTTCCGGAGTCCCGACGGCGTCTTCTCAAACGCAGCCACGGCCAGCGCCTACCTGGTCCGTTCCAGCCCGTCTTCTCTTGCCGGCTACATCCGTTACTCCGACGAAGCCCTCTACAAGCTCTGGGGCGAGCTGGAAACAGCGGTGCGCGAAGCGACGCCCCGCTGGCAGAAGGTATTCGGCGCCCGCGGCGCCCTCTTCGACCACTTCTACCGTTCCCCGGAGGCGCGCGCCGACTTCCTTGCCGGCATGCACGGCCTTGGACGGCTCAGCTCGCCCGCCGTCGTCCGCGCCTTCAACCTGAGCGCCTTCGATTCACTCGTCGATCTGGGCGGCGCCACAGGCCACCTGGCCATCGCTGCCTGCGAGCGATACGGCCGCATGCGCGCCACCGTGTTCGACCTGCCCGGGGTGGTCGAATTCGCGCACCCGCACATCGAAACCTCGCGCGCCCGCGAGCGGATCACGACCGCCGCAGGGGACTTCTTCCGCGACGCGCTGCCTGCCTCGTCTCTCTACGCGCTGGGGCGCATTCTTCACGACTGGAGCGACGAGAGATGCCTCGAACTGCTGCGCCGCGTCCGCTCCGCCCTCGCGCCCGGCGGTGCGGTGCTGATCGCAGAAAAGCTGCTCGACGAGGACCGCTGCGGGCCGGTGAGCGCCGCCATGCAGTCGCTCAACATGCTGGTCTGCACCGAGGGCCGCGAGAGAACCGAAAGCGAATTCCGCGCCTTGCTGGAATCCGCCGGCTTCACTGCGGTCGAAGCCCGCCGCACCGGCGCGCCGCTTGACGCCCTTCTGGCCCGCACGAAACAATAGCGGCGATGAGAGCTTTCCTGGCTTTCGCTCTGATCACGGGGTGCTTCATGCAGGCGCAGGTGCGGATCGAGAAGGCGGCCTTCAGCGGCTGGCCCAATTGCCACCGGATGACGAACGGGGAGGTCGAGCTGATCGTGACCTCCGACATCGGCCCGCGCGTGATGTTCTTCGGCTTCCGCGGCGGGCAGAACTTCTTCTGGGTCCAGAAGGAGACCGCCGGGCGTTCCGGCGAGCCGCAGTGGGTGGCCCGCGGCGGGCACCGCATCTGGATCGCTCCGGAAGACGTGCGCTACACCTATCCGCCGGACAACAGCCCCGTGGAGATCCAGCTCCGCGGCGATACGATCGTGGCCACGCAGCCGGTCGAGAAGGAGACCGGCATCCAGAAGCAGCTCGAAATCCGGATGGATTCCGCGGGCACGGGCGTCACCATCGTTCACCGGCTTTTCAACCGCGGAATCATGCCGCTCGAATTCGCCCCGTGGGCGCTGACGATGATGGCCCCGGGCGGCCATGGCGTCAGCGGCTTTCCACCGCGCGGCACGCACCCTGAGGTTCTCGCGCCCACCAACCCGCTGGTCATGTGGGCATTCACGGACCTGAGCGATCCCCGCTGGACGTGGCTCAAGAAGTACTTCGTCCTCCGCCAGGATCCCCGCAACCCCGTGCCCATGAAGATCGGCCACTTCAACCCCAGGACCTTCGGCGCCTACTTCCTGAACGGAGAGCTGTTTCTCAAGCGCTACGAGGCGGACCCGTCGAAGACGTACCCCGACTTCGGCTGCTCCTACGAGACGTTCACCAACGCCGATTTCCTCGAACTGGAGACCCTGGGGCCCATGACCAGGGTGGCGCCCGGCGGCGTGGTGGAACATGTCGAGCGATGGAGCCTGCACCGCGACGCCCGGCCCTCGGCCTGGACCGACGCCGAGCTGGACCGCATCCTGCGGCCTTTGCTCGCATCCAAATAAGTATGAGTCTTTCGCGCCTGTTTGCTGCCGCCATTGTGATTACTTCCTGGGCCCTGGCTGACGGTTACAGCACCGCGCCGGCGGGGCCGCCCCCTCCGGAAGCCGCTGTGCTGGCCTCCGCGCTCCAACCCGAAGGAATCCGCGTGGTGAAACCGGACGGCGGCGCCCTGTGCGAATTCTGGTTCGCCCGCGAAACCGGTCCCGAGAGCGCGCCCGAGCAGAACGCCACCTGGGGCATCGCGCACGGGACGCTGCTGGGCATCGTCCGGGTTCAGAGCCGCTGGAGCGACCGCCGCGGGCAGCCTGTCCGTCCGGGCGTCTACACGCTCCGGATCAGTTTCTTCCCGATGAACGGCGATCACCAGGGCGTGGCGCCGCAGCGCGATTTCGCCATCCTCTCTCCGGCGGAGATCGACAAGGACCCCGCCGCGCACCCCTCGTTTGACGCTCTGATGGAGATGAGCCGAAAAGCGTCGCGCACGCCTCATCCCCTGGTTCTCAGCTTGTGGAAGGAATCCGGCCCCGTGGAGACCGGCATCACGGCCGAGGGTGAGTCGGATCAGGTATTGCGCGCCACCATCGGCGGCGCGCCGGTGGCCATCATCGTCTACGGCCGCTCGGACCACTGATCCATGTGGCCCTGGCTGTTGGCGCTGGCTGCGCTCCCTGCCGCCGGACGGATCTATCAGGCATGGGGCGAGCGGCGCGATGCCAAACGATGGCCTGCCCCGGGCCGCATCGTCTCCGGGTTCCACTTGCTGGATTGCGGTGAAGGGCCGCCCGTGTGGCTGGAGGCCGGCATCGCCGCCTCGAGCGCCAGCTGGAAACTTGTGCAGGAAGCGCTGGCGCAGCAGTTCCGCACCGTCAGTTACGACCGCCGCGGGCTCGGCTACAGCCCGCCGGCCTCTTCACCGCGCACGCTGGAGCAGTTGCTCGCCGAACTCGACATGGCCGTGCAAGCGGCGCGCCTGCCGGCGCCTTTCGTCTTCGCCGGCCACTCATTCGGCGGCTTGCTGGCGCGCCACTATGCCTCGCGCTTTCCGGAGAAGGTCCGTGCGCTGGTGCTTCTCGATCCGCTCGAGCCCTTCGAGTGGTGGCCTCTGGCCGACACGCGCCGGCGCATGCTCGGCCGCGGGGTGGCGCTCTCGCGGCGCGGGGCGTCGCTGGCCCGGTGGGGTGTGGTGAGGCTGGGCCTCGATCTGCTCCTGCTCGGCTCGCGGCGCCTGCCGAAGATGCTCGCCGTCGCCGCCAGCGGGAAGGGCAGCGAGGTGACGAAACGCCTGGCCGGCGAGATCCAGAAGCTGCCGCCCGAGGTCTGGCCGCGCGTCAAGAGCCACTGGTGCCTGCCGCGCAGCTTCTCCACGATGGCCGAGTATCTCGAGCGGCTCCCGGAGTACTGTGCCGCGCCGCTGGACGAAGAGCCGTTGCGGCGCATTCCTGTGCACGTGCTTTCGGCGGAAACCACCCCGCCGGCCGTCGCCGAAGCGCACCGCCGGTGGGCATCGCTGTCGGCGGGCGGGACGCACCAGGTGGTTGCGGGCAGCGGGCACTGGCTGCAGCTCGACGCTCCGGAGGCGGTTGTGGAAACGATTCACCGGGCGTGGATGCAGATGTAACATTCCGTCTGGAAGAATGGGAGAAGCATGGCGATGACGATCCAGAGGCGTTCCTTCCTCAAACACGCGGGAGTTTTGGCTGGCGTCGCCGGCGGGCTGGAGGCGCTGGAGGCAGCGGCGCAAAAGCCTGGAGCCCGCCCCCGCCGCATCATCTTCATGGTGGCCGATGGCATGAGCCCCTCGGTGTTGCCGCTCGCCGAGCAGTTCTCCCTGCGCGTGCGCGGCAAGGGGCTGCTCTGGCAGGCGTTGCTGAACCGTCCTGAAGCGCGCCGCGGCTGGATGGACATGGCTTCGCTGGACTCGATGGTCACGGACTCCTCCTCGGCGTCCTCGTCCTGGGGCTCCGGCTCGCGCATTTTCAACGGGTGGGTGAATGTGCTGCCCGACGGCACGCGCCTGACGCCGATCTGCGACCTCGTCCGCGACCGCGGCTATCTCACCGCGCTGGTCACCACCGCCACGGTGACCCACGCCACGCCGGCCGGCTTCGCCGCCAGCGTCCGCCGCCGCGACGACGAACATCTGATCGCCCAGCAATACCTCGGCAAGGTGGACGTCATTCTCGGCGGGGGGCGCCGGTTCTTTTCGCCCGACTCGCGCAAGGACGGCAAGGACCTCGCAGCCGCCTTCCGCGCCGCCGGCTACGCGCATGTCGAAAACCGCGCGCAGATGCGGCAGCAGGCCGCCGCGGCCTCACGCATGCTCGGCCTGTTCAGCGGCTCCCACATGCCCTACACCGTCGATCACCGCCACAGCGAGACGGCGCGCGAACTGGTGCCCGCGCTGGCCGAGATGGCGGAGACAGCGCTCGGCATGCTGGAAAAACAGAACAAGCCGTTTCTGATCCAGATCGAGGGCGCCCGCGTGGACCACGCCGCCCACGCCAACGACGCGGCCGGCCTGCTCTGGGACCAGATTGCTTTCGACGAGGCCATCGAGACCGTCCTGCGCTTCGCCGAAAGCCGTCCCGACACGCTGGTTGTCATCACCAGCGATCACGGCAACTCCAACCCCGGCCTGGTCGGCATGGGCGCCGAGTACCGCCAGAGCAACGCCTGCTTCGAACGTCTGGCCGGCATCAAGGCGAGCTTCAACGCCATCAGCCCGCGCCTGGCGGGCACCGCCGAGTATTCGATGAGCCCGCAGCAGCCCGCGGGCGTCGCCGGCGGAGCGCCCACCACGGGCCGCATCCAGGAACTGGCCGAGCAATACTTCGGTTTCCGTTTCACGCAGGAGGAAGCCGAAATGCTGCGCCGTTGCGCCGCCGGGGAACGCAAGCTCTGCGTCAACCGCCAACTGGATTCCGCCGTGGGCATCCTCGGGCAGGCGGTCGGCAACCACACTGGCATCCACTGGACCGGAACCACCCACACTTCCGACTACACGCTGGTGACGGCGCTCGGCCCGGGTGCGGACCGCTTCTCTGGGTTTGTCCGGAATACGTCCGTGTTTACGGCGCTGACGGAACTGGCCGGGGTCCGCTTCCGCAACCCGTCCATGGATCCGGAGCAGGCGCAGAAATTCCACCAAGTGGCCTTCTCGCCGCGGCTGCGGCCGGACTGGGCCTGAGGCGCCCGCCTCAGGCCACGAACGCCACGGCCTCGATCTCCACCCGCACGTCCCGCGGCAGCCGCGCCGCCTCGACGGTGGCGCGCGCCGGCGGGTTCTGGCCGAAATAGCGCCCGTAAATCTCGTTCACTTTGGCAAAATCGCCCAGGTCTTTCAGGAAAATGGTCGTCTTCAGCACCGTGTCCAGGCGCGCGCCCGCGGCCTCCAGCACAGCCTTCAGGTTTTCGAGCACGCGCACCGTCTGCTCTTCGATGCCGCCCTCCACCAGCTGCCCCGTGGCCGGATCCAGCGGGATCTGTCCGCTGGCATACACCAGCCCGTTCCAGCGCACCGCTTGCGAATAGGGCCCGATAGCCGCGGGCGCGGAATCCGTCTGAATGATTTCCTTCTGCTGCATGTTCTGTCCTGGCACTGTTGTCGGGCGTTCTGCCCGCCCCGGCTCCCGGAGGCCGCTCAGCCGCCGATCTCGTCCTCGATCCACGTCATGGCGGCGTAGGCCGCGGGCCAGCCGATGGTGGTCATCGCCAGCAGCGCCGCATGGAGGATCTCCTCCTTCTTCGCGCCGCTTTCCATCGCTTGCCGCGCCGCCGAATGCACCGCACCCTCATGCTGCGCCCCGATGGCGATGCCCAGCTTCACCAGCCTCCTGGTCTTCTCATTCAGCGGCCCGCCCTTCTCGTGGCACGCCGTACCCAGCGCCTGAAAGGCGGCCCACACCTCCGGGTATCGCTTCTCGAATTTCTTCAGCTTCTTCGGAACTGCCGTCTGTTTGGCCATACCCTGCAAGATACACCCCGCCTCGCGCCGCCGTCCATCGATGCCGTGCCGTGCGCTCCGGCGCGGGCGGCCCCGTTCGCGATATAACGATGCAGTAGACATCCATGAAACCCTCGAACCAACTGCCATCGCCCGGCCGCCGCAGCTTCCTCACGAATGCCGCAGCCGCCGGCCTCACTACGAACCTGTTCAGCGGAAATCTCCGCGGCGCCAACGACCGTGTCTCGGTCGCCTTCATCGGCATGGGCCAGATGGGCCGCGGCAACCTGGAGTACGCCTCCAAGGTGCCCGGCTTCCAGCCCGTCGCCGTCTGCGACGTCTACCAGCCGCATCTGGAAATGGCGAAGGCGCTTGCCGAGAAGCTCGGCCATGACGTCAAGGCGATCCACGACTTCCGCGAGATCCTCGCCGACAAGAGCGTGGACGCCGTGTGCATCTCGACGCCCGACCACTGGCACGCGTACATGATGATCGAGGCTTGCAAGGCGGGCAAGGACGTCTTCGTCGAGAAGCCCGCCTGCGTGTACGCCGAAGAGGGCCTGCTGATGGTGCAGGCGGCAAGGAAATACAAGCGAGTGGTGCAAGGCGGCACCATGCAGCGTTCCGGCGGGTATTTCCAGAAGGCCGCGGAGCTGGTCAAGAGCGGCACGCTGGGCGAGATCACCTTCTGCCACACCTGGCAGGCGGGGCTCGAAAAAAAAGAGCGCTGGGGCAATCCGCCCGACGAGAACCCGCCCGCCGGGCTCGATTGGGATCTGTGGCTCGGCCCCGCCCCCAAGCGCCCGTACAACCTGAACCGCTTCGGCGTCGCTCCCAGGCGCTGGTCGACGTTCCGCTATTTCTGGGACTACGCCGGCGGCGCCATGACGGACTGGGGCATCCATCTCATCGACCCGATCCATCAGGCCTTCGACGACCCCATGCCCACGGCGGTCACAGCGATGGGGTCGAAGTTCTACGTCACCGACAACTGCGAGACGCCGGACACGATGCTGGCCACGTTCTTCTATCCGAAGTTCCTCTCCAGCTACGAATCGCGTACCTGCAACCCGATGCCGCTGCTGGGCAACTGGGGCGCCGCCACGGCGATTCACGGCACCGAAGCCACCGTCGTGGTCAACCGCGCCGGTTGCTGGCTCATCCCGAACCGCGGTTCGAAAGTCGAGCCTGCCGTCTGGGAGAAGGATTCGCAGATGGTGCAGCTCAACGTGCCCCATTGGGAGAACTTCCTTGCCTGCATCCGTTCCCGCGAGAAGCCCATCAGCGACATCGAGAACTGCGTGCGCTCCTCGGTCACCTGCATTCTGGCCAACGTCTCCATGCGCGCTGGCGTTCGCATCGACTGGGACGAGAAGCAGTGGACGGTGAAGCAGAGCGAGGCGAAGCCGTATCTGAAAGCCCGCTACCGCTCCCCCTGGAAGCTGGAAGTGTAGCTGCCGGCAATCCCCTTTCCGGGACTGACATAGCCGTTTTCGGCGCCGTTGTATAAACGGGGCTGGAGGGTTGTGTCATGTCCCGGATCCTGAACGAAGTGCTGGAGGCCAACCGCCGGTACGCGGCGGACTTCGGAGACAAGGGCAAGCTGGCCATGCCGCCCGCGCGGCGGTTCGCGGTGCTCACCTGCATGGACGCGCGCCTGGATCCGGCGAAGTTCGCCGGACTGGCGGAGGGCGATGCGCACGTCATCCGCAACGCCGGCGGGCGAGCCAGCGACGATGCCATCCGCTCCCTTGTGATCTCGGCCAAACTGTTGGGCACGCGCGAGTGGTTCGTGATTCACCACACCGACTGCGGCATGCAGTTCTTTACCGATGACGTGATGCGCAAGCTTCTGGCTGAGTCCATCGGGCCTGCCGGGCTGGTCGAGGGCGCGTGGAAGAACCTGGACACGTCGCTGCCCGGCTCATGCGAGGGAGATTTTATCGACTGGCTGACGATCCGCGACCTTGCGCAGAGCGTCAGGGACGACGTGGCGCGCATCCGCCGCCATCCGCTGGTGCCCCCGGACATTCCGGTGTACGGCTACATTTACGACGTGCGGACCGGGCAGCTGGCCGAAGTTGCGCCAGCCTGAGCCCGCCCGGTTGTTCTGGAAAAGCCTGCTCCGGATGCGGCGCGGCCACAGCGCATCCTCATTTTCCGGATGACCGCCAGTCTTCCGCGAGGAGGATTCAGCGCCCGGAATGGAAAACGGTGATCCGTTCCGAATGGGCGCTGAAACCGGCTGGCGGCCAGCCAAGGACCCCGGCGGCGCCGGTGTGGCGTTGGCCGCGTCCCAAGCGCCGTTTGGATCGTGCGAATCAGCCCAGTTCGGCGCCGCGGAAGAACCAGGAGAGTTCGAAGGCGGCGGTTTCCGGGGCGTCGGAGCCGTGGCTGGCGTTGCGGCCGATGTCGGTCCCGAAGAGGGCGCGGACGGTGCCGGGCGCGGCCTTTTTCGGATCTGTGGCGCCCATGACTTCGCGCCATTTGCCGATGGCGTCCTCGCGCTCGAGGGCCATGAGAATGACAGGGCCTTCGGTCATGAAGGCGACGAGTTCCCCGAAGAAGCCCTTGCCGCGGTGGACGGCATAGAAGCCTTCGGCTTCGGAGCGGGAAAGCGTCTGCATGCGCATGGCGAGGATGCGGAAGCCGGCTTGCTCGATCATCGAGATGATCTTGCCGGCGTTGCCGGCGGCGACAGCGTCGGGCTTGACGATGGCGAGTGTGCGTTCAACAGGCATGGTGGTTGTATTTTCCATTCAGAAGTTGATCTGGCGCCGCAGCAGAGAGCGGCGGTGGCGGAACGAACCGCCTGCGAAACTTGCGGGGTGGAAGGGAGCTGGAGAGAGCCATCCGTGCCGCCCCTGGAGTTTCCAGCCCCCCGTCAAACCCGGCAGAGCCGTGGATGCCGGGAAGGCGGGAACGGACATCAACGCTTGAGCGCGGCTTTGGCGCGGGCGCCGATTTCGGCCGGGGTCTTGCAGACGAGAATTCCGGCGTCTTCCATGGCGGCCATCTTGTCGCTCGCCTTGCCGGACCCCCCGCTGATGATGGCGCCGGCGTGGCCCATACGGCGGCCCGGGGGCGCGGTCTGGCCGGCGACGAAGCCGATGACGGGCTTCCGGACGTGCTGCTTCACGTAAGCGGCGGCCTCTTCTTCAGCCGTGCCGCCGATTTCGCCGATCATGATGATGGCTTCGGTTTGGGGATCTTCATTGAAGAGCCGCAGGGCGTCGACGTGGGTGGTGCCGATGATGGGGTCGCCGCCGATGCCGATGCAGGTGCTCTGGCCGATGCCGAGGGCGGTGAGCTGGCCGACGGCTTCGTAGGTGAGAGTGCCCGAGCGGGAGACGACGCCGACGGGGCCGGGCTTGTGAATATGGCCCGGCATAATGCCGATTTTGCATTCGCCCGGGGTGATAATGCCGGGGCAATTCGGTCCGATGAGGCGGGTATTGGAGTAATTTTTCAGGAAGCGCCAGGCGCGGACCATGTCGAGGGCGGGGATGCCTTCGGTGATGCAGACGACGAGGCGGATCCCTGCGGCGGCAGCTTCCATGATGGCGTCGGCAGCGAAGGCGGGCGGGACGAAAATGACGCTCGCGTCGGCGCCGGTGGAGCGGATGGCTTCAGCGACGGTGTCGAAGACAGGACGGTCGAGGTGGGTGGTTCCGCCTTTGCCGGGGGTGACGCCGCCCACGATATTCGTCCCGTAAGCGATGCATTGCTGGGCGTGAAATGAGGCTTCCCTGCCGGTGAAGCCTTGCACGAGCACGCGGGTGTTTTTGTTGGCAAGAATGCTCATGACGGGAAATCCTTATGCCTGGCTGGCGAGAGAGACGACTTTTTCGGCGGCGTCCTTCATGCCGTCGGCGACGGTGAAATTCAGGCCGGATTCACGGAGAATGCGGCGCCCTTCGTCGACGTTTGTGCCCTCCATGCGGATCACAAGGGGGAGTTTGAAGTCGAGTTCGCGGGCGGCGGCGACAACGCCGGAGGCGAGAGTGTCGCAGCGGAGGATGCCGCCGAAGATGTTGATGAGGACCGCTTTGACGTGGGGATCGGACATGAGGATGCGGAAGGCGTTGGTGATCTGCTCCTGGTTGGCGCCGCCGCCGACGTCGAGGAAGTTGGCCGGGCTGCCGCCGGCGTACTTGATGATGTCCATGGTGGCCATGGCGAGGCCGGCGCCGTTGACCATGCAGCCGACGTTGCCGTCGAGCTTGATGTAATTCAGGCCGAATTTTGAAGCTTCGACTTCGAGGGGATCCTCTTCATTCGTGTCGCGAAGGGCGGCGAGATCGGGATGGCGGTAGAGGGCGTTGTCGTCGAAATTGAATTTGGCGTCCAGGGCGATCACGCGCTGGTCTTCCGTGACGACAAGAGGGTTGATTTCGGCCAGCGAGGCGTCGGTTTCGACCCAGGCGCGGGCGAGGGCCTGGAAGAGCCTGGCCGCGGCGGAGGCGGCGGGGCCGGAGAGGCCGATGCCGAAGGCGAGGTTTCGGGCCTGGAAGGGAAGGAGGCCGTCGCCCGGATCGAAAGACTGTTTCAGGATGAGTTCGGGGGTCTTGGCGGCGACCTCTTCGATGTCCATGCCGCCGGCGGCGGAGGCCATGAGGACCGGGAGGCCCTGCGCGCGGTCGAGGACGATGCCGGCGTAGAGCTCCTTTGCGATGGGAAGGGTTTCCTCGACGAGCACCTTGCGGACGAGGCGTCCTTCGGGGCCGGTCTGGTGGGTGACGAGGGTCATGCCGAGGATCTGCGAGGCGACGGTTTCGGACTCGACGGGGGTAGACGCGAGCTTGACGCCGCCGCCCTTGCCGCGGCCGCCGGCGTGGATCTGGGCTTTGACGACGACGCGGGCGCCGATCTCTTCGGCGATGGAACGGGCCTCGGCGGCAGTGGAGGCGACGCGGCCCCTCGGGATAGGGATGCCGTAACGCGAAAGGATCTCCTTGGCCTGGTATTCGTGGATTTTCATGGTGTTGGGCTTGTGGTAGGCTCGGAAAAAGCCCCGTTTTTCACTATAACATGCCGTTTCTGAACTACCTGCACAAGGTGCTGGAGAGGGAGCCGCTATCGTCGCCGGAGGCGATGGCGGCGATGGAAGAGATCCTGGAGGGACGCGCCACGACGGCTCAGATCGCCGCGTTTCTGGCGGCGATCCGGGTCAGGGGGGAAACCGCGGACGAACTGCTGGGAATGGCTCAGGCGATGCGGGAGCATGCGGTGCGGGTGGAGCACGGGATTCGGGACCGGGCGGTGCTGGACACCTGCGGGACCGGCGGGGATCGAAGCGGAACGTTCAATATCAGCACGGCGGTGGCGTTTGTGGCGGCGGCGTGCGGGGTGGCGGTGGCCAAACACGGCAACCGGTCGATGTCGTCGCGTTGCGGGAGCGCGGATGTGGTAGAAGCGCTGGGAGCGAAGCTGCTGACCGATGCCGGGCAGATGGCGCGTTGTATTCGCGAAACGGGCATCGGGTTCCTGTACGCACCGGCGCTCCATCCGGCGATGCGACATGCGGCGGCGGCGCGGGCGGAGCTGAAGACCCGGACGCTGATGAACCTGCTGGGGCCGCTGACGAACCCGGCGGGGGCTACGGCGCAACTGGTGGGCGCACCCTCGTTGCGGGCGGCGGAACTGATGGCCGTGACGCTGGCGTCGCTGGGACTGGATCGGGGCTATGTAGTGCATGGGGAGGACGGGCTGGACGAGGTTTCCACGACGGCGCCAACGCACCTGATGGGGATCGTGCATGGGGCGATCGCGCACGAAGTGGTGACGCCGGAGCGGTTCGGGCTGAGGCGGGTGCGGATCGAGGAATTGCAGGGGGGCGGCGCGGAGGACAATGCCCGGATCATCGTGGAAGTGATGGAAGGGCAGCCCGGTGCGAAGCGGGAGATCGTGCTGGTAAACGCCGGGGTGGCGCTGTGCGCGGCCGGGGTGGCGGCGACGTTCGAGGAGGGACTCGGGCGGGCGGCGGAGGCGATCGACAGCGGGGCGGCGCGCGCGAAGTTGCGGGAGTTTGTGGAGTTTACGAAGAAAGTGGCGGCGGATCCAGAATGAGTGGTTTGGGAGGTGCGCCCGGAGAGGCGTGAAATTTGGTCAGATTCTGGCGAGGGGACGGAGGTGTCCGTCCCTTTTAGGGGGTAACCGGGGCGGGTGAGGGCTGACTGACAAGTTGTTGATTCTGGATGGAATCCTGCTTGTGGCGGCGGGTGCGTGAAAACTCGGGTACCGGCTGCAGTGCTGGGCGGGTGAACGGAGTCCGGCGGGTCGCGAGGGGGGAGTTCATGGGGGACGGGGCGGTTAAGTTGCTCTGAATCAAGGGATTGCGCGGGAGGGATGGGCGGGAGGAGGCGGATTTGGCGAAGGGGACGGAGGTGCCGGTTCAGGCTGTCCCCTTCGTCAGGTGGTGTGGCGTTTCAGGATTTGGGGGAGATTCATGGAGAAGGCGGAGCGGGCGAGGACCAGGGAGGCGCCGGCGGATTGGGCGCGGTTCTTGAGCTCGGCCTCGATGTGGGAGACGAATGCGACGATGCTCGCGCGCTTGAGCGACTCTTCGGTGCGGAGGCGGGCGATCAGGTCGACCGGGTTGAAGGAGCGGGCATTGAGGTCGACGATGACGAGCAGGGGCGGCTCCCGGCGGGCGCTGTCGAGGACTTCCTGGGCGGATTTGAGAAATTCGCAGGAAAAGCCGGAGCGTTTCGCGGCGTCATTGATTTTTACGACGAAGAAAAGATCTTCGACAGCGGCAAGGATTTTCCTTGACTTTTGAGGCATCTGGTTCCGCCTGTTTTTCTGTTGAAAGCGGGCCGCATCCGGATGGGCGGCGCCGAGGAAGGCAACCCTCATTATACAACGGCGGCGGACAGGGTCGTCCGGCTACAATTGAGGTTCACCGATGGACGCCGCTGGGAACTACGGGGAGTTGCTCGACCGGCTGTGCCGGGAGCATGGGATCGACCGGGAATACTGGGACATCTGGGGCAGGAAGCACGAGGTGGCCGAGGAGACGCTGCTGCGGATCTTGGCGTCGTTCGGCTTCCGGACGGAGTCGCCGGAGGCTCTGGCGCAGTCCGCGGAGGAGCGGGAGCGCGAGCAGGCGGCACAGGCGCTGGACCCGGTGGCGGTGCTGAGCGTGAGCGAAACGGCGCCGGCGGTGGAGGTGCGGGCGAAGGCGGGCAGCCGGGCGGAGCTGGCGCTGTACCTGGAAGACGGCAGCGCCCGGCGGTGGGGGATGGAGCTCGAACAGGACAGGCAGCGGGTGGCGCTGCCGGCGCCACTGCCTCCCGGCTATCACGATCTGGAGGTGGTGGTGCGGCTGCCGGACGGCAGCGAGCGGCGGGCGGCGCAAAGAGTGATCGTAACGCCGGACAGGGCGTGGCTCCCTGAGAAGCTGGAGAGAGGTGGGCGTGCGGCGGGGCTGGCGATCAGCCTGTATGGAGTGCGGAGCGGCAGGAACTGGGGTGTGGGGGACTTTACGGATCTGGCGTCGATGGTGGAGTGGGCGGCGGGGGAGCTGGGGGCTGGGTTCGTGGCGCTGAATCCGCTGCACGCCATCGCGAACCGGATGCCGTACAACACGAGTCCGTATCTGCCGCTGTCGGTGTTTCACCGGAACTATTTGTACCTGGACGTGGAGGCGGTGGAGGACCTGCTGCTCTGCCCGGCGGCGCGGAGCATGGTGGCGTCGCCGAAGTTCCAGGCGAAGGTGGCGGCGCTGCGGGCGGCGGAGCTGGTGGAGTACGAGGAGGTGGCGCGGCTGAAGCGCTGCGTGCTGAAGCTGCTGTTCCGGCGGTTCTGGCGAGAGGAGTGGCTGAAGGGGAGCGAACGGGCGCGCGCCTTCCAGCACTGGATGGCGGAGCAGGGGCGGCTGCTGGACGACTTTGCGCTGTTCTGCGCGATGGACGAGGAGTTTCACCGCAGGGACAGGAACGTGTGGGTCTGGAGGCAGTGGGGGGAGGGCTTCCGGGCGCCGGACACGGCGGAGGCGAGGAAGTTCGGGCAAGAGCATTTCCGGCTTGTTTTGTTTTACAAGTACGTGCAGTGGCAGCTGGATCTCCAGCTGGAGCAGGTGCAGCGGCTGGCGCGGCGGCTGGGGATGCCGGTGGGGCTGTACCATGACCTGGCTCTGGCGACGGACCGGTGCGGGGCGGACCTGTGGGCGTACCGGAAGTTTTTCGTGGAGGGGTGCCGGGTGGGCTCGCCGCCGGACGATTTCGCGCTGGAGGGGCAGGACTGGTCGTTTCCGCCGCCGAATGCGGAAGCGCACCGGGAGGATGGATACCGGCTGTTCGCGGAGACGTTGAGGCGGAACGCGCGGCACGGGGGGGCGCTGCGGATCGACCATGTGATGCGGCTGTGGCGGCTGTTCTGGATTCCGGACGGGATGGCGCCGGCGGCAGGGACGTATGTGAACGAGAGATGGGAGGACCTGGTGCGGGTGCTCGCGCTCGAGAGCGTGCGGGGGCAGTTCCTTGTTGTCGGGGAGGATCTGGGAACGGTGCCGTGGGGGCTGCGGGAGGCGATGGAGCGCTTCGGGATGCTGAGCTACCGGCTCTTCTATTTCGAGAAGGGGGAAGACGGGCTGCCGCGAAAGGTGGACGAGTATCCGCGGACGGCGCTGGTGTCGTCAACCACGCACGATCTGCCCACTCTGGCAGGCTTCTGGGCGGGACGCGACATTGAAGTGAGGCGGAAGACGGGGCGGCTGAACGACACTGCAGCGTATGAGAGGCAGAGGCGGGAAAGGGTGGAGGAGAAGCGGAAAATGCTCGCGGCGCTCAAGAGGGACGGGTTTCTTCCGCCGGATTTCCCGGACGAGGCGGCGGAGTGGGTGGAGCTGACGGGGGAGTTGCACAATGCGGTGATCGGGTACCTGATGATGACGCCGGCGATGCTGATGCTGCTGAACCAGGAGGATCTGACGAAGGAGACCGAGCAGCAGAACGTGCCGGGTACGACGTGGGAATATCCGAACTGGCGCCGCAAGATGTTGTACACGGTGGAGGAACTGCGGACGGCTCAGCGGACGCGGGACTTCGCGCGGATGATGCGGGCGTGGATAGAGCGGAGCGGGCGGCTTTAGCGGCGGGGGATGGCGCCGAAGGGAATGTCGAGCACCGGGTAGCGGGGCCAGTCCTTGTAGTCGAAGTGCCACCATTCGTTCTCGTAGACGGTGAAGCCTTCGCGCTCCATGGCGCGGCGGAGAAGGTCGCGGAGGCGGCGGGCGCGGCGGGAACCGCCGCGGTAATCCGGATGGGCGCGCTCGGTCATCTCGTCGTACTCGCTGGGCATGGTGACGAGGCGGCCGGAGCGGATTTCGTACATGGAGACATCGACCGCGCAGCCGCGGTTGTGGCGCGAGCCTTTCGCCGGGTCGGCGACAAACTGCTTCTTGTCCTCCGGCGTGGCATCCCAGAAGATTTTTGTCACGCTCCAGAGGCGGTAACCGTCGAAAACAACAATTCCGTAGCCTTTTGTTTTGAGCCAGCGGTGGGCGCGCAGGAGCGCTTCGGCCGCCGGCCGCTGCAGGAATGCACGGGGCTCGTCATAGACGGGGCGGCCGAGAAAATTGTTCGGGGTGGCGTACCGGATGTCGAGGCGGAGGGAGGGGTCGAGGGCGGCGAGATCGACCAGATCGGGGGCGGCGGTGGCGCGAGGATCGGCAGGCGGCTGCGCGAGGGCGACGGTGAGCGCCAAAGTGTGCAGAAGCGTCACGGCCATTCAGTGTACGACGGCGGGGAGAGATGGACGGCAGAGCCGGAAAGGGCTAGACTGTGTGCGGCCGGAGAACGCGGCCCGTAGGGACTGCCCGGAGGAGGGTTCATGCTGTACCACATCAGCCGGGCCGGCAAGACGTACGGCCCCTTTCCGGAGGAGTTGGTTCGCGAGGTGGTGCGCGAAGGACGGGTCGCGCCGGCGGACTTGTGCTGGGCGGAGGGAATGGAAGGGTGGCTGCCTGTGAGCCGTGCGTTCGGGATGGAAGAGGCCACCGCGCAGGCAGCGGCGCCGGTGGAGGCGAGAGAGGAGACGCCGCGAGAGCTGCAGGAAGAAGCTCCGCCGGCAGTCGAGCCGAGCGCGACGGCCGGGGAAAACCCTGCAAGGGAGATTCCGGCGGGAGTGGGCGAGTGCGCGCCGGGCACGCCGTTGCCGGTGGCCGTGCCGCAAGCGTGGAGGAAGGCGCGGGAAAGAGGGGAGGCGCCGCGAGCGCTCCAGCCGCAGGGGCTTGCGCCGGGCTTCTCCGGGTGGTCCGTGCCGCCTGAGCTGCACTGGGGGCTCGTGCTGGCGCTGAGCTACGCCACGTGCGGGTTGTTCTTTCCCGTGTGGCTCCTTGTGCAGCTCTCCTTCGTAAGGAAGCTGGATCCAAAGAACCGGGCAGCAGCGCTGATCCCGGGCTCCATCGTGGCCGCTCTTGCGTCGTCTTTCGCGGAGATTTTCGCGGCAGGAACGCCGGTGAGATGGATTTCTCCCTTGTTATTCTGGGCAGGAATCGCCCAATTGATGGGGGCGGCGCTCCTGATGAGGAGATCCCTGATTTTGCATTACAATACGGTGGAGAAGACGGGATTGCAGCTCAATCCGGTGTTAGCCTGCATTTTCAGCGCGCTGTATTTCCAGTATCATTTTTCAAGAATCGCCAGATGGAAAAAATACGGGGAGGATGGGCTGAGGTGAAGAAGGCGGCGGCAGCGGCTGCGGCTCTGGGCGCGGCGGCGGTTCTGTATTTTGCCGATCCGGCCGTGGCGCGGGTATATCCGCCGTGCCTGATCCGCCTCTGTACGGGGCATGAGTGTGCCGGGTGCGGGGCGACGCGGGCGATGCACGCCATGTTGCACGGCCGGGTGGAGGAGGCGTGGCGTCTGAATGCTTTGTGGACAGCCGGGGCGGTGGCGCTCGCCGGTTGGGGCGCGCGGCGGATGAGAAGGAAGCGGCGCGGCGGGGAGGGTGTGTGACAGCGGCTCCAGGCAGGGGCCGGGTGGCGGTGCCGGGGCGGGTGAACCTGATCGGGGAACACATCGACTATCACGGGCTGGCGGTGCTTCCAATGGCGCTCGGGAAGAGCGTGGAAGTGGAATGGGCGGTGCGCGAAGACAGGCTGGTGAGGGCGGAGAGCGAGGGGTTCGAGCCGCGTGAGTTCCGCCTGGATGGGCCGATCGAGCCCTGGCCTTCAGGGGACTGGGGCAACTACGTGAAGGCTGCAGCAGCGGCGGCGCTGGGCAGGTGGAGTCTGGAGCGCGGGGCGGATCTGAGAGTGCGGTCGACGCTGCCGGTGGCGGCGGGGCTGTCGTCGTCGACGGCGCTGATGACGGCAGGCACGCTGGCGCTGCTGAAAGCGAACGGCGTGCGGGCGAGCTTCGAGGATCTGATGGAGGTGCTGCCGGAAGGGGAGTATTTCGTGGGGACGCGCGGCGGGGGCATGGACCACGCCGTGGTGCTGGGGGCGAGGGAGGGCTGCGCACTGCTGGTGGAATTCGAACCGTTGCGGGCGACGCCGGTGGGGGCGCCGCAGGGCTGGGCGTTCCTGGTGGCGGACAGCGGGGTGAAGGCGGAGAAATCGGCGGCGGTGAAGGCCGAATATAACGAGCGCAGGTTTGCGGGACAGCGGGCGGCGGAGAAGCTGGGGTTTTCTGGGATCCGGGCGGCGCTGGAGGCATTGGGCGTGGAGGAAGTGAAGGCGTTGGCGGAGGCGCGGCTGGAGGGGATGGAGCGGCGGTGCCTGCTGCACGTGGCGGGAGAGGCGGAGCGGGTGCGGGCGGCAGTGGAGGCGATGCGGGCGGGCGACGCGGAGAGGTTCGGGAGGGCGATGGATGAGTCGCACGCGAGTTTGCGCGACTTGCTACGCGTGAGTTGCGGAAAACTGGATCAACTGGTGGAGGCGGCGCGGGACAGCGGAGCGCTGGGGGCGCGGCTCACCGGGGCGGGATTCGGGGGGGCGGCGGTCGTGTTTTGCCTGGAGGGGCAACTGGAGCGGGTGGTGGAGGGGATCGAGCGAAGGTTTTACGGAGGCGCCGCAGGCGGGCGGATCTTCCGGGCGGCGCCGTCGGCTGGGGCGCTGGAGCTCATTGCCAGAGGCGGCGTGTGACGCGGACGAGCACGGTTCCGGCGAGGACGAACGCCAATGTGAGCAGGAGCGCGTAGTTCCAGCGCCCGTACAGGACGTTGCCGACGGTGAAGAGTCCGGACCAGATGACGATCGAGCCGGAGAGCCAGCCAAGCAGCGAGAGGGGGATGTTGTCGGCCTGCGACCAGCGGGCGGCTTCCTCTTTCGAGATGCCGGCCATTTCACGGACCTTCTGCCAGCCCGGCCCGGCCGGATGGACCTTGCGGTAGAAGTCCACGAGCGCGGCGGGGGCGGTCTGCGGACCGGCGTAAGCGACGATGAGCCAGCAGACGGTGGTGCAGAGGACGGTGAGGAAGAGCTCCTGGTGGGTGCCGATGCTGATGCCGTTCCGGCGCAGGGCGAGGAAGGCGAGGGAGACGGCGAAGGAGCTGATCATGGCGGCGATTTCGCACCATGCGGTGATGCGCCACCAGAACCAGCGGAGCAGATAGAGCAGTCCTGTGCCGGCGCCGACCTGAAGCATGATGTTGAAAGTATCCTGGGCGGTTTCCAGGAAAAATACGAGGATCGAGGAGATGACAAAGAGAAGAATTGTGGAGATCCTTCCGGCGAAAACGTAGTGTTTTTCGTCGCGGCCGGGGCGGAGGAAGCGGCGGTAGAAATCGTGGACCATGTAGGAGGCGCCCCAGTTGAGGTGGGTGAGGATGGTGGAGGAGTTGGCGGCGATCAGACCGGCGAGCATGAGGCCCATCCAGCCTGCAGGGAGGAACTTGAGCATGGCGGGGTAGGCGATGTCGTGGCCGATGAGTGCGGGGTTGACGTGGGGGAAGGCGCGCTGGATGTCGGCGAGAGTGGGGAAGACGATGAGGGAGGCGAGACCGGTGAGCATCCAGGGCCAGGGACGGAGAACGTAGTGGGCGAGGTTGAAGAAGAGCGTGCCGCCGAGAGCGTCCTTTTCGGAGCGGGAGGCGAGCATGCGCTGCGCGATGTAGGAGCCGCCGCCGGGTTCGGCGCCCGGATACCAGACGGCCCACCACTGGATGGCGATGGGCATGATGAAGACGGCAGTGGCGAGCTCCCAGTTGTTGGAGAAGTCGGGGAGCATGGCGAGGTAGTTGACACCGCCGGGGCCCTGCATGGCGCTGATCTTTTCGACGAGGCCCGGGAGGCCGCCGACCTGGGGAAGGGAAACGGCGAACCAGGCGGCGGCGATAACGGAGCCCATCATGATGAAGAACTGGATCATGTCGATGACGAGGACGCCCCAGAGGCCGGAGTGGGCGGCGAAGACGACATTGAGAAGGCCCACGACGAAGAGGGTCTGCCAGCGTTCGAACCCGAACAGGACGCCGGCAATTTTGCAGGCGGCGAGGTTGACGCTGGCCATGATGATGCAGTTGAAGAAGAAGCCGAGGTAGAGGGCGCGGAAGCCGCGGACGGCGCTGGCGGCGCGGCCGGAATAGCGGAGTTCGTAGAATTCGAGATCGGTGAGGACGCCGGAGCGGCGCCAGAGGCGGGCATAGAAGAAGACCGTGGCGACGCCGGTGAGCGTGAAGGCCCACCACTGCCAGTTGCCCGCGACGCCCTGGGTGCGCACGAAGTTGGTGACGAGGTTGGGGGTATCGCTGGAGAAGGTGGTGGCGACCATGGAGAGTCCGGCGAGCCACCAGGGGACGGAGCGGCCGGAGGCGAAAAACTCCGTGGTGTTCTTGCCGGAGCGCTTGCCAAAGAAGAGGGCGGGAGCGAAGCAGAGCAGGAGGGCGCCAGCGGCGATGAGCCAGTCGAGCCAGGTGAGGGTCATGGGGATGTCTGAAGGACGAGCATAGCGCAACACGCGTGGGAGTTGAGGGGAGGCGAGGATGGATGGAGCCGCCGGGAGCGGTGTGGAGGAGAGGCGTCAGGCGGTGGCTTCACTGGCGGCAGGGGGCACGTCCCTGCCGGCCTGTTTGCGGTCTTTTTTCTCGCCATACATCCGCTTGTCGGCGCGGGCGAGGAGTTCCTCGGCGGTGCGGCCGTCCTCGGGGAAGTAGGCGGCGCCGCCGCTGAGAGAGAGCGTACAAATGCCGCAGAGTTCCATTCCGCAGCGCTCGACGTAGTTGCGCAGGCGGCGGAGGCGGTGTTCCATAGCCTCGGCAGTGACGCCTGGCAGGACCATGACGAACTCGTCCCCGCCCATGCGGGCGACGAAGTCGTATTCGCGGCAGTTTTCGCGCAGACCTTGGGCGACGAGCTGGAGCAGGCGGTTGCCGGTGAGGTGCCCGAACTGGTCGTTAATGCTCTTGAAGCCGTCGAGGTCGAAGACGACCAGGCCGAGGGTGGTGTCTGTGCGGGCGCAGCGGGCGAGTTCGTTCTGCAAGTGGAGGAAGAGGGCGCCGGCGTTGGGCAGGCCGGTGAGGAAGTCGACCGACGCGCGGGTTTCGGCCTGCTGGAACTTGGCCGAGTTTTCGACGCTCACGGCGAGTTTGGAGGCGATGCTCATCAGCAGGCTGAGTTGCGAGTGATGGAAAGCCATATGGCGGCCGGAATAGAGGTTGAGCGTGCCGACGAGTCCGTTGGGGCCGTCGAGAGGGATGATCATGGCCGACTTGAGGCTCTGGGCGGCGACGGGGTTGCGGTGGGCGATGGGGTCCTCTGTCGGGGAGACGTTCAGCACCGGGCGCATGGTGGCGGCCACGTTGCTGGTGATGCCTGAGCGCATCTGGAGGGCGAGGCCGTGGAAAAGCGTGAAGTGCTGGCCTTCGACGAAGGCGGCTTCCAGGCGGTCGCCGTGGCGGAGGAACAGAACCATGGTTTCGAAGTCGAGGTAGCTGTGGAGGCGGCGGGCCAGCTCGTTGAGCGTTTCGTCGAGGTCGAGCGAGGAGCCGAGGATCTGGGTGAATTCGAGGACGAGCTGCTCCTCTTTGCGTGCCTCGGCGATGGCGCGCAGAAACGGGGGGGGCGAATCGTTGCCGGCGGAGACCGGCAGGCGTAGCTCCATGCCCTGAAGAGAACGTGTCGCGGCCGACGCAGCGCGGCTGTCGAGCTGGCGGTAGATTTCGCGGAGGCGGGAGACGACAACCGGATCGAGGCCGCAGCCAGACTCGCGGCTGACCTGTTCCATAGCCTCGTCGAGCGACAGGGCGCGCCGGTAATGGCGCTCGGTGTTGAGGGCGAGCAGCATGTCGACGGCGGCGAGGACGCGGGCCTCGACGGGGATCTGGTCTCCCTGAAGACCGTGAGGGTAGCCGGACCCGTCCCACCGTTCATGATGGGCGCGCACGATGGCGCTGACGAGGCGCGGGAAGCCGGCCTGCTGGAGGATCTGGGCGCCGATTTCAGGGTGGATCTTGAGGCGCTGAAACTCGTCCGGGGTGAGCCTGCCGGGCTTCATCATGATGTGATCGGGGACGGCGACCTGCCCGATGTCGTGGAGGACGGCGGCGACGCGGAGGGCACGGATCTGGTCTTCATTGAGGCCCATGGCCTCGCCGAGCCCGGCGCAGAAGTGGGCCATCCGGTGGAGGTCGCTGATGGGGGCGACGTCCTTGGACTCGACGGCGAGGGCAAGGGCCTCGACCATGTGCAGCTGCATGGAGGCGAGCTCTTCAGCGTGCTGGCGTTCGCGCTCCAATGTGTCGAGCTGAAGGCGGTAGGCGTAATAGAGGAGCAGGGCGACGGGCGCGAGGATGAGGGCCGAATACCATAAGGAGATCTTCGGCAGCGTCATCAGCAAGCCGGCCACGGCAGCACCGGCCATGTAATAGGGCAGGGACCAGAGGTAGCGGTTCTTCCAGATTTTGCGCAGGGCGTCGCGTTCCCGGAGAGACGCGGCGGCGGCGAGCGGGAAGGCCGAGACGAGGAACAGAACAATGGATGCAAGCGGCAGAGCGCCGGCGACGCCAGCAGCGGGGACCATGCGGACCATTTGCTGGAAAGCGGTGTGGGCGGCGCCGATGGCGAGCACGGAGGCCGACATTTCGAAGATGGTCGTGATCCAGGTGCGGCGGGGATCGGGATGCCGCAGAGACTGAATGCCCGTGCCTGCGAGTCCGATGGCGAGGGTCTCCTTGACGGGCAATTCCGGCAGGCTTGCGAGGACGAAAATGAAGCCGAGCGGGATAGATCCGGAAGCGGAAGGCAAGCCGATGCGGAAGAAAGAGGATAGCGCGGCGACGGCGAGATAGACCGGGTAAAGAATCGTGCCGCTATTGGCGTCGAGCCAGGCGTGGACCGCCAGCGAGACGATGGCAGTGCCGACGACAACGCACTCGAAGGTGCGCGTGGCGTTGGGCATTTGGCCGGTTCGAACCATGGCTGCAGCCATGGCATTGCAATTCTTGCTCCAGCCCTGCCTCAACGGCGGTTCCTCCTCCCTGCTACGGCCGGTTCCCTCATTCTCACAATATCGGCGGTTGAGCCGCAAGCGTTAGGTTCGTCAAGAGGGGGACGGTTTGTCCCAGTTGCCTGGCGCATGGGACAATTTGTCCTTCCGGCGGCCAACCGACGAGTCGTTCCATGGAACTGCCCTCCTTCATCGACATTCATACGCACGTGCTGCCCGGGCTGGACGACGGGCCCGGCACGCTGGAGGAGTCCGTCGCCATGGTGGAGTTGGCCTGGAGGCACGGCACAGCGGTCCTGGCCGCCACCCCGCACGCCAGCCCAGCGTATCCATACAAACTCGATGAGACGGAGAGACTCCTCGGGCAGCTCCGCGAGAAAGCGCCCCCGGGCATCCGCCTGATTCGTGGCTGCGATTTTCACCTCACTTTTACTAACGTGGAACGGGCTCTTCGTTCGCCCGTGGAATTTGCGATCGACGGCCGGTGCTGGCTGCTGATGGAGCTGTCGGAGCTGACGGTGTTCTCGAACACGGACGCGCTCTGGCGGCGACTGGAGGACGCGGGGCTGCGCATCATCCTGACGCATCCGGAGCGGAACGCGCTCCTGCGCCAGCGGCTGGATGTGATCGAGGAATGGGTGGGTTCGGGCCGTTTGATGCAGATCACAGCCGGGAGCCTGCTGGGGCATTTCGGCCGGGCGGCGCGTGATTTTTCGGTGCGCCTGCTGGATGCCGGGCTGGCGCACATTGTCGCCTCTGACGCGCACGATCCGCGGGTGCGCCAGCCGCGGCTGGACGAGGCCTTCCGGTGGCTGGCAAGGCATTATTCAGAGGAGTTCGCCACGCGGCTCACGGCCGTACACCCGAAAGCTGTCGTGGAGGGGCTGCCGGTGGACCTGTCCGGTTTCCGTGCGCCGCGGCGAAGAGGCGGAGGAGCGTGGTGGCGGAAAATCTGGCCGCGGTGAGGCGGCAGAGGGGGCGGTGGCGCGTGATTCGCTGAATCCTTCAGAGGCCTGATGCAGTCCAAGAGGAGGAAGCGACTGATATACTGTCTGCTGACAACATCAGAGACGGGCAAACGCCTTCCCACAAGACAGAGAGAATCGTGCCAGAGAAAGCTGCATCCCCCTACCGCATCAACAACGTGAACTGGGTGACGACGATTGCCTTGATCGTCCTCCACATAGGCGCTGTAGCGTCGTTCTTCTATTTCGACTGGAAATCCGTGGCAATAGCCGCCGTGCTCTACTGGACCTGCGTCGGGTGGGGCATCGGCATGGGCTATCACCGCCTGCTGACGCACCGCTCCTACCGCGTGCCGAAGCCGCTGGAGTACTTCTTCGCGATTTGCGGCACCCTGACGCTCGAGGGCGGGCCGATTTTCTGGGTGGCCACGCACCGCCTGCATCATCAGCGGTCGGACCAGCCGGGCGATCCGCACAGCCCGAAGGATGGTCCGTGGTGGTCGCACATGGGCTGGATTCTTTTCGGCGAAACAAAGCACAACGCGACGGCGATGCTGAGCAAATACGCGCCGGACCTGGGGCGAGATCCGTTCTACCGCTGGCTGAACACCTATCATTACGTTCCGCTGGTGGTGATGGCTCTGCTGCTGCTCGGCTTCGGCGGCCTGTCCATGCTGTTGTGGGGCGTGTGCACCCGCGTCGTGGCGGGGCTGCACGCGACCTGGCTGGTGAATTCGGCGACGCACCTGTGGGGCCAGCGCCGGTTCCAGACGCGCGACGACAGCCGCAATAACTGGTGGGTGGCGCTGCTGACGTTCGGCGAGGGGTGGCACAACAACCATCACGCGCATCCGGCATCGGCGCGGCACGGGCTGACGTGGAAAGAGCTCGACCTGACATGGCTTCAGATCCGGCTGCTGGCGTGGCTCGGGATCGCGAAAAAGGTGCAGGTTGCGCGAATCGACGAGCCGCCGCCGCTGGAAGAAGAAGCAGCCGCCTGAGGCGGGCGCGGGGCGGCTTCAGATCCGCCCGAACTTCTCCACGGCCTCTCGGATGCTGCGGAACTTCTCGATGAACGGGTACATCCGGTGCTCCGTGTCATCGAGTTCCCGGGCTCGCTTGAGCACCTCCGCGGCCTTCTCTTTTGGCACAACTGCCACGCCATCTTCGTCGGCAGTGATGATGTCGCCGGGCCTCACCTCCACGCCGGCGCAAAGGACGGGCACATTGGCCGCCTTGAAGCGGTAGTGGTTGATGGACGTGGACGGCACGATGCCCGTGCTGAAGACCGGGAACTGGATGCGGCGGATCTGGGGGATGTCGCGAACTCCGGCGTCGATGACCGCGCCGGCAAAACTGCGGTAGCGCATGGCGGTGGCCATCAGGCCGCCAATGCCGGCAATGTCGGCCCCATCGGGAAGCACGAGGACGTAGACCGATCCGGGCGGCGCCGCGTCAATCGCATCCAGCATTCCCTGAGACGCCTTGCTGCCTTCGTTGTGTTCCGCCTTCTCCATGAGCACGGTGACGGCGGGGCCGGCGAACTTGCAGGGGAAGACAGGCCGCATTCGGTGCGACATGTGGGCCCGTTTGCCATAGAGCTGCTCCATGGCGTCGGTCACCGAGGCGACTTCCACGAGGCGGTAGCCTTCGATCAACGGATCGGCGGCAGGCGCCTGGGCGAAAAGCAGAACCGCAGCGGCGGCGCCGGCGGCCGCAGAGGCGAGAATTGCGCGTCGCTTCATGCCGTCCATCCTAGCAGCCGGGCGGGCAGCGGCTCATGGAGCAGCGAGGCAGGCGGGGTCGAGGCCGATTGTGCCGGTGAGGGAGTCGAGGTAAGACCGCGATTCCGTGCGGGCGAGAGCGGCGCGGGCATGTCCGATGCGCTCCCGCAAGGGAATCTTTCCGTAAAGCCCTGCGGCGCCGCCCTGGGCCAGGGCGGACTCGAGGCGTGCAAGGTGACGCCGCCAGAGCAATGAATCCCGCGTCTGTTGGGCCTCGAGGCGCTGCCGGTACCAATCGCTCGACAACAGAGCCTCGCGGGTGAACAGGGCGCGGATGGAGGGATCGTCCGCGGCGCGCCCCTCATACTGGCCGAAGGCCATGATGTGGAGAAGAGCGCGGACCGGAGGGCAGGCGAGTTCCACGCTGCCGTCCTCGAAGCAGAGCAGCGCCACGCGGCGCTGGGATTCGACGATGGCCTCGACGCCTTCGGCGAACATGGCCAGATCCTGGGTTTCCGGACGGAGCCAGCTGTCAGGGAAGACGGCGTCGGGATTTTCGAAGATCCGTCCGAAGAAATACTCGGCGAATTGTCTGGTAATGCGGTAACCGAGGCGGCTGGCGAGAATGCGGCGGCCCTGGAAATCGAAATCCTCAATTTTCTCCAGGAACCCGTTTTCGATGAGATAACGGGGGTCTCGTTCCACCACCTTGATGCGGCACCAGAGTTCCGGGACGAGCATGCTGAGGTCGTGATCGACGCGGAAGCGCGGGCCGACGCAGCCGGCGACGCTGGTGAAGCCCTCGTATCCGGTAAGGATCGCCGAGACAAGGGCGTTGTTGACGTCGATGACTGGCGGCATGGCATTGAAGGGCCCCTTGGTGAGCGCGCCTTCGCTGCCGAAGCCGGTGGTGGAGGGAGAGCGGCCGGTGAGGCTGCTGATGAAATCCATGAAAAGCTCGGGTAGTTCCTGGTAGTGGATGGGCGCGTAGACGGCGAGGGGCGGAAGTCCGATCTCCGGCTGGGGCGGATTGGCGCGCCTGCCGGCGAGGACGGAGTTGACGACGAAATCCGCGTTGACGTTGCGGGGCAGGCCGCGGTCGAGTCGCGCGCAGACCTGGGCGAGATACTTCTCGCGCGGGCGCGCCAGGTCTGGCCGGGGCTGCTGGTAGCGCGGGTTCTTGCTGGGTTTTCCGTCGACGATGCGGGGATAGGCGGAGCAGACGGCGTAGCGCGGGGAACCGCTTTCCAGGAACCGCGCGAGCATCTGCTTCATCGGCTCGGTGAAGCGGTCGAAGTGGACGACGTGGTCGACGATCTTTTCCACCTGGCTGCGGCTGAGCGGCTCGAAATTGGAAAGGAAGACTCCCTGCGAGGCGATGTCGGCCTCGGCCTGGGGATCGGCGCCTGGCTCGATGGCGTCGTCGGGGCGCTGGAAGAGGAGCTGTTCGCAGTTTTCGAGGAGCTTGACCGACGGGTGGAGTTCTCGCGGATCGAGTCCGGTGAAGGCCTCCCTGGGAAGCGTCACCGAAACGCTGATGTCATCTTCCACCTGGATCTTGTCCGAGGGATAGAAGTCCGGGCGGAGTTTGAAGATCCGCCAGGAGCCTTCCTCGTCGAAGCCGACGCGCAGGTAGTTGGCGACGAGCTTCTGGTTGTCGTACTTGAGTTCGTGGCCGAGCTGCCCGTTGACGGAGTCCACGGTAAAATGCTCG
>Ga0209018_1000730_pt1 | contig 29118 bp, 28 predicted proteins | sample YNPBryBLVA2012_FD_185814 | JGI IMG/M metagenome (GOLD analysis project Ga0209018, IMG submission 185814) | Anoxygenic and chlorotrophic microbial mat microbial communities from Yellowstone National Park, USA - YNP Bryant BLVA 2012 (SPAdes)... ...
CTTCTCTTTGGACTCGGTTGCGCGCATTTCTATGTCCGATGCACCTCGTGCAGCCCGCCTGGGCTTGCTCGCGTTGACCTTTTTTCGGGAGAGTCAGATGATTTCTTCGCAACAGGTCATATTCATGCCACGTCAATGAAACAGTTATCTTGGTCACACGCTCCTCGCCTGCGACATATTTCGTAGCCCGGGCAGTTCGGATACGGCTCGTCGGCGGACGTCCTCGTGCGCCTGCAGTATACATCAAGGCCGTTTTGTGGGCAAACCGGCATTGTGCTATAATCCAATGTGAGACAGAAACCAGGCCAGGATGCGCACAGGCAGGCCGTGTGCATCAGCAGTGTGTTTCGAGCAGGAGGGGACAGATGGTGGACCCGGAGACATTGGCCCTGCGCAATCGGATCATCGGCATTCTGCTACAAGATGCGCGGATGCGCGCCGACAAGAGCCGGCGCGAGTGCGCGGCGGTGCTGGAGGTGCCGGTCAGCACGATCACTGCCTTCGAAGAGGGCCGCCGGCCGATCTCCCTGCCGGAACTGGAAGCGCTGGCTTCCTTCCTGGGGGTCGCGGTGACGCACTTTTGGGACGAAGAGGCTCGTCTGTTGAGCGAGGAGCAGCCGGAACCGAAGGGGGAAGCCATCCAGGTGCGTCAGCGCATCGTCGGCGCGCTGCTGCGCCAGGCGCGCACAGAGGAGGGCCGGACAAAGAAGGAGCTGGCCGACGTGCTGGGCTGTTCCACCCGCCGCATCTCCACCTACGAGTACGGCGAACGGCCAATTCCTCTGGCCGAACTGGAACTGTTGGCCCGCGCCGTCGAACGCCCGCTGGAATACTTCCTGGACGAATCGTCCAGCACCGCCTCCCGCCGCGGCGATATGGTCCGCGCGTTCCTCGACCTGCCGGAGGAGATCCGCGACTTCGTCACCCGACCGATCAATCGCAGTTACCTGGAAGTGGCTATGAAACTGGCCGACATGCCCGCCGGTACCCTGCGGGGCATCGCGGAAGGGCTGCTCGAAATCACCTATTAGGACGTCCGAGGTCCGACGGCGGACAGCGCACAGCAGACTTTGCACACGAAGGGGGATACGTGGGCGAGAAGACGCAAGCAACGATGCTAAAGGAAGAAGGACTGCGCCTCTTCGAGGAGGGGTTGTACGACGAGGCGGCGGAACGGTTCGGGCAGGCTCAGGAACTGTTCTCCGCCGAGGGCAGGGACGTCGAGGCGGCGGAGATGTTGAACAACCTCGGCGTGGTCTATCGCCTGGCCCAGAAGTGGGAGCAGGCGCGGACGGCGCTGGAGGAAGCGCGGGTGGCCTTCGAGCGCCTGGGCGACCGCGACCGCGAGGCACAGGCGCTGGGTAACCTGGGCGGGCTGCTGGCCAGCCAGGGGGAACGGCTGCGCGCCCAGGAGTATCTCAAGCGGGCAGCGGAGATCTTCGCCGAGCTGGGCGATACCCAGCGACACGGCGAGACCCTCCTGGCGCTGGGCGCGCAGATGTGGAAGGCCGGCGACCGCCGCGGCGGCATGGCGGCCTACGAGGCCGGACTGATGCTGTTGGAGAGGCCCACCGCTCAACAGAAGGCCCTGCGCGGCCTGCTGCGCCTGCGCACCCGCCTGCTCGGCGGCGGCTCCAGCTAGCCGATCTGTCCGCCCTCCCAACCCAAACGTCAAATCCAGGAGGTCTCTATGCCACCCGCCGCTGACTGGAGCGTCATCATCGTCAGCATCCTGTACCTGGCCGGGGCCTGGACGGTGACGGCGTTGATGGCCCGCGCCCTGTCCCATCGCGCCCCCGCCGACCGCCGGCCGCTGCGATGGCCCTTCTGGGCTGTCCTGACCCTCGCCCTGGGCGACTCTGTCCATACCATCCCACGCATCTACCGGACGTTCACGGGCTCTTTGCTTCCCGGAGGGCTGAACTGGTTCGGCCGAACGTGGGACTGGATGGCCATCGGTCTCCTCATCAGCTCGGCCACCATGAGCGTCTTCTACCTGATCCTGTTCCAATACCTGCAAGAACGGCGGGGCATTCGCTGGGACCGCTGGTCTTGGGCCATGCTGGGCCTGCTGGTCATCCGGCTGGCGCTCCTGCCATGCCCGCTGAACGGGTGGGAGGGGTCGGCGGCGCCGGGCTGGCGCATCTATCGGAACATCCCCTTCACGGCGATGGGGTTGATGGCCATCGTGGCGCTCTTCCTGGAAGGGCGAGGAGGCCAGACGCGAGAACACCGTTTGCTGCGGGCGATCGCCTGGTGCCTGATCGTCTCCTTTTCCGCCTTCTGGGTGACCGTTCTCGGGGCGGAACAGTACCCCATCCTGGGGGCGATGATGCTGCCCAAGACGATCGCCTACCTGGTCACGGTCGTCCTGTTATACCGGCTGGCCTTTCGGCCAGGCGGAACAGGATGAGCCCATCCCCCAAAAACACCACCGACCACCGCGAGCGGTGGTCGGTAGCGCATGGGCCGCTGGTGCAGCAACAGCAGCCCGCTACTTCTCCTGCTCCCGCTCCTGCTTCGCCGCCTCGATCACCTGTTGCACCAGGTAGGCAGGCACCTCCTCGTAGTGATCGAACTCCATGCTGAAGTACCCGCGCCCCTGGGTCAGGCTGCGCAGGTCGTTGGCGTAGCGCTGCATCTCCGCCAGCGGGGCCAGGGCGGTGATGATGCTCTTGCCGCCCTGTTGATCCATGCCCTGGACGCGCGCCCGCTTGGTGTTCAGGCTGCTCATCACATCGCCGGTGTACTCCTCCGGTACCGTGATCACCACCTTGTTGATCGGTTCCAGGAGCACCGGCCCCGCTCCCAACATCACCTTCTTGAACGCCTCCCGGCCGGCGATCTGGAAGGCGATGTCCTTGGAGTCCACCGGGTGTTCCTTCCCGTCGGTGATCACCGCCTTCACGTCCACCACCGGGTAACCAGCAAGCACGCCTTGCTCCAACACCTGGCGGATGCCTTTCTCGATGGAGGGCTGGAAGGAAGAGGAGATCGCGCCGCCGAAGACCTCCCACTCGTACTCGAAGCCCGACCCGCGCGGCAGCGGTTCCAGGCGCATGTGCACCTCGGCGAACTGCCCGGCCCCGCCGGTCTGCTTCTTGTGCCGGTACTGGTCAGTGTTGACCCTGGTGATCGTCTCCTGATAAGGCACCTTGGGCGTGGACGTGGTCACCCCCACGCCAAAGCGGTTCTCCATCCGTCGCACGGCGATCTCCACGTGCGCCTCGCCCATGCCGGCCAGGATCGTCTCCTGCGTGCTGGGCTCCTGATGCCAGTGCAGGGTGGGGTCCTCCTCGCAGATGCGGGTCAGCGTCGGGCCCATCTTCGCCTGATCGGACTTGCTCTTGGGCCGCACGGCCACGGCGAAGAGCTGGCCGGGGAAGACGGGAGCGGGGAGGCGCAGCGGATGGCCGCGCTGACACAACGTATCGCCGGTGACAGTCACGCTCATCTTGGCTGCCGCGCCGATGTCGCCGGGGTGCAGGCGCGGGACGGGGATCTGCTCCTTGCCGCGCATGACGTAGACCGTCCCCAGCCGCTCCTCCTGTTCGCGCTGGCTGTTCCAGACGCGCATATCCGACTCCAGCAGCCCGCCGTAGACGCGGAAGTAGGTCAGTTTGCCCACGTACGGATCGGCGGTCGTCTTGAAGACCAGGGCGGCCAGGGGCGCCAGCTCGTCGGGGGTGACGGATTCGCGGCCGGCGGCCCCTTCCGCCTCCACCGGCCCGCGGTCGGCCGGCGAGGGCGCGTAGGCCACCAGCGCGTCCAGCAACGCCCGCGTGCCCAGGTTTTCCGTCGCCGCTGCTGCCAGGACGGGGACGATGGTGCGGTTGAGGATCGCCGCGCGCAGCCCGCGCTGGATCTCCGCCTCGGTCAGTTCCTCGCCCTCCAGGTACTTCATGATCAGCTCATCGTCGCCCTCGGCGGCGGCCTCGACCAGCCGCACCCGCGCCTCCTCAGCCTGGGCGCGCAGGTCGGAGGGAATGTCCATGACCTTCCCCTCGGGCCCCATCCGCGCCTGCATCTTCACCAGGTCCACCACACCGGCAAAGTCCGCATGCGCGCCGATCGGCAACTGCAGGGGCACGAAATGGCCGGGGAAGCTGTCGCCCAGCGCCTGCAGGGTGCGCTCGAAATTGGCGTTCTCGCGGTTCATCTTATTGATGACCACCATCCGCGGCAGGCCTTGCCGATCCGCATACCCCCATACCAGCTCCGTCCCCACTTCCACACCACCGACCGGGTCCACCAACACCAGCGCCAGATCGGCGACACGGATGCCGCTGATCACCTCGCCGATGAAGTCGGTGTAGCCAGGCGTGTCCAGCAGATTCAACTTGCAACCGTCCCACTCCACGGGCACCAGGGCCAGGCTGAGGGAAATGTGGCGACGGATCTCCTCTTCATCGAAGTCGGACACCGTGCTGCCATCCTCCACCCGCCCTATGCGGTTGGTCGCTCCGCTGACGAACAGCATCGCCTCCGTCAGGGAGGTTTTCCCACTGCTCCCATGGCCCAGCAGGACCACGTTGCGCAAACGGTCGGTCGAGTACTCTTTCACAAGAAACCTCCTTCGGCTCTCTGGAAGAAACCCGGCTTCGAGCAGAAACCGGGTTCCTGGAGTGCCCATTCTAAACGAGAATGCCCAAACTGTCAATCAATCGCCCGCTCAGGCCTCCATTGACAGTCCTGCCGTGACGTGGTAGAATGGGGGCGCGGTGGGAAAGCCATCCGCCCGCCTGGAGGGATGGCCGAGTGGACGATGGCGGCAGTCTTGAAAACTGTTGTGGCCGCAAGGTCACCGGGGGTTCGAATCCCTCTCCCTCCGCTGACGACGCTGGCACGGGGAGGTGCCAGAGTGGACGATTGGGGCCGCCTGCTAAGCGGTTGTCGGGGTAAAACTCGACCCAGGGTTCGAATCCCTGCCTCCCCGCCAGGGGCATGCCCCCGTGGCTCAGCTGGATAGAGCGTCTGGTTGCGGACCAGAAGGCCGCAGGTTCAAGTCCTGCCGGGGGTACTCTCAGGGGCGCACCGTGGTGCGCCCCTGTCCGTTCCTACCGACCGGCCAGGAACGCCTCCAGCCGCGCGACCGCTTCCGGCATGTTCCTCCGCCCGAAACCGATGCGGAAATGGTTCTCCCGATCGCCGAAGACCGTGCCAGGCAGCAGGAGCACGCCACTCTCCCGCACCAGGGCCTCACAGAACGGCTCGACCGGTTCGCCGATCAGGCGCGGGAAGCCGATCGGTCCGGCCTGCGGCCGCTGCCAGGCCAGCCGGTCGGCGTGGCGACGGAACAGCTCATCCAGCACGGCCAGGTTGTGCCGCATGATCCCCACGTTGCGCGCCGCCAGCTCCTGCCGGTGACGCAGGGCCAGCTCGGCCAGGAACTCGCTCGGCGCGCTGTTGCAGATGGTCGTGTAGTCCTTCAGCGCGGCCATCCGCTCGATGGCCACCGCGTTGCGGGTAGCGACCCAGCCGATGCGCAGGCCGGCCAGCCCGTAGGTCTTCGACATGACACCCAATGAGACGGCATGCCCCCCCAGGTCGCAGGCGGCGGGCAGGCGGTCGGCGGAGCGGTACTCTGAACCGCGATAGACCTCGTCGGAGAACAGCAGGATGCCGCGCTCCTCCGCCAGGCAACTGACCTCCCGCAGCGTCGCTGCGGGCATGAGGTAACCGGTCGGGTTGTGTGGCGTGTTGATGACGATCGCCTTCGTCCGCCGGCGCACGAGTCGCCGCAGCTCGTCGGGGTCGAGCGCCCAGCCATCCTCCTCGCGGGCCGGCCACAGCGACACGTCACAGCCGATGCTTCGCGCCACCTCGGCCAGCGACTGATAGCCCGGCCAGTGGACGATCACGTGATCGCCGGCGTCGAGGACGGCGTGCATGAACAGGAAGATCGCCTCTTCCGCCCCCGTGTGTACCAGCACCTGATCAGGCACGACCGTATCGTACAGTCCGCAGATCTCGCGCCGCAGCGACGGACTACCCGGCGACTCGGTGTAGCCCAGCCAGAGGCCACGCAACCGCTCATCGGCGTCCGCTTCCAGCGCCAGCAGGTCCTGGACCGTCACCGACTCGCAGTCGGAGCTGCACAGCAGGTACTGCACGCTGAACTCGTAGCGGGCGAAGTAGCGTTCGAGTTGAAAAGGGGCAATCTTCATTCGCCAAACCGCACGTGATTGAACGCCCACAGCACGACGAAGCCGAACGCCCCCACCAGGTGCCAGGCGGCGTGAAAGGCCAGCACCCGCAAACCGACCTCCTGATTTCCGGCAGTCGCCAGGAGCATGCCCACGACGAAGATCGCCGTCACCGCATACCACAGCGGGCGCGCCCGGATGGGAATGCGCCCGTGCCGTCCGTACATCAGCCCCACCGCCAGCAGGCAGTCGAGAATCAGCAGCACCTCGCCGACGTGGAATCCGCCGCAGTCACCGAAGGAGACGACGAAGAGGCGGGAACGGGCCGCCCCGACCAGGATCTTCCAGACGACGAAGGCCAGGTTCACCAGTCCCGACGCGCCGCCGATCCAGCGGCGGGTGGTGGGGGCGTAGTAGTCGCCCAGGACCGCCATCTGCAGCAGCCAGGCCAGCAGCAGGTTGGTGCCGATGTCCGCCACGCTGGCAGCGGCCCCTTCGCCGAAGCCGTGGTACCACACGGTGGCGACTCCTGTCACCACGATGCCGACGTAGACCGCCATCCAGCGCGCCGGTTGGCGATGCATCAGCGCCGTCAGCAGCAAGGCGACCAGGCCGGAGAGGACGGTGGCGTAAGCTGTCACCGTGTTCGCCAGATCGGGAGCGGAAATGGTGTCCATTGCCCACCGACAGGAGCTCAGGTCAGAATCCCCGCCGCCTGCAGCGCCTGGCGGGTGGAGTCGAACGCCAGCGGGGGGAGGGCGTCGGCGGCGAAGAAACCCGCCTGGGCGGCGTCGTCGCCGGCGCGCAGTTCCCCGCCCGCCGCCCGCCCGCCGTAGACGATCAAGAACGACGCTTCGCCGGGCGATCTGCCGCCGGCGATGACGTCCAGCAGGCCGGTCAACTCGACCTCCAGGCCGGTCTCCTCGCGGCACTCGCGCACGGCGGTCACTGCCGGGTCCTCGTCGAACTCGACGAAGCCGGCCGGGATGCTCCACTTCCCCTGCCCCGGCCGCGCGGTCCGCCGCACCAGCAACACCCGCCCATCCCATTCCACCACAACCCCGGCAGCGACCTTCGGATCGCGGAAGATGACGCGGTCGCATGCCGGGCAGTAACGACGCACCCGCCCATAGGCCAGGCAGTCCTGGAGCGGCATCCCGCATTGGGGACAGTAGTTCAGGTCAGGGTATTCAGCCATAGCATGACGGGGTGACGCGGTGACGCGGTGACGGGGTGACGCGGTGACGGGGTGACGCGGTGACACGGTGACGGGGTGACGCGGTGATCTCTGGGTCTCCGCATCTCCGCATCTCCGCATCTCCGCATCTCCGCATCTCCGTGTCACCGTGTCACCGCGTCTCCGCGTCCCCTCGCCCCCTTCGCCACGCCATCACCGTCGCCGTCGCCAGGCCGAGGGTGATCAGGCCCAATCCCACCACGAGCAACCACCACACGGGAGACGGGTAGCCCGGTTGCGACGGTTCCCGCGTCGCCTGGCCGTCCGAGCGCGGTTCCTGAAAAGCCGGTTCCTCGGCGGGCCGCTCCTGCGTGGGCAGTTCCTGGGCAAGGAGGGCTGGCGCCGTCATCACGTCCGTCAACTGGGGCGTGGCCGTGGACGGGGCGGGGAGTGCCGCCGGCGGCAGTTCGCCCCCCCCGCCCCCGATGCCGCCCGGTGGGATCGTCCCCGCCACCGTTGAGTATATCTCCGTCGCGGGTGGGAACGGTGCCGTAGGGGACAGCCCCAACGAGCGTTCCGATTCGGTCACCGTCGCCGTGGGCAGCAATTCCCAGGCGAGGGCGGGTGCGGTCTCGGTGGCTCCGCCGAGTGAGGGTACGGCCTCCTGGGCGGGCTCATCCAAAGCCTCGGTGGCCGCGCCGCCCTGCAACGCGACCCCGACATCGGGCTGCGCCGGAACGGTCGCGGCCAGCGGGACGGCACGGCTCGGTGACATGAGGAGCACGACCAGGGCAATCACACAGAGGGCAGCGCTGACCACCGTAGAGAAGGACAGCGCGGGGATCAGCCAGGGGCGGGGCGCCGGGCGCGGGCGGGCTGGCGCCACCATCGCCGGGGTGAGCAGGAAATTGCGCGGTGTCGGCACGAGCGGCATGGCGCGCAGCAGCGCCACCGTGCGGCGCAATGCCTCCAGCCGCTCCCGCAGCGCGGGATCGGACGCCAGGCGGGCTTCCAGGCGGGCGCGCTCCGCCGAGCTCAGCGCCCCATCCAGGTAGGCAGAAAGCTGCTCATCCATCCGCGTCATCTCAACCCTCACGTTCAAGACGGTAGGCTGCGGGTAGGAGTTCCCCGTGCGTCCGCAGGGCATCGCGCATGCGTGCCCGCGCGCGGGACAGGCGCGACCTTACCGTCCCGATGGGAATGCCCACCGTCGCTGCGATCTGCGCGTAGTCCATCCCGCCGATATCCGAGAGGACCAGCACCGCCCGCTGATCGGCGGGGAGGGTGCGCATCGCCTCTTGGAGAACGCGGGTCAGTTCGTGCCGCTCGACGCTGGCCTCGGGCGACTCGTGGCCGTTGACCAGGGCGGGGTTCGCCTCCTCATCCATCTCGCCGAAGTCCTCCAGCGAGGTCACCGGGCGGCGCTTGTGGCGGCGCAGCTCATCGTAGCAGCGGTTGGCGACGATGCGCAGAAGCCAGGAGATGAGCGAGCCGCCCCGGAATGTGCCAATGGCGTTGTAGGCTGAAAGGAACGCATCCTGAGTGGCGTCAGCTGCCGCCGCCGGATCGTCCAGCATCCGGTAGGCGAGGTTGTAGACCCGCTGCTGATAGGCCAGCACCAGTTCGTTGAACGCATCCAGGTTGCCGCGCTGGGCGGCGCGGATCAAAGCGGCCTCGTCCATTTGACGAAATCGTCTTCTGCGGTTATACTCCGCTCTGCGCCGGAGTGGCGGAACAGGCAGACGCGCGCGACTCAAAATCGCGTGGGCTTCGCCCATGTGGGTTCGATTCCCACCTCCGGCATCGCCATTATACCCGTTTTTGACGATTCGACGAACCGGTGGTTTTCCCTCCGGCGTTGTCACTGCTCAGCTCACCCTCCCGCAAGTTCGGAGGTGACCGAGCAACGCATCGGAGTGGCCATAGCAGTGCGATTTGGGCTGCCAAGTAAGCCCAAACCTGCGGAAGGGTGAGCAGTTACCCGGCGTTGATGAATGGTCCCGTGGGCAGATCGCCCCGAGGAAGGGAATGCGCAGAATCCTTGTGCTGGCCCTGGTCGGCCTGGTCGCCGGCGTGGCCCTCGGCCTGGCGATCGGCTGGCTGTGGTGGCCGGTCGAGTACACGAACACCACCCCCGCTCAGCTCCGTCAGGACTATGCCAACGACTACGTCCTGATGGTCGCCACGGCCTACCGGATTGACGGCAACCTGGACGACGCCCGGCTGCGCCTGGCGGAACTGGACGCGCAGGATCCGGCCCGCCCGGTGGTCACGCTGGCCGAGCAGTTGATCGCCGAACGCGGACGGCCGGGGGACATCCGGGCGCTGGCCCGCCTGGCCGACGCGCTGGGCGCGGCGACGCCGGCGCTGACCCCCTACCTGGAGGAGCGATGAGCTGGCGGGCGGCGCTCGTGGCGCTGGCTGTCGGGTTCGCCGTCGGCCTGACCCTCGGCCTGGTCTACGCCTGGCAGATCGCCCCGGTCGAGCTGTACAACACCACCCCGCCCCTCCTGCGCAGCGACTACCGGCACGACTGGATCCGCATGGCCGCCCTGGGCTACGTCGCCGACGGCGACCAGGAGCGGGCGCGGATCCGCCTGGAGGGGCTGCGGCAGGAGGACCTGCAGACGGCCCTGGCTGCGCTGATCGAGAGCTACGCCGCCCAGGGCCGTCCGGCGGAGACGATGCGCGCGCTGAGCCGGCTGGCTCAGGAACTGGGGGTGAGCACCGCCGCGATGCAGGTTTACCTGGGAACGCCCCCTCCGACCACGCCCGTGGCCGCCCTCTCGCCCACGCCGACCGCCGCCCCGCCGCTCACCGTCCCGCCGCCGACCGCCACCCCCACCGTCTTCCCCTTCCTGACGCTGCCCTCGCCGTACCGCGCAGTCAGCCAGACGTTGGTCTGCGGTGGAGCATCGCCCCGCCTCCAGGTGTTCGTCCGCGTCAGCAGCGTGGTGGAGGAGACCGAACGGGGCGAGGTGCGCACGACGACAGTGGTGACGCCGCTGACCGGGGTGACGCTGTGGCTGCTGTGGCCCGGCGGGGCCGATCGGGCAGTCACCGGCCTGCGCCCGCAGATCGACCCCGGCTACGCCGATTTCACGCTCCAAGCGGGCGTTCCCTACGCGCTCAGCGTGGGCGGGCCGGATGCCCCGGTCATCTCCGGGCTGACGGTGCAACCGTGCCCGACGGGCGAGGCGGAAACCGCTTCGTGGGTGGTGGTGGTGGAGCCGGTGGAGTAGGCAAGTTTGCAAGTAGGCAAGTTTGCAAGTAGGCAAGTTTGCAAGTAGGCAAGTGGGCGAGATGGCAGGGAAACGAGGGGGCAGAGGAGCAGAGGAGCAGAGGGGCAGAGGGGCAGAGGAGCAGGGGAGCAAAGGAGAAGAGCGATGACGGGTGAAGCGGTGTTCTACGAGCGAGCGGAGGCGTGGTTGATGCGCTTCCTGGAGCAGAATCCGGTGGCAGCGACGCAGTTGGGTGACCATCGCCAGGATGACCGGCTGGGTCACTTCACGCCGGAGGCCCTGGAGGCGCAGCGTCAGGATACGCTGGCCGCGCGGCAGGAGCTGCAGGAGCTGGATACGACGGGCTTTGGATTGGACGCCCGCATTGACCACACGCTGGTCATCCACATCGCCGAAGCCATGCTCCGCGCCTACGAGCGGGTGCAGTCCCACCGGCGCAACCCCGGCACCTACCTGGACGAGGTCGCCGGCGGCACTGTCCTCCTGCTGATGACGGAGTTCTCCCCCCTGCCGGAGCGGCTGCGCTCGGCGCTGGGGCGAGTGCGCGAGACGCCCCGCGTGCTGAAGGAGGGCCAGGCCAACCTCGTCCCGCAGCAGGTGCCCCGCGTCTGGGCCGAGGTGGCGCTGGAACAATCCCGGCAGTTGCCGATGCTCTACCTGGGCCTCCTGCCGATGATGACTGCCCAGGCCGCTCCCGAGTTGCAGCCGGCGATGATGGAAGCTGGTCAGGCCGCCGCCCAGGCAGCCCAGGAGTACGGTGCCTTCCTGGAGAACGAGGTCCTCCCCCAGGCCGCCGGCGACTTCGCCGCCGGTAAGGAGTTGTTTGATGAAATGCTCCGCGAGGAGCACATGGTGGACTACGACGCCGATCAGCTCCTGGAGATCGGCTGGCAGCAGTTCCACCTCACCCGCGCCCAGATGGAAGAGGTGGCCCGCCAGATTGACCCGCGCAAGTCGGTCCGCGAACTGCTGGAGGAAGCCAAGGCCAACCACCCGACGGCGGAGGGGCTGCTGGCGGCTTATGAGGAAGCCATGGCCGCCGTCCGCCAGTACGTCCTGGACCACGACATCGTCTCCATCCCAGAGGGAGAGAGCCTGCGCATCGTCGAGACGCCGGTCTACCTGCGGCCGATCATCCCCTACGCCGCCTACATGCCGCCGGGCATCCTGGAGCAGAAGCAGGAGGGCATCTTCGTCGTCACGCCGGTGGACGCCGACGCGCCGCTGGAGGAACAGGAGCAGAAGCTGAAGGGCCATCACTACGCCAAACTGCCCATCACCGCCCTCCACGAGGCCTACCCCGGCCACCACCTGCAACTGGTCTGGGCCAACCGCTCGCCCTCCATCCCCCGCCGCATGGGCTCCTTCCTGGCCACGCTGTTCATCGAGGGCTGGGCCTTTTACAACGAGGAGCTGATGGAGCAGTTGGGCTACATCGCCCAGCCGGTGCAGAAGCTGGGGCGGCTCTCGGACCAGCTGTGGCGCGCCGCCCGCATCATCCTCGACGTCTCCTTACACACGCGCGGCATGTCGGTGGACGAGGCGGTGAACTTCCTGGTCCAGGAATGTCAACTGGAACCGACCAACGCCCTGGCCGAGGTCCGTCGCTACACCACCACACCGACCCAGCCACAGTCGTACCTGATGGGCAAACTGGCGATCCTGGAGCTGGTGCGGGACTATCGAGCGGCCCACCCGGAAGCATCCATGCGCCAGGTCCACGACGCGATCATGGCCTGCGGCAGCCTGACGCCCCGGTTGATGCGGGAGCGGTTGCTGGGGTAAGGGGAGGGGGGAGACAGGGAGACGCGGAGACGCGGGGACGGGGAGACGGGGAGACGCAGGGACGTTGGACTATGGATGACATGCTGGCGATCCGCACGGAGGAACTGACCCGCGTCTACAAGACGCGCGAGGGCAAGGGCCGCCAGAGGAAGAAAGGGGAGCTGGTGGCCCTCGACCGCGTGGACCTGCAGGTGCGGCGCGGCGAGTTGTTCGGCCTGCTGGGGCCTAACGGCGCCGGTAAGACAACGCTGATCAAGATCCTCACCACCCTTCTCTCCCCCACCTCCGGACGCGCCTGGGTGGACGGGCTAGACGTGGAGCGGGAGGTCAAGGAGATCCGCCGGCGCATCGGCATGGTCTCCGGCGGCGAGACCTCCGGCTACGGCCTGCTCACCGTCCAGGAGAACCTGTGGATGTTCGCCCAGTTCTACGGGATGGATAACAAGACCACCCGCCAGCGCATGGACGAACTGTTGGGCGTGGTCGGGCTGAGCGACCGACGCAACACCAAGATCTCTGACCTCTCCACCGGCCTGCGGCAGAAGATGAACATCGTGCGCGGCTTTCTCACCGACCCACGGATCATCTTCCTGGACGAGCCGACGCTGGGGCTGGACGTGGGGGCGGCGCGACAGGTACGCGCCTTCGTCGCCGACTGGCTGCGCGCGCGGCCCGACCGCACGGTGCTGCTGACCACCCACTACATGGTCGAGGCGGATGAGTTGTGCGACCGGGTGGCGATCATTGACCGCGGGCGAGTGCTGGCCTGCGATTCCCCCACCCACCTCAAGCGCCGTTTGAACCAGGAGGTCATCTACCACATCCGCGTCACCCCCATCGGCGCGGAGGCGACCGCGCCCTTCGGGGCCATCGGCGGCGTGCGTCAGTTCACCCCCCGCTTCCACGACGGCCACGTCCACCTGGACTTCATCCTGGAGACGGACGACGTGCTGACGGCGGTGGTCGAGCGGCTCAGCACCTCCGGCGCACACATCCTCTCGCTGGAGAAACGCGAGGCGACGCTGGAGGATGTGTTCGTCCACCTGGTGGGTCGCGGCCTGGGCGACGAGCACGCCGACGAACTCCCGCCGGCCGAGCCGGACGAGGCGGGGCATGCGCTCTGAGCTGGAGCTGTGGCTGCGGACGATCATCGGGCGAGCCTACCCGCGCGTCATCGGCTCCAACCGCGAGCGTTCGTGGCTCTTTTTCGACACCCTGCTGCCGCTGCTGGGCACCGCCGCCTACGTCTTCGTCTACCGCGCCATCGGCGCGCCGGAGGAGTACATCGGCTTCGTCGTCGTCGGCGGGGCGATGACCGCCTTCTGGATCAACGTCCTCTGGGGCATGTCCAGCCAACTCTACTGGGAGAAGGAATCCGGCAACCTGGCCCTGTACATCGCTGCCCCGGCGCCGATGATGGCGATCCTGCTGGGCATGGCCATCGGCGGGCTGCTCGCCACCATCCTGCGGGCGACGGCGATCATCGCCGTCGGCTCGCTGCTCTTCGGCGTGCGCTACGCACTGGGCGACTTCGGCCTGCTGATCCTGACCTTCTTCCTCACCATGGCCGCCCTCTACGGGATGGGCATGCTCTTCGCCTCGCTCTTCCTGCTGTGGGGACGGGAGGCCTGGCACATCTCCAACCTGCTCCAGGAGCCGGTCTACCTGCTCTCCGGCTTCTACTTCCCGGTGCGCTACCTGGGGTTCTGGGTGGCGATGGCCGCCTCGCTGATCCCGCTCACGCTGGGCCTGGACGCGATGCGGCAGATGCTCTTCCCCGGCGGCGCCACCCTGGGTTTCCTGTCCGTACAGATCGAGGTGAGCGTGCTGGTGGGACTGAGCATCGTCTTCATCGTCGCCGCCAGGTTCTCCCTGGACGCGCTGGAGCGGCTGGCCCGCCAGCAGGGACGGTTGACCGAGCGGCGGGGGTAGGCGTGTGAAACGGACGGCAGTGCGCGCCCTCGTCCTGCTGCTGATCCTGCTCCTGGCGATGGGACTGCGCTTCTACCGGCTGGACGCCCAGTCCTTCTGGAACGATGAGGGGAACGCCGCCGCCGCCGCCCAGCGGACGATCCCCCTCGTCCTGCGCGCCGCCGCCGGAGACATTCACCCGCCCGGTTATTACCTCCTGCTCCACTTCTGGCACGGGCTGGTCGGGCGGAGCGAGTTCGCCCTGCGCAGCCTGTCGGTCCTCTGCAGCGTGCTGACGGTCGCCCTCACCTACCGCCTGGGCCGCCGGCTGGCCGGGAGCGGCGTGGGGCTGGGCGGCGCGCTCCTGGCGGCCCTCTCCCCCCTGGCGATCTACTACGCCCAGGAAGCGCGCATGTACGCGCTGCTGGGACTGCTGGCCGTCGCTTCGACAGATGCGCTCTGTGGGCTATTCCACGTCCGCAGCCCGAAGTCGGCGCTCCTGGCCTATGTGCTGACCAGCGCTGCCGGGATGTACACGCACTACGCCTTCCCCTTCGTCCTGGTGGTGCACAACCTGCTCTTCGCCGGCTGGTGGCTGACGCGGGGACGGCGCGGCGCGGGGCGCTGGCGGCGGCTGCTGAGCTGGGCCGGCGTCCAGGCGGCGATCGGCCTGCTCTTCCTGCCCTGGCTGCCCACCGCCCTGCGCGCCGTCACCACCTGGCCGTCCGCCGGGCGGGGGTACGAGCTGGGGCCGGCGCTGCGGGACGTCTTCCGCGTGCTGACGGTGGGGACGACGCTGGAACTGGACGCGGCCCGCTGGGGGCTGTGGATCGCCGGGGGGCTGCTGCTGGTCGGACTGTGGCCGGGCAGGAAAGGGGGTGCCGCCGTGGGCGTGCTGGCCGTCTGGCTGCTCGTGCCGGTGACCCTCATCTTCGCCTTCGACCTGTACAAGCCGGCCTACCTCAAGTTCCTCCTCGCCGTCCTGCCCCCCTTCCACCTGCTCGTGGCGCGGGGCGTGGAGGGGGTATCGCGAATCGCGGATCGCGTATCGCCTATCGCCTATCGCCTATCGCGGATCGCGTATCGCAGATCGCACGGGCTGTCTCTCACGCAACACGCAACACGCAACGCGAAGCACGTGTTGCGTTTTGCGTGTTACGTGCTCATCATCCTCGTCGGCTTCCTACCTTCTCTCCGCCATCTCTACTTCGACCCCGCCTACGCCCGCGACGACTATCGGCAGATCGCCGCCGACGTGGCAGCGATGGCCCGGCCGGGCGATGGGATCATCCTCAACGCGCCGAACCAGTGGGAGGTCTTCAGCTACTACCATCGGGACGGCGCGCCGGTCTACCCGCTGCCGCGCAGCCGCCCGCCGGACGTGGCGGCGGTGACCGCCGAGCTGGAGGCCATCGCCGCCGCGCACCGCCGGCTGCTCGTCATCTACTGGGGCGACACGGAGGCCGACCCGCAGCGGATCGTGGAGAGCTGGCTGGCCGCCCACGCCTACCCGGCGGGCGACCGCTGGTACGGGCGGGTGCGCTTCGCCGTCTACGGGTTGGGAGCGCTGCCGGAGCAGCCGGCGGTTGAGTCGGGCGCGCGCTTCGGCGAGGCGATCACCCTGGCCGGCTACTCCGTCGGCGCGGGGCCGTTCGCGCCGGGGGAGGTGCTGCCGGTTTCCCTCTTCTGGGAGGCCGACGCCGCACCTCCCGAACGGTACAAGGTCTTCGTGCACCTGCTCGACGGCGGGGGCAACCTGGTCGCCCAGCACGACGCCGAGCCGCTGGGCAACCTGCTCCCCACCACACTCTGGGCAGCGGGCGAAGCGCTGACAGACCGGCACGGCGTGCTGCTCCCGTCCGATCTGCCCGCCGGCAGCTACACTCTAGTCGTGGGGCTGTACCGCCTGAGCGACGGGACGCGGCTGGCGGTGACGGATGGAGAGACTGTTGCCGATTCCCTCCCCCTGGGGTCGGTCACGGTCGGGCCGTGACTCCACTGAAGAACCACGAAGGATGCCAAGGGGCGCGGGTGTTCGCAGCAGGTAACTGCTCAGCTCACCCTCCCGCAGGTTCGGAAGTGACCGGGCAACGAATCGGAGTGGCCATTGAAGTGTGATTCGGGCTGCAAATTGCTCCCCAACCTGCGGGAGGGTGAGCAGTTCCCGCAGCAGAAGCGATTTGGGCTGCCGATGCCGCTTTTCCCGCTCGGAGTCGAGGCTCCAGCCGGTTCGAGCCACGTTTGCACCGGCTAAAGCCGCGATTCCGTCCCCGGATGTAACTGCCTACCCTCCCGCAGGTTCGGGCGCAATCTCCACACCGGAGTGCGCCGCAAGGAGCTGATCGCCCTCTTGCCCGCCACTTTCTAACCTGCGGGAGGGTAGGGGTAGGCAGTTACGGATTTGCTTCGAAATCCCGGCGGCCCCCCGCTTTGACGGGAGGCCGCAGTCGTGATACAATGCCCGTCCCATTTCACGCCAGTGAGGAGAAAACGTATGCGCAAAGAGCATCTGCTCAGCCTGTTCAGCCTGATCGCTCTCTTGGCCCTCGTGTTGGCCGCCTGCAACACTCCAACCCCCCAGGCGACCGTGTCTCCGCTGCAGAGCCCGGTGGAGACCCCCGTCCCCGTCTCCACGCCCAGCGAGTGTCCGAACGGCTGTCTCAACCCGACGGTCAACTGCGTCATCAAGGGCATCGTCACCGGGATGGGCGATCGCTACTACTACACACCGGACATGCCGGGGTACGAGGAAGCCCAGATGTACATTCCCTACGGTATGCGCTGGTTCTGCAACGAGGAGGACGCGATCCGCAACGGTTGGCAGAGAGCGCCCGGTCAGTAAAGCGGGGGCGGGCCGCTGGCCCGCCCTACCGCTGGGAGACTTCGGGAGTCTGATACTTGCCGCCATGCGCGTCCTGGTGATCAACTATGAGTTCCCGCCCCTGGGCGGCGGGGCGGGGAACGTCTCGGCCTGCATCGCCCGGCACATCGTCCGGCGAGGAGGCGAGGTCGCCATCCTCACCTCACATTTCCAGGGACTGCCGCGCCGCGAGGTCATTGACGGATACACGGTCTACCGCGTCCGCACGCTGCGTCGCCTGGCCTATCGCTGTTCCATCTACGAGATGTTCTCCTTCGTCGCCAACAGCGTCATCCCCAGTTGGCAATTGGCGCGCCGCTTCCGGCCCGACCTGGTGCACATCCATTCCGGCTTCCCCACCGGACCGCTGGGCTACTGGCTGAAGCTCACCCTCGGCATCCCCTACATCATGACCCTCCATGGCGGCGAGGTGCCCGGCTTCCTGCCGGAGGAGGTCGGCACGCTGCAGCAGATCCTCGCCCCGGCGACGAAGATCGTCTGGAGCGCCGCCGCGGCGGTAGTGGCGGTGAGCACGGGCCTGCGCGACCTATCGCTGCTGTCCATCCCCTCGGTGGACATCCGCGTCATCCCCAACGGAGTGGACTGTGAGATCTTCTCGCCCGTCGGGGCGCCACAGGAGCGCCGCGGGCCGTTTCGACTGCTCTTCGTCGGGCGGGTGGTGCGTCAGAAGGGACTGGCGTACTTGCTGGACGGACTGGCGTCGCTGGCGGCGGGCGGGGTGACCGACTGGCGGCTGCGGATCGTCGGCGACGGGCCGCTGCGCCCGCACCTGGAAGAACATGCCCGGCAACGCGGGATCGCCGAGCGGGTCGAGTTCGCCGGCTGGCTGCCGTTCGAGCGGATGCCGGACGAGATGCGCGCCGCCGATCTCTTCGTCCTGCCCTCGATCATCGAGGGCATGCCGTTGGTGCTGCTGCAGGCGATGGCCTGCGGGCTGCCCGTCGTGGCGACGGCAGTGCCGGGCAGCGTGGACCTGGTCGAGCCGCCGCGCAACGGGTTGCTGGTGCCGGCGAAGAACGCGGCGGCGCTGGCCGACGCGCTGGCCGGGCTGATCGGCAACCGTCCGCTGTGCGCGCAGATGGGCCAGCAGAGCCGCCAGATGGCCCTGACGATGGACTGGAGCCAGATCGCCGGGGCGTACTACGACCTGTACCAGTCCATGCTGCCAGATCGCCGTGTGTAGGAGCCACGGATGCATCGCATAGATTCCCACGGATTGCACGGACGACCGGAACTGGTTGCCGCAATCCGCGCCCCCGTCCGTCTCCATCCGTGCTATCCGTGTAATCTGTGGAATCCGTGTTGTGCCCGTGTTGTGTCATGGAAGACCTGAAGACCCGCTGGAACCGCTTTGCCAACAACCGCGCCGGCCGCGACGACTACTTCACCCTCACCTCCGCCCACCACAGCCTGACCCGCGCCCTGCTGCCGTTGGTCGAGCAGCACGCCGCCGGGCGCATACTCGACCTGGGGGCCGGCTGCGGGGCCTACCGCGCCGTGCTGGCCCGCCGCGGCACGGTCGTCGCCGTTGACATCCAACCGTGCAGCCCGGCGCTCGACCTACTAGCCGACGGGCGGAGTCTCCCTTTCGCCTCCGGCGCGTTCGACACGGTCTTCTGCTCCCAGGTGCTGGAGCACACGCCGCAGCCGCAGCACCTGCTGGTCGAGGCCCACCGCGTGCTGCGAGCGGGCGGAACGCTGATCCTCTCCGCCCCGCACATCTCCTACCTCCACGCCGCCCCACACGACTATTACCGGTACACCGGCTACGGACTGGAGTCCATGCTCCAGCAGGCTGGCTTCGCGCCGCTGCTGATCCGCCCCGCTGGCGGGCTGCTTGCCCTGCTGGGCAGCCTCCCCCCGACGGTCCTCCTGGCCCTGCTTCCTCATCGACCGGCGGCCCTGGTCGGGACGGTCCTGTGGATCAATCGGCTGCACAGCCGGTTCGTCGTCGCCGTGGACGGCCTGTTCGACCGCGGTGGGTTGTTCGCCCTCAACTTCGTCGCCGTAGCGCGGAAGGCGGCGGATTCCCCAAGAGCCGATTTTGAGTTATAATTCCCCTTCGCGTCCAATCATGTCGAAGAGGCCTGTCGGGAAATGTCAGCCATAGAATACAGCTATCTGGTCAGCGCCATCCTGGCCCTGGCCCTGCTCGGTTCGCTCGTCCTCAACGTCGTCCTCTACCGCCGGGCGCACAGCTTCTACGCCCGGCTCAACGAGGCCCTGCTCGACCCGTTGGGGTCCGAATACTACCCCACCGAGGAACTGCCCGCGCCCGCCCCGGGCGTGCGCAGGGTGGTATTCTTCGGCGATTCGCGAGCGGAGGACTGGCCGCTCCCCCAGGTCGCCGGCTACGAGTTCATCAACCGAGGTATCGGCGGTCAGATGACGATCCAAGTGTTGGAGCGGTTCGAGCGACACGTCACCCCGCTGCGCCCGGACGTGGTGCTGATCCAGGTGGGAATCAACGACCTGGCCACGATCCCCGTCTTCCCCGACCAACAGGCCCGGATCGTGGCAGACTGCAAGGCGAACATCGGGAAACTGGTGGAGAAGTCCGTCGCCCTGGGTGCCGTGGCCCTGCTGACGACGATCCTCCCCCTGGGCCGGATCCCGCTGAGCCGGCGCGTGTTGTGGTCGGACCAGGTCATCGTGGCGCTGAAAGAGGTCAACGATTTCATCCGTGCCTTCACGGGGCCGCGGGTCGTGGTGTTCGACGGCGAGTCGCTGATCGTGGACGAACAGAGGATCATGCGCAAGGCCTACACCCGCGACTACGCCCACCCGAACGAGGCCGGGTACAGAGTGATCAACGAGGGCTTGAGCGCCGTTCTGGAGGACATGAGGAGGATGTTCCGGTGAACGCCTTGATGCGCGAGCTGTACTTCCTGGGCAGCCGGCTCAAGCCAAGTTGGCTGTACCAGCTCGACGGCACGCTGACGATCGGCGAGGGCACCTACGGCCGGCCGAGGGTCGTCAAGTTCCGTGGCGATCGCAACCGCGTCATCATCGGCAAGTACTGCTCGATCGCCCTCGACGTGACGGTCTTCGTCGGCGGCAACCATCGCACCGACTGGGTCTCCACCTACGCCTTCCGCTGGTGCTACAACCTGCCGGGCAAACTGGAGGACGGCATGCCGTTCTCGCGCGGCGACGTGGTCATCGGTTCCGACGTCTGGATCGGTTCCGGCTCGACCCTCTACTCCGGTGTGACCATCGGCCATGGGGCCGTCATCGCCGGCTGCTCCGTCGTCACGCGTGACGTCCCACCCTATACAATCGTCGCCGGCAATCCGGCGCGCGTGATCAAGCAACGCTTCAGCGACGAGCAGATCGCCGCCCTGCTGGAGATCGCATGGTGGGACTGGCCGCTGCCGGAGGTCCTGGCCGCGGTGGACATGCTGAACGGCGCCGGCGTGGACGAGTTCATCGCCTGGGCGCGAGACAAGCAGAGCGCGAAAGGCTGACGTGAGCGAGACGGGAACGCGCCGCACGCAGGCCTTCTACGACGGCTACTGGCCGCAGAACGTGCCGGACTACCGCCGCACGCGCGAGCACGTCTTCTCGCTGCTGCCGGAGGGGAGCTTCGAGCGGGCGTTGGACGCCGGCGCGGGCACGGGAGTCTGTTCGCTGGCCCTGGCCGAGCGGGCGCGGACGCTGGTTGGGGTGGACATCAGCGGCGGCTCGCTGGCCGTCGCCCGCCGGCTGGCCGCCGATAGCGGCCAGGCCAACGCCTACTTCACCCAGGGCGACCTGCAACGTCTGCCGTTCGCCGATCGGACGTTCGACCTGGCCTTCAGTTGGGGGGTGGTGGACCACACGGTCAATCCCCGGCAGACGATGGCCGAGCTGGCGCGCACGCTGCGGCCGGGCGGCTGGCTGATCGTCGCCGTCTACCTGAAGACCTGGCTGACGCCGCTGCATGAGCTCGCCCGCGCCGTCTGCCTGCACACGCCTTTCTTCCCCCGCCGCGCCTTCATCCACGCCATCGGCACGTTCGTCCGCTTCCTGGAGCGACGGCGGCGGATGATCAACCTGCGCGACGACAACGTCAGCGTCGAGGCGCAGGCCGAGGACTGGTTCTTTGCCCCGGTCAAGCATTTCTTCACGATTGACGAGATGCGCCATATCTACAGCGACCTGGGGCTGACGTTCGAACTGCTGGCCGAGCGCACCGGCCGCTTCCGCAGCTCATCCGACTTCATCGTACGGGGGCAGAAGCGGGAATGACGCTGCCGGATGAGCTCCTGCGCCGGATCGAAGAGGACTTCCGCGTGCGGTACGCGGGGGTCAATGCGATGAATCCGCGCCGGGCGGCAGAGGAGCTGGGCGACGAGCGGCGCGCCGGCGAGCAGTTGGCGCTGCTGGAGCGGGCGACCGGCGAACCGGTGGCGGGGAAGCGATTGCTGGAGATCGGTAACGGCCTGGGGCTGTTCCAGGCAGCGGCCCGCGCCGCCGGCGCGCTCGCCTGCGGCGTGGAGCCCGACCCGTTCCACTGTGACGTCAGCCGGGCGGTGCTGCGCGGGCGCGGGCTGGCCGTGAGCGGCGTCGTCCAGGCGGTCGGCGAGCGGCTGCCCTTCGCCGATGGCGCGTTCGACCTGGTCTGCTCGTTTCAGGTGCTGGAACACGTTCACGACCCGCGGCGCGTGTTGGCCGAGGCAGCGCGGGTGCTCCGACCAGGGGGCTACCTCCACTTCGTCGTCCCCAACTACGGCTCGGTCTGGGAGGGCCACTACAACGTCTGGTGGATCCCGCACAGCCCACGCTGGCTGGCGAAGGGGTACGTGCGGCTGCTGGGGCGACGGGCGGATTTCATAGACGAGCTGCAGATGGTCACCGTGGGCCGGCTGCGGCGCATCGTCGCCGATCTGCCGCTGCGCGTGCTCTCGTGGGGCGCGGAGGTGTGGGCCTACCGGTTGCGCACGCTGGACTTCTCTGAGTGGTCGGAGCTGCGCCGGTTGAAGGCAGTCGCCCGCTGGCTGCGCTGGCTGCGGCTGGTCGAGCTGGTGCGGGTGGTCGGCGAACGGCTGGAACTGTTCACGCCGATCGTCCTCACCGCGCAACGAGTGATCACGAAGGACACGAAAGGGCACGGAAAACGCGAAAGGCGCGCTACTCACCCGTCCGCAAAACAATCCGCGCAATCCGTGTAATCTGTGTAATTTGCGGTTGAGATATGGTTGAAAGTAAGACGCGAAAGCGATCATGGCTGCGCAAAGCGGCGGCGAACCTGGCCGTTGCCCTGTTTGGCATCCTGATGGGGCTGCTCGTCATCGAACTGGGCCTGCGCCTCGTCCTCGCCGCCGAACCGACCGCGCTCAACGCCGGTTCGTACAATCCCTGGAAGATGTACGTCGGCTGGGCGCCCAATCCCTACCAGGTGCGCATCTCCCATGGCGCGCATTTCCCCGACGTGCGCATCGCCTACAACTCGCGTGGCCTGCGCGATGTCGAGCACGCAGTCGAGAGGCCTGCCGGCACCTTCCGCATCCTCTTCCTGGGTGACTCGTTCCTCGAAGCCGCGCAGGTGGACCTGTCGCAGACCTTCCACCGCATCCTGGAGGAGCGGCTCAACAGCGCAGGGCTGCCGATGCAGATCGAGTGTATCGCCGCCGGTGTGAGCGGCTGGGGCACCGATCAGGAGGTCCTTTACTACGAAAACGAGGGCTACCGCTACGATGCCGACCTGGTCGTGCTGATGTTTACCGTCAACGACGTGACGGACAACTGGATCCCCATGTGGGAGCGGTCGTACAACTGGAACCCCCGGCGCGTGCCGCCCAAGCCGTATTTCACGCTCGACCAGGGCGCCCTGGTGCTGAACAACTTCCCCTACTCGAACGTCGTCCAGCCGGGCGGGCAGGGCTTCGCAGCGGCACATAACTGGCTCTACGTCCACCTGTATACCTATCGCCTACTGATCGACCTGCTCCAGACCCATCTCCCGCGCCTGCAGACCGCGCTAGAGACCCGACTGGGCGTGCCGCCGGCGGAGCAGTTGGCCTGGACGACCGAACCGGGCGACTCGGTCGCCATCGCCCTCGGCCTTGACAGTCCCCAGCTTTACGTTTATAGTCGGGACTACCCAGACGACGAATATCGGCAGGCCTGGGAATTGACCAACCGGCTGGTCGAGCGGCTGCAGGCGGATGTGGAAGCAAACGGAGCGCGGCTGGCCGTGGTGTCCAACACGTCTGCCTACGCAACGGTCCCGCAGGACTACGCGGCGATGCTGGCGAGCGACCCGCGCACGAGCGGCTTAGCCTGGGACTGGAACCTTCCGGGCGAGCGGATGGGGGCGATTGCCGCTGGGCGCGGCATCCCGTTCTTCGACCTGCAGCCCATCTTCGCCGCCCGCGCTCCATCGGCAGGACCGCTGCACATTCCCGACGACGGTCACTGGACGCCGGAAGCGCACCAACTGGTCGCCGATAGCCTGTTCGAGTGGCTGATGGAGAGTTGCCTGGTGCCGTGTCGGTAATGGTGCGTGGTCCGTGGTCTGTGGTCAGATCGAGGAGGTCAAATGGCGGAGAAATCGAATCGCGTGCTGAATCGCCTGGGCACGGTGGGCGAACTGCTCGCCTTCCTATGGAAACGGAAACTGTGGTGGCTGATCCCGATGATCGTCACCATCATCATCTTCGTCCTGCTGCTGATCGTCGCTCAGGGGTCGGCGATCACGCCGTTCATCTACACGCTGTTCTAGACCACCGACCACTGACCACTGACCACTGACCACTGACCACTGACCACCGACCACTGACCACTGACCACCGACTTCGGACTTTCAAGGAGAAACAGTATTGATTGAGTTACTCTCCAGCCTGGCCCTCGTGCTGCTCACCCTGGTCGGCTACTCCAGCGGAGCGGTGCTGGGGGCGCGGAAGCGGACACCCGTGCCCGGCCTGCTCGACCTGCTGGTGATCATCGCGCTGTGGGGCGCCGCCCTGCTCACGCGCGGACCGCTCGGCAAGTGGGCGGCGATCGGCGTCTGGCTGCTGGCCGCCCTGCTCGTCGGCGCGCTGTTGGCCGCGCCGCGCGCTCACCAGTACCCCAAGGCCGAAGCGGTGAAGAACGGCCGCGACCTGTGGAACGCCTGGAAAGACTTCGCCCGGCGCATGGGCAACTACCAGAGCCGCGTGCTGATGGCCCTCCTGTACTTCACCGTCGTCCTTCCGTTCGGACTGGGGGTGAGGCTGCTGGGCGACCCGCTGCAGGTCAGGGCCCCCGCCGACTCCCGCTGGTCTCCAAAAGAGATGATCCCCCAGCCCTCGCTCGACGACGCCCGGAGGCAGTTCTGATGTTCATCCTCGGCATCTCCTGTTTCTACCACGACGCCGCCGCCGCGCTGCTCCAGGACGGCGTGCTGGTCGCCGCTGCCGAGGAAGAGCGCTTCACGCGCAAGAAGCACGACAACGGCTTCCCCAGCAACGCCATCCGCTTCTGCCTGGAGCGGGCCGGCATCGGTGGGCCGGACCTAGACTACGTCGTCTTCTACGAGAAGCCCTTCGCCAAGTTCGAGCGCATCCTGCTGACCACCCTCGCCACGTTCCCCCGCTCGTGGCGCGTCTTCGGCGAGGCGATGATCAACACCTTCGACGAGAAGTTGTGGGTCAAAGATCTCATCGTCCGCCAGGTCGGCGTCCCGCCCGAACGGGTGCTCTTTACCGACCATCACGTCTCCCACGCCGCCAGCGCGCTGTTCGCCAGCCCCTTCGAGGAGGCGGCCGTCGTTACGGTGGATGGGGTAGGCGAGTGGACCACGGCCAGCATCGGCAAGGGTACCGCATCGTGGAGCGACGGCAGCCAGAACCGCATCGAGCTGTGGGACGAACTGCGCTTCCCCCACTCGCTGGGGCTGCTCTATTCCGCCTTCACCGCCTACCTGGGCTTCCGCGTCAACAGCGGCGAGTACAAGGTGATGGGCATGGCCCCCTACGGCGAACCGAAGTACCTCGACCAGATCTATCGGGTCGTCCGCGTCGCCGACGACGGTTCCATCGAGATGAACCTGGACTACTTTTCCTACCATTACTCGACCACCGCCACATACAACCGTCGCTTCGTCGAGCTGTTCGGGCCGCCGCGCGAGCCGGAGTCGGACTTCTTCACCCGGACCACGCACCCCAACCGCGACCATCCTCACTGGGACGAGCGGACGGCGGTGCAGAACCAGAAGTATGCCGACATCGCTGCCAGCATCCAGGCAGTGACCGAGGAGATCATGCTCAAGATGGTCGCCACCGCCCGCCGCAAGACCGGGCTGGAGCGGCTGGTGATGGCTGGCGGGGTGGCGCTCAACTCGTCGGCCAACGGACGGATCATGCGTGAGTCGGGTTTCCGCGACCTCTGGATTCAGCCCGCCGCCGGCGATTCGGGCGGCGCGCTGGGCGCGGCGCTCTACGTCTACCACGTCGTCCTCGGCCAGCCGCGCCGGTTCGTCCAGGAGCACAACTTCTGGGGCGCCGAGTACTCGGAGGCGGAAATGGCCGCGGCGATCGCCGCCGCTGGCCTGCCCTCCGAGCGCTTCGACGACACCGAGCGGCTGCTCGACCGCGCGCTGGAGGCGATCCTCGACCAGCGGGTAATCGGCTGGTTCCAGGGCCGCTTCGAGTGGGGGCCGCGCGCCCTCGGTGCCCGCTCGATCCTGGCCGACCCCCGCCGCGCCGAGATGAAGGAGATCGTCAACACCAAGATCAAGTTCCGCGAGCCCTTCCGCCCCTTCGCCCCAGTTGTCCTGGAAGAGCGGGCGCAGGAGTACTTCACCACCGACGGGCTGGACCGGCAGTACCCGCCGCGCTTCATGCTCGTCGTCTCGCCGTTCAAGGAGGACAGGCGCGACCAGGTGCAGGCGGTCTGTCACGTCGGCGGCACCGGGCGCATGCAGACGGTGCGCCGCGAGTGGAACCCGCTCTACCACCGGCTGCTGGAAAAGTTCGCCGCAGCGACCGGCGTGCCGGTGTTGCTCAATACCAGTTATAACCTGCGCGGCGAGCCGATTGTCAACTCGCCGCAGGACGCGATCAACTCCTTCGTCAAGAGCCACATTGACCAGCTCGTCATGGGCCCGTTCCTGGTCGGCAAGCCGGAGCATATGACCACGCCAGTCGAGCCAGGGTACGTGGAGTTAGACTGATGATGCGCTACCTGACCGCCGGAGCGATGGTCGCGTTCAAGCCACTGCGGGTGCCCGTGCGGCCGATCCACCTGCAGATCGAGCCGACCGACAACTGTAATCTGAACTGCCTGATGTGCGGGCGGGCCGAGGTGATCCGACACCCGCGCATGATGAGCCTGGAAGAGTTCCAGTCCATCGTAGATCAGGTGCGGCCGAAGAAGATCACCCTCAGCGGTTACGGCGAACCGCTGCTCAACCGCGCCCTGCCGCAGATGATCGCCTACGCCAAGGTCCACGGGGCGTCGGTCAACACGACCAGCAACCTGACCCTGGTGCGGAACGAGGAGCAGGCGCTCGAACTGGTGCGCAGCGGCCTCGACCTGATCAACGCCTCCATAGACGCGGCCACGCCGGAGGCCTACCGCGCCCTGCGCGGGCAGGATGCCTTCGAGCATGTCCTGGACGGCATCCGCCTCCTGCAGCGGGTCAAGGCGCAGGTGGGCAGCCCCACGCCCCACGTGCGCATCAGTTTCGTCATCAGCAAGGTCAATCTGCACGAGGTGGCCGCGTTCATCCACCTGGCCCACAATCTGGGCCTGGACGTGGCTTTCTTCCAGATGCTGTTGCTCATGACGATCGAGGAGCGCCGCGAGCGGTTGATCGGCGGCGTGCCCTACGACGAGTTCCGGCACACACTGGAGGCGGGCCGCGACCTGGCCCGTCAGTTGGGTGTGCGGACAAACCTGCCGACCCTCCTGGCGACCCTGCCGCAGACGTGGCGGAAGTACGCGCCGGGCGAGATGGATCGCCGCCGCTGCATCCTGCCCTGGTTCTCCGCCTACATCACTGCCGACGGCCACATGCGCCCCTGCTGTACCTTCGCGCCGCTGCCGATGAACCTGGGCGGCAGCATTTTCGAGGAGGGTTTCGACGCCGTGTGGAACAGCGAGCCGTACCGCGAGTTCCGCCGCGCGCTGCGCCGGGGCGACCGCCCGACGAAGGTCTGCCAGGAGTGCGTGCCGGAGACCCTGCTGGACATCGCCCGCCGTAGCCCGCTCTCGCCGGGGTTCCTGTCCGATGTCTAGCCCCCCGCAGACGGAGGACGTAGGGGCGCACGGCCGTGCGCCCCTACACCAAGGCCGTGCGCCCCTACGCCGTGGCGAGGCCACCCATCCCCCCGATCGTCTGCGGCGCGGGCTGTTGCTGGTCCTGCGCATCGTCGTCGCCGCCGGCCTGATCGGGCTGCTGCTCTGGCGCGTCGACTGGGCGCAGTTCCGGCAGGTCATCTCCCTCTACGGGCTGCGCCTCTACCTGTGGTTGATCCCCCTCACCGCCCTGAACTGGCTCGTATACGTCCTGCGCTGGCGGCTGCTGCTGCTCCCGCTCGGCCTGCGTCCGCGTTTCGGCGAGCTGGTCGTGGACTCGCTGGTGGGCTTCTTCTACGGGTTGTTCATCCCTACCGGCCTGGCCGGCGACGCCGTGCGCGCCGTTCGCCTGGGCAATCGCCACCGCGCCGTCACCCAGGCGCTCCTCTCCGTGGCCGTTGACCGGCTGGTCGGCCTGTTCACCGTCCTGCTGCTGTTCGGCGTCCAGTTCGCCCGCCGCGCGCCGCCGGTCACCGGCATCGCGCTTTCCTGGGCCGGGTGGGCTGTGCTGGGTGGCCTGCTGGCCGCTGCGCTGCTGATGGTGGGCGGTGCGCTGTGGCTCGACCGACGGCCACGATCCGGCGACGGCCCCCACCCCACGACAGGCTCCCGGCCGGTGCGCTGGCTGGCGCGGCAGGTCGAACGGCTCGCCGCCCTGCTGCGCGCCTACCGCCACGGGTGGCGCTCTCTGGCCCTCGCCCTGGCCATCTCGGTGGTCTACCAACTGCTGGTGACGCTGGTCTACACCATCGGCGGCGCGACCATGGGCATCCGCGCCGGCTTCGGCGATTTCGTCTGGATCGTCGCCCTGGTCGCCATGGCCCAGGTATTGCCGATCACCGTCGCTGGGCTGGGCGTGCGCGAGGGGCTGTTCGTCTTCCTGCTGGGGCAGTACGGCGCGCCGCCCGCCACCGCCCTCGCCCTCTCGCTGACCGTCTTCAGCGTCACCCTGCTCTTCGCCCTCCTCGGCGGCATGCTCAGTCTGACCACAGACCACAGAGCCCAGACCACGCCACACGCCACACGCCACACGCAGCACGTCCCCCCTTCCACCCCCCAAACTACCCAGAAGTAGTATTGCTTTCCCCCGCGATTCTGGTATGATATGACCGAGCCACGGAGCTTAGAGATATCCCATATTTCAGATAGGAGGTACGAAGTGAAGAGAATCGTTGTTTCCGTCATCATGGTGCTCGGCCTGCTGGCCTTCGCCAGCGCCGCGCTGGCGCAGATCGGCAGCGACACCGTCGTCCACAACACTTCCTGGTCGTTCCAGAACCTGGGAAGTGACCCGGCCTCAGTGCACGTGGACCTGTACGACACCTCAGGTGCGCTGATCGCCACCGACGATTTCACCGTTGACCCGTCGGCGGCGTTCTGGGCGCCCGACTACGCTCCCCTGGATGGGCACGAGCCGTTCGACGGCGGCCTGGTGGCTTCCTCCAGCCAGCCGTTGGCCTCCATCGCCAACCAGGTGGCGCAGAACAACACCACCGGCAAGCTCGGCAATGCCACCTACATGGGCTTCACCGCCGACACGGTCGGCACCACGATTTACCTGCCGTCCGTTATGAAGAGCTTCGCAGGCATCTACTGGACCGAGGTCAGTGTCCAGAGCACCGGCGGCGACCTCAACGTGGCCGTGCACTACTTCAACCCCGACGGCACTGAGGTGTCCGGCAGCCCGGTCAACTACGCGGTGCCCGCCGGCTC
>Ga0209018_1000732_pt1 | contig 29027 bp, 21 predicted proteins | sample YNPBryBLVA2012_FD_185814 | JGI IMG/M metagenome (GOLD analysis project Ga0209018, IMG submission 185814) | Anoxygenic and chlorotrophic microbial mat microbial communities from Yellowstone National Park, USA - YNP Bryant BLVA 2012 (SPAdes)... ...
GAGCCGGAGGCGCGGCCGCTCCTGGAGCAGCTTGTCGCCGCGGGCTGCCTCGCGCCGCACCGCCTGGCCGACCAGCCGGCGGTACATACACCCACCCCGCCGCAGCGCCTGCGCGACTGCTGGACCAACGTGAATACGCCGGAGGAGTTTCGGCGGGTATCCGCTCGTCGCGGGCGGGCGAGGCGCGGCGGCGGCCGGCGCGGATGAGCCGCGGGATGGGACATTGCGCACCGCGGGCCGGCAGTTGCGCGAGTTTACGCACTCCGGGGGACCGGCGCAAGCTGGCCTGACGTAACCTTCGTGCTCAATTGCACTTGGCGTGAGAGCCGCTGCGGAACGGCGCTTGCCAGCGCCTGCGCCAGGGCAATTGTCGCCCTGCCCAGGCCGTCCGCGCGCTTCGAACCTGGAGTGCCGCATGTTTGAGATTCTTGATGCCCGGCAACTGGCCTCCGACGTAAAGTGGTTCCGCATTCGCGCCCCGCTGGTGGCCAAGCACCGTCAGCCGGGGCAGTTCATCATCCTGCGGCTGAGCCAGACGGGCGAGCGCATCCCGCTGACGATCGCCCACTCCGACGCGCGCCAGGGTTTCATCGACATCATCGTCAAGGCCATCGGCAAGACCACGATCGAATTGTGCCGCAAGGAGAAAGGCGACACGATCAGCGACATCATGGGGCCGCTGGGCCGGCCGACGGAGATCGAGAAGGTCGGGCATGCGGTGGTGGTAGGCGGCGGCGTGGGCACCGCCGTCATCTACCCGCTGGCCAGGGCGCTGCGCGAGGCGGGCAACTACGTGTCGGCGATCACCGGCGGCCGAACGAAAGAACTGGTCGTTCTGGAAGCGGAGCTGCGGGAGGTGGCGGACGTCGTATATGCGACGACCGACGACGGCAGCTACGGCTTCAAGGGCACGGTCGCCGACAAGCTCAAGGACCTGCTGGCAGACCGGGAGCGGCCGATCGGGGCCGTGTATGCGGCCGGCCCGGTGCCGATGATGCGGGCCATCGTCGAGCTGACGCGCGCGCCGGGCATTCGCACCATCGTTTCGCTGAACCCGATCATGGTGGACGGGACGGGGATGTGCGGCGGGTGTCGGGTGACGGTGGGGGGCAAGCCGAAGTTCGCCTGCGTCGACGGGCCGGAGTTCGACGGGCATCAGGTGGACTTCAAGGAGCTGGCAGACCGGCTGACCGCCTATCAGCAGCAGGAGCGGATCGCCCTGGAGCGCCTGCTGCACCCGTGCAGGTTGGAAGCGGCTGCGTCGCGGTAGCAGACGGCCGGTGCGCCGCTTGCCGCGCCGCCGCCCGGCGGAGAGATCATGCCACTGACAGCCAAAGAACGGATGAAGATCGGTCGGCAGCACATGCCGGAGCGCCCAGCGGAGGTCCGCAACCTCGACTTTGACGAAGTCAACCTGGGCTTCTCGGAGCAGACCGCGGCCCTGGAGGCGGCGCGCTGCCTGCACTGCAAGGAGGGCAAGTGCATCGACGGCTGCCCGGTGGGGATCAACATCCCCGAGTTTCTGGGCTGCATCGAGGCCGGGGACCTGAAGAAGGCCGCCGAATGCCTGCTCTCGGCCAACGCCCTGCCGGGGATCACCGGCCGCGTCTGTCCGCAGGAGGAGCAGTGCGAGATGGTCTGCGTCCGCGGCAAGGGCCAGGGTCTCCCGGTCGCCGTCGGGCACCTGGAACGCTTCGTCGCCGACTGGGCCCGCGAGAACTACAACGTCGAGCAGATGATCCCGCCGCCGACCGGCTACCGGGTCGCCATCGTCGGCTCCGGGCCGGCGGGTCTGACCTGCGCCGGGGAGCTGGCGAAGATGGGGCACGATGTGACGATCTTCGAGGCCCTGCACCGGCCCGGGGGGGTGCTCGTCTACGGCATCCCCGAGTTCCGCCTGCCGAACAAGATCATTGACGCCGAGGTCGACCGCCTGCGGCGGATGGGCGTCAAGATCGTCTGCAACGTGGTCATCGGCCGCACGTTCACCGTCGACGAGCTGATGCGCGAAGAGGGCTTCCACGCGGTCTTTCTGGGGATCGGGGCCGGCCTGCCGGTCTTCATGCACATCCCTGGGGAGAATCTGAAGGGCGTTTACTCGGCCAACGAGTATCTCACCCGCGTCAACCTCATGGGGGCCTACCAGTTCCCCCAGTGCGACACCCCGATCATCCGCGGCCGGCACGTCGTCGTCGTGGGAGGCGGAAACGTCGCCATGGACGCGGTGCGCACCTCCAAGCGCCTGGGCGCCGAGTCCTCCACGCTGGTCTATCGCCGCAGCCGCAACGAAATGCCCGCCCGCGCCGAAGAGATCAAGCACGCCGAGGAAGAGGGCATCATCTTCAGGCTCCTGTGCAACCCGGTGGAGATCCTGGGCACACCGGACGGCTGGGTCCGCGGCGTGCGCTGCATCCGCATGGAGCTGGGCGAGCCGGACGCTTCGGGGCGGCGGCGGCCGGTGCCGGTCCCGGGGTCGGAGTTCGAGCTGGAGTGCGATGTGATCGTCGAGGCCCTGGGGGCCGGCGCCAACCCGCTGCTGACCTCGACCACCCCTGACATCAAGCTCAACAAGTGGGGCTACATCGAGGTCGACCAGAACCTGATGACGACCAAGAAGGGCGTCTTCGCCGGGGGCGACATCATGCGCGGCGCCGCGACGGTGATCCTGGCGATGGGCGACGGCAAGCAGGCCGCCCGGGCCATCGACGCGTACCTCAAGGCGGAGGTGCCCCGCCCGGCGCGGTGAGCCTCGCCTCGGCCCCGCTCGACCAGGCGCAGCGGTCGCGCTCGTGCCTTTCACGAGGCGCGCCACGTACGCCGGCTTCCTGTCCCCGGCTGTCGGCCCCTACGTCTCCGGGCATGGACCCGGCAACGGGATAAAGCACCGCGCGCAGCGCGGCTCGTACTCGCCCGGACCGCCGACCATCCGCCCGTCGACCACCGGCGTCATACGCTGCGAGTACCGCGCCGGCGCTCCGCAGACCGTGCAGGGCACGTGCAGAATTTCCACCTCGTCCGCGACCGCCTTGAGCTGCGGAAACGGCGGAAAAGGGCGCCCCCAGGCGTTGTGGTCGATGCCGGCGACGATCACCCGGCAGCCGCGCCGCCGCAGGCTTTCACACGCCGCCACCAGCGCCGGACCGAAGAACTGCCCCTCGTCGATGCCGACGACTTCGGCGTCGCCGGCCGCCGCCAGGAGGGCAGCGGCGTCGGGCAGTGTGCGGGCCGGGAAGCGGCGCCCGTCGTGCGTGGCCAGTTCGGTCGGGTCGTAGCGGTCGTCGAGGGGATGCTTGACGGCCAGCGTGCTGCGCCCCGCCGCCCGCGCCGCGTACAGCCGCTCGATCAGTCGGGCGGTCTTGCCCGCGAACATGCAGCCGCAGATAAGCTCGAGGCGGCCGGAACGCTGGGCCTGCGGTGGGGAGTGCACTGCCTGCTCCGCCTGAAAACGGCGATCATTGCGGTCGGCGCGCGTTTCCGCAACCGCACGGCGACGCAGACCCTGCACGCGCTGTCCGCGTACGGCGGCGATGACCGGGCGTCCGGTGACGGCCGGTTAACGGACGGTGTCAGTGGAGCTGATCGGGTTTTGGCGCCGCGAGGCGGCCGGCCGATATAATACGGGAGTTGCATTGAATGTGCGGCTTGACGGGCGGGCAGCGGTGTCCGCCCGCTGCCATAGCTTGCGGGGCGGTCGTAAACGGGATGTCCTGCGGTCAGAATTCCAGCACCCTGCGTCGGGATCTGCGCGCCAGCACTGTGGATGGGGGGGCTTGCAGCCTCACGATCGGCATCGGCGAGACCTACCTGCCGGCGTTTGTGCTGGCCGTCGGCGCCGGCGAGGTATGGTCGGGACTGGTGGCCACGGTGCCGCTGCTGGCCGGTGCGGTCTTGCAGATGGTGTCGCCGGCAGCGGTACGCCGGCTGGGTTCGCTGCGCCGCTGGGTGGTGGCCTGCGCCACGGTGCAGGCGTTGACGTTTCTGCCGCTGGTCGGCATGGCACTGCTGGGACGCGTCCCGGTCGTGCTGGTGTTCGTCATAGCCGCCATCTACTGGGGATCCGGGCTGGGGACCGGGCCGACCTGGAACACGTGGATCGGGATCATCATACCGGCCGAGCTGCGGGCACGCTTCTTCGGCCGGCGGAACCGGGTGTGCCAGATAGCGCTGCTGGCCGGCCTGCTGGTCGGGGGCGGACTGCTTCAGGCGGGGCGCGAGCTGGGCCGGCCCGTGGCAGCCTTCGCGGTCATTTTTCTGATCGCGGCAGTCGCCCGCCTGGTGTCGGTCACGTTCCTGGCGATGCAGAGCGAGCCGCATCCGCTCCCGAACCGGTTCCGCTCGGTCGGCCCGCTGGAGCTGGTGCGACGGCTGCGGGGGGGCTCTGACGCCCGGTTGCTGCTCTATCTGCTGGCGATCACGTTCACGTCGCAGTTCGCGGCCCCGTTTTTCACGCCGTACATGCTGGGCGAGTTGCGGTTCTCGTATCTGGAGTACACGGCGCTGAGCGGGACGCTGTTTGCGGCCAAGATTCTGATGTTTCCGGTGCTGGGGAACTTTGCGCACCGCTTCGGCGCGCCGCGTCTGCTGTGGCTGGGCGGGGTGGGCGTGATCCCGCTGTCGGCGCTGTGGCTGGTTTCTGATTCGCTGGGCTACCTGCTGGGCTTGCAGCTTCTGTCCGGCTGCGCATGGGCGGCTTACGAGCTGGCCACGTTTCTGCTGATCTTCGACAACATCCGCGAGAGCGAGCGGACCAGCGTGCTGACGCTGCACAACCTGGCCAACGCCGTGATGACCGTCGCCGGCTCGACGCTGGGCGGCATGCTGCTGGCGACGCTGGGGCAGAATCACCTGGCGTACGCGACGGTGTTCGCGGTTTCGGCAGTGGCGCGGGCCGCGACGCTGCTGCTGCTGATCCGGGTCGCGCCCGTATCGTTGAGGGCGCTGCCGGCAATCATCCGCGCGCTGCATGTCCGTCCCTCGGCCGGGTTCGTCGATACGCCGGTTGTTCCCAGCATGATGTCCCGTCTGGTCAATGCCCAGCGTTGGGCGGGGCCGGGTCGGCAGGACGGCAGGCCGGAGCGCAGCGGGCGGCCGGGCGTGACCCGGTCGAAGCGCCGGCGTATGCTCGCCCGCAGGCGCTGATCGCCGCGTGTTGAAGGCAGCGCCGACCCGGCGCGTGACCCGCCGGACAGCCAGGCGGACGGTTGGGGCGCGGGCCTGCCGCCGGCAGCGGCGGGACGCAGTCGGGGCGCGGTGCAGCGCTGTCCGGCGCGGCAGGCGGGAGACCGTGCGGGGGCGCGGCGCGAGACGGGAGCAGCGATGACAAGACACAGGCCGACGGGGTGGAACACCTGGGACTTTCGCGGCTTCAATCGGCTGACCTATCTGGAGCGCGGGCGGACGCGCATCTCGCTGCTGTACGCCATCTGGGATGAGGACGTGCCACCGCCGACGCCGGACAGCAGGCAGATCGGCCGGCTCTACGACTGCTTTCGCTGGAGCGATGTGACGCGGCTGGGGCCGCACGCTCCGCTCGGGTTGCCGGCAGAGCTGGAGCTGAAAGCGGGCGGGACGCCCTACCAGGCGGTGGCCGTCGAGCGCGACGGAGCGCTGGAGCTGACGGTGACACCGCTGGCGGCGACGCGGCAGCGGGTGGTGTTCATGCTGACGGCTCCGGCAGGTGAAACGCCGGTGCCCAGTTCTGCGACGGCCGGGTCGTTCGCCGGGTATCGGATCGAGCTGCGGGGGGCGACGTGGCCGACGGATTACTTTCTGAACATCGCGGAACCGTACGCGGTCGGTGCGCCGGGGCAGCCCGCAAGCGTGCGCGTGGCGCGGGGCCGGGGGAGAAGACCGGCCGCGGGTGCCGCAGGCTGCGGGGAGGCGACACACCGGGAAAGCGCCGACGGCCTGGTCGGCGACGGGGCGTTGCGCGACGCGCCGCAGGCCATGATGCGGGCGGTGACGTGGAACACGCTGTTCGACACGCGGCGGCATCTGGTGTCCTCGCCGGTGAGCCGTGACTGGTGCTACGACTGGCGCGGGGTGATCGTGTTCTGCTGGGACACGTATCTGGTGGGCACGATGGTGGCGTACGAGTCGCCGGCCCTGGCGCGGTTCAACTTCGAGGCGGTGACGGCAGCCGTCGACGAGCTGGGTTTTGTGCCGAACTACTACATGGCCCACGGGGCCAGGTCGCTGGACCGCTCGATGCCGCCGCTCGGGGCCTATCTGATCTGGAAGACGCAGGCGGCGGCGCCGGACGCGGCGTGGCTGAAGAGCATCTATCCCAAGCTGCGCAGATGGCACGGGTTCTGGATGCGGCAGCGCGACGGGAACGGCAACGGGCTGCTGGAATGGGGCTCGAACGCCGAGCCGGCCTACGAGTTTCCGCAGCTTGTGCCCTACAACCCGACGCTGCGCCACAGTGCCAAGGCGTGTATGTGGGAATCGGGCCTGGACAATTCGCCGATGTACGACGACGTGGCGTTCAATGCCGAGAAGAACGTGCTCGAACTGGACGATGTGGCGCTGTCGAGCTACTACGCGATGGACTGCGAGGCGCTGGCGGCGCTGGCGGAATGTTTGGGCAGGGCACGCGACGCGCGAAGCTTCCGGCGGCAGTACGCGGCGATCGCCGGGCGGATCAACGCACTGCTGTGGGATGAGGAGCACGGGATCTACTGCAACCGGCACTGGGACGGGCGTTTTTCGCGGCGCTGGTCGCCGACCTCGTTTTTTCCGCTCATCGCCGGGGTGGCGCCGCGGGAGCGGGCCGAACGGATGGTCCGGGAGCACCTGCTGAACGAGCGCGAGTTCTGGGGGGCGTACGTGATTCCGTCGATCGCCCGCAGCGACCCGGCCTACCCGGACAACGACTACTGGCGCGGACGGATCTGGGGGCCGTTCAACTTCCTGGTGGCCGAGGGCCTGCGCCGCTACCGCTTCGACGACGTGGCCGCCGAGCTGGCCCGCAAGGGCCTGGAAATGTTCATGCGCAACTGGCGCGAGGACGGGGGCGTGTATGAGAACTACAACGCCCAGACCGGGCGCGGCGGAGACGTGTGGAATGCGGCGCGGCTGTATCACTGGGGCGGGCTGCTGGTGTTGATCGCGCTCCAGGAGCTGATCGACATCGAGCCGCGCGGATTCCTGCGCCTGGGCTCGGTCGCCTTCCCGGAGGCCAGCGTGGCGAATGTCCGCTTGGGCGGCGACACGTATGATGTGGCCCTGGGAGCCGGCGTGCGGGTCCGGCGCAACGGTCGGCTGTTTCTGGACAGCAGCGTGCGGGCCGTCGTGCGCCTCCCACTTCCGACGCAGCCCGAGCGCCCGATCGAGCTGAGCGCGGCGGAGCCTGGGGAGCTGCGGCTCTATGAACCGGGCCCGACACCGCGCGCCGCACGCCTGGACGGCCGGGTTATCGCTGCGGAGCGGGCGGCGGACGGGTCGGTGCGCTACCGCTGGTAGCTGGTGCCCGGCCGTTCACAGCCCGCCGTCGCCCCGTACCCGCCGCACGCCAGACGTGGTATCATCCAGTGGGGTGGACACGACCCGTCTGTGGGGTAGCGGATGGCCGCGTGCCGGGCCAGCAACAGAGCAGATCCCGTTCCGGCGGGCGGTACGGACTGGCCACACCTGTTCGAGCGGGCGGCAGAGGCGCTGCTGCGCCGGCTGGGGGCGCGCCGCGAATTGACGCCGCGTCAGGTTGCCGACACGGTGACGGCGGCCCTGCCGCCGGAGGTTGGCGCCTGGGTGGCGCAGCTCGTGCGCCGGGAGGGCTGGCTGGAAGCGGGGGCCCGCATTCCGTTCGACCTGCTCGACGCGCCCGCGGCCTGCCGTGCCTCGTCGCCTGAGACCTGCCGGTTGGCGCCTGAGTGCTCCCCCCGTGGGCCGGGACAGAACCGGGCTGGGCCCGCTGTCTGCCGCTTCCGGTCTGAGCCCCTGGTCGGCGGGCGGCGTGAGCTGGTGCGGCTGGCGGTGTTCGGCGTTCCGGGCGAAGGCGTGCGGGCGGACGCGAAGCGGCGTGAAGCCACCTACCAGCAGCGCTGTGCCGAGATCCTGCGCGAGGCACGCGATCTGGAGTCGCTGGCGTCTGCGGCGGCGCGGGCTTTGGGACACCCGGAGGTACATGCCGATCCTGTTCTGCACGGGATGCTGCGGGCGTTCATTGCGGAACGGGAGGCGGAGTTGCGGTCGCGGGCCCGCGTTCCCGGGGCGGAGCAGGATGAGGAGGTGGAAGCGGTCGCTCCGGCACAGCGTCCGGCGGAGTTTCGGTTGCCGCTGCGCGAGCGCGTGCAGATCACACTCTCGAAGCTGTGCCTGGAGTTCGACGGCTACGTGACGCACCTCAACGAGGTCGGTGCCGAGCAGACGCTGGTGCGGATCCGGGATCTGCGGCGGCGTTTCCCGGGGCAGGTCGAGATGGCGGTGGTCGAGAAGTGCGAAGAGCAGTTCCGACAGATGGTGCAGCAGCGCGACCGGTACCGGCAGCAGCTTGAAGAGTTTGTCGAGCAGGCTGCCGCCGCGGTGCGCAGGGGCGACCAGCGGCTGGCCGCCTGGGCGCTGCGCCGCCTGAGCGCCATTCATGGGCTGCTGCCGGCGGTGCTGCCGCTGGAGCGGCTGGAGCCGCTGCGGGCCAGGATTCTGGAAGCCGCGGAGCGGGTGGAGCGGCATGAGGCGGCGCGACAACTGGTGGCGCGCGAACAGGCGGTGGGCGCGGAGATCAAGCAGATGGGGGCGGTGATCCACCACTATCGGCTGCTGCTGGAACAGCAGCCGCGGGATGAGGCCGCGCTGCAACGCGCCGAGGCGGCGTATCGGCGGGCGCTGGAGCAGGTGCGTACGCATGACGACGAATGGCTGGCTGATCTGATGATCGAACTGGACGGTCTGTTGGCGGATCTGCACGGCCCGCGCCAGCGCGCCGAGCAGCAGGTGGACCGGTTCGTCAACAACGTACGCACGGCGCTGCGCCAGATGCGGGCGGAAATCAAACTGATTCAGCGGCAGCACGCCCCTTCCCCCGACCGTCCGTGACCCGGACCGCGCGCCGCGGCGCCAGCGACCGCGGTGCTGCCGCGGGGGCGGCGCGCTCATGCCTTCCAGCCGTACTCCCCGAGCAGCTTGACGAAGCGGCAGCTCAGATGCGTCTCGCGCTCGAAGCCGGACGGCGTGCGGATGACGCGCACGAGCACCTGGTTGGCCAGCTCGCCGACGGGGATGACCAGCCGGCCGCCGACGACCAGTTGCTGGCACAGCGGGGCCGGAACGTCGGGCGCGCCGGCCGTGACGATGATCGCGTCGAACGGGGCCTGCTCCGGCCAGCCGCCCGAGCCGTCACCGCAGCGGAACGTCACGTTGTCATAGTGCAGGCGCTCCAGGCGTTCGGCGGCGGCCGTCATCAGCTTCAGGTGCCACTCGATGGTGTAGACGTGGCGGGCGAGTTCGGCCAGGATGGCGGTCTGGTAGCCGGTGCCGGTGCCGATCTCCAGCACGCGGGCGGCGGGCTGGAGTTCGAGCAGCTCGGTCATGCGGGCGACCATGTAGGGCTGGGAGATGGTCTGGCCGCAGTCGGCGGGGAGGGCGGCGTCCTCATAGGCTTTGCCCGCCAGCGCCGGCGCGACGAAGAGTTCGCGCGGGATCTTGCGCATCGCGCTGAGCACGGCGGTCGAGGTGATGCCGCGCCGCTCCAGTTGCGAGCGGACCATCTCCTCGCGCTGGCTGGTGTGGTCGTACCCGGCCTGTTCCTCCGGCATGGTATTCATGGTACTCGATGGGCGCGCCTGTAGATATCGGCGCCCCGGGCCGGTAGCAGGCGGACGGGGGGCGGGCCTTTTCTGCCGGCGGGTGTGCGGCCTGGGGCTGCCCGCCCGGGCCTATAATCGGCGTTTCCTGAGGATGGGCAGGAGCGGTGCTGAGTGGGCGGTATGGACCGGCAGCTTATCCGCAATTTCTCGATCATCGCGCACATCGACCACGGCAAGAGCACGCTGGCCGACCGGCTGCTGGAGCGCGCCGGGGCAGTGTCGGAGCGCGAGTTGCGCGAGCAGCTTCTGGACGACATGGACCTGGAGCGCGAGCGCGGGATCACGATCAAGGCCAGCGCCGTCACCCTCGACATGGAGGTGGATGGCCGCACGTACATGTTCAACCTGATCGACACGCCCGGACACGTGGACTTTCATTACGAGGTGGACCGGGCGCTGGCGGCCTGCGACGGGGCGCTGCTGGTGGTGGACGCCACGCAGGGCGTGCAGGCGCAGACGGTGGCCAACGCGTACGCGGCGATCGCCAACGATCTGGAGATCATCCCCGTGATCAACAAGATCGACCTGGCCAGCGCGCGCCCGGAGGACGCGGCCCTGGAGGTGGAGCACGTGCTGGGCCTGAGCGCCGAGCATGTGCAGTTCGTCTCGGCCAAGACCGGCGACGGCGTCGAGGGGCTGATCCGGGCCATCGTCGCGCACCTGCCGCCGCCGGAGGGCGACCCCGCCGCCCCGCTCCAGGCCCTGATCTTCGACTCGGAGTACAACGACTATCGCGGCGTGATCTGCTACGTCCGCGTGGTGAACGGGACGCTGCGGAAGGGGCAGAAGATCCTGCTGATGGGGCGCCAGCGGACCTACCAGCTCAGCGAGCTGGGCAAGTTCCGCCCGCGGATGATGCCCTGCGAGCAGTTGGCGGCGGGCGAGACGGGCTATCTGGTGGCCAGCATCAGGGCGCTCCAGGACGTGACCGTGGGGGACACGATCACGGACGCGGTGCATCCGGCCCCGGCAGCGCTGCCGGGCTACCAGCCGCCGCAGCACACGGTGTTCTGCGACTTCTACCCGTCCAGCGGGGAGCACTACGGCGCGCTGCGGGAGGCGCTGGAGAAGCTCAGTCTCAATGACGCCTCGTTCACGTACGTCCCGCAGCATTCCGACGCTCTGGGGCCCGGGTATCGCTGCGGCTTTCTCGGCCTGCTGCACATGGACATCGTCCAGGAGCGGCTGGAGCGCGAGTGCGGGGTGAGCGTCGTGCAGACCGCGCCGAGCGTGACCTATGAGGTCGTGCTGCGCGACGGAGAGGTGCGGCGCGTGGAATCGGTCGGCGACCTGCCGGAAGCGGCCAGCATCGCCGAGCTGCGCGAGCCGTGGGTGCGGATGCAGATCATCACGCCGGCGGATGCGATCGGGGGCATCATGCAGCTGGCCGAAGGCCGGCGCGGGGTGTTTCAGCGGCAGGAGTATCTGTCGGCGCAGCGCGTGATTCTGACGTACGAGTTTCCATTCAACGAGATTCTGTACGACTTCTACGACAAGCTGAAGAGCGTCACGCGCGGCTACGGGTCGATGGACTACCACGTGGTCGGGTTCCGGCCCGGCGAGCTGGTCAAGCTGGACATTCTGATCAACGGGGTGCGCGTCGATGCGCTGAGTCTGATCTGTCACCGCTCGCGCGCCGAGGCGCGCGGCCGGCGCTTCCTGACCAGGCTGCGGCGCGAGATCCCGCGCCAGCAGTTCGAGGTGGTGCTCCAGGCGGCGATCGGCGGCCGGATCATCGCCCGCGAGACGGTCAAGCCGTTCCGCAAGCACGTGACCGCCAAGTGCTACGGGGGCGACGTGACGCGGAAGCGCAAGCTGCTGGAGAAGCAGAAGGCGGGCAAGAAGCGGATGAAGACCGTCGGCCGGGTCGATATTCCGCAGCAGGCCTTCATGGCGGTGCTGGAGCCGGAGGAGTGAGCGCCAGCCCGGTCGCGGGCCGCCCCGGAAGGACCGGGGCGCGAGCGGGCGTCCTAGGGGCGCTTGGCCATGAAGAAATGGCGGTCCAGCTCGGCGTCGTAGAGCGGATCGGCGCGGTCGAAGCTGCCGATCTGAACGCAGGGCGGGGCGGCATGGATGACGTGCGTGGCGTCGAGCGCCACGCCGGCGTGGTAAATCTTGCCGCTGTCGTTGATGAAGAACACCAGGTCGCCGGGCTGGAGCCGGGCCCGATGCCAGGCCGTCGCCACCAGCTCCCCGGCGAAGGCCTGCTGCCAGGCGTCGCGCGCCGGCGCCTCACCGGCGCGCACGCCCACGCTGGAGACCAGCCCGCTGCAATCCAGGCCCAGCGGCGAGCGGCCGCCGAAGACGTAGGGGACATAGAGCAGGTCAAGGGCGGCGGCCACACGGGCGGCGGCTGCGGCGCGGCGCGCGTCCGCTGTGATACGGATGGCTGGAAGCTTCGCCTCCGCCGGGGCGTTTCCGGCGTCCGGCGTCGGCCACTGGGGGGCGACGCTGCATTGGGCAACGGGGACGGTCAGCGTCGAGTCGTCCGGCAACAGGATGGTGACGCCGGCCGGGTCAGCGCTGAGCACGCGGACGACGGCGCCGCGCGGGACGCGCAGGCGCGCATCCTCGATGTCGCGCAGCACGACGGCGGACGGCCGGAGCACGTAGGCCTCGAATCGCTCCGCGGTCATCGGTTCGATGGCGTCGCCGTGAACCCAGCCCCAGTAGCCGTCGGCGCCGTGCAGCAGGTAATACTCGTCAGCGCGATCCAGCAGGAACAGCGGCTCGCCCAGGAGCAGCTCCGTCTGGACTCCGCCCTGGCGGTGCGGCTGACGGTAGGTAAGGGCCAGCGGCACGCGGCAGGCGCCAAAGAGCCGGCCGCCGAGGCGCGCTCGGCTGGGAAGCGTCTCGACCTCGCTGCGGACGCGTTCCCAGCCGAGGGTGTGCAGCGTGCGCTCAAGGCCGCGGACGATGAGGGCGGTGTTAGTCGTGCCGCGCAGGACGACGGTATCGGCCTCGACCGTTGCCGAAACATCGCAGTAGACCAGGCTGGCATTGGTAATGAACGTTTCGGCGAAGCGGCGGCAGGCCCAGTCGAGGCGCGAGGCGGGGAGCGGACCCTCGGGCCACATGGCGCGGGCCAGATGCTCGCTGCGCGCTGCGCTCTGCGAGCCGGGCGGGCGCTCGTCGGGCAGCGCTCCAGAGGCAAGCGGGGCGGGCCGGCGCCCGGCGCAGTAGTGACGGACGCCCGCATACAACCGGCCGGCAGTCTCGAAGCAGGCTTTCCGCAGGGCCGGATCGAGCGCCTTTGCGTCCGGCGCGGCGGGCAGGTCGACGGTACACGCGGCGGCGGCGCGCCGGCTGGCCGACTCGTGTGGCGCGCCGGCTGGGTCCGGCGTCCCATTACCGCCTGGCTCGCCTGGCGCAGCGGCGGAGCCGTGCGCACTCAGTGCGCTGCACAGCGCCGCAGCGAGGGCCGCGTCTTCGGGGCGCGCCTCCGTCGCGGCAGAGACCGTCGCCACGTCGCTGTCGACGTAGCGGATCGTCACGCAGACGTCCCAGGGAATGTCGCGCGCGCCGTGGTCAGGCTGATGACCGGGCCGGCAGACGTCATCCGAGCGGGTGAGCGTGGCGGCGGCGCCGGCGATCTTCAGCAGGTGATACAGGTGCTCCGCGGTAATGAGAGCAAGGTCATCGTGGAGCCGCTGCCGGAAAACGTCGGACGCCGGCGCATGCTCCGCCGGGCCGGCAGCGGGATCGACGAGCATGCGCCAGCCGCGCAGCTCGCCGCGCGGCGGCAGTGGCAGCGGCGAAAACGCTTCCAGAGCGTCCCGCACGGGAGCACGGGTGTCGGCTTCCTGGGCAGCCGACAGCCGCACGAGCGCCAAAGCGAGCGCCCAGATCGCAGGCACAAGACGCACGATCCGCCTCCGCAGACAGGTCGGTCGACGCGGCGAGTCTAATGCCGTCGCCGCAGAAGGCCAATGCTCGACCGCAGGTGCGGCAGCCCGGTATGCTGGAGCGCGTGTGCCGCCGGGCGGCGGATTGCGGGCTGCGAGCCGGAGGACGCCGGCGCAGCGGAAAGGCGTGGCATGAGAGCGCGGCTGATGACGGCCGGGATGTGGTTGACGGTCGCAGCGGCGCTCCCGGTTGCCGGCTGTGATGGAACGCGGAGGGGGAACGCAGGGGCACGCATGGAGCGGCCGGTCGAGACGGGCTTTGTCTTCAGGAAGATGGAGTTTGAGGGAGCGACCCGTCGCTACGCGGTCTGGGTGCCGCCGGACTATACGCCCGCAAAACGCTGGCCGGTGATCCTGTTTCTGCACGGCAAGGGGGAGTGCGGCGACGACGGGGAGCGGCAGACCACGGTAGGTTTAGGCAAGGCGCTGCGGGAGCATCCGGAGCGGTTCCCGGCGCTGGTGGTGATGCCGCAGATTCCCGTCGGGCGGCGCTGGCAGGGCCCGGCGCTGGAACTGGCGCTGGCGGCGCTGGAGGCGACGATGAACGAGTACGCCGCTGATCCCGATCGGGTCGTGGGGACGGGCCTGTCGCTCGGCGGCTACGGGACGTGGGCCTTGGGCGCCCGCTGTCCGGAGCGCTTCGCCGCGCTGGTGCCGATCTGCGGCGGGGGCGATCCGGCGGATGCGGCCAGGCTGGCCCGCGTACCGATCTGGTGCTTTCATGGCGACGCGGACAAGGCAGTACCGGTGGAGCGCTCGCGCCAGATGGTGGAAGCGGTGCGGGCGGCGGGGGGCAGCGTCCGCTACAGCGAGCTGGCCGGCGTGGGGCACAACTCCTGGGACGCGGCGTACGGCGACGCGGAAGTCATTGCCTGGATGCTGGCGCAGAAGCGGTAGCGGGGTAGGCAGCGCGGGGCGGCGGGCGGCGCCGGACGTCGCCGACGCGGCTTGCGCGCGTTGCCCCTGCGGTGCTGCCCACCCCGCGTGCGGGTCGGGTTACGGCTGGCGGTCGGGGCGGCTGCGGCGTTCGAGCTGCTGGATGGCGCGCTCGAACTGCTCCTTCTGCTCGGCGGTGAGGAGGGCCGCGATTTCCCGCTTGACGGCAGCCGCCAGCCCGGCCTGTTCCGCCTGATTGCGCCGGCCGATCTTGCGGTACTGGCTGATGGCCTCGCGCTCGATGTCGCGCACCTGCTCGCGCTGCTCGTCGGTCAGTTCCAGGCGCCGGACGGCGCGGAGGACGTTGCGCACGTCGGTCGGGCCGGCTTTCGCCCCAGGTCCGCCGCCCTCCAGCCGCTCGCGGAACGCGGCCAGCTTCTGGCGCTGCTCCTCGGTGAGAATCTGGCTGAGCTGTTCGAAGAAGCCGGCGAACATGTCCTGCTCGCCGGAGCGGGCGTCTTCGATCTGCCGGCGGAGCTGGTCGGCGCGTTGCGTGTCTCCGGCCTCCTCGGCCTGGCGCAGTTCCTCCCACAGCGGGCGCAGTTCGGTCCAGCGGCCGCGGGCGCGCTCGCGGCTCTCGCGCAGCAGGCGTTCGAACTCCTGGCGCTGCGCCTCGTCGAGGCCGAGCTCATCGGGCAGCTCGCGGGTGATGGCCCGCTGACGCTCGCCGTCGAGCTGGCGACGCTCCATGCGGTCCCGTATTTCCCAGAGTTTGGGGAGCTGCTCCTCGCGGAGGATAGGCTCGATTTCCTCCAGCAGCTCGTTCATGCCGCTGCCCGGGCCGCGCCAGTCGCCGACCTCGGCGCGCAACTGGGCGGCACGTTGCTCGTCGCCGTCGCGCTCGGCCTGCCGCAGTTCGCGGAAGCGCTGTTGGCGCTCGCGCATGCGCTCGCGGTACCTGGCGGCGATCTCTTCGAACTGGGCCCGCTGTTCCTCGTCGAGGCCCAGTTCCTCGACGACGCGTTCGAACATGCGTTCGGCGAACGCGCCGCGGCCGGGGGGGCCGCCGGGTTGTCCTTCGCCGCGGCCCTCCGGGCGGCCGCGTTCCTGTGCCCACAAGGTGGCTGAAGCGACTCCGGCACAGAAAGTGATCAACAGCACGCGTCTCATGTTCACGCTCCTGTGATTGCCAACAAGCTTTCTGGCGCCTGAAGAGACCAAACGTGGTCCGCTGCGCGCGGGACCGGGCTCCGCGCCCGCGCTCTGCCCTCGGGCGCAGCGCCACCCCGCGCAGACACCACATCACAACGCTAAACGCCGGAGCGGATTGCTTATTCGCACGGTGCTTCGGGCGGGTAGGCCGCAGCGGCAGCAGCCGCCGCGGCGCGACCCCGGGCGCGCGCAAGCAGCGCCTGCGGCACGCGCCCCCGGCGACTCTGCCGGCCGGCAGGTGTCTGGAATGCGGCTGAGAGGATTCGAACCTCCACGGGGGTAATCCCCACTAGGACCTGAACCTAGCGCGTCTGCCAATTCCGCCACAGCCGCGTGGCGCCGCCCGGCCCGGGTTGATTGCCAAACCGGCAGGCAGTCCGCATGATAAGGCGTCGGGGGGCGAAATCAAGGCGCTGAGGGCTGGCGGCCAGGGACGCCAGACGGAGCATGTCGCGAGGAGCTCAGAGCGCGCTGCCGTTTCACCATCCGCGGCTGGGGCGGCGGCGGGTGGTGGTGACGGGGCAGGTGGGGGTGGAGAAGAAGCCGTTCCTGAACAAGGTGGCGCGGCTGGCCGAAGCGCGCGGGCAGCGCGTGCAGGTCTACCACATCGGCGACCGGATGTACGCGGAGGCGCCGGACGTGCGGCCCGGGCGGATACTGGATCTGTCGCTGGCGCGGCTGAACGCGCTGCGGCGCTCGGTGTTCAAGGATGTGCTGGCGGACGTGCACCAGCACGAGACGGTGATCGTCAACACGCACGCCGCGTTCCGCTGGAAGCACGGTCTGTTTCCGGCGTTCGACCACGACCAGATGCTGGCCCTGGATGCGGATCTGTACGTCACGCTGGTGGACAACGTGGACGCGGTGCACGAGCGGCTGCTGCGCGAGCACGACGTGCCGCACACGCTGAAGGACATCCTGGTGTGGCGCGAGGAGGAGATCCTGGCGACGGAGATTCTGGCCAGCGCCATCCGCGGGCACGGGTGCTTCTACGTTCTGTCGCGCGGCATGGAGGACAACACGGTCGAGTCGCTGTACCGGCTGATCTTCCGCCCGGACATCCGGCGCGTCTACCCGTCCTTCCCGATGACGCACGTGATGGATCTGCCGCAGACGCTGGCCCAGATCGACGCGTTCCGGGCGCAGATGGCGGAGCATTTCATCACCTTCGACCCGGGCGACATGGACGAGAAGCGGCTGCTGCTGGCGGCGGCACGGGCCACGCAGCGCGGTGAGACCAGGGTCACGGTCGAGGTGAACGGGCGGCCGGTGGAGTTCGACGTCAGCGAGGTGGTCGGCATCGCGCGCGACATCGACGCCCAGATCTACGCCCGCGACTTCAAGCTCATCGACCAGTGCGACATGATCGTCAGCTTCATTCCGGAGCTGCCGACGGGCAAGCCGGGGCTGTCGTCGGGCGTGGAGCGCGAGCTGCAACACGCCTACGAGGCGACCAAGGAGGTCTACGTCATCTGGCAGCCGCGCGCCGAGCCGTCGCCGTTCGTCAGCGCCACGGCGACGCGCATCTTCAACTCGACGCAGGCGGCGCTGGAATACTTCCGCCAGCGCGGCTACATCCGGGAGGTGCAGCACGCCCTGTTCCCCCCGGGGACCTGAACCCGGGCGGCCGCCGGCGACTGCCAGCCGCGGCGAGTGTCTGCCGGCAACCGGGGCGCGCGGGGCGGGAAGGCCGGGGGCGGACCTGACGAAGATGAACGACAGCACGGTTCGGCAGGCAGCGGAGATTCTGGCGCGGGCGCGGCGCGTCTGCGTTTCCAGCGGCGCGGGAATGTCCAAGGAATCGGGCATCGACACATTCCGCGACGACAACGGCCTGTGGTCGAAGTTCGATCCCGACGAGCTGGCCACGCCCGAGGCCTTCGCCCGCAACCCCGTCAAGGTATGGGACTGGTACCGGCAGCGGCGGGCGCAGCTCCGACAGGTGCAGCCGCATGTCGGGCACCGGTTGCTGGCGGAGTGGGAGGAGCGCGTGGAGGAGCTGGTGGTTGTCACGCAGAACATCGACGGGCTGCACCATGCCGCCGGTTCGAAGAACGTCATCGAGCTGCACGGGCGGCTGGACACCGTGTGCTGCACGGCCTGCGCGTATCGGCAGCAGGGCCTGGAAGACCTGGGCCCCGACCCGCGGTGTCCGGACTGCGGGGCGCGGCTGCGGCCGGGCGTGGTCTGGTTCGGCGAGCTGCTGCCGCCGGGGGCGCTCGAGGCGGCGTACGCGGCGGCGCAGCGCTGCGACGTGCTGCTGCTGATCGGGACCAGCGGGGTGGTGCAGCCGGCGGCGTCGCTGGCGGAAGTGGCCAGGGGCTACGGGGCGAAACTGATCGAGATCAATCCAAACGCGACGGCGCTGTCGCGTCTGGCGGACGTGTGCGTGCGGCTGGGTTGCGGCGAGGCGCTGGCGGGGATCGATGTGGAGTGGAGGCGGCTTGGGAGCTGAGGGCGGCCGGACAGAGGTTTGTCCGCGACTGGAAGAGAGCGCAGGGGCGGGTGTGGCAGCGGATTGTCCGGGCAGGCAGGGCGGGCGAGTCGGGGAGGGGATTGCTGCGCCGGCGGGCGGTCACTTGTCCGGGGGGGCGCCGGTCGCCCGCGGCACAAGCACGGCGTATGAATAGAGCAGACTGAGCAGGCTCAGGACTGCCAGGAAACCGGAGAGGCCGCGAGCCGTGCTGTCCGGGCGATAGAGTTCGGCCAGGCCGGCCCAGCGGAAGGAAGTCATTTCCAGCGTGCCCACCAGCAGGAGGGCAGGCAGCGGGGGGACCCAGCGGGCGGAGTGCGCCGCCAGCGCGATGAGGAAGGGGATGCAGTAGTAGATGTACCGTTCGTGCACCCTGGTCGGCAGAACGAACGTGGCCAGCATCACCAGAAACGCGCAGACCGGCCACGACTCGGGCGTCCAGTGCCAGCGGCGGGCGCAGAGCAGCCCGGCCAGCAGGATGCCGCCGGCCAGCAGCAGTCTGCCCAGCAGGGCTTTGGAAATGCCCAGCAGCTTCTGTTGCGGGTCGAGTAGCGTCGTGAAGAAGTCGACCTGGGCGGCACGGTCGCGCGGCGGCAGGCCCCGGGCCAGCAGGTCGAGCCACCAGATGTTGAACGCGTTGAGCGTCGTGCGGTCGTAGCGTTCGGCGCCGATCGTGCCCAGGTAGCTGCGTTTGAGCCAGCGCAGCGCGCCGTCCGGGCTGGCCGCGTCATGCGCGTCGCTGATCATGAACGGGGCGGCGACGAAGGCGACGACCGCGACGGCCGCAGCGCCTGTCTTCCATAGGCCCAGGGCCCGGCGCCAGCTTCCGCCGGGCATGAAGCGCAGCGCGCAGAAGACGTACACCAGCACGGGCACGAGCAGGATCGCCTGCGGCTTGGTCAGCAGCCCGGCGCCGTAAAGCACCCCGGCCACGACCAGCCGACCGCGCATCAGAAACACCAGACACCACACCAGCAGGCAGGCGACCCAGGAATCCGCCTGGTTCCAGTAAGCCGAGTCCAGAAAGATCGGCGGGGCCAGCAGCGTGAGCGCGAACGCCAGCGGCTCGCGCAGTGAGCGCCGCCGGCCAGGCCGCAGCGCGCCGACCAGCGCCGCCGCCGCCCAGGCCAGGAATACGTCGAACACGATTCCGGGCAGCGCGTTGGCCAGGCGCGAGGCCGGCGTATCGATGACCCGCGACGTGACCGGACCGGCGATGCCGAAGCGCCGCGTCAGCTCGGGCGGCGGCTGGACGGTCACCGGGTCGGGATCGAAGGCGTGCCAGACCGCGCCCTGGAGCCAGAAGACGTAGGCGCTCAGCGGGGGGTAGTTGCAGGCGTGGGCGTTGAGACGGACGCTGTTCGTGCGGCTGCCAGTCTGCGGGTCGACTGTCCGGGCGACGAGCGGCTGGTTGGCGGGCAGGGCGTAGATGCGCCACGGGCCGTTTTCGAAGGCGTAGGTCGACCAGCCCATGTTGCTGAGGTGGTCGGGCAGATACGCCGACTGCGGCGCGAAGAAGATCGCCAGTGCGCGAGCACCAAGCCCCAGCGCCAGCGCGGCCGGCACGAGCCAGCGCCGCAGCGCATCGCGGATCGGGGATCGCGGATCAGCGTTTGTCAGAGCGGGCGTGCGGAAGCCGGGCAGCGGGGCGCCCCCGTCCGATTGCGTCTGCGCCTCATGCGCTCGGTGCCGCGTCGGGGGCATGTGCCTTGCTCGCCCAGCGGAAGCCGCAGTTTGTGGCGCGCCGGTCGCAGGGGCGGCGGCGCGCTGGCCCTCTTAACGCGGTTTTCGGCCGGCGGCAAGCCGTGCGCGGGGAGCGCCAGGGGCCGGACCGGCGCAAGGTCCGCTGCGGAGGGACCCATCGCCTGGCGCCCGCGGTCGCTGACAGCCGGCTTCCCGGGACCGGCGTCCCAGGCGGGCGGCAAACGCGCATTGTCCGGCCGGCGGCCGGAGGCGCGCCAGGTGTCTGCGCCGGGCCGGTGGCGCAGGAGGGTCACTCGGGCTTGTCGCGGGTGGGCGGCTTGCACTGGGCGCAAGGCTCGTAGCCGCGTTCGAGTGCTTCCTTCAGGCTCAGAGCGCGCGCACTCCTGCGCAGGTGGGGACAGTCTTTGCGGTGGTACTTTGTCCCTGACTTGGTCACGTAGACGACGATCCGGGCCAGGTCGGGCGCCGACGGCGCGCTGGCCGCTGCGGGCGCGCCTGCCTGGGCGGCCCTTTCGGAGCCGGTCGGCGAAGCCCAGATGCCCTTGCGCGCCAGTCGGGCCCGCTGCTCGTAGTAGCTCAGCAGTTCCGCGTGCTGCCCCGCCGTGCCCGGCTCGACGCCGGCGTAGCCCTGGCGGACAGGCTCGAGGTTGACGAACAGGCCGTCCGGCACCCGGAACAGCCAGGCGTGTGTTGTCGCCTGGGCACCATCCCGCGCCTGGGCGCCGTCCTGCTGGATCGGCTCATCCTGGACGAGGACGGTTTCACCGGCCAGCAGACGTTCCAGAAACTGGTGGCAGGCCTGGCGTGCGGGTTCGTTCGCGGGCCAGGCCACGCCCGCCAGCGCCACGTCGCGCTGCCCTGCACTGATCGTGAGGCGGACGTTGCCGTCGGCCAGCACCTCCGCGACGGCGCCGGCAGCCATCTGGGCGACGTCGGGTCTGGGGATCGGCGGCGCGTCCTGCGCCGGCAGCATGGTCCAGGCTGCCAGCCCCGCAATGAAGGGTATTACCAGACGCGGCGCGGGCGGCCTTCCCTTGTTTTGAGCACGCATTGGCAGCTCGCTGTCGGCCGGCGGCGCCCAGCGCGGCGCCGCCGGCGGCGGACGCTGCGTCGGGCACTTTCCGGTCCCGTAAAGTATGCGGCGCGCCAGGTCTCGGAGTCCAGCGCCGCGTGCGCGGGGTCGCGTTCGGCGGTCCGGGCGGCGTGCGGCGGCGGTCTCTGCGGCCTGCGCAGCCATTTGATGGCGGCGCGAAAACGAGCCGATACACGACTGGCACCGCGCGGGAGCGGGCCGGCGGAAACCGCGCCCGGCCCGACAGGCGGGCATCGGTTCTCGACCGCCTGGCGCGTTGTGGCGCGGGGCGGATGTCACGTGTGCGCAATCGCTGCCGCGGGTGCGATCCGGCGCCGCGGCAGGGCTGGGAAAAGATGGAAACAGGCACGCCGACAGCCAAGCCCACCTCGCCGCAGGCAGCCATCGACCAGATTGTCCGTCAGGTAAGCGAAGTTTCGACGCTGCCGCAGGTAGCGCTGAAGGTGATGCGCGTGGCCCGTGATCCGAACGCGGGGGCGGCCGAGCTGAAGGCGGTGGTGGAGGGGGATCCGGCGCTGGGGATGCGGGTGCTGAAGATGGTGAACTCGGCGGCCTACGGGCTGCGGACGACCATCACGAACCTGCATCAGGCGATCAGTTACTTGGGGTTCAACCAGGTCCGCAACCTGGCCATGACCGCGTCGGTGGCGGACATCTTCAAGAGGAACGAGAAGGTTGGGACGTACCAGCGCACGATGTTGTGGCGGCACCTGGTTTCGGTGGGGATCGGCGCGCGGCTGGTGGCGCGGCGCTGCCGCCTGGCCGCCTTTGAGGACGCGTTTCTGGCGGGCCTGCTGCACGACATCGGCATCGTTCTGGCGGACCAGCACGCCCACGCGCAGTTCCGTGAAGTCATCGCGGCCCTCGACGGCAGCCTGCCGCTGTGCGAAGTGGAGCGCAAACGCCTGGGCTTCGACCACTGCATGCTGGGCGCGGCCGTGGCCGACGCGTGGCGCTTTCCGGCGCCGATCAGGGCGGCGATCCGCTTTCACCACGGCGCGCAGCGCTACCGGGAGGCGGGCAGCGAGATCGTGCGCTGCACCGAGGTGGCCAACGTGATCTGCACGCTGAAGGGGATTACGTCTGTGGGGCAGCGGCTGGTCGAGCCGGCGCTGGACACCTTCAAGGCCATGGGATTCCGCAAGGAGGACGTGGTCATTCTGGCGGCGGATCTCGACCGCGAAATCGCGATGAGTGAGAACCTCTTCGAGCTTTAGCCCGGGCCTGTATGCAGCAGTTGCTCGCCGACATCGACCGCATCTTCGCCGACAGCCAACCGGAGACCGACGGCGTCGAGGGTCTGGCCCTGGTCCTCGAGCGGCTGCAACCGCTGGGCGCCGTCGCCGCGTTCCTGGCGACCGACTCCGGCCGGCTCCTGGTCGCCGACGGCCAGCCCGAGGGGCCGGACCAGGCGGCACTGAGCGCGGCGGCCGGGGCGCTGTCCCCGCGCCTGGTGACCGAAGTCGCGGCGCAGGTGCCCGTGGTCTGGACCCCGGAACGCGCTGCGGAACACGGGCCGCCCCGGACCGAAGGGACGGCCGTCGGCGTGCGCGCCGGCCTGGAGGGCGGGCCACAAGGGATGGCCGGGGTGGTGTTTTGCTCTCCCCGGGCCGCCGATGACGTTCTGGCGCCCGGGCGGCTGGAGGAGCTTCGGACGCTGGCGCGTTTCGCGTGGCTGGCCTTTCACCTGGCCGGCCGGCTGCGCGAGCAGGAGACGCGCGCCCGTCATCTGCTGGCCGAGCAGGAGGTCCTCAAGCGGGCGCACGCCGACACGGTGGCGGCCGTGCTCCAGGAGCGTGAGGACCGGCTTCAGGAGAAGCGCCGGCACATATCCCAGTTGGAGAGCGAGGTGCAGCGGCGGTCGGCGGCGCTGAAGGAGGCGATGGAGCGCGCGGAGCTGGCCAACCGGGCCAAGTCCGATTTCCTGGCCAACATGAGCCACGAGATCCGCACGCCGATGACCGCCATCCTCGGTTATGCCGAGCAGCTTCTCGACCCGTCGCTGACGGAGCAGGAGCGGACGGAAGCGGTTCACATTCTGCGGCGGAACGGGCAGCATCTGCTGGAGATCATCAACGACATTCTGGACCTGTCCAAGATCGAAGCCGACAAGCTCGAGCCGGAGCTGGTTTCGTGCTCGCCGCAGCAGGTCGTGGCGGACGTGTACGCATTGATGCGCGCGCGGGCGGAAGAGAAGGGGTTGCGCTGGGAGGCGGAGATCAGCGGTCCGTTTCCGGAGCTGGTGCGCACGGATCCGACGCGCCTGCGTCAGATTCTGATCAATCTGGTCGGGAACGCGATCAAGTTCACGCACACCGGGAGCGTGCGTCTGGTGGCGTCGCTGGTGCCCGGGAGCGGCCAGGACGGCGGGCAGGCGGGCCAGCCGATGCTGCGTTTCGATGTCATCGATACCGGCATCGGCATGAGTCCCGAACAGGTCAGCGGTCTGTTCCGCCCCTTCACGCAGGCCGACAGCTCGACGACGCGGCAGTACGGCGGTACGGGGCTGGGGCTGGCGATCAGCAAGCGGCTGGCGCAGGCGCTGGGCGGCGACCTGACGGTGCGCAGTCAGCGCGGGAAAGGGAGCACGTTCACCCTGACGATCGCCACCGGGTCGCTGGAAGGGGTGCGGCTGGTCACAGGCTCGTCACTGATGAACCTCAACCAGGCGACGGCGCCTGCTTCTGAGCCGCCGGACGAGGGTCTGGGCGAGCGGCCGCTGGCCGGCAAGAACGTGCTGCTGGCCGAGGACGGTCCGGACAACCAGCGGCTGATCGCGTTCGTCCTGCGCAAGGCGGGCGCGAACGTCACGGTGGCGGAGAACGGCCAGGTGGCCGTCGAGTATGTCACGCGGGCCAGGGTGCTCGGGCGCCCTTACGACGCCGTGCTGATGGACATGCAGATGCCGGTCATGGACGGCTATGCCGCCACGCGCCGGCTGCGCGAGCTGGGTCACACGGTGCCGATCATCGCCCTGACGGCGCACGCGATGGCGGGTGCCCGCGAGGCGTGCCTGGAGACGGGGTGCGACGATTTCGCGGCCAAGCCGATCGACCGTCGCCAGCTCATCGCCACCATCCAGAAACACATCGCGGCCAGAACCTGACCGGCGGTTGCCCGATCAGCGCGCTGCTTCTATCGTTATGCCCGGCGGGGCGGCACGGGCCGGGCGGCGGCCGCGAGGCTGAAGGCCCCGACCTCCCACAGCTTGCGAGGACGGCCGGATGACCAGCGAACAGCAGCAGCAGATCGTGGCGCTCGGCGCACAGCCGATCAGCGCCGCCAGCCCGGTCGGCGAGCCGGTCCGCTACGACGAGGCGTTCGAGCGGCTTCAGGCGCAGATGGACCGCCTGGGATCGCTGACCGGCGAGGAAGTCGAATGGCGGGTGGTTACGGAGCTGGCGACGGACATCCTGCGGTCGAAATCCAAGGACCTGCTGGTCATGACCTACCTGGCGCTGGGGCTGTTCGAGACGCAAGGCTACGCCGGGCTGGCCGCCGCCTTCCAGGCCTATTGCCAACTGCTGAAAACCTACTGGGAACAGTGCTTCCCCAAGGTCAAGCCGCCGCAGGGCCGCTACAACGCCATTCAGTATCTGGCCGACAGACTGCTGCCGCTGGTTGAGTTGAAGGCGGGACGGGCCGCCAGGCATCCGGGCGCGAGCGAACGGGAGGCCGTGGAGCAGTGCGCCGCGGCGGTGGCGCAGTTCGACGAAGTGGTGCGGGCGGCCTTCGCCACGCAGCCCGAGACGCCCAACCTGCTGCCGCTGGTGCGGGCGTTCAAGGCGCTCAAGGAGAAGGTCAGTCCGCCACCGGCGCCCGCGCCGACCCCCGGCGCGGAAGCCGCCGCCCCCGGCGCAGCCGCGGCGCCGGCGGCAGCGCCGGCCCCCGTCCCCGAAGCGTTCACTTCCGCCACCCAGGCCGTGCAGGCCGTGGTGCGCGTGGCCAAATACCTGCTGGCGCAGGACAACAAGGACGTCCGCGGTTATCGGCTGATGCGCGCAGTTCATTTCGGGGGGCTGGTCAGCGCACCCAAGGACCGCATCATCCCCGGCCCGCCACCCCAGCGCCGCCAGTTCTTCGAGAACCTGACGACCAGCGGCAACTGGCCCCAGCTCCTGACCGACGCCGAGGCGCAGTTCGCCACCACGCCGCTGTGGCTCGACATGCAGCGCTACGTGGCGCTGGCGGCCAAGGGGCAGGGGCCGGCGTTCACGGCCGTCCACGATGCGGTCGTGCTGGAGGCCGTCGCGCTGCACCGGCGGCTGCCGGAGGTGTTCGAGCTGAACTTCAAGGACGGCACGCCGTTCGCCGACGGCGCGACCCGGGCCTGGCTGAGCGAGGTCGCCGGCCAGTTCGGGGGCGGGGGGGCCGCGGGGCGCGAGACCGGCGACAGCCTGGCCAAGGCGGTGGACGAGGCGCGCAAGCTGCTGGCCGAGGCCAAGGGCGAGCAGGCGGTCATGCGCCTGTCGCAGACGATGGACGGGTCGGCCAGCCGCCGGCAGCGCTTCCGGGCGCAGCTCGCGCTGGCCAACTTCTGCCTGGATATGAACAAGCTGGCGCTGGCCACCTCGCTGCTGGAAGGCCTGGAGCGCGTAATTGATCAGTACCAGCTCGAAGACTGGGAGCCGGAGCTGGCGGCACAGGCGCTCGGCGACCTGTACAACTGCCTGCAACGGGCCAGGCCCAAGCCGACGCCCGAGGAAGCCAGACGCTGCGCCGACGTGTTCGCCCGCCTGTGCCGGCTGGATCCGGCGCTGGCGCTGCGCCTGGAAGCGGCGGCGGCCAAGGGGGCCAAGTGAGGTGGACGGCCAGGGACCTCGGACGGGGCCTCATACGCACCGCCTTAGCGCACATCGCATCGCGGACGCGCTGCCCGTGCTGCGCGACCGGGTAATTCCGGCAGCAGTCGGTCTGCTGGTGTTCGGCCTGGCCAGCGCCGGCTGCGATCGTGCTCCGGGTCCGGAATCGGCGCCGGCCGCCCCGGCTGCGGAGCTGTCGCCCCGGGCGGCGATCCAGCGTCTGATCGCCGCGCGGGCCAGCGCGACGTACGGGGCGCTGCGGGAGCTGGTCGTGCCTGGTCGCGGGCACGAGGTGGTGAAGACGGTGATGGCGGTGGACGAGTTTCTGCATGCCAACGCCGCGCTGTGCGACTATGTGCGCAGCGAGTTTGCGCTGGGGCTGGCGGAGTCGATCGACCAGTCGGACTGGGGGGCGAACCTGGACATCTTCAGCCCGCGCGTCGAGCTGGTGGACGAGCAGATCACCGGCGACACCGCTTCCGTCGCCTTCATGGTGGACGGCCGGCTGCCGCTGAAACATGCCCGGCTCCTGCGCGTGGAAGGCCGCTGGTGCTATGATCCGGGCCCCGGCTACGACCCGCAGCTTCCCGCCGCCTTCGAGCGCATGGCCCGCGGCCTGCGGCAATTGCTGGAAGACCTGAAGGCCGGTCGCGTGGCTGCGGATGAGATTCGCGCCGAGCCGGCACGGCTGGTGGAGGAGGTGCGCGTGCGACTGCTGCCGGGGATCAGGATGCTGCCGATCGCCAGCAGACCGGCAGCGGGCAGCGACTGAGGCTTGAGGGACTGAGAGACCGCAGGAGCGCGGAGCGCCGGCGAAATGAACGCCATACGTCGCCTGCTGCTGATCCGTCACGGTTTGCCGGACTACTCGGCGCGCAAGGCCGAGGATGAGCCGCCCGGACCGCCCCTGTCCTGCGTGGGCCGCGAGCAGATCCGGCAGTCGATCGCGGTGGTGCGGCCGCTGGGCCCGGTCGCGATCTACAGTTCGCCGCTGGCCCGGGCGCGACAGAGCGCGGCGCTGGTGGCGACGGCGCTGGGCCTGCCGGTGCGCGTCGACACCGATCTGAAGGAGTGGCACCGTTCCGAGCGGCTGCACCAGGTGAACGAGCGCAGCGCGCGCTGGCTGCGGCGCTGGCTTCAGTCCGACGAGCCGTGCGCCGCCGTGTTCGGGCACGCCTCGCCGCTGCTGTCGATTCTGCGCACGGCGCTGTTTCTGCCGCACTTCCACTGGTGGCGGCGGGGCAGCCGGGAGCATTTCGTCCTGAACACGTGCGACCGGTTCGAGCTGTCGATGGGCTCGGTGTTCGAGCTTGTGTTCGAGCCGCACAGCGTCACCGCCCGTTGCCGGCACCACCCGCAGCCGCGGATCGTGAACCTGACGCGGCGGGGCGTGGTGCGACGGTTTCCGCGGCCGACGCTGGTGGGTGAGAATCTGGAGGTGCGGCGGCCGAACTTCGGCCGGCTGATCGGCTATACCGGGTAGGGTGGGCGGCGCGGTCGCCAATCGCTTGACTGAGCGGTGGCCGGCCGGCAGGCGCAGCGCCCGGCTCGTCCTGCCGGCGCAGACGCCGCCGTCACGCGTCATCCGGCTGCGGCTGGCGGGGGACCACGTCTCCGTACCGGCGCTGACGGCGGGCGTAAGCGCGCAGGGCCTCGTGCAGATGCTCCCTGCGGAAGTCGGGCCAGAGGACCGGGGTCACATAGAACTCGGCATAGCTGATCTGCCAGAGCAGGAAGTCGCTGACGCGCATTTCGCCCCCGGTGCGGATCAGCAGGTCGGGATCAGGCAGTCCGGCCGTGTACAGCGCGCCGGCGATCGTCTGCTCGGTGACCTGGTCGGGTTGCAGCCGCCCCTCAGCCACCTGGCGCGCCAGGTGCCGGAAGGCGTCCACCAGTTCGGCGCGGGCGCCGTAGTTGAGCGCCAGGCAGAGGGTCATGCCGCGGTTGGCCGCACTCATCTGCAAGGTGCGGTCCAGCTCGCGCAGGACCTCGGGGGGCAGCCCTTCTCTGCGCCCGAGCTGCACCAGGCGAATGTCGTTATCCATGATCGTCGGGCGCTCCTGGGCCAGGTAGCGGGCGTAGAGGGCCATCAGGCCCGCGACCTCGTCGGGCGGCCGCTTCCAGTTGTCCAGGCTGAAGCTGTACAGCGTGACGCACTCGATGCCGAGCCGCGCGCACTCGGTCACGATCTCCCGTACCGCCTCCGACCCGTGCCGGTGTCCCTCGATCCGCGGCAGGCCGCGCTGCCGCGCCCACCGGCCGTTGCCGTCCATGATGATGGCGACGTGGCGCGGCAGGGCGGCGCGTGGCAGGCCGAGCACCGCCTGCGGGTCCAGTGGGGGCATGGTCGGCACGGCTTGCCTCCTGCGTCGCGGCGACCGACAAGCTCAAGGTACCGGGGCGCCGCACCCGACGCACGCCCCGTCGCCGGTCGCTTTCGACGCGCCGCTGCCTGCTCGCTGCTTCCGGTTACGGATCACCCGTTACCCGGCACTCGCTCTCGCCGTCTCCGACGAAGATGGTCTGATCCCGCGCCGGTCCGACGCCGACGATCCCCACCGGCACGCCGACGCAGCGGCTGATGCGGTCGATGTAAGCGCGTGCCTGCGGCGGCAACTCTTCCAGGCGCCGGGCTGCGGTCAGATCCTGGTCCCACCCGGGCAGCACCTCGTAGACCGGCTCGACCTCCGCCAGGGTACAGGCATCGGCCGGGAGCGTGTGCAGCATCTGCTTGCCCCAGCGGTAAGCCACGCAGATTTTCACCTCGTCCAGTCCCGAGAGCGTGTCCAGATGCATCAGCGCCAGGCAGCGCGGACCGGTGATGGTCGCCGCGTACGTGGTGGCGACCGCGTCGAACCACCCGCAGCGCCGCGGCCGACCGGTCGTCGTCCCGTACTCCCCGCCGCGCTGGCGGATGTGCTCCCCGGTGGCGTCGTGCAGCTCGGTCGGCAGCGGGCCCTCGCCGACGCGCGTGCAGTAGGCCTTGATCACGCCGATGACCGACTGCACCGTGGTCGGCGGCACGCCGGCCCCGCAGGCCACGGCGCCGGCGGCGGTGCTGGTGCTGGTGACGAACGGGTAGGTGCCGTGATCGACGTCCAGCAGCGTGCCCTGCGCGCCCTCGAACAGCAGCCGCTCGCCCCGCCGCCGGCGCCCCGC
>Ga0209018_1000736_pt1 | contig 28964 bp, 29 predicted proteins | sample YNPBryBLVA2012_FD_185814 | JGI IMG/M metagenome (GOLD analysis project Ga0209018, IMG submission 185814) | Anoxygenic and chlorotrophic microbial mat microbial communities from Yellowstone National Park, USA - YNP Bryant BLVA 2012 (SPAdes)... ...
ACCTGGGTTATCCCGGCGGCCCGGCGATCCAGAAGGCGGCGGCGGGCGGCAACCCGCGCGCCTTCGATTTCCCTCGCGCCAAGACCGACGGCCCCTATGACTTCAGCTTCAGCGGCCTTAAGACGGCGGTCATGCGCGCCGTGACGGTTCAGCCCCGGCGTGGCCAGCCCGAACCCGCCGACGAGCGCCCCCCGCTGCGCCCCGACGTGAAGGTGGCGGACGCGGCGGCCAGCTTTCAGCGGGCGGTGATCGACGCGCTGGTGGAAAAGACGATCCAGGCGGCAAAGGATTTCGGCGCGGCGGAGATTCATCTCTCCGGCGGCGTCAGCGCCAACGCCCTGCTGCGCCAAGAGATGGCCCGTCGCGCCGGGCTGCCCGTGCGCTACCCGCCGCTGGTCCTGTGCACCGACAATGCAGCCATGATCGCGGCGGCGGGCTACGTGCGTTTTGTCGCGGGCCAGCGCGACGGCCTCGACATGGACGTGCAGCCTATGTGGCCACTGGTCAGCCTGGCGCAGGTCGGGGAACAACGCTAATCTTGGGCCTGTCAACTGGCAGGTATTCACCAAAAGGCGTTGACCCGGTCGAGGCTTGTTTACCGCCGGACCCGACGACCGCCGGGGGTCAGGGGCGTGATGAAGGCCACCAACAGGGCGATACCGTAGTAAACAGCATAAATTGGCGAGCTTTCCAGGCCGATCTGGACCAAGTCGATCATCCTATCAAGAGGAAGGAGCAGCGGTACGCTGTCGATACTCATCCCGGATTCTGCCATCGCCTGGATCATATAGTGGCGATCCAGGAAATAATCGCTGATGAATAACGCCACCAATAGCAGCAGCGCACTGCTGATCGCCATGATTAAACCGCCGCGCCGCGCCCCCCAGATGACACTCTGGGCAGTCCACCCACCCAGAACACCAGCCAGGAGAAAGGGGATCAAGATCACTTTGATCGATACGGTTTCCCGCTCACCGATCAGGCTGTACAGTAACACGTCTGCGCCAAACCAAAGCGCCCCTGATAGGGCAGCGACCAGAGCGCCGGCCAGGATGCCGCGCAGCATGTCCATAGTGGCCGGTGGCACTTTGCCGATGGTAGTGCTGCCGGTGCTCATCGATGCGCCGGCGGTTGTGGCTGCCGAGGGTTGAGGGCGACCGGCGCTATGCGCAGCGGTGGAGGCGACTTGTTGGTCCAGACGCGCTAGCATCTGGCGGGCCTGGACATGATCCGGTTGTAGTGCCAACACTTGTTCCAATGCCCATCGGACATGGGTCGGGTTGGTTACGGTATTCGCCATCAGCCACCAGGCGTTGACATTGTTGGGATCGGACTTGACAAGCGGGTTGAGAATGGCGTAGGCTTCTTGACGCTGGCCTTCTCGAAGCAACTGATACGCTTGCTGTAATTGTTGTGTTGTTGACGAGGTCATATCGTCTATCTTCCCTCTGAAATCAAAAAGCCTCGTAGAAAGTGGCTTCCAGTATAGTATGTATCACTTATTGACGAAAATCGCTTACCGCTAGAATTCACGGTGGCTGGCCTGCGGCTCGCGCAGGATGCGCGCCAGTTCCCGCGCCATCAGGCCCGTCCGTTCGTCGCGCAGCAGAGGAAGGTGGCTGCGCGTGCGGTGAAGCTGGTTCAGGTCGATGGTCTGCACGATCAAGGCTTCTTCAAAGTACGGCCCCTGCGCCAGCGCGTCCCCGTTCGGATCGACGATCCACGAGCCGCCCCAGAAAGCCAGCCCATCCTCGTAGCCGACGCGGTTGCAGTGCACCACGTAATCGGTGAACAGGCTGGCATACGCCTGCGTGACCAGTTCGACCCAGTGGGAGGTGTTCAAGCGCTCACTGGCGACCAGCCCGCGTCCCGGACTGGCACTGACCAGCAGCAGCACGTCCGCGCCGTCCAGCCACAGCAGGTAAGGCGGCGAGGCGTGCCAGAAATCCTCACAGATCAACAGCCCGAAGCGGCCAAAGCGCGTGTCGAAAGCCTGCACGCTGTCGCCCCAGGCAAAGTAGCGCCCCTCGTCGAACAGGGTATAGGTGGGCAGGTAGATTTTGTTGTGCAGGTGCATCACTCTGCCGCCGGACAGGTACGCCGAGGCGATGTAGAAGCGGCGGCGGGCATCTTCGTGGACGAAGCCCACCACCAGGTCCAGGTCGCGGCTGGCCAGCAGCAGCGTGCGGAAGGTCGGATCGTCGGCGGTGGGCCGGGTGGCGACCTCGTACACCAGGTCTTGCAAGTTGTAGCCCGTGAGCGACAGCTCAGGGAAGATCAGCAGGTCCACGCCCTGGGCCTTTGCCTGATCGATGTAGTGCAGGTGCTTGTCGAGGTTGGCGGGGACGTCCGCCAGTTTGGGCTGAATCTGAGCCAGGCCGAGTGTAAGGTTCATCTATCCTCTGCTCCCATCGGTCAATTGTCTGAAGCCCTGGCATATAGGCGGGTTCCGCTTGCAGCGATGACGCTTAAGGCGATCACGCTCAGGTCGAGCAGTTGGTCCCGGCTGATGTTGGGCAGCGGCGAGGGGGCGAATTCCCCCCGGAAAAAGCCCAGCACGAACATGCCCGCCCCGGTCAGCGCCAGTACCAGCCACAGGCGGTAGCCGCGCAGCCAGCCGAACAGCGCGATCAGCAGGGCCACAGCCAGCAGGATCGCACCCAAGCCGACGCCGAACACCTGCACATTGTAGCGCGGCGCGACGACACCGAATACGTCCGGGCTTTCGCTCACTGCCCAGGCCGGAAAATCCGCCAGCGTCCACACCTCCGCGCCGTAGCCGCACGCCGAGGCCCGGCAACCTGCCCAGGCAGCCATCACGCCGACCGGCCAGGCCAGCGCCAGGGCGTCTGCCAGCGGGTGAAAGGGTACGTCGCGCCAGCGCGCCGCCAGTGCCAGCCCGATCAGGCCGCCGTAGAGCGCGCCGTGCCAGCTCAATCCTCCGGCGCGGAGATTGGGGATTTCAGCCAGGTGGTCCGCGAAGTAGCCCCAGGCAAACACGACGTGCAGCAGCCGCGCGCCGATCACCCCGCCGATCAGCGCGCCGAGTCCGGCGTCAAACCAGCGCAGGAGCGCCCGTCGGGTTACGCGGTTCCGGTCGTAGAAATAACCTGCCACCGTCACCGCCGCCAGCCCGATCAGCGCGGTGGCGGCGATCAACGCCGTGAAGGTGCGGACGGAAAACGGGCCGAGATTGATGAAGGTTGCATCCATGCGGGTTATTGTAACGGCGAGAGGCGTTCGCGTGCCATCTATTTTGGGCAAGCGGCTTGCTGCCTGCCGCCCGGATGTACTATACTGACGGTTATACCGGAAAATTCCCTCTTACCGAAGGAGCAGGTCCTGTGATCGACACCAATCGAATGAAAGCGATTGACAGCCTGTCGGCTTATGAGTTCGAGGTCGAGATCGACGGTCAGAGTGTCAGCGGTATCTTCAGCGTCAGTGGTCTGACCAGCTATGCCGGCGAGGGCGACCGCCCGCCCCTGGTGATCACGAAGATGGTTCAGCAGGACCCCGAAACGCCGTTCAACGTCTGGACGCGCGCGACATTGGCCGGCGACAGGCCGACCCGCGACCTGGCGATCCTGGCGATGGACGAAGGCAAGGAGACACGCCGCTGGGTTTACCGGGGCGCGTATATTACCCAGATCTCCTTCTCCGACTTCGACACGGCCTCCAGCGAACTGGTGGCCGAGCGGCTGACGATCCGGGCGGAACGGGTTGAGGAAATCTGGCCCTGATGGGCGGGGAAGCAACAGGGGCACGTTTGAGCGTGCCCCTGTTACATGGACGCACAGGGATTCGAACCCTGGACCTCCACAGTGCGATTGTGGCGCTCTCCCAGCTGAGCTATGCGCCCGTCCAGATAAAATGCATTGTAGCGCTGTGAAGGGGCGCTGTCAAGGGCGGTGGGGCCGAGGGCATAGATGGCCGGTTGGGGCGGGCCAATAAAAAGCCCCGCGCCAGGGCGGGGCCGTTGATGAAGGGCGGATGATCGCTAGAACGGAAAGAGCCAGCCCCCCGTTTGGGGAACATACCCCCCAATACCGCGCACGATATTGCTGAAGATGTTGCCGATGGCCGGCCCCAGCAGCGCCAGAATCACCAGCACTGCCAGCGAAACCAGCACCAGCAGCAGGGCGTACTCGACCAGCCCCTGCCCCTGCTCGTGGGGATGCAAATGCCGTGGAAGATAAAGCATGAGAGTCCTCCCAAATATAACGGTGGATAAAAAGAGTATATCATAAATTGTTGTTCTTTACGTGAAAAAATTGCAACACTTTGTGCCTTTTGCTTCAGGAGATGTCTTGCCATGTCTCTCTCGCCGGATGAGACCGCGTATTATGCGCCGGGCGGTGCGCCGTTCTTCTTTCGCGGCGGCGATGTGGGTTGTCTGTGCCTGCATGGCCTGACAGCCCTGCCGCAGGAGATGCGTTGGTTAGGTGAACACCTGGCCGCGCAAGGCTATACGGTCTGCGGGCCGCGCATCGCCGGGCACGGCACCAGCCTGCATGACCTGGCCCGCACCCGCTGGCAGGATTGGTATGGCAGCGCGCTGGACGCCTATCACCTGCTGCGCGGGCAGTGCCGCAAGGTCTTTGTGTTGGGCCTCAGCATGGGCGGGACGCTTGCCCTGCACTTGGGCACGCGCGAACAACCGGATGGCGTCGTGGCGATGGCCGCGCCGCTGGAGTTCGATCAGCCGCTGATGCCCTACGCGCGCCTGCTCAAATACGTGCTGCCTTATGCCACCGACGGCAAGCCGGATGAGAACCACCTGCGCATCGACCGCCGGATGCGCGAGATTCAGGCGCAGCGCGGTGAGGCGGTGCTCGGCAGATGCAGCTACGGGCGCTTCCCCACCGCCAGCATCGCCGAACTGTATGCCCTGATGCAGGTCACGGCGGCGCGCTTGAACCGCCTGACCGTCCCGCTGCTACTGATCTACTCGGAGGGCGACCAGACGGTGCCGTTTCGCAACCTGGCGAAGGTGGCCAGCCTGGTCGGCACGCCGCCGGAACACCGGAGTCAGCTTCACCTGACCGCAAGCGGCCACCTGTTGACCCTGGACGTGGACATGGAACAGGTCTTCCGGGCTGCTGCCGACTTTATCGCCCGCTATGCCGCGTAGAGGGGGGCGCATGGTTATCGTCTGGGAGCGCGTGCTGCCTGTGCTGGTTTCCATTGCCATCATCATCCTGATCGCCATCCTGCGCGAGTACTCCAAGACGCTGGCGGCGATCACGGCGACGATGCCGGTGAATATCCCGCTGGGGATATGGATCATGTACAACGCCGAGGAAGGCGACCGGACGGTGATGGCCGCCTTTACCGGGTCGCTGGTGGTGGGCATCGGGCCGACGGTGCTCTTCCTGATCGTCGTGTGGCTGGCGGCGCGGGCAGGCTGGGGCCTGCTGCCGATGCTGGTCGCAGGCTACCTGGCCTGGGGGCTGGCGTTGGGCGCGATCCTGCTGATCCGGCATCTTACGGGCGGGGGGTAGCCGGTCGCAGGCGCTCACGTCTACGTGGGCGTGCTCCTCGCTCAGTTTGTGACACTCCCCACGCCTAAAGCCGGGGGCTTTCGCGCCGAATGCCCGGTAAATCCGGCGTCGGCGAAGACCTCTGCTTCGCTGACCTTCTGGCAGGCGATTCCCACCGCGCCCGCCGCGAGCTGCATCCGCGCGATCTCCGGCGTCTTGTGCGTCTTGATGTGCGGGCGGAAGCGCAGGCCGAGCGCGTCGCAGCGCGTCTGCATGGCCGCGATGTTGCGCGCCATGCGGTCGCCGTCGATCAGCACGGCGGGCGTTTCCAGGGCGTTGACGTGCATGTGTATTGCCTTTCTTGCAGAGTCGGATGGTAGCGTCGGCCTGAAGCCGACGCTACAATGATAACCGGTCGTGGGGATACAGACCGCCGTGTCCCCGCCGGTCCGTAAGGGGTTTTTTACCATGTCTACTGACCTGATCGCTCGCCTGCAAATCAACACCGACCTGGCGGAAAAAATCCTGGTCGGCTTCATCCGCGACGCGGTGCATAAAGTGGGTTTCCGGCGCGCCGTGATCGGCCTTTCCGGCGGCATCGACAGCGCGCTGGCGGCTTACCTGACTGTCGCCGCGCTCGGCCCGGAGAACGTGCTCGGCATCCGAATGCCCTACGCCAGCAGCAGCGCCGACAGCATGATCGACGCGCAAAAGGTGATCGACGCGCTGAACATGCAGAGCCTGACCGTGCCGATCACGCCGTTCGTCGCGCCGTTCTTCGAGCGGTTTGAGGGCATCACGGATACGCGCAAGGGCAATGTGATGGCCCGGATGCGCATGATCGTGCTGTACGACCAGTCGGCGGCGTTCGGCGGGCTGGTCATCGGCACCAGCAACAAAACCGAAGCCCTGATCGGCTACTCGACCGTCTACGGCGACAACGCCGCCGCCATTCAGCCTATCGCCGATCTGTATAAGACGCAGGTCCGGCAACTGGCGCGTGCGCTGGGCGTGCCGCGCAGTATCATCGACAAGCCGCCCTCCGCCGACCTGTGGGTGGGTCAGACCGATGAGGGCGAGATCGGCTATACCTACGATCAGTTGGATCAACTGCTGTACCTGTTGGTTGATGCGCGCTATTCGGTGGACGAGGCCGTTGCCGAGGGGTTTGATCGGGCGATGGTGGTGGACGTGTGGCGGCGGGTGCGCGCCAACCACTACAAACGCACCATGCCGACCGTTGCCAAGCTGAGCCAGCGCACCATTGGCCACGACTTTCTCTATTTGCGGGATTGGGTGGGGGCGTAAACGACCGCCTCTCCCGGCAGACATCGGGGGATCGATGAGCATCACGGTCGCGTGGGACGACGACGCCCACACAATTATCCGCTACACTTTCACGTCGCCCTGGACGTGGGACGAATACCGGGCGGCGATTGACCGGGCCTGGGAACTGGCCCGCGCGGTTGATCACCCAACGGATACGATCACGGACATGAGCCGCAGCCACCTCTGGCCGGAGAATCTGTTCCGCCACATCCGGCGTTCGGTGGTGGAGATTCCCGAAAGCACGCAGACTATCGTGCTGGTCGGCGCGGGTAAGTTCGTGGAACTGGCGCTGGGGGCGCTGCGCCGGGCCTACCGCTCTCAGGGCAGCAAGTTCTTCACTGCCGCCACGCTGGACGAGGCGCGCGAACTCATCCGCCGGCGGCAGGCGTGAGCGCGATCAGCGAACAGCATTCAGCATACCCAATGTGCAGGTCTTTCGTCGGGAGGAATTTAAGTCCCCGGCTACGCAGGTCACATCCACCGACGTGGACGGTCTGCCCAACGGCTAACCGCTGATTGCTGACCCAATGTGCAAGTTTTCAGCGCCGGGGACTGAAGTCCCTGGCTACGGGTGTAAAGTCCACTGAAGTGGACTGCCGGCCCCGGTCTCGCCCGGCATTGTAGTCCGCTGAAGCGGACTTGGCAGATTTAGCCGGGGGGGGACCCCTGGCGACCGGGGCAGACATGGCCGTTGTTGAAACGCGCACATTGGGTTTGCTGCCTGCTGACCGCTGACGGCTGACCGCTACTCCGGCAAATCCTTCGGCGGCGGCGGAGTCATGCTCTGAACATCGGTCAGGCCGATGCCGGGATACCACTCGTCCGGGTAGGCGTTGGCGGCGCGGGTGAGTTCTAGGCCGCCTAGGTCGCGGGCGATCACCTCGGCTATGTGCGGGCGCACCCAGATCACGCTGTCGAGCTGCACGGCGCGCGCGCCCTGCTCGATGAAGTCCCGCGCGTCCTGCGGGCTGTGGATGCCGCCCGCGCCGATGACCGGGATCGAATCCTTGCCCAACGCCTGAATCACCTGGCCTACCGTGCGCAAGGCTATCGGCTTGACCAGCGGCCCGAACACCCGCCCGTTGACCAGCCGCCCGCTCAGAGGATCGCGGGCGATGCCGCGCGGCGGCGCGCCGACCACGATAGCCCCGGCCCCCGTTCGTGCGACGATGGGGGCGAGTTCGGCGGCCTGTTCCAGCGGCAGGCGCACCAGCAGCGGCAGTTGCGTTCCCGCCAGTGCCGCTTGGATGAGCGCCTGGGCTTCCTCGGCAGTGGCGCGGTGGTGCAGGCCCAGTTCGATCCCCGCGACGGCAGTGCAGGCGTCCAGTGCGCGGGCGCAGCGTTCAACTTCCGTCGGGTGGGTCGCCAGCACGTGCACGATCACCGGCACGGCGCTGTTCCGCCACACGCTTGTGTACTCCTTGAGCACCTTATTCACGCCGGGGTTGGGCATTCCGGTGTGCATCAGCACGCCGCCGGGCAGCGGAACGACGTGTGTTCCCCTGGCCGCCTGGCGCGGCTTGAGCGTCACCGGGTCGGTGATGATGGCTCCCCACTTGTCCGGCTTGATCAGCTTATCGTAGCGGTCGCCGTAGCCGACCGTGCCCGCTGCGGGCATCACCGGGCAGTCGAGGATCAGGCTGTGCTTGCCGGGCCGCGTCAGTTCGAGAGACATGCGGGACTCCTGAGTTTGCTGCTGATGCTGTGACTCATTATACTGGGTTTAAAGAAAGTCTGGGGCAAAGTTCACGGATGCAAACCCTGGAACGCACGCTGCGCGATTACGACCTGGAACTGCTGGCGGTCATCGCCGACCGCTGGGACGTGGACCTGGCTTCGCACAGCATCACCGACGTGGTGCACATCCTGGCGCAGGCCATGCTCGACGAGCAGGCTGCCGCCGACACGTGGGATCGCCTGGACGACGCCCAGCGTGGCGCGCTGCAAACGCTGCTCGGCTCCGGCGGCGCGATGTCCGCCGCGATGTTTGCCCGGCTGTTCGGCCCGATCCGGGAGATGGGGCCGGGCCGCCTGGAACGCGAAAAGCCCTACCTCAACCCGGTCAGCGTGGCGGAGGCGCTCTACTATCGCGGCCTGATCGCGCGCGGCTTCGACGAGGCCGCCGCCGGGCCGCAGCCGGTGATCTACGTCCCGGCGGATTTGGCGCGCATCTTGCCGACGCATCACACCGGCTTCGACCTGACCGCCGAAGAAGACGAGGAGTTCCCCGAAGAAGACGAGGAAGAACCGGCCTGGGGCATCGCTGCCGGGCAGCCGGATGAGATTACCCAGGCCAACACGACCATCGTCGATGACCTGACTACGCTGCTGGCCTATCTCCAGGTGGCCGCCGTCGAATGGAAAGAGGGCGATGGCACGCTGCCACAGGGCCATGTGAACGCCCTGACCCCCTTCCTGCTGACTCCCGGCGAGGAGCGGCTCGCTCTGCTGTTGGGACTGGCGCACTCGTTGACGCTGGTCGCGCCGCGCGAGGGGCTGCTCAAGCCGCTCAGCCCGAATGCCCGCCGCTGGCTAGAAGCGCCGCGCGGCGAGCAGGTGCGGCTGCTGGCAGTGGCTTGGCGGGAGAGCACCCTGTACAACGAACTGCACTTTTTGCCCGGCCTGATCGTCGAAAGCGCCGGGAACGATCCGCGTCTGGCCCGCCAGGTGATACTCAGGGCGCTGGAAGCTCTGCAGCCCAACTCCTGGTGGCTGGTAGAGCAGGTGATCACGGAGATCAAGGAAGTCGAACCGGACTTTCAGCGGCCCGGCGGTGACTACGAAAGCTGGTATATCCGCACATCCGAGAGCGGCGAATACCTGATGGGCTTCGGGACGTGGGACGACGTAGACGGCGCGATGCTGCGCTTTATCCTTACCGGGCCGCTGCACTGGCTGGGGCTGGCCGACCTGGGCCGCTACGCCGGGCAGACGCTCGGCCATCTGAATGCCTACGGGCGCGCCCTGATCAGCGGCGGCGAGTGGCCTTCTCCGCCCGAAGCCGGAGAGACGGTCGCGCTCAGGCCGGATGGGACCGCCGAGGTTTCGCGCAAGCTCAGCCGCTACGACCGCTTCCAACTGGCCCGCTTTACCGAATGGCTCGGCATTGAACCGGCTTACCGCTACCGCATCTCGCCGCGCGGACTGCGCCGCGCCGGGGCGCAGGGCATTCAGGCAGAGCATATCCGCTCTTTCCTGGCGCGCACGACCAAAGCCGACCTGCCCCAGACGGTCGAAACGCTGCTGGAGCGGTGGGATCAGGCTGCCGAGGCGGAAGCCAGTATCGAGCGCCTGTCGGTGCTGCGCATGACTTCGTCCGGCGCGCTGGACGCCGTGCTGAACGAGCCTGCGCTGCGCCGCTACCTGGGGGCGCGCCTGGGGCCGGAGGCCGTGATCGTGCGGCCCGGCCAGACGGCGGCGCTGCTGCAAGCCCTGGCAGAGCGGGGCATCTTTGCCGATGCCCCGGCCCTGGACGAAGATCGGGCCGTTTAACTACCTATTCGACCGTGATTACACAGGTATCCATATCGACCGTGCCCGGCCCGGCGAAGTCGTTCTCTCCGGCTCCCCAGTGCCAGAACTGGGTGAGCGCGTAAGTGGTCCGGATGATGTGTTGTCCCGGCGCAAGCGGCGGTGTGGTCCGGTACGTCCACACGCAGATCGGCCCGGTGCAGTTGCGGGTGCTGACTTCGCGCCGTCCCTCACCACTCAGGCATACAGAGTGCGCTGCACCCGTCGTTGTCGATCAGGTTGCCGTCGTCGCACAGTTCCCCCGGCTCGACGATCTCGTTGCCGCAGACGGACGCAGGCGGGCTGCCGCAGTCCCCGGCGCAGTTGACGGCATCTTCGCCGTCCTCGCAAAGCGCATTGCCGCAGAACGGTTCCGGCAGAAGACAGTCTGCCGGGCAGGTGACGGTGTTCTCGCCCAGCGCCAGGTCGCAGAAGGTATCGCCGCAGGTCGGGATGGTGCAGTCCGCCGGGCAGGCCGCTAAGTCCTCGCCCGCTTCACAGATGCCATTGCCGCAGGTCAGTTCTGGGCAGTCCGCCGGGCAGGCCGCTACGTCCTCGCCCGCTTCGCAGATGTCGTTGCCGCAGGCCAGTTCTGGGCAGTCTGCCGGGCAGGTGACGGCATTCTCGCCCAATGCCAGGTCGCAGAAGGTATCACCGCAGGTCTCCAGACCCGGTTCGCCCGCGTCGGATGGCAGGGGTAGAGTCTCCGGCGGTTCGTAGAAGGTTACGTCCAGGTCCTCCACCGGAACGCCGGGGTCTGCGATCAGGCCGCCGTCGATGGCGTTCTGGTACGCCTGGGCGATGATCCCGGCGATAGCTTCCGTGTCTGCCAGGGGGATTACCGTCGAGGATGTGTCGATCAGCCCGTCGGCATTCAGGGTCGTGGCCAGCGATTGGCCCTCCAGTTCCAGCCAGATCGACGGGCCGTCGGGAAGACTCGCATAGAGCCGGCCCTCGATCAGGCTGACGATCAGTACGGCGTCCTGCGAATCGGCAATGTCCGCTGCGATGCTGCCCTGGGCCGTCGTCAGGATGATCGTCGAGCCGAATTGGATGTCCAGCCCGTTGACGTTGAGGGCCACCGGCACGCCGTTGGGACTTTGTACCACCAGGGCGTTGGGAGCTTCGTGGCAGGCCGGGGCGCCCATGCCGGTGGTGAAGTAGAAGGCCTGCATCGGGCCGTAGCGCGGCGGCGTGTTGGGGCCGTATGTGATCGGTAGGTCCGCCAGGGAGTCATTGGATTCCAGCAGCAAAGCGGAGACCCAGGCCCGCCCGCCGTCGTCTGCCAGAACTTCGTACCAGTCGCCCGCCTCATTCACGCCGACGAGTTGCAGTTCCGTTCCGGCAGGCACGCTGCCGATCACATTGGCACGGGTGCTCGGTCGGCTGCGTAGGTTGGCGGGCACAGCAGCGACTGCCGCGATGGGCGTCACGGGCGGGGCGGCTTCTTCCGGCGAGACGGCGTTTTCCAACACGGCGTCGCCCATCAGCAGAAAGGTGACAGCCTGCCCCGGCATCGTCTCCGGAAGGTTGGCGCGCACGTTGAGCACCGCCACGCCCCACAAGGCGTTGTCCAGGTCGAGCGGCGCAGTGGCGAGGGATTGCAGGTCGAGCAGGGGAACCCGGTCCGACGGTGCACTGAAGATCAGGTCGTCGCGCGCCTCCCAGAAGACCGCGTCCACGCGGTCGTTGCCGTAGCAGGCTTCGTCCCGGTTCAACCCGGCACAGACCTGCCCGGCTGCCTCCAGCGCCGCCTGCACGATGGCCGGGCAGGCCGTGTCGCCGTCCTGGGCGATGGCTGGGTGCGCGGATGATGTCAGGCTGGCTGCCAGAACGAGACTCGCTAGAATCAGGAAACAGCGATGCAGCATCTTTCCCCCCTTTGACGATCTGCCGGGCCGGATACGGATATCCGGTTGACGACCGGCGCGGTGGCCAGAGGATGCAGCGGTGAAAGTGCAGTGTATGCCCGTATAATACGCTAAAACCACCACCCAGAGCCAGAGAGATGAGAGTCCCGCCCGCCGCCCTGCTGTCTCACTTCGCCCGTGCTTTTCCCGGCGTGCAGCCGTCCGTCGTGACTACTGGTCCCGGCGCGCGCGTGTGGATCGCCGCCGCGCCGAACGGAATCCGTGTGGTGAACCTGGTCGCACCGGACCTAGACGCGCACGTGGCTTTTCGCCTGAGCATCCCCGGCGAAGCGCCGCGCCGCACCGACGTGATCGGGATGCCGCTGCCGCCCTGGGCGTTGTACGCGGCAGCGGTGGGGTGGGGGTGGGCCGCGCAGGGCCACACTGTGCCCGGCCTGGACGCCGTGATCCTGGCCGAACAGGGCGTGCGGGAGGGCTTTGTGTGGGAGACCGGGCTGGCGTTCGCCGCCGCCTGGCAGGATATGGGCGGCTGGTCGACTCCGCCCGGCGGCCTGCTGGGGCTGCTGATGCACCTGGGCGGCTACTTTCACCAGGAAGCGTTCAGCGAGCCGGGAGACGGTGAGTAGGCAGATGGGTTTGGCGGCGAGGGATAGGGTTAGTTAGACTTGCCCTACCCCTCGTGTTCTGTTCGTTGCTGGCTACCTCTAATAGCCACAGTCCAATGTACAGTTGTACGGGTCCTCGCCGTTGCCGCAGGTCCCGTCGCCGCAGTACGGCCCGCCGCAGTCCATCGGGCAGTTGTAGGTATCCTCGCCGGCTTCGCAGGTCTGGTTGCCGCAGACGGGTGCAGCAGGCGGGCGCGGGCCGCCCAGGTCTTTGGAGACCCAGATGGCGTTTGGGCTTCTGCCCGGCGGACACAGCGGATTGCCATTGGCGTCCAGCGGGCTGGCCCAGACCCAGTAGCCCAGGCCCAATTGCCCGCTCGGCAGGTTGCCCACCTCAAAGCTGAAGCTCGTGCTCCGCGTTGTGCCGCTGGTGAAATAGTTATGCTGGTCGCCCTGGATGAACCACTGATAGCTGGTCGCGCCGGGCACCGCCGTGAAGCTGACGTTGTGCGAGCCGCTGCCGACCAGATTCGTCCCGCTCGGTGGATAGGTCATCAGTGGCCACTGGCAGGCAGTTTCGGCTTCTTGCGTGGCGGTGGGGAACGGCGTACTGGTGGCTCCGGGTGACTGGGGCGGAACATAGACCGGCGGCAGGGGCGGCGGAGCGTAAGGGAACACGACCTCGGCCCGGCACGCCCCCGCGTAAAAGGGCTGCTCAAACAGGTCCGCCTGAAGGGCGTTCTGGCAGGCGCTTTGCATCACGTCAGTGATTGCGTCGGCGTCCACATCCACCACTTCCGAGTTCGCATCGACCAGCCCCTGCGCGTTCAGCGTGATTCCGACCGCCTGGCCCGGCTCGGTCAGGACGATTTCCTGGCCGTTCAGTTCAAAGCGCAGTTCCCCTTCCAGCAGAACGATCACCATGACGATGGATCCATCCGGCCCGGTTGTGGTGGTCAGCAGGATGGTCGAGCCGATCTGGATTTCCAGTTGATTGACACTGAGGGTTACGTGGAATTGTTGTGGGCTTTGCACCAGCAGGGCATTGGGCGCTTCGCGGCAGGCGGGCGCTCCCAGGCCGGTGCTAAAGTAGAACGCCTGCATCGGCCCGTAGCGCGGGGCAACCTCCGGGCCATAGGTCACGGGCAGGTTTGCCAGCGCCAGCGGATCGACCTCCAGGTGTGCCCTGGAAATCCAGGCGCGCCTACCATCAGACAGCAGTACTTCCAGCCAGCCGCCCGTGTCGTCCACGCCGACCAGCTGCACCCGCGTCCCGGCGGGAATGTGTGCCTGGACATTGCCCGTGATGGACGGCGCGCCCAGCAAGTCGGTTTCGTTCAGCGTCCGGCCCACGACGGGCGTCACCGGCAGGGCAGCTTCTTCCGGCGAGACGGCATTTTCCAGCCGGGTATCGCCCATCAGCAGAAAGGTGACGGCCTGACCGGGCAGGGTTTCCGGCAGATCGGCAGCGTGGAGTTGCATGGCCGCCACGCCCCACAGGTTGCGGGCAATATCCAGCGGTGTGGTGGCGACGGTGTGCAGGTCGTTCAGCGGCACGCGGTTGCCGGGGAAACTGAACAACAGATCGGCGCGAGGCTGCCAGAAGGTTGCATCGACATGGTTGTTACCGTAACAGGCTTCGTTCCGTCCCAGGTCCGAGCAGGAGGCGCTGACGGTTTCCAATGCCAGCGTGACAAGGGGGGCACATGCCACCTCACCTTGCGCACCACTTGGGACGGTCGGTCCGCCCCACAGTAAGAGCAGTACAATAACCAGTATACCTCGGCGGATCATAGACGTACTTCCTTAAAAACTCACCCAAATTAACTATGGGTTGGCAAACTACCCCCTATTCTACGCGAGTAGCGCTGACGCCACAACTGAGTGAGTCTATTACAAAAAGTACCGCTGGCTTGAACCGTTCAGGGATGTAGAATATGTCTGCCTGAGAAGAGAGGCAAGCATAGGCAGCCGCCTGCGCGCACGGTACAATAACCTCTTGTGTTGTTTAAATAGCGAGAATCGGGCGGTGTGTCGCCGCCGGGCGTGCTGCTGGTGAGCATCAGGGGTGAGACAAATGACTCTGCGCATTTTTAACGTCATGGGCCGGGAAAAACAGGATTTTGTGCCGGTGGAAGAGGGCCGGGTGAACATGTATGTCTGCGGCCCTACGGTGCAGGATTATGCCCATGTCGGTCACGCCAAGACGTATATCAACTTCGATGTGATCGTGCGCTGGCTGCGCTACAGCGGCTGGGATGTGCTGTATGTGCAGAACATCACCGATGTGGGCCATCTGCTCGACAGCGGCGAGGACCGCATCCTTAAGAAGGCACGCCAGGCCGCCGCCCAGCCGATGCAGATCGTCGAGATGTATACCCGCAGTTACTTCGAGGACATGGACGCCCTGGGCGTCACGCGGCCCGACATCAGCCCGCGCGCCAGCGCGCACGTGCCCGAACAGATCGAGATGGCGCAGACCTTGCTCGACAAGGGCTATGCTTACGTCGCCGATGGCAGCGTGTACTTCGATGTGCGCGCCTGGCCTGGCTACGGCAAGCTCTCCAACCGCCGCCTGGAAGACCTGGCCGCCGGCGCGCGCGAAGAGGTGCGTGGCGAAAAACGTAACCCGGAGGACTTCGCCCTGTGGAAAAAGGCCGAGCCGGAGCACATCCTGCGTTGGAAAAGTCCCTGGGGCGAGGGCTTTCCCGGCTGGCACATCGAGTGCTCCGCGATGGCGCGCAAGTACCTGGGCGTCACCTTCGACATTCACGGCGGCGGCGTGGATAACATCTTCCCGCACAACGAATGCGAGGTCGCGCAGAGCGAAGCCGCCAACGGCGCGCCGTTCGCCAACTACTGGATTCTGGTGGGCAGCCTGAACGTACCGGATGCCGATGGCGTGCCGGTGAAAATGTCCAAGAGCCTGGGCAACTTCTACACCATCAAGGACGCGCTCAAGCGGTGGCGGCCCGAAGCGATCCGCCTCTTTATGCTCAGCGCACATTACTCGAACCCGGTCGTCTTCAGTGAAGACGCCCTGGAGGGGGCAACGCGCGGCTGGGAGCGGCTCTACGGCGCGGCGCGGCTGGTTCGTTCGATGTTGCCGCAGGCCCCCCAGAGCGACGAGGGTAACGCTATTCTGTCCCTCGCAGCCGGGACGCGCACAGACTTCGCCGCCGCGATGGACGACGACTTCAACGCGCCTGTGGCCGTCAGTGTGTTGCAGACCTTCACTAAAGAGGTCAACACGCTGCTCAACAGCGGCATCCAGGTGGGCCGGCCCGTGTTGGAGGCCATCGATGCTGTTTACCGCGACCTGGGTGGGCGCGTGCTGGGGATCGTTCCTGAGCGGGAAGCCGCCGGCGGTGCCAATGCCGAACGTGAGGCGGGCCTGATCCGGCTGCTGGTGGACCTGCGCGCCGAGGCGCGTACGCGCAAGGACTGGGCCACTGCCGACAAGATTCGCAACCAGCTTACGGCCCTCGGCGTCACGCTGGAAGATCGCGCCGACGGGACGGTGTGGAAGGTGGGCTAACGGTCACGGCTTTGTAAGAGGGGAGAGGGCCATGCCGTTCTTCTTCGCCTGGGGAGTGGTGCTCTGGTTTGCAGTGATGCTGCTCGTCCGGCTGATCGGGGAGCGTTTTCTGATCCCCGATCAGCGTTTTCCGGTGGCGCTGGCCTTTGTGCTGGCTGTGCCGGCCGTCTGGCTGGTGACGTATCCGTTCTATCGCTGGCGGAACGTCGTCCCGGCGGAACGGCCCGTCGCGGCGGTGCTGATCGTGCTGCCGGGGATGCTGCTCAACACGTTCAGCATCCTGATCTTCAACGACATGTTCCCGAATCTCGTGTCGGATACCGGCCCGTCGCGGCTGGCGGCATGGCTGCTGTGGGCCTACAGCCTGGCGCTGCTGACGGGCTTCTTGCCCTGGCGGCGCGATCAGAGTGCCTCGAACTCACCGGAGTAACGGGCAATGAAACCACTCAGGTTTTCTCAACACGCTCGCCAGCAAATGCTTGAGCGTGGGGCGACTGAGCAAGAAGTTGAAGATGTTATTCGGTCTGGTGAAGAAGTCCCGGCCAAGCGCGGTCGTCGTGGGTATCGGATGAATTTCCAGTACAACCGGCTATGGGGTGAAAAGACCTACGCGATCAAACAGGTTATGGCTATCGTTGCCGAAGAACCGGATGTGTGGGTGATTGTGACTGTCTTTACGTTTTATTTTTAGTGCGGAGGGATGGTGATGAAGATCACTTACGATGCTGAGGTGGACGCCCTCTACATTCGCCTGTTGGATGAACCGGTGCAGGTGACGACGCAGCGGCTTTCTGAAGAGGTCGCTGTCAACTATGCTCCGGATGGCCGGATCGTGGGGATTGAAGTTCTCGATGCCTCAGCGTATGTTTTCAGATCAGGGTCGGACCCATCTGTTGTGTTGCACAACCTGATCGCGGTGACGGCCTGAGGCCGGGTAGGCCCAAATCGCAGGGGGCGATATGTCCGAATTTCTGTATGGCCGTTGGCCGGTATTGGAGGCGCTCCGCGCTGCCCGCCGCCCGCTGGAACAACTGCTGCTGGCCGATTCCGTTGAGGAGCGCGAGATCGTCACCGAGATCACCAGCGCCGCTGAGACACGCGGCGTGGCGGTCCGGCGCGTGCCGCGCCGTGTGCTGGATGACCTCGCCAAAGATGCCAACCATCAGGGCGTGGTGCTGCGTGCCGGGGCGTATCCCTACGCGGATATGCAGGAGTTATTCCGCACTTCGGTGGAGCGGCAGGAGAAGAACTTCTACTTGGTGTTGGACCTGTTGCAAGACCCGCAGAACGTGGGCAGTCTGTTGCGCGTGGCCGACGCGGTGGGCGTGCACGGGATCATTTTGCAGGAACGGCGCGGCGTCGGTGTAACCCCGGCGGTGGTGGCGGCCTCTTCCGGCGCGGTGGAGCACTTGCGCGTGGCCCAGGTAAACAACCTGGTGAACGCGCTCAAGGAACTGAAAAGCAACGATGTGTGGGTCGTCGGCCTGGACCTAGGGCCGAACATCCCGCCCATTGACCGGACGGACCTGAACATCAACCTGGCGCTGGTGTTGGGCAGCGAGGGTGAAGGACTGCGCCGCCTGGTGCGCGATACCTGTGATATGCTGGTGACGCTGCCCATGCGCGGCAAGGTCGGCAGCCTGAATGTCGCCACGACGGGCGCGGTAGCACTCTACCGGGCGTGGCAGGCGCGCGGCTGGCAGGGCTGGGCCTACGCAGGGTAGGGCCGCGCGCGTTCGTGCTCGATCAACCCGTCTCCTGCACGGGGGGGGATTCTTCCCGTCCTTCCTCTAACTCTAACTCGTCCTGGGCTTCAGACGTGGCCGGTCTGACGAGGGAGTCGAAGTCGAACCTCTTTCCATACGTACTGACCATCTGCGCCAGGGCGTTTTCGGTGGCTTCCTGGCCTTGCAGCACAGACAGGCGCCACAGCTCGCGCTCTTCGTTGAAAATCTCCTCGATCTGGTTGACAAAGCGCAGGATTTCCTCTTTTTGCGCCTCGGTTAACGTTGCCGGGTCAAGCTGCGCCGGGCCGATTTCTGCCTGGAAGCTCCCCAGGGCATCTTCCAGCTTTACAATCGTGCGCATGAAAATGTTGTAGCCCGTTTCGTATTGCATCAGGCTCAACCACGCCACCAGCGCCGTGACCGAGGCCACCGTCACGGCCACGAATTCGCCCAGGCCGGCAGCGGCCAGGAAGGCCCCCATCCCGCCAACGATCAGAATGGTCGCCCGGTACCAGCGCGTTCTGCGGTAATCGTTCGCCACGCGCCTGCGATACCAGTCGGTTTGCGGCTCCAGACGCCAATGAATGTAGTCCTCGATGGACATCGGCGTGTAACCATCGTCTTCTTGCGGGCGGTCTAGCCAGGACGGTTGTACGCGCCCTTGCGCGTCTCTAGGAAATTCGGTGGTCAGCATCGGCGTCGTGACGCCCATGCTTTCCAGGCGGTCGCTCGTCTGGTGCACCAGGTTGACGACCCCCTTGAGGTCGGTTTGGGTGAGGGGGGCGAGGTGGGCGCGCACGCGCAAGGTGTAGATGCTGCGTCGAATCGTCTCCGCTGCCACGCGAAAGCCCACCCAGGCGATCCCGGACTCGAACCGCGAGGCAAAAGCCAGCAGCCCGGCGCTGATCAGCGGCAGGACGACCAGGATCAGGTTGAAGAGCGGTTTCAGGTCCCCGGCAAAGGTGCTCAACACGGCCAGCAGCGTGGTCAGCCAGCTGATGGCGATAATGGCTTTGCGGATTCCGCAGTAACGCTGCTTGAGCAGCTTGGATTGTTCGTCATAGCTGTTGAAGCGCCGCCAGGCATAGGTGATGACATGGGTGATCATCTCTGGCGTGGCGACGACCAGCGGTTCTGGGGGCAAGGTCGGGCTGCCCGCAGTAGCTGCGTCGGTCGTCTGGGGCAGGGAGGCTTGGAGGCGTTCGCTTTGCTGCTCGGACATGCTTTTCTCTCCTGCTGAACGGGTCTTGCCGCCGGGATGGGCGCTATTCCTCCCGCAACACGTAGCCCACGCCGCGCACGGTGTGGATCAGGCGCGATTCGCCCTCGGACTCGGTCTTCTGGCGCAGATAGCGCACATACACCTCGATGATGTTGCTCTCCCCGCCGAAGTCGTACTTCCACACCCGGTCGAAGATCACGTCGCGGGTGAGCACCTGGCGCGGGTGGCGCATGAAGAGTTCCAGCAGTTCATATTCTTTGGCCGTCAGGTCGATCACGCGGTCGCCGCGCATGGCACGGCGCGTGCCGGTGTCGAGTGTCAGGTCGGCGAAGTGCAATACTTCGGGGGTGGTGGTGGGGCGCGCACGACGGAACAGGGCGCGGATACGCGCCAGTAGTTCGACGAAATCGAAGGGCTTCACCAGATAGTCGTCTGCCCCGGCGTCCAGTCCTTCCACGCGATCATTGACCGTATCTCTGGCCGTCAGCATCAGGATCGGCAGGTCGGCGCTGGCGGCGCGCAGGCGACGGCAGACTTCCAGCCCGTCCAGGCCGGGCAGCATCAGGTCGAGGATCACCAGGTCAGGCGGATTGTCGCGGGCGTGTTCCAGCGCCGCCGGACCGTCCATCGCCACATCGACCTTGTAGCCCTCGTAGATCAGGCCGCGCCGCAGCGTTTGCACGATCTTTTCTTCGTCTTCAACGACCAGAATGCGTTCTCCGCTCATCGCTTGCGCTCCCTTCGCTCGTCACCGCCAGGTGCGCCCAGGAAAGCCCGGTGAAGGAGAATCCTTGCGCTTTGTGCGGTCCAGACCGGATTGTCTGTTATGGTCTTGCGCCCCACTGTAAGCCCCACACCTCACCCGGGGTCTGCACGGCGAACTGCTCGCCCGTTTCCAGACGGATGATCGCCAGCCGCCCCATCGCGCCGTAGTCGCCGTAATGCATCTGGCGCAGCCCTGCTGCGAACGTCCCATCCGGCGATAGGACCGGCGACTCGATCAGGCCGCCCTGTCCGTGTGGGATAGCGAGCGCCTCCGGCAGGAGGGGCACCAGGAACGGTTGCGCACCGCCCGGCCCCATCGCCCCGCCGCTGGCGTCGCGCAGGATCATGGCAACTTCGTTTGCCAGCGGGACGGCGTCGAGCACGCTCCAGGCGTCGTTGAGGACGGTCGCCAAGCTCAGGTCCGCCGGGTTGACCAGGTACAGCCCCGGTGTCACGTAGCCACCGCCGCTGGCCCAAGTCAGAATCTGGCCGTTGGGCAGCCATGCCCCATCCATTGACCCGATAGGCAGTTCCACCGCCGGGCCGCCCGTGATCGGCAAGATCGCCAGCCCGGCGCCCTCGTAATAGCCGACCATGACCAGCAGCAATGCGCCGTCGGGACTCCACTGTGGGACGCCGTAGACGCGCACCTGGTCCGGCGGTGTGTTCTCGTCGAGCGAGTCGGTGAGCAGTTCGGTGCGTGGTCCGCCCATGCTCGGCACGATCCAGATGCCATCGCGCACGAAGGCGATCAGCCGTCCGTCGGGACTCCAGGCGGGTTGCGCCCCCGCGCCGGGCCGTTCGGCCACCGGCGAAAGTTCGCGCAGGTTAGAGCCGTCCAGGTTGGCGGCGACCAGCCGTCTTCCGGTCGTGTAGGCGATCTGCGTGTGATCCGGTGAAAGGCCGAAGTCGATCACGCCGTCCACTGCCGCCGTAATCTGCGTCGCCGGGCTGCCGTCGGCGGGCAGCCGCCAGACCTGGGCCACGCCCGCCGCATCGTTCGCCAGAAAATACAGGTCGGTCGGCAGGGTTACGCCGACGACTTCCGACGGCGGCAGCGGCCCCCAGGCATAAGCCTTGACGCCGACCATCAGTTCGCGGCGGGCGTCGGTGCGCGGCTCGATCAAGGTCAGTACGCCGTCCAACGTTGCCAGCAGCGCCGCGCCGTCCGGCAGCCAGCGCATGGCCGCCGTGATCTCGGTCGCCGCCGAGATTTCCTGGTAATCGCCCCCTTGCAGGCCGACCGTCCCGAAGCGGCGCGCCGCGAACGTCTGTCCGCCGGAATCGTGCACCCGGAAGATCAGGCGCTCGCCGGGCAACAAGGTCGGTTGGCTGACCAGCACCTCGGCCCCCAGCAAGACCTGCTGGCTGCCGTCCACCAGGCTGAGCGCGATCAGGCCGCCTGCCGGGGGCGCCAGCGCCAGCACGCCTTCCCGCACCCAGGCCAGCCCTGCCGATGCCGGCACGCGCCCGGCTTCGACCACGCCGTCGCCCTGGCGGCGATAGATCAGCCAGGTGTCGTTCTCCGCCTCGGCGGCCAGGTAGCTCCCGCCCGGCGACCACGCCAGGTTGAGGAACGGCCCTCCGGCCATGTCTACGAACAGGGGCGCGCCGAATTCACCCAGCCCGGCCAGGTAGAAGCGCACGCCCGTCGCGGTGGTGTAGGCGATGGCTGCTGCATCCGGCGACCAGGCCAGCGTTTGCCCGCGCCCGGTGATCGGCGGCTGACCTGCCGTCTCGAATTCCATCAGTTGCCCGCTCAGGCCGTCCACCGAGACGACGGCCAAAAAGACTCCGGCGGGCGTTTCGGGCGCGCTGCGGTAGGCGATCCACTGGCCGTCCGGCGCGATGCCGAAATCGATCACCTGCTGGTCCGGCGGCGTGACTGTTGCCGCGAAGCCGCTACTGGCCGCGATGCGCAATACCTGGCCTTGCTCATTGAGCACGAACAGATCGGCGGGCAGCGTTGTCTGGCTCTGTGCTGTTGCCGGGGACGGGCACAGCCCGCTCACAAGCAAAATAACAATTCCAAAACGATAAAGCGCACGGGCCATCGCTAAACACTCTCTTTTTCATCCGCGATCTTTAACCGGGTTTCAGTATAGCGCAACCGTTGACTCGCAGGAAATCCGTCGCCGCAGGCTGACCGTCGATTTTCAATGAGGGGAAAAGTGATCTATGATAGACGGGAAAGGAAGAGCCTAACGGTTTGTTCCCATTCTTGAGCAATGGCCCATCGTACACAGGAGGAATCCCCATGCGATTTCGGAATCGGGCGATCCCGCTGGTTGTGCTGGTTCTGGCGCTGGCCGTGTCGATTCCCTTTGCGGCGGCGCAGGTCAGCGGCGTGAGCGTGGACGGCGCACGCGCGTTATTCGTCTTCAGCCAGACCAGCGGCCTGGCCTACACACAGGCGACGGGCACGCCCGTCGTGGTTAACATCAGTGGCGAAGACGCCGCCTTTGCTGCGCTGTGCGCTGACACGTTGGACGTGGTCGATGCCGCGCGTCCGATCTCTGATGAGGAGATCGCCGCCTGTGCCGCCAATAGCGTCGCCTGGGTGGAGTTGCTGGTCGGCTGGGACGGCGTGGCGGTCTTCGCCAACGACCCGGCTACCACCTGCCTGACCATCGATGCTCTTGCGGAAGCCTTCGGCGCGGAAAATGCAGTGACGTTTGGTCGGGGGCGCGAGTATCGGGACTTCTTCGCCGGTGCACTGGGCCTGGATGCACTGGGTGCACATTTCATGGCGGCAGACGACGACGCGAGTGTGTTCGCCGCCTTCCAGCCGGTTAGCGCGAACGCGCTGGCCTTTACCAGCCTGGCCGGGGCGCTGGCCTCCAACCTGACGCCTATTGCCATCGACGGCGGCGACGGCTGCGTGGCGCCGTCGCGGGAGACGGTCGAGAACGGCACGTATCCGTTGGGCCGCCCATTGTACTTGTACGTCAATGTGGGCAGCGGCGAGCGGCCTGAAGTGGCGGACTTTGTGGATTTCGTCCTGTCGGCAGATAATATCGCCCGTCTGCCGTCATTGGGGCTACTGCCCGCGCAGGAAGCCAGCTATGCCCTGAATGAGTATAACTGGTCGCAGCGCACTACCGGACGGACCTTCAGTTCCCCGCCGGTGGAACTGGCCGAGATCAGCGGCGCAGACCTGGTGCTCTACGACGGCGTGACCGAGGTGGGGGCGCTGGTCACGGCGCTGGGCGACGAGATCACGGCAGACCACCCGGAGGTGCAGTTCCAGGCGGCGACCAACGACTCCGACCGGGGCTTCGCACGGTTGTGCAACGGTGAGGTCGATCTGGTCGGCGCGCGGCGGCCCATCGCCAACGCGGAGATCGGGGTCTGCGAGCGCAACGGTGTGGATTTCGTGGAACTGCTGATCGGCGCGAATGCGCTGGTGTTCGTGACCAACCGCGCCAACGACTATGCCACCTGCCTGAACGTGCCGCAGATCAACCAGATTTTCAGCGCGGAGAGCGCCGGGGTCGTCACGCGCTGGGAGCAGGTGCAGGATGGTTTCCCGCCGTATGACCTGGTGATTGCCGCCGCCTTCCCGCCTGCCGGAACGATGTACGCCGACATGTTCACGGCGGTGCGCGGCGACGTGGCCGTCGGGGATGTCGGCAATGTGGTGGCCGGGAACGAAGCGGCTGTCGGCTTTATGACCTACGGCGACTTTCTGGCCTATAACGCTCAGCACAGCGGCGCGCTGAACGCGGTGGCGGTCAATGTGGGGGCCGGCTGCGTCCAGCCGACCGAAGCCAACATCCAGAGCGGCGCGTATCCGTTTGCCCAGCCGCTCTATCTCTATCTCAATGCCGAGAGTGCGGCGCGTCCGGCTGTGCAGGTGTTGGGTGCAGCATTGCTGGGCGAGGCCGGACTGGAGGCGCTCAACGATGCGGGCCTGATCCCGACGACCGAGGTCAACTACACCCTGGGCAGGGACGTGCTGCAAACCCGCACGTCGGGCCGCTTCTTCAGCCGCTAGTCGCCCGGTTGTTTCCGGTAAAGGTGGGACAGACATCAGGGGCGTTCGGTCGAACGCCCCTGCACGTCTGGGTTGGAAAGGCAGGTCCATGCATATCATATCCGACATCGCGCACATCGTGAACGGCGTGTACGTCGGCGGGGCGCGGGCAGCCTACCATACCCCCGAACTGCGCCAGGCAGGGATCATCCACGTGCTGAAGCTGTACTTCTTCGAGCCGAGCTGGCCGGTCGATTTTGTCGTGTGCAACAATCCGCTCAACGATGGTGAGTTCGTGCCGCGCCGGCAGATGATGCGTGGCGTGACCTTCATCCGCGAGGCGCAGGCGGCAAACCGGCAGGTGTTAGTCGTCTGTGGGGCAGGCGTCAGCCGGTCGTCCACATTCGTGCTGGCTTATCTGCTAGATTGCGGGTATGACCTGCGCGACGCCTGGCGGCTGTTGCGCGTTCGTCATCCCGAAGCCTGCCCGGCGCAGCAGATGTGGGCGTCGCTGCTGGCGCATTATGAGCCGCCCTATTCGATGAACGATGTGGTAAGCTGGTGGTTTGAGGATGAGGTTTCAGGCCGGGGAGGAGAAAAATACTCCCGTGCAGGCCGGGGCGTCTAGATAGGTGGTGTGTGTGACGGAATCGGTGCAATCCCTGGCCGACGGGTATATCCGCTGGGTGCGCTCGCACGTCGGCCACGAGTTGATCTATCTCGTCTACGCCAGCGTGGTCATCTTTGACGAGGTCGGGCGCGTGCTGGCTCAGGAGCGCTACGACTTCGACTGGTGGAGCGTCCCCGGCGGCGCGATGGAACTGCGCGAAGCGCTGCCGGAAACGGCCCGCCGCGAGGTGCGCGAGGAGTGCGGAATCGACGTGGCGCTGCACGGGCTGGTGGGCGTCTACAGCCATCCGCGCTTCAACCTGCATTATCCGAACGGCGACGACGTGCAGCAGTGGACGGTCTGCTTTTGGGGCGAAATCGCCGGGGGCACGCTGCGCCCGGACGGGGCCGAGTCGTTGCGCCTGTTCTTCGCCGAGCCAGAAGCGATCCTGGTCCGCACGCACCCCGCCCACGCGGCCATGATCCAGGATGCGCTGCGCGTCCGGGCTGGGCAGCCGCCCGCGCTGGAGCCGGTCGAGTCGTTCCCGCCCCTTAAGCCCTACTATCCCATCCTGCGGCGGCACGTTGGCCAGCAGCCGATCATCCTGCCGGGCGCGACGGCGATCATCGAGGACGACCAGGGGCGCATTCTGATGATCCACCGTACCGACGAAGACTGCTGGACTCCGCCCGGCGGCCTGTCGGACCTGGGCGAGACGACCACGGCGACGCTGGTCCGCGAGGTGCGCGAGGAAACCGGCCTGGAAGTCGAGCCTTATGCCATCGTCGGGCTATATAGCGACCCGGCCTTGTTCTACGGCGCGTTTCCCAACGGCGACCAGGTGCACGCCGTCGATTTGACGATGGCCTGCCGCGTGATCGGCGGGACGCTGGCGGCACAAGGCAACGACGACGAAAGCCGGGAAGTGGCTTTTCTGCCGCCGGAGGCAGCGGCGGAGCGGGGCTGTATGGCGTGGGTCGGCGTGGTGATTCGGGACTACTTCGACCGGAACGGCTGGCCACACGTGCGGTAGCCGCCCGGCAGGGGTGGGGCGTTCCGGTGAACGCCCCGCGCGCGAACGAGCAGGTGGATCAGTACCCGTATGTGAGGTCCTCCTGAGAGGACACGCGGGCCAGGCAGCGCACCAGCGCGGAGTCTGGGCCTTCGGCGTATTGGAAGTTCGGACCCAGGCCGTGCATGGCGCAGACTTCCATGTCGGTGCGCTGATCGGCACTCACGGCGGCGACGGCCAACAGGCTGACGACGAGCGTAATCAAAAGAATTGTTGCCACTAAACGAAAACGATGAACAAACTGCATCTACTTTTCCCTTTCTGATAGCGGTAAACCTGCTTTAAGTTCAGGAGGTTATGCCGTCTGATGTTCTTTATTCAACCATAAGTTGATCTATTTTGTCAATATTAGGAAAATCTTCACTAAGTGCATGAGCGTGCTCAAGGAGCCTCCATGTTTCTTCAACGCCTCGAAATCCTGCAAAACATCGTCGCCCGCGCCGGCCTGGATGCCGTTGCCCTGATCCCCGGTGCAGACCTGCGCTTCGTGACCGGCGTAGACTTCCACCTGCTCAAGCGCCCGTTTGTAGCGCTGTTCCCCTCGCAGGGCGAGCCGGTCTTCGTGCTGCCGGAACTGGATAAGCTCAACTTGCAGGCGGCGAACCCCTTCCCGTTGTACGCCCTGGGCTACACCGACACGGACGGCCCGGACGCGGCCTTCGCAGAAGCCGGGCGCATTCTGGACCTGGGCGGCAAACGGGTCGGTGTGCAGGGCACGCGGATGCGCTTTTTCGAGGCGCAATATCTGGTGCGTCACCTGCCCGGCATCGCCCTGGTCGATGCCGACGATGCGCTGGCTGATCTGCGGATGCGCAAGGACGCCGCTGCAATTGAGTCCATGCGGCGGGCCATTGCTATCAGCGAGGCGGCGCTGGCCGGGATCGTTGCGGGCGTGCGTCCCGGCATGACCGAGCGTGCCATTGCCAACGACCTGCACATTGCTATGCTGCGTGGCGGGGGTGGCGCGCTGCCTTTCGACGTGACCGTGCTCTCCGGCCCGAACAGTGCCCTGCCGCACGGCGTCCCCGGCGACCGGCCCATCCGCGAGGGCGAACTGCTGCTCTTCGACTACGGCACAACGGTGGACGGTTACGCTTCGGACATCACGCGCACATTCGTGGTAGGCGAACTAACCGATCCCCGTCTGCGAGACGCCTACCTGGCCGTGCTGAACGCCAATGAGGCCGGGCGCAAGACCGCCGGGCCGGGTGTCCCTGCGCAGGAGGTGGATCGCGCCGCACGGCGGGAGATCGTCCGGGCGGGCTTCGGCGACTACTTCATTCACCGCACCGGGCACGGCCTGGGGTTGGACGTTCACGAAGGGCCGTACATCCGCGAGGGCAACGACCGCATGCTGGAGCCGGGCAACACCTTCACCGTCGAGCCGGGCGTCTATCTGCCGGGCGTGGGCGGGGTGCGCATCGAGGACAACGTGCTGATCACGGAGAACGGCGCAGAGACGCTGACGACGTTCCCCAGGGAATTGCAATCTATCGGGAGGTAGGGTGGGCAAAGGGGTATGGGTGAGGCCCCGACTCGCCAGAGAATCACCGCGCCCGCCGCGCCACCGTGCTCACGCCGAGCGCGGGGAACCACAGCGTAAAGGTTGCGCCCCGGCCCTCCCCGCCGCTGTCCGCACGGATGCGCCCGCCGTGCGCCTGGACGATCTCCGCCGCGATAGCCAGCCCCAACCCCGTGCCGCGCCGGGGGCCGCGCGCCTTGTCTACCTGATAAAACCGCTCGAAGATGCGCGGCAGGTCCTCCGGTGGGATGCCCTGGCCGGTGTCGCTGATCGTCACCTGCACGCCGCCCGCCGCCGGGCCGACCATCACGCCCACCGTGCCGCCGGATGGCGTGAACTTGAGGGCGTTGTCGATCAGGTTGGTGAGCACCTGGGCCAGCCGGTCGCCGTCCCCGGCGATGTCCGGCGCGGCCTGAATGTCCCGGACCAGATGGATACCGCTTTCTGCCGCCCTGATCGCCAGCCGCTCGGCCACGTTGTCCGCGATCAGGGCCAGGTTCACACGCTCATGCCGCATACTCAGCCGCCCGCTGGAAATGCGCGCCAGGTCGAGCAGTTCGCTTACCAGGCGGTTCAGCCGCCCGGCCTCGTCGTGGATGATGCGGGCGTGGTGGGTGGGGTCTTTGCTTGCCCCGTCGATGATGGCCTGTGAAAACCCCTGGATGCTGGTCAACGGCGTGCGCAGGTCGTGGCTGACGTTCGCCAGAAAGTCCTGTTGCGCCGCCTGCGTCGCCTGTACCTGCGCGGCCATGTTGTTGAAGGCGGTCGCCACGTCGCGGATCTCGTCCGGCCCCTGCACCGGCACGCGCTGACGGTAGTCCCCGGCGGCGACGGCGTGGGCAGCGTCACGAAGGCGCTGGAGATGGCGCACCAGCCCCCGGCTGGTCAGCCAGGCCAGTATAGCGGCGATCACCAGGCCGACCAGCCCGGCCTCGATCAGCGGGCCGAGCAGGGACGCGCCGAACGTGTTCAGCACCTCTCCCCACGACGACTGTGGGCGTGGCGCGGCCAGCAGCAGCACAACGCCGTTCCACGGCTGCGGCAGGGTTTGCCCCACGAACAGCCAGACATCGCCATCGCCCTGGGTAAAGCGACCCTGGAACAGCGGTTCCGCCGAACCGGATAGGGGCGCGGGGGGCAGCACGCCCTCACGCTGGAGGTCTACCGCCGCCCCGGCCTCGAAAACGCCCAGCGAGTCGTAGATGACCACGCCCTCCGGCCCGACCAGCAGGGCGCGCACCGTCTGGCGCGAAGCCAGTTCGTCCAGGACGCGGGCGATCAGCTCCGGGCGGTTGGGGGTGAGCAGCCTGCCGCCGAGCACGCCGTCGCTGGCCCGCTCGACCGTCCGCGCGATGGTGATCAGCCGCTGCACAATCGGCTCGACCGGCACGGGCCGGGCGCGCAGCAGCAGCACGATCAGCACGCCGATCACACCCAGCGTGATCAGCAGCACCGCCAAGTAGGAGGCCATCAGGCGCGCGCGCAACCGGTTCACGATCATGCCTCCAGGGTAGAGGGAAAATGTAAACGCTGTGTGATGGTCCAGAGGCATTATCTCCCGGAAAGAGGCTGTGATCCAGTTAATGGCTCAAAACATTTACATTTGTTATGCTCAAAAGTATACTAACGGTAGTTGTGCCTCCTCCTGCTCCCTGGAGGTGATCTCCAATGAGGCGTGATCATCTTGCCGCGACCCTTTTCGCCGCGGTTCTTTTGATCCTGATCAGCCCGGCG
>Ga0209018_1000737_pt1 | contig 28946 bp, 12 predicted proteins | sample YNPBryBLVA2012_FD_185814 | JGI IMG/M metagenome (GOLD analysis project Ga0209018, IMG submission 185814) | Anoxygenic and chlorotrophic microbial mat microbial communities from Yellowstone National Park, USA - YNP Bryant BLVA 2012 (SPAdes)... ...
AGGCTCCATATGGGCCTGGCCTACCGTACCCCGAAGGAGGTGATGGATGAGGCATTGGCACAGCGCAACAACCGCACCACACTCCAAAAGCCACAACCTATCTAAATCTAGGGGTGCACCTCCCGGCTGAGGTGCCGTACGGGGCGCCGCGGCTTCGAAGCCCCCGCCGCAGCGATGTTCCCTGAACGTTCACTCACCTGCCAAAAGCCTTGCCAAAGGAGAGGCGCAAGCACCGTCCAGGCAGCCGCGACCAACAGGAGCTGTTTCCTTTTCATGGTCTTTCTCCCTGCCTTCGCGCCTTATTTTCGACCTTGCTTACTCCCTGCTGCACCCCAGCCTTGCCGCCCTCACCCCTTGACCACGCCGATGGGGCGCAGCTTGGCCACCGGCAGCGCGATCCCCGCTCGCTCCAGCGCCTCCACCACCAAGCTCACGTCCTTGTACGCTTCGGGCATCTCCTCGGCCAAGGTCTTGGGGGAGCGAGCCGCCACCACCACCCCTTGCTCCCCCATCTCCTTCACCAGGTTGCGGTGCCCCGCGCTCCTGCGGGCAGCGGTGCGGGAAAGCATGCGCCCCGCTCCGTGGGCGGAGGAGCCGAAGCAAGCCTCCATGGCCTTGGGGGTGCCCACCAGCACGTAGGAAGCGCGCCCCATGTCCCCGGGGACCAGCACCGGCTGGCCGATGGCCTTGTAGGCGGGGGGCGTTTCCGGGTGGTGCGCCGGGAAGGCGCGGGTGGCCCCCTTGCGGTGCACGATCACCTGGCGCTTTTCCCCCTCCACCAGGTGCTCCTCCACCTTGGCGATGTTGTGGGCCACGTCGTAAACCAACCGGAACCCCAGGCTCTGGCGATTGCCGCCGAAAACCCGGCCCAAGGCCCGCTCCACCAGCGCCATGATCACCTGGCGGTTGGCCCAGGCGAAGTTGGCGGCAGCCCGCATCGCCCCCAGGTAGCGCTGCCCTTCCGGGGAGCGCACTGGCACCGACACCAGCTGGGGGTCGGGAAGGGCAATGCGGTACTTCTTGGCGGCAAGCGCCATGAGGTCCAGGAAGTCGTCGCAAACCTGGTACCCCAGCCCCCGGGAACCGCAGTGGATCATGAACGTCACGAGGCCGGGGGCCAAGCCGAAAGCCTGGGCCGCGGCCTCGTGGTACACCTCCTCCACCACCTGCACCTCGCAGAAGTGGTTCCCGGAACCCAGGGTGCCTACCTGGGGGGCGCCTCGCTCCCGCGCCCGGGAAGAAACCGCCTCGACTCGCGCCTCGGGAAGGGCCCCGAACGCCTCGGTGAACTGCAAATCCTCCTCCTGCCCGAACCCCCGCTCCACCGCCCAGCGCGCCCCCTTCACCATCACCTCGTCCAGGTCCCGGTCCGAGAGCGTGAAGATCGCCCCTTCGCTGCCCACCCCGGCGGGCACGTCCCGTTGCAGCTGGTGCACCAGCTCCTTGAGTTTCGGGGTCACCTCTTCCAGCGTGAGCGAGGTGCGCACCAGCCGCACGCCGCAGTTGATGTCGTACCCCACCCCTCCCGGGGAGATCACCCCTTCCTCGAGATCGAACGCGGCCACCCCGCCGATGGGGAACCCGTACCCCTCGTGCACGTCCGGCATCACCAGGGAAGCGTTCACGATCCCCGGGAGGTGCGCCACGTTGCACGCCTGCTGCACCGACTGGTCCTTCTGGATGGCCGCCACGAGCTTTTCCGTGGCGAAAATGCGGGCCGGGACCCGCATCCCTCCCCGGGGCTTCACCTCCCAAGTAGCCGGACCCACCCGCTCCAGCTCGCTCACGCTTCCAATATACCCGCAAGACCGCCGGACGGCAGCTCCCACTCCACCCGCACCCGCACCGCGGCCCAGAGGAACCAAAGCTCCAGGGGCGGGAAGTAGTCCAGCTGCAGCGCTTCCCGCAGCGCCCGGCAGTAAACCCGCCCCTGGGCCTGGTAGATGGCGGCCCGCTGACGGAGTTTCTCCCCCTCCACCCGGTCGGTCTTGAAGTCCACCACCACGAACCTCTCGCCCTCCCGGAACAGCAGATCCACCGCCCCGGCCAAAGCTCCCGCGCTTTCCGCTTGCTCCGGGGCCGAGAGGAAGGGCAGCTCCTGGGCCACGACCTTACCCTCGAGGGCCAAGAAAGCCGGGAAAAGCGGCGATGCGGCAAAGCGCTGCAGAAGCTGCCTGGCGGCAGCCGCCGCAGCGGGGTCGTCCCGCAGCTCGGGGACCAGCGTCTCAAGGCTAGCGAGCGCCTCCGCCAGGGCCTCGGGCGCGGGCTTCCCCCACGGCCATCGCTCCAGCACCCGGTGCACCGCGGTGCCCGCCAAGGTGGCCACGTCCCTGGGGAGCTTGGGGCCTTCCTCCGCTCCGGCCAGGGACTCGGCGAAAAGCCGGTGAGCTTCCCCGGAAGCCGGGGCCAAAAGCGGCAACGCTTGCCGGGCCCGGGCTTGCTCCCGGGCTTGCCGCAGCTGGGCCGCCTGCTGGCCGATCACCGCCCGCTCCGGCAACCCGTGCCCAGCGCCCTCCACCGCCGCCACTTCCGGGGTGCGGCGGGCGGGAAACACCCAGAGCGCACCATCGGCCTCCAGGCGGTCCTGCCCCGCCCGTAGCGACGCCAGGTCCTCTTCCAGGGTTTTCGCATCCCGCCGCCGGGCGATGAGCCCTGCCAAGCTGCCTTCCCCCGGGCTGCCCCAGTTGCCGCACAACACCAGCCGGTCCTTGGCCCGGGTCATGGCCACGTACAAAAGCCGCACCAGCTCCGCCCGGGCTACGCGCTCCTGCCAGGAGCGCAGCTTTTCCCCGTTGGGGGAAACGAACCCTCCCACCTGGAACACCAGCTCCCTTCGCTCCCCCTGCTGGAGCCAGAAGACCCCGGTCCCGTGGTTGTTGCCGCGGCTTTCCCGGTGGGTGTCGGCACAGAAAACGTGGCGGAAATCCAGCCCCTTGGCCTGGTGGATGCTGGTGACCAGCACCGCGTCCTCGGCTTCCGGGGGCTTGCCCAGAACAAGCTCCTGGCTGCGCTCCATGGCCCGGCGGACGGCCAAGAGCAGCGCCCCGGGCTCCTGGGCTCTTTCCCCCAGCTCCTGCAAGAGCAGCCGGAAGAAGCGCTCCAGGTTCTCCACCCGCACCCGCCCGGGAAAGCGGGCCGCCTCCGTGGCGTCTAAGAGCTGCCAGCGCCGTAGCTCGCTCGCGAACTCGTCCAACGGCAGCCGCTCCAGGGCCTCCCGGGCCATTCCCAGCACCGCCACGCCCCAGGCCGCCGCCTCCTCCCACCCGTGGATCCGCTCCACCCCTGGAGCTCGCCCCCGCAGTTCCCCCGCCACCTCCCGGAGCATGGCCCGCAGCTCAGTCAAAAGCGCCTGGTCCCGCCCCCGGAGCTGGGCCACCTTGGGGAAAAAGCCCCGCTTTTGCAGCGGCCACCAAGCGGCATCCGGAACCCCCGCCCAGGGGGAGCGGAGGAAGCCCACCAGCGCCAGCCGGTCCTCGGGGTCCACCACCGCCCGGAGGAAACAAGCGGCGTCCATCACCTCCCGGCGGCGGAAGTACGCCGGCTCCCGCTGCACCACCGTGGGCACGCCGAAGGCGCGGCACGCCTCCAGGTACACGTGCACGTCGGAAAGCGCCCGCAACAGCAGCGCCATCTCGCTGTAAGGCACCCCGTGGCGCTGGTGGAGCTCCCGCATGTGCGCCGCCAGGGCCCAGGCTTCGATCTCCCGAGCCTTGCTCGCTCCGGTATTCCGCCCCTCCCCCTCGCTTTCCCAGCTCACCCAGTACTCCACGGGCCCGTGCCCGTGGGCGGCGAGCTCCCCCAGCGTTTCATCGCTGCGGTGCGCCACCAGGGGGGCGAAAGCAGGTTGCACCCCCCGGTGGTACTGCATCACCGGCGCTACCACCCGCTCCACCTCCTGGAGGATCGCCGCAAGCGAACGGAAGTTCAGGGAAAGCGGCAGCACCTCCCCCCCCGCGGCCTGCACCTTTTCCTTGAACGCCTCGTACATCGCCAGGTCCGCCGAGCGCCAGCCGTAGATGGACTGCTTCGGGTCCCCCACCACGAAAAGCCCGCTCCCGCGGCCGGAAAGCGCCAAAAGCTCCACCAACCGCGCTTGCCAGCGGTCCGTGTCCTGGAACTCGTCCACCAGAAGCTGCTGGATGCGGGCCTGCTCCCGCTCCCGGATGGCGGGGTGGCGCTCCAACAGCTCCACGGCTTTCACCAAAAGGTCCTGGAACGTGAGCAGGTTCTTCTCCGCCAGCACCCCCGCGAGCTGGCGCAGCAGCGCTGCCGCCACCGGCAGCAACGCCCGGAGCAGGAACAGGTCGCACTGGGAGGCAAACCGCGCCAGGGATAAAAACCGCCCGCTGGCCTCTGGCAGCTGGGCAGCCCGCTCCCCGAGAAGGCGTCGCTCCTCCTGACCCAGCTTGCCCCGGTACCAGTCGGCGAGCTTCCTGTCCAGGTTGCGGTTTTTTGCCTGCCGGAAGATTCCGGCGAAGCGTTGCAGCGAAAGCCCCGGGTCCCCATGGCTTGCCGCCACTGCCGCAGCGAGCCCCCGCACCTCCTCGGCCTTTCCCACCCGCTTGTTGCCAGCCGGCAACCCCTCCAGGAGCTGCGCCAGGGCCGCGGCTGCGGCTCGCAGCTCGGCCCAAAGCTGCTGGGCGCTCTGCTCCAGGGGGAAGCGTTCCAGGTCCTCGGGCGCCACGCTCTGCGCCACCAGTGCCTCCAAAAGCGCCACCAGCTCCTCCGCCCCCACCCCTCGCATCGCCACCTGGGCCCAGCTTTCCCGGAGCTCCTCGGGAGGCGCCGCGAGGAAGCCGGTCACCACTTGCTCCACCGCCGCTGCGGTTTCCAGACCCCCGGCATCCACCTTGGCTTCGGGGTGCACCCCCGCCTCCACGGGGTAGGTGGCCAGGAGCCTGCGGCAGAAAGCGTGGATCGTGCACAGCGTGAACCGGTCCAGCACCCGCAGCAGCGCCAAGGCCCGCTCCCGGGTCTTCTCCCCGGGCAAAACCTCCCGCGGCAAACCCTGCACCTCCTCCCCCCCGGCCAAGCGCGTGAGCTGCTGCCCTAAACGGGCGGCCATCTCCGCCGCGGCTTTTTCCGTGAACGTGATGGCCACCACCCCCGAGGCCACCTTCCCCGCCACCTCCCGCGCCCCCTCTCCCGCCGCCCGCTCCCAACCAGGGCCCAAGCTCCAGGCGAGGATGCGGGCCACCAGCAGCGCGGTTTTCCCCGTCCCCGCCCCGGCTTCCACCATGAGCGGGCGGGAGAACTCCCGCACCGCCACCTGCCGGGTGCAACGGTCGGCGGCGAGCAGCGCTTCCCGGCTCACCCCTGTTCCTCCTGGGCGCGCCCGCGGTAGAACAGCCGCTCCTCGATCCCTTCCCCCGCGGTGGGCCCATCCCGGAGGCTTTGCTCCCAGGAAAGCAACCGCCGCCGGGCGCCGGACTCCCCCCTGGCGCAGGCAGCGGCCACCGGGCATGCTTTGCAGGCCTCCGGCTCCAAGCCTCTTTGCGGATCCACCAGGCGCGGGAAGAACACCCCTCGTTCCGCTGCCTTCTGGAAAAACGTCAGCGCCTCGGTGAGGGTGCTGGCCACCTCCGGGGCGAACACCACGTCCCGCTGCGGTTGCTCCTCTTCCGGGTGCAGGTACAAGTACCGCCCCACCCCCCGGCTCGCCACCGCGTAAGCCGCTCCCTGGAGCCCTTCCCCTGCCCAAAGCGTGGCCAGGTGGTTCGGACTCCCCGAGCCCCTCCGGGGGGCTTTGCCGGTCTTGTAGTCCACAAGCACCAGCGTCTCCCCTTCCCTCTGGGCAGCATCGAAGCGAAAACGCCACCGCGACAGCTGGTCGGCAAAAACCGGGCTCACCTCCTCCGCTGCCAAGAACCACCCTTCCCCGCCGGAAAAGAGCAGCGCTTTGGCCCGCTCCAGGAAAGGTCGGGCGGAAGCAGCCAGCGCTGCCACCATGCCCGGCCAGGCCACCGCTTGCTCGGCGAGCAACGCCGAAGCTTCCTCCTCCAGCCACCGGTCAAGCAGCGCCTCCTCGGGCCAGGGCACCCGCCGGGAGGCGCGCTGGGACCAGGGGCGGGAAGGGTTCCCCAAGCTTTGGCGGACGATGCGGGCCAGCACGCGGTGCACCAGCTGCCCCCGCAGGCGGTGGCTGCCGGCCAAGGTGTGGGCGAAGGGGTCCCGGGGCGGGGCCAACCCCAAAAGCCGCTCCAGGAAGCTCTGCCAAGGGCAGGTGGCGTAGCTTTCCCAAAAGGTGATCCACGCGGTGGCATCTTCCCCGGCCAGCGCTTCCGAAGGCCCCAGAAACCCGAGGTACGGCGAGGGGACCAGAGGGCCCGAGGCCAAGGGGGGGTCCCATTCCGCAAGACAGGCGGCCCTTCCGGAAGCCAGGGTCTGGGGATCGAAACCCAGCTCCCGCGCTACCTCCAGCTCCTGGAAAGCCAGCTCGCAAGCCTGCCGCCAGCTTTGCCGCTGCCCGGCGAACCCCGCCGCCACCGCCCAGCTTTCCGGCGGCGCCAGGCGCGGTCCTTCCGGCAGCACCAGCTGCCACGGGGGCGGCACCGTGCCTACCCGCAGCTGGGGCCTTGCCGCCAGCAGCTCCTCGATGTACGGCGAGCGGGCCCTTTCCTTGCCATCCTCGTCCCAAGCAGGCCAGGAAAGCCAAACCTCCGGGGCGGAGGCCAGCAGCAAGCCGAAAAGGTAGCGCTCCTCCTCGGGGCTGCGGGAGGCCAAGGGGATGTCCGGGAGCAGCACCGCCAAGGCGTTGCGCAGAAAATCCGGCAAAAGCGGGTCTTCCTGGGGCAGGCGCGGGAACAGGTCGCGCATCATGCCGAGGCAGTAAAGCTTGCGGAAGCGGCGAAAGCGCGCCTCCATCACCGAAAGCACCTGCACCCCTCCCCCCGCCCCGCCCAGGGGCAGCGCCAGGGCCTCCTCCAGGGTTTGGCCCAGCAGGAAGCTCCACTCCTCCCGGGAAAGCACCAACCCCTGGGCTTCTTCCTGGGCCGCGGCGAGCGCCTGCTGCCAAAGCTCGGCGGCCTCCGCGGCAAGCCCACAGAGCTCTCCCAACCTTTGGCAAACCGCGGCAAAACGCGATGCCTGGGCCGCCTCCGGCAGCAAGGCGAGGCAAGCACGAAGATCGGCGAGAGCGCGGATTTCCGCCAAGCCCCCCGAGCCCTGCGCCGCGAGCCGGCTCCAGAGCTCCCCCAAAGTGTGGACCCCCAAGGTGGCCACCGCGCGCTCCAGCGAGCGGTAGGTGTTTCCCTCCGCCCCGCCCCGCAGCAGCGCCAGAAGCGAGCTCACCGGCGCTCGCTCCCCCAACTCCAACAGCGTGGAAAGCTGGGAAAGCCGCCACCGGGCCGGGTGGCCGTGGGGGAGCTTCTGGAAGCCGGAAAAAGGCACCCCCAGCTCGGGAAAGGAGCGGCGGAGCGCGGTGGCGTAGGGACCCAGGTCCCGGGCCACCACCCCCAGCTCCTCCGCCGGCACCCCCTGGGCCAAAAGCCGCGCGATGTCCTCCGCCACCCAGCGCACCTCCGCGGCGATCCCCGGGGCCTGCCACAGCCGCAAGGCAGGGAGGACGTGCTCCTCCACCTGCCGCGCCTGCGCCACGCCGAAGCGGGAACGCAGTCGCCCGGTGAAGCCACCCCCGGCAGGCGCCCCCGGGGCCACGGGGTCCTGGGGCTCCACCAGCAGGAGGGAAAACGGCACCGCTTTGCCCAGCGCCTCCAGGAAATCGGCCACCACCCCGGTCACGTCGGCAAACCCGAAGGCGAACATCGCTGCCGGGGATCCCGGGAACCCCTGCTTCCGCAAGATTTCCGTGGCTCGCAGCACCAGGTCTGTGCGGCGCAGCAGGCCCTCCCGAGCCATGGTCTCGGCCACCGTGGCGGCGAGGGCCAGCACCGCCCGTGCCCGAGCCGAAAGCGCATCGCCAGCGGCAGGCTCGGACCCCCCGCTGTCCTGGACTTGCCCGAACTCTGCCAAAAGCTCGGCCAGGGCTTCCTGGTGGGCGGGGGTGAACCCCGCATCCAGCAGGTCGCGCACCGTGGCTACCAGCGGGCCGAGACGGTCCAGGCGGGCGAGCTCCTCCAGCGCTGCGAAGCGCTCCCCTCCCGCATGCAGTGCCCGGGCCACGAAGATCGGCAAGAGCCGGTCCCGGGGCACGAGCCCCTGCCCCGCCGCTCGGAGGATGCGGTAGGCGAGCCCTTGGAGCGTCACCAGGCTCACCCCCGCCCAGGCCCGCTGCCGGCGGCAAAGCTCGGCCGCAAGCCCCTCCCGCAAGCTGCGGGAAGGCACGACCACCAAGCGTTCCCGAGCAAGCGCTGCTGGCTCCCTGGAGGCCGGAGCGAGCTGGGCCGCAAGCCACGCCGCGGCGCGCTCCGGGGATGGGAACTCCAGCACAGCAGGTACCGGCACGCCCCCATGGTAGCGAACCGGGCTTTTCCGTGGGCACCCCCAGGCAGGTGTGTTGCATGCGTCCCTGCCTGTGCCAGCGCCAGCGAGCTGGGCAGCGCAAAGACAGGCTGGGGTTGCATCCGTGCCTCAGGTCACCGGGCAGGCGCTGGGGTTTTGGGAAAAAAAGCAGCTGCTGGGCGCTGGCTACGCTGCGGCTCAGGAACGACTGCGGGTCAGCGGGGGAAATGCCGGAGGTGGGAGTCGAACCCACACGCCCGCGGGGGGCACGGGATTTTGAGTCCCGCGCGTCTGCCATTCCGCCACTCCGGCGCGCCGCGCATTCTGCCCGACCTGCCGAAAGCTGTCAACCGCAGGGAATTTCGCCTCGTTACCAAGCCCGCACTCGGCCGGGCCCGAAAGGCCAAGCTGCGAGCCGCGGCTGTTTGCTAAACTGCGCCGCCGGAAGGAGTACCCATGCCTGGATCGCTCATCCCCCCCCACGGGGGCCGTTTGGTGAACCTGCTGGCCAGCGAGCAGCGCAAGGAGGAGCTCAAGAAGCAGCTGCTACACTGGCCTTCCTGGAACCTCACCCCCCGGCAGCTCTGCGACCTGGAGCTTCTCGGCAACGGTGGTTTCTCCCCGCTCGCGGGGTTCCTGGCTTCCGCCGATTACCGCAGCGTGCTGCGCTCCATGCGCCTGGCCGACGGCACGCTCTGGCCCATCCCCGTGGTGTTGGACGTGCCGGAGGAGCTGGCTGCCACGTTGAGCCCCGGCTCCCACCTGGTGCTCCGGGACCCCGAGGAGGTTCCCCTGGCGGTGCTCCACGTGGAAGAGATCTTCCACCCTGACAAACAAGAGGAAGCGCTTGCAGTGTACGGCACTACCTCCCCGGAGCACCCGGGGGTGGCGGCGCTTTTGGAAAAAACTCACCCCGTGTACCTGGGCGGGCCGGTGGAGCTGCTGCAGCTTCCCACCCACTACGACTTCGCCGAGCTGCGCCACACGCCAGCGCAGCTGCGCCAGGAGTTCGCCCGCTTGGGATGGAAGCGGGTGGTGGCGTTCCAGACCCGCAACCCCATGCACCGCGCCCACGTGGAGCTCACGCTGCAAGCGGCCAAGGAAACCGGTGCATCGGTGCTCATCCACCCGGTGGTGGGGATGACCAAACCCGGGGACGTGGACCACTACACCCGGGTGCGCTGTTACCAAGCGTTGCTGCCCCACTACCCGCCCGGGCTCGTGAAGCTCTCGCTTCTGCCCCTGGCGATGCGCATGGCTGGGCCGCGGGAAGCGCTGTGGCACGCCATCATCCGCAAAAACCACGGCTGCACCCACTTCATCGTGGGTCGGGACCACGCGGGCCCAGGGGCGGACTCCCAGGGGCGGCCGTTCTACGACCCCTACGCTGCCCAGCAGCTGGTGCTGGCCCACCAGGAGGAGCTGGGGGTGCAGGTGGTGCCGTTCCGCAACATGGTGTACGTGGAGGAGGTGGACGGCTACCTCCCGGAAGACCAGCTCCCGGAAAAGGCCACGGTGCGCTCGCTCTCCGGCACCCAGCTGCGGAACTTGCTGGCCCAGGGTAAGCCCATCCCCGAGTGGTTCACGTACCCGGAGGTAGCGGCGGAGCTGCGCCGCACCTACCCCCCCCGCTCCCGGCAGGGGTTCACGGTGTTCTTCACGGGGCTTTCCGGCTCCGGGAAGTCCACGCTGGCCCGGGTCCTGCAGATCAAGCTCTTGGAGATCGGCGGCCGCTCGGTGACGCTCCTGGACGGGGATCTGGTGCGCAAGCACCTCTCTTCGGAGCTGGGCTTTTCCAAGCGGGACCGGGACATCAACATCCGGCGCATCGGCTTCGTGGCGGCGGAAATCACCAAGGCTGGGGGCGTGGCCATTTGCGCTCCCATTGCCCCCTACGACAGCGTCCGCAAGGAAATCCGCGGCGAAATCGCCCGCTGGGGAGGGTTCGTGCTGGTGCACGTGAGCACGCCCCTGGAGGTATGCGAGGCTCGGGATCGCAAGGGGCTCTACGCCAAGGCCCGGGCCGGCCTGATCCCCGAGTTCACGGGCATCTCCGACCCTTACGAACCCCCCGACGACGCCGAGCTCACCCTGGACACCTCCCAGCTTTCCCCCGAAGAAGCGGTCCACGAGATCCTGCTCTTTTTGGAAAGGGAAGGGTTCATCGGCTGAGGTCCGACGCCCGCTGGGTTCGAGCCATCGGTCACCCCCTCTTGACAGGGGGCTAACAAGTCCTGTAGGCTGATACCAACCTCGGAGGGGTGGTGGAGGCGTAGGGCGACGCCGAGGCCAAACAAGCTGGTTCGCGCGGGGACCCCCCAAGGCCCCGACCGAAACCGCGACGGTGGCGCAGCGAGCTTCGAGAACCAGCGGGGACCCAAGGCGGCCTCGACTGGTGCACGAAAGGAGGGGAAAAGCCCATGAGCTCGGGAGGTCGAGCACCACCTCGTTGCCACAGGGGCATCGCAAGGTAGGCGTGTGCTTTTCTCGCTTTGCATGGCAGCACGAAACCCGATTCAAGGAGGAGAACATGAAGAAAACCGTAGTGCCATGGTTGGTCCTGGGGCTTTTGGCGGTGGCGGTGCTCCCTGCCCTCGCGGGGCAAGGGGGAAGCTTCCAGCCCCAGGTCCTCTACCCCACGAAGTTCGATGTTTCCCCGCCCCTGCGGAGCATCACCGCTCCCCCGGTGAAGCCCGGGGAGGTCCTCAAGCCGCGGGAGATCGTCAACCGGGAGATCCCCAAGGTGAAGCTGGGCGGCGGGGGCAAGTACGACCACGTGCAAAAGGCTCCCGGCATCATGTCCACCCCGGACCCACTGCTTTCGTTCCAGGGGTTGGATTCCGACGACAACCAAGCCGTTCTCGGTTTCCGGGTCATGCCCCCGGACACCGAGGGGGACGTGGGTCCCAACCACTACTTCGAGTGGATCAACCTGGTTTACCAGATTTACGACAAAAACGGCGTCCCACAGCTAGCGAACCCGCTCCCCGGTAACGCCTTCTGGTCCGGTTTCGGCGGTCCCTGCGAAAACGACAACGACGGGGACATCATCGTCCTCTACGATCACTTCGCCGACCGCTGGTTCGCGCAGCAGTTTTCCACCACCGCCCCCTACCGCCTCTGCATCGCGCTCTCTCAAACCAACGACCCCACCGGGAGCTACTACCGCTGGGAGTACGTGTTCAACAACAACAAGTTCCCGGACTACCCCAAGGTGGGGGTGTGGCCCAACGCCTACTACGTGGGCTTCAACCAGTTCCTGAACCTCCAGAACTGGTCCGGGGCTGGGGCCCTGGGGTTGTGCAAGGCTGACATGCTCGTGGGCAACCCCAGCGTACCCATGGTGTACTTCGATCTCTACGGTGTGAACGAACACTTCGGCAACATGTTCCCCGCCAACGCCGATGGGACGGTGGCTGGCACCCCTGACGGCATCTTCCTGGAGTGGGACGAGGCCGCCTGGATGGGAGACCCCACCGACACCGTGCGCATCTGGTACTTCCACCTGGACTGCGCCACCCCGGCAAACTCCACCTTCGGCAACGCCGGCCAGCCCAACGAGCTGGTTTCCGTGCCCGACGTGGATTCCGACATGTGCGGCTACGACCGCGACTGCATCCCGCAGCAGGGCACCACGCAAAAGGTGGACGCGCTTTCCGACCGGCTCATGTACCCCATCCAGTACCGGGAGTTCGGTACCTACAAGGTGCTTTTGACCGCGCAAACCGTGGATGCCACGGGAGGCGACCTGGCGGGCGTGCACTGGCGGGAGCTGCGCAACAGCGGGTCTGGGTGGAGCGTGTTCCAAGCCGGCACCTACGCCCCTGCTGACGGCAACCACCGCTGGATGCCCTCCGCCGCCATGGATGCCTCGGGGAACATCTGCGTGGCTTACTCGGTTTCCTCCGGTAGCATCTACCCCTCCGCGGCGTACGCTTGCCGCGACGCCGGCGATTCTCTCGGCACCTTGGGGAACGAGGTGATTTACAAGGCAGGCACCGGGTACCAGAGCGGCGGCAACCGTTGGGGCGACTACTCCGCCACCCACCTGGATACCGACGACTGCACCTTCTGGACCGTGCAGGAGTACGGCCAGGCCTCCGGCAGCTTCTTCTGGTCCACCTACGTGGCGTCCTTCAAGATGCCCTCCTGCACCTCCGGGCCTTCTGGGACCGTGCACGGCACCGTGACCAACGCGATCACCACCAACCCCATCGCCAACGCCCAGGTGCAAGCGCAAGGCACCACCTCCGGCCCCTACACCACCTTCACCAACGATTCCGGGCAGTACAGCTTCTCCCTGCCCCCGGACACCTACGACCTCACTTTCTCCGCCTTCGGCTATGAGCCGTTGACCGTCAACGGCGTGGTGGTGACCGACGGGGGCGATGTGACCCAGGATGCGGCGCTCCAGCCCACGGCTACCGCGGACCTGGACGGCTACGTGATGGGTCACGCCCACGGCTGGCCGCTGTACGCCGAGGTGGTGGTGAAGTACTCCGGCTCCCCGGTGGCGCAGACGTTCACCAACCCGTTCAACGGCTACTACTCCTTTACCGGCCTGCCGGCCACGCTGCCCTATAGCATCGAGGTCACCTCGTTGATCGCCGGTTACAACCCCGCAACGCACAACATCACCACCCTACCCCCCGCCGGGTGGACCGAGAACTTCTCCCTCACCGAGGACGGCACCCAGGACTTCGTCTCCTGCGTGCTCCAGGGCGGCTTGAACGAGAACTTCGACGAGGGGCCGTTCCCGCCTCAGGGCTGGAAGGTAGAGGTGTACAACAGCAACACCAGCAACAACTGGCGGCGCAACGACGCCTGGGGCAGGGCCAACGTTGTCCCCGGTGGCTCGGGGTTCGCGGCCGGTGCTGACTCCGACAAGGCGGGCTACGGCTCCGGCAACTTCGACACGGCCCTGGTCACCCCGTGGATCCAGATGCCCGCCACGCCCCGGGAGCTCGCCTACAACCACTACTTCCGCCCCTATTACAGCAGCGACAGGGGTTACGTGGACATCTGCGTTTCCCCGTGCAGCTCCTGGACCAACCTGCAAACGTTTACCTCTACCAACAGCACCGCGCAAACCGTGGACCTTTCCGCTTACGCCGGCCAGCTCGTGAAGATCCGCTTCCGCTACGTTTCCGGCGAGTGGGCGTGGTACTGGTACATTGACAACGTGAGGACCCAGGAGCCGGCGGTGCCTCCCATCCCTGACAACCCCACCTTCTCCTGCAACCCCGTGCCCGGGACGCTGGTGGAAGGGTTCGTCACCGACGCCAATACCACGCTGCCGGTGGTGGGGGCTACGGTGCTCAACAACAACACCGGCCGCAGCGCCACCACCGTCGCCACGTCGGCGGACAACAACATCCCCGACGGCTTTTACTACCTGTTCGTGCCGCTGCCCGGCAGCGGGCCTTCCACCCGTACCTTCACGGCTTCCAAGACCGGTTACGGCAACGACGTGAAGACCGCCACGCTGCCACCGAATGCCACCTACCAGCTCAACTTCGCGCTGCCCGCGGGGTGGCTGCAGGTTTCCCCGGCCTCGCTGTTCTCCAGGCTTTACACCGGCCAGGACGAGCACCAAACCTTGGTCCTGAACAACGTTGGCGGCATGCCGGTGAACTACCAGCTCATAGTAATCCCGCAAGCCACCACCTGGCCGCACTTCTCGCCGGTGGTCCAGGGCCCAGCGCCCTCCGGGCCCGCTTCTCTCGGTCGCGCGCCGCACGTGCAGCCTTCTACCGAAAAGCCGGGTCCAAAGCCGTACCTCACCTCGGTGGAAGCCTACGCCGTGGATGTTTACCCGGGTGGCAACCTGGTGCACTGGAACGACCTCACGGTCCCCGGCACCTGGAACGTGGTGGCTGCGGATCCCAACACCGACTTTGGCGGCGACTTCCTGTTGGGTGACTTCAGCAAGCTCTACGTGCTCGACTACACCAACAACCAGCTCGCCACCGTGGACACCACCAACGGCGCCCGGACCATCATCGGCTCCGCGGTGCCCACCGGCGGTCAGGTATGGACCGGTCTCACCGCCTCCGTGGGTGGCACGCTTTACGCCACCTCCACCGACGACTGTTCCGCCTCCACGCTCTACACCATCGATCCCAACAGCGGTGCCGCCACGGTGGTGGGTCCCATCACCAACGCTCCTTGCGCCATCGCCGTTGCCATCAACCCGGCTGGTGACATGTACGTGGTGGACATCGTCAATGACAACCTGGTGAAGGTGGATCCTGCTACCGGCGCCGGCACCATCGTGGGTGCCTTGGGCATCAACGCCAACTACGCCCAAGGCATGGACTTCGATGACGTGAGCGGCACGCTCTACTGGGCTGCCTACAGCTCGAGCGGCGCGCTGCGGGTCATTGACACCACCACCGGTGCCAGCACCTTGGTGGGCGCCTTCCCGGGCGGCGCCGAGGTGGATGCCTTGGCGGTGAAGTCCTTCGCTGGCGGCGTTTGCTGGCTCACGCTCAACCCGAGCTCTGGCTCGGTACCGGCAAACTCCACGGTGAACGTGGATGCCTACTTCCAGGTGGCAGCCGATGGCTCCTGCCCGCCGATTTACGGCGCGCAACGCGGCACCATCCAGGTTATCCACGACGACGCCTACCCCGTCAGCAACCCCACGGTGTGCCTCTATCGGGCCTTCAACGACGTGCCGTCGAGCAACCCCTTCGACAAGTACATCCACGCCATCGCCGGCGCGAAGATCACCCAGGGCTACCTTGGCAACTTCAACCCGGCTACGAACATGCTGCGCCACTTGATGGCTCGTTGGCTCCTGTTGGGCCGCTACGGCCCCACCTACTCTCCACCGCCGTGTCAAGGGAACATCTTTGCCGACGTGGACTGCGAAAGCACCCCCAACGCCGACTGGATCGAGGACCTCTACAACAAGGGCATCACCACGGGCTGCGCCACGAACCCGTTGCGCTACTGTCCGAACGATCCCGTGAAGCGGCAACAGATGGCGGTCTTCCTCATTCGCGCGAAGGTGCCTAACCCGGCCACCTACACGCCACCGCCCTGCACCGGAATCTTCTCCGACGTACCTTGCCCGAGCTTCTTCGCTGACTGGATCGAGGAGCTCTACAACAGCGGCGTGACCCAGGGGTGCGGCGGGACCAACTTCTGTCCGCAACAATTCACGCTCAAACAGCAAATGTCCGCCTTCGTGCAGCGCAACTGGTCCATCCCAATGTGCCCCTAGGCTCACCACGGGGCGAACATCGGAGGCCGGCGTTCGCCGGCCTCCTTTTTTTCTCGAGGGGCTTTTGTCTCGCTGGGTGGCTTCTAGTGCCCCTGGGCGGGTTTTGCGATACTATCTGTGGGGAGGGAGGTCGTGCTGTGCCTGGGCCAAAGTGGAAGCGGCTCTCGTTAAGGCCAATCATCGTGGGCGGCGTGCCTCGCTCCGGAACGAGCCTTACACGCGATCTACTCAATACCCATCCCAAGGTCGTGATCCTTGACGAGTTTCCCTTTTCGCGGGTCCCCTCCACCTTTTCCTTGATGAGGGAACTCCGCGATCTCGCGGAACTCCCCCACGAGTCCTGGCGTGGTCTCGATTCCCGAGAGCTCGCAGACCGGCTTGCTTGGTGGCTTGCAAGCACGTGGGCTTCCGTTTCGCGTCCTTCGCTCCTCCGCCGCTTTCAGGCACGCGGCGTGCGTCGCTTTGGCATGAAAACGCCTTCCGCCGAGCTGTTTTTTGACGAGCTGCAGGCCCATCTTCGCCAAAACAAGCCCCAACTCGTCTTCTGTATACGCGATCCATTGTCGGTTTACGAGTCACTGCTCGGGCTCGCCTGGGGCGCCCATTACACACCCGACAAAGCGGCGGAGCTTTTCTTGGCCTCGCGAAATGCAGCCCTTGCCATACGTAAAAAAGAGCCGGATTGCCTCTTCGTCGTCAACGTGGATCTGGCGAGCCGATCTTTTCGGGATCGCTTGCTCCTCGCGGAAAGGCTGTTCCGCTTCTTGGGACTCAGGCCGGCTGCGAGGACCGCAGCCTTCTGTCTGCGATGGCCGCCCGTCAACCGTCGTGATCCCCGGAAAGATCCCGAAATTCTCCCCGACGAGGAGCGGCACCGGCGTCTCGAAGCCCTGGAATCCCTTCTCGGTGATACCCGGGTGTTCTGGAACCCGCTCCTGGCCTCGCCCACGCCGTGAGCCCCCTCCGCCGGTAGGCGAAAGGGGTGCGGCACCACCGCGGTCCTTTCTCTCTGCCGAAAACGGGGTCAACTGCAGCACAGCGAGGTCTCGCTATGTCGCACCTTGCTTGGGTATCAGCTTCCGCCTCACCCGCCGCACCGGATTCCAACAGTGGTCTATAATCTCTCGTGTGCAAGGCAGGACCGGTACTCGCGTTTTCGTTTGCGGCTACTACGGTTTCGGAAACACAGGGGACGAGCTCATCCTCCAGGGTATCGCCGCCACACTTAACCGCTTTCTTCCCGAGCTCAGCTTGGTTGTCACCTCCGGCGGCCAACAGCTCACCGTCCCAGCCGAAGCGGTTTTTTGGCGCGACGTGGATGGCATCCGCAGGGCGGTAGCCGAAGCCGACTTGGTGATCGTTGGGGGGGGTGGGCTTTTCCAGGAGCACTGGGGGGTAGACCTCTCCACCCTCGGAACGAGCTCCCATTGGGGCCTAACGTTCTATTCTTGGCCTCTCTTTTTAGCCGCCGAACGCGACATCCCCTCCATCGTCTGGAGCGTCGGCGTGGGACCGATTTTCAGCGACCAAGCCCGCTCGCTGCTTCTCAAAGCCTTTGACGCCGCCCGCTGGGTGAGCGTGCGGGACGGCCGATCGGCACAGCTTTGCCGCGTCCTCGGTTTCGATGGTCCCCTGGAGGTAGTGCCTGATCCTGCCGCCGCTGCCCCGAGGCTTTCGGTAGATCCTGGCGTGCTCCTTGCGCAACAGGGACTCCCCGCTTACTACAAGGTCATTGCCCTAGCTCTGCGTCGCTGGCCGGAGGATTCCATACCGGGGCTCGACACCCTTGTATCCGCCCTTGAAACGCTGGCGAAAAAGGAGAAGTTCCTAGCGGTTTTGGTCCCGTTCCACCTTGGAAATGGTCGTGACGATGACGACGCGGCGGCAGAGGAAGTTCATCGCCGCCTTCATGCTGCCGGCATAACGTGTTGGAAGGTCCCGAAAACCTGGGACGCGTCCCTGCGTTTTTGGCTTTGTGCGGCGGCAGATTTGACCGTAGGTATGCGGCTCCACGCTTGCCTGGCGGCGTTTCTCGGGGGGAAAAGCGCGGTGGGGCTTGCGTACGATCCCAAGGTGCTAGCGCTATTTCAGGAGCTCGCCGATCCAGAAGGGGTGCGCCCAATTGGCGATTGGAGCCAGGAGGAACTCGTAAAGAAGCTCTCTGCGCGGCTCCACCGCCCCCGCCCATCCGTTCCTCCTGCTTGGCACCAGCGAGTCCAGCGTCCGGGCGAGGTGGCCCAAAATCTCCTCGCTGTGTCGCCCAAAAACCTGCCTCCAAAGTCAACATCCAGAATAAGGAGCACAACGATGCCAGTCCTGCGCAGATCCCTCGACGATCGTCTCGGGCAGATCCTCGCTGCCCACAGGGGAGTTCGAGACGTCGTGCTGTTCTTACCATCGGTCTATTGGAACACCGAGGTGTTTCAGCGGCCAAACCAGCTAGCTCTCGCCCTAGCACGAGCAGGTTGCCTCGTGTTCTTTTGGGAGCCGAAGTCCTCCTCCCATTTTGCGCCAGGTTTTCATCGCGTAGCCAAGAGGCTCTACGTTGCGAACGTGCCAGAAGAAACATGGGCTATCTTGGAAGATCCTGTGGTCGTCGCGTTGCCGTACAACAGCGATTTTTCAGAAGGTATCGGGTCCTTTCGGCTAGTTTACGACGTCATAGACCATCTTGACGTTTTCCCCGGGGGCAATCAGCTCCTCCCTGTCCACCAGCGGCTGCTCGGCGAGGCCACCGTTGTGACTGTCGTTTCGCAGCCTCTACTCGCGGAAGTGAAACGGGAGCGCCCGGACGCAGTGTACCTCCCGAACGCGGCGGACCCAGACACCATCACACGCCACCTCAAGGAGGCAGGGGATGAGGATGTGGTGGACATCGCAAACTTGGGACGTCCGATCGTCGGCTATTTCGGTAGTTTTGCTTCGTGGCTCGATTACGACCTCCTTGGGGAACTTTGTAAGGCGATGGCCAGTGGAGAGCTGCTGTTGGCGGGCCCGGATTTGGACGGGAGCTTGCGAGAATCCGGCCTCCTGGACCAACCGAGAACGCACTACGTTGGGAGCCTCCCCCAATCTTCGTTGCACCGCCTGTTTGCTCGTGTGGATGTAGCAATCATACCGTTTCGCAAATGCGCCGTTACGGAAGCCGCTTCGCCCATCAAGCTCTATGAATATCTGGCTCTCGGGCTTGACGTGGTAACCGTGGACCTTCCAGAGTGCCGCAATGTTCCAGGCGTGCGGGTCACCAAGTCGCCGGAGGAGTTCGTATCGCTTGTTTTGCAGGTTGCCAAGACTCCTCGAGACCGAAAGGGCGTTGCAGCAAAACGACGCTTCGTCGCCGAAAATACCTGGCTCCAAAGAGCCCATACGCTTCTCGCCGCTCTTTCTTCGGCACCGTCCCGACCTTTTTCCGCAAGTCGCCTGCGGCGGATGGCGCGCCGTCTCGCCGACGCGAAGCACCAGCAGGAAGCCCTGGGCAACGAGGTATCTGCCCTCCGAGAAAAGCTGGCGGAGGCCGAGTATCAGCACCAAGACCTCGTAGCCCGTTACGGCGAGCGCCAGCGGGAGGTGGACCGGTTGGCGGGGGAGCTGGCAGCTACCCACCAGCAGCTGCAAGGGTTGCAAGGCCAATATCGCGAGCTCGTGGAACGTTACGGCGAGCGCCAGCGGGAGGTGGAGCGCTTGGCCTCCGAGCTGACCCGCTGGCAGCGCGGGTATCTGGAAACGACAAAGCTTTACGCCGAGCGGCAGCGGGAGGTGGAGCGGCTCGGAGGGGAGCTGCTCAAGGCGCATGAAGAGCTTGAACGGCTCAAGAGCGTCGAGGAGCGATTTATTGAGCTTCAGAGCCACTGCCAGGACCTGGTGAACCGTTACGGCGAAAGGCAGCGGGAGGTGGAGCGGTTGGCCTCTACCCTCGCCCAGCTCACCCAAACCAAAGCCTTCAAGCTCGCCTCCTGGTACTGGCGTCTGCGGGAAAAGCTTCAAAAGCCGCGCCCTGGGCAAGCTGAAAACACGGGTTTGGCGGAACCCTCCCTCAGCGAGATCGGCGAGAAAGCTTCGACCCCGGGCTTTCCCGTGACGCCGCTTTTCGCCACCGAGCCCCAGGGACCCAGAAAGTTCGACCTCCTGGTGCTGCCCATCATCGCATGGGATTTTCGTTTCCAGCGGCCGCAGCAGCTCGCTACGCAGTTCGCTCGCGCTGGGCATCGCGTTTTTTACCTTTCCCACCAGTTCGCTTCCCGGCGCTGGGCCATCGCGCCCAAGGCCCCTAACGTCTGGGAGCTCACGCTGGCCGGGCCAAAGCGCAACGTCTACCGCGACCTCATGGATCAGCAAGCACTCCAGGCGTACCTCGATTGCTTGGAAGAGCTGCACCGCGAAGTGGGTTTCGGGGCCACGGCGGTGCTGGTACAGCTTCCGTTCTGGTGGCCCCTGGCCAGGGAGCTGCGGCAGCGGTGGGCCTGCCCGGTGGTTTACGACTGCATGGATTACCACGCGGGCTTTTCCACCAACACCGCGGCGATGCTGGCGGTGGAGGACGAGCTGCTGCGCGAGGCGGATCTGGTGGTGGTTTCCTCGCAACTGCTCCAGAAACAGGCGGCCAAGCACAACGAGAAAATCCTTCTGCTTCCTAACGCCTGTGATTTCGAGCACTTCGCCGCGGTGGCACCGCGAACCGACCGCAACCGGCCCACCGTGGGGTACTACGGCGCCATCGCCGACTGGTTCGATTCCGAGCTTGCTGCCGCGGTGGCGCGGCTGCTTCCCGACTGGCGGTTTTTGCTCGTGGGTTCCACCTACACCGCGGACCTCCGGCCGTTCCAGGGCCTTGCTAACGTGGAGTTCACCGGCGAGGTGCCTTACGGGGAGTTGCCGCGTTACCTCGCCGAGATGGACGTGCTTTTCATCCCGTTCAAGAAAACCCCGCTCACCGACGCCACGAACCCGGTGAAATTCTTCGAGATCATGGCGGCCGGCAAGCCCGTGGTCTCGGTGCCGTTGCCGGAGCTTGCCCCTTACGCCGAGCAGGGGCTGGTGGAGCTCGTCTCCACGCCGGAAGAAGCCGCTCAGGCGATTCGCCGGGCGTTTTCCACCGATAGCGACGAAGCCAGGCAACAACGGCGCACGTTTGCCCGGGAACACACGTGGCAAGCCCGCTATGCGGCGCTTCTGCCTTCGGTGGAACAAGCGTTTCCCCTCGCCAGCATCGTGGTGGTGAGCTACAACAACCTTCCTCTTACCCAGCGGTGCCTGGAAAGCGTCCTCCACAACACCGAATGGCCCAACTTCGAGCTTTGGGTGGTGGACAACGCCTCCCAGGACGAAACCCCCGCCTTCTTGAAAGGGCTCGCTCAGCGCGATCCTCGGGTCAAGATCATCCTCAACGAGGAAAACCGCGGCTTCGCCGCGGCCAACAACCAAGCTCTGAGGCGCGCTTCCGGGCGCTACTTGGTGCTCCTCAACAACGACACGGTGGTTCCCCCCGGTTGGCTCGCGGGGTTGGTGCGCCACCTGGCTTCCCACCCGGATTGGGGCTTGGTGGGCCCCGTTACCAACTGGATCGGCAACGAGGCGCAAATTCCCGTGGGCTACGATAGCCTCGCGGAAATGCCCGGCTGGGCCTTCCAGCATGCGCGGAACAACGCCGGTAAATGGTTCGAGATTCCTGTAGCTGCGCTTTTCTGCGCTGCCATGCGCCGCGACGTGTTCGAAAAAGTCGGCGAGCTGGACGAGCGCTTCGCCGTGGGCATGTTCGAGGACGACGACTACGCCATTCGGGTTCGCAACGCGGGTTTCAAAGTGGTTTGCGTCGAGGACGTGTTCGTCCACCACGAAGGCAAAGCCGCTTTCCGCTCGCTCCCTGAGCACGAGTACAAGCGCATCTTCGAGGAAAACAAGCGGCGCTTCGAGGAAAAGTGGGGGCGCGCCTGGGTCCCCCATCGCTACCGCCACCGGTGACGAAAGCGCCGACTCGGAAGGTCCGGCCCGCGCGCCACTGGAAAAAATCCGCGTTTGTCAACAAGAAAGCTGGCATACGCTGGGCTGTACCCGGTGGCCGCCACCACCGCGTCCCACACCTCTCCCCGCCCCTTCTTGCTGGCCCTCTGGTAGGCGGCCGCAAACTGCTTGACCACCTCGGGAGCGTGCACCGATGGGAAGCTTCACGTTCCTGCCGCTGCTCTTTCCGTCCTTGGCCATGAGCGCCTCCCCGCCTCGGGCACTCTCCCGGTTTCGCGAACATTGGCACGTGTGGCAACCACACCCGCCTCGCGTAGATTTTTCGTGAGGCAACGCGAGACCTTGACAGAGTCTGCCACCTCGGTAGAATTGCCCACGATGAGAAGGGAATACGAAGCGTGAGCTCCGTGAGCCAAGAAACGGTCCTCCTCAACGACTTTAGGCGGCTGTGGCGGGCAACTGGCCAAGAGGTACTTGCCGCGGTGGCCCGGGTCGGCGAGAGCGGCTGGTACATCCTCGGCGAGGAGGTGCGTAACTTCGAGGCAGCCCTTGCTGCGACCTGGCCCGCACCACACGTGGTTGGCGTCGGAAGCGGCCTGGACGCGCTCGAAATCGCGCTGCGTTGCGCCGGCGTCAAGCCAGGCGACAAGGTTCTGACGACGCCGCTCTCCGCTTTCGCAACGACACTCGCAATCGTTCGGGTCGGGGCGGTGCCGGTCTTCGCCGACGTGGACGCGAGCGGGCTTTTGGACCTTGATGCCTGCGCCCGCGTCCTGGAGCGCCGCCGTGACGTTCGGGCCGTGCTTCCGGTCCACCTCTACGGTCACGTGCTTGACCTCGATCAGCTCTCCGCCCTCGCCCAGCGCTTCGGCGTCGCGGTGATCGAGGACTGCGCCCAGTGCATCGGGGCGCGCTGGCGAGGTCGGCCGGCCGGGAGCGTCGGAGCGGTCGCCGCAACCAGCTTCTACCCCACCAAGAACCTGGGAGCACTCGGCGACGGCGGAGCGGTTATCACTGGCGACGCGGCGCTCGCTACGCAGGCCCGCGAGCTGCGCCACTACGGGCAAAGCGCCACCTATGTCCACGACCGGCTCGGGCTGAACAGCCGCCTCGACGAGCTGCATGCGGCGATCATGGCCCGCGTTTTCCTCCCCCGCCTGCACGAGTGGACAGCGCGGCGGCGAGAGATCGCGGCGGCATATCGCGACGGCATCGCCAACCCGCAGGTCGTGCTGCTGCCTGTGCCCGCCGGATCGGAGTCGGTCTGGCACCTTTTCCCGGTCCTCGTCGCCGAAGGCGCGCGCGGGGCGTTCATGGCGCACATGAACGCGGCCGGTGTGCAGGTGGGCGTCCATTACCCGCGACTGATTCCCGATCAGCGGGCGCTTGCGAACTACCCCTTCGTCGTCGAGGGGGACATGGCTCGGGCTCGTCGCTTCGCTGACGGCGAGGTCTCGCTCCCTATCCATCCTTTTCTTACGAACAGCGAGGTCGAGCGTGTGATCGCCGCTTGCAATGCGTGGAGCCTGCCGTGATGTTCTCGCTGATCGTGCCGTTGTACCGCAACGAAGCCAACATACCCGAACTGCTCGACACGCTTTCCGCCCTGAACCGGGCGATGGATGGAGACTTCGAGGCCGTGCTCGTGGTGGACGGCAGCCCCGATCGCTGCCTCGACTTGCTCGAGAATGCGTTACCCAGCGCCTCCTTCGCTTCACAGCTCATCGCGCTGTCACGCAACTTCGGTTCGTTCGCCGCCATCCGCGCCGGCCTCGCCGCCGCCAGGGGCGAGCTGCTCGGCGTGATGTCCGCCGATCTCCAGGAGCCTCCCGACTTGATCCTCGCCTTCCGGGAGAAGCTTCTCTCCGGGAAGTACGACGTGGTCGTGGGCACCCGCGAGGGCCGCGCCGATCCCCTCGGTAAGCGACTGGCCTCTGCGGTATTCTGGACCTGCTACCGCGCCCTGGTGCAGCGCGAGGTACCGCGCGGAGGTGTGGATGTCTTCGCCTGCACCCGCGAGTTTCGCGACCACCTGATCGCCCTGCCCGAGCGCAATACCACGTTGGTCGGCCTCATTTTTTGGCTCGGCTTCCGGCGGGGAGAGGTGCGCTACACGCGACAGAAGCGTAGGCACGGCACGAGTGCGTGGAGCCTCAGTCGCCGTGTGCGTTACATGCTCGACTCAGCGTTTGCCTTCTCCGACCTGCCGATCAAGCTGATGGTCGCCATCGGTGCTTTCGGCATGGCATCGTCGCTGCTCCTGGGGCTGGTGGTGGTGTATGCCAGGCTGACCGGACACATCTCGGTCCCCGGCTATGCTGCCACGGTGCTTACCGTGATCTTCTTCGGCGGCCTCAACTCGTTCGCTTCCGGCCTGCTCGGCGAGTACGTCTGGCGTACCTTCGAAAACACCAAGGGGCGACCCGGCTACGTTGTCGCCCGCCACCGGTGCTTCCCCCAGGAGAGTAAGGGGAGATGATCGAGCGCGAAGGGCACGCCAACTACGCAGCCTCCCTGCGGCCAAATGTGGCTGACGGCGGCAGCTCAACGCCTGTAGCTCGGGCACGGTCTGCTTCGAGGCATCTCGGCCCTTTCGTGGTGGTGATCCTGCTCGGCTTGATCCTGACCTACCAGTTGCTCATTCCACCCGTCATCGGGATGGCCGATCAAGGCGACTTCTCCAGGATTTTTAACCGGTTCGGCATCAAGTCCGACATCTCCGACCGCAACCGTCGTTACCTTCGCTACTTTATCCGCACCTGGACGATCCAAAGGGGAGCAGGAGCGCCTACCGGCTTCCTATCGCCCGACATCGTTCTCATGGCGATATCCCTCCGGATCAACCAATTCCTTTTCAAAAGCGATACCTTTGACATGCGATCCCTCGCATTGGTAAGGATGACACTCTTCCTCTTTGCGGCATTACTGATTCTCCGTTTGGGATGGCGTCAGGGCCAACTGCTCCGAGTCGTCGTGGCGTTTGGGCTGCTTGTGGTCTTTGCGGATGTCGGCTATGTCGCGTACTTCAACTCTGCCTATAGCGAGCCGTCGTCGTTCCTATTTGCCTTGCTCGCGGTCGCTTTCTACCTCAGGTTATTGGCATCTGAGGGAACACGGTCAGCCAACCTCATCGCCTTTCTCGTGAGCAGTGTCATGCTGATCTGGAGCAAGCCGCAAAACATTCTTGTTTGCATCCCGCTGGCGTTGATCACACTGCGCCTCGCGATCGTTGGCAACTCCCGACGTTGGAAAGCTGCCACCACCGGCGGCGCCCTCGTGCTGTTAGCAATGTTCCCGTTGTTCGAGGCGCTTCCTCCGCCGTCGTGGTACAAAGACGCTATTCGCTACATTGCCGTATTCAAGGTTCTCTTGCCTTCCTCTCCAAACCCACGGGCCGATCTGGTGGAACTGGGCGTCGATCCAGAACTGGTCTCCCTATCCAACACGTACCCGTGGACTCCCGGCTTACCGATCCTCCCACAGCAACTCAAGGCCGGTTTTTACGACCGAATGACTGATGGGAAAATCGTTCGCTTCTACTTGCAGCATCCGGGCAGATTGTGGCCTCTTCTTTCTCTTGCGGCACCTCGATCACTTTGGCTCCAACCTTCGTCCTTAGGCAACTTTGAAGAAACGACTGGGCTTCCACCGTCCACGCTCGCGACGTCGTTTTCGTTTCGGAGCACCTTTTTCAGACGTTTTGGGCCGAGTCAATTCTCCTCGATTCTCGCGTGGCTAGCGGTGGCGGTTGCCGTCGCTACGTTCTCCTGGCTGAGGGCGCGGACAGTTGCGCTGAGGCTCGCCAGCGAGGGCGTGGCGGTTCTTGTTGTTGGTGCCCTTATCCAGTACTGTATGGTGGGCGTTCTTCAGGGCCATCAGTCCGTCGAGAAGGGTATGTTCCTTTTTGCCTTCTTTTTCGACGCAACCTTTGTGGCAACACTCGCTCTCGGGGCAGCCCACTGCGAGGTGGTGCTGAAAAGGTGGCGTGGCAGCTGCGGAGTCGTCGTTACCGGTACTCCACTGGGCTCACGAGACGGAAGTTAACAACGATGGAGGACTAGTAGCGAGCGACTGGAGGAATGTATGGAAGAAAAAGGAAGCGTGTTTGTTCACCCCAAAGCAATCGTGGAATCCACCAACATCGGTCCGGGCACGCGGATTTGGGCTTTCGCCCACGTGCTTCCGGGCGCAGTGATTGGGTCGGATTGCAACGTCTGCGATGGGGTTTTCATCGAGAACGACGTCCGCATTGGCAACCGGGTCACGATCAAGTGCGGCGTGCAGATTTGGGATGGCGTGACCCTGGAGGACGACGTTTTCGTCGGCCCCAACGCGACATTCACCAATGACCCATTTCCGCGCAGTAAGGTTTACCCCGAGGCGTTCGCCCGCACAGTGGTTCGAGCCGGTGCGTCGATCGGCGCCAACGCCACGATTCTCCCCGGACTGACGATCGGCCCGAAGGCGATGGTGGGCGCGGGCGCAGTCGTCACCCGCGACGTACCGGCCAACGCGATCGTGGTCGGCAACCCGGCCAGGATTCGCGGCTACGTGGACTCGAGGAAGCCGACGGGGCGCGCTAGCGTTCTGGTGCCACAAGCGGCGCGGGAGCTGTCGGTCGCCGGCGCGCGCATCGTCGAGGTGGACATCTTCTCGGACCTTCGCGGGAGCCTGGCGGTGGCCCAGGTGGGAAAGCCGCTCCCATTTGTTCCCAGGCGGGTGTTCGTCGTCTTTGACGTGCCGACCCGTGAGGTCCGCGGCGAGCATGCCCACCGCACCCTTGAACAGCTCCTGATCTGCATCCGCGGCGAGTGCGCCGTGGTGGTGGACGACGGCAACCAGAGGGAAGAGGTCGTACTTAACTCTCCCAAGCTCGGGCTGTACGTGCCACCCATGGTCTGGGCGACCCAGTACAAGTTCTCCCCTGACGCCATGCTCCTCGTCCTCGCCTCTGCCGAGTACGACGCCAACGAGTATATCCGCGACTATGACGAGTTCCTGAGACTGGTGGGGCGTTGAAGGAGGACAGAACGGTAAGCGGTGCGGAGGTAGATATGTTGGCCGTTCGCTGCGACCCAGCTGAACCGACGCTCCCTCAAGATTCGTCAGCGAGCATCGTTCCAATCCTCTGGCGGGCGCTGTTGGTGGCGCTCCTCTCCCACGCGGTGATCAACTTCGTGCTCATCCCCGGCAACGCCGTCGTGGGATTCCCAATCTGGCATGACGACTACACCAACCTCTCCCACATCTCCATTGACCTCAACCGCGCACGCATCCGTCCAGTTTCTACCATCACGCTGATGGCGCTCTCCATGGCCGGCCCCGCAGTGTTCTTCATCGCTCTTCACCTGCTTACGGTCGCCTACGTGGCCCTCGTGACGACCTTCCTCGCCGTGCTCTTCAGGGTGCGCCGGCCCGCCATCGCGTTGCTGTTTGCCCTCTCGCTGCCCGTCTTCGCCTTCGAGTCTATCGTGTTCTCCTACCGCTACACAGGCATGATCACGAACTTGCTGTCTGGCACGTTCGGAACAATCTCCCTGCTCATGCTCCTGACGGGTTTACGCGGCTCGCGGCGGCCTGGGTTCGGGGTCGGTGTTGGCGTCCTCGCGTTCGTCCTCAGTGTCCTGTCGAAGGAGGATTTCATCCTGCCCGTGTTGCTGCTCTGCGCCTACCTCGCGCTTCCGGGAGTCACGACCTCGCGGCGCCGCCGGCTCGTAGCGCTGGCGCTGGCCGCTGGCCTCGGCGCGGCGGTTGCTGCGTACCTTTTCTTCGCCACCTTCATGGCGCGTGTCCCCTTTCTCGGGACGGCAGGAGGAACCTACGAGCGGGTGCTCGCGCCCGCGAGTCTACTGGCCACCGTGGTATGGTACCTGAAAGCAACAACCGGGGCGAAGGCCGTCGCCGCGCTGCAATTGTTTGGGCTTCTCGTGGGTTTCTTCTTCGGCCTGCGGCGGCACTGGCGTGAGCTTTTGCTCGCTCAGCTGATCCCACTTGCACTCATTCTCGCGTACGCACCGCTCCCGCACCACACAAATGCTTATTACAGCATCAACTGGTTACCCTGGCAGGCAGGCTGCCTGATGGTGTTCGGCTGCCTGCTCACCCTGCTCCCGTCGCGTCGCCTTCGTGCCGGCGTCCTGGTTGGTCTTCTGGCCCTCGCGGCAGTTCCAGTTAGCCTCACACAGCGCCAGCGGCGGGCGGTGCTCGACTGGTACAACGGGCACATCTCCATCAACCGCAACATCGTCAAGAGTCTCCTCGCCAACCGGCTCGCGATCCAAGGCTCGCCACAGGTCGCGGTCCTCGAGCCGCCGCCCTTCAACCCTTGGTTCGGCACCGACGGCAGCTTCCTCGCCAACCGCTACGGCTTGCGCCCGCGCTGGCTGATTCTCGTTCCGCGCGACGGTGAGTACTACCGAGCGGTGCTTCGACTCCTCGGTCGCCTCAACATCGGCTCTGTTGAGACGGCCGATTTAAGCGAACTCGACCGCCTTCCTCCCATGCCCGTCATTCGCTTCGCCCCCGACGGTAGCGGGACGGTCAACTGGTCGGCTCCTGGCGTCCCCACGGGAGCCGACGAGGCCTCACTGTGGGCGGAACCAAACCCCGTCGTGGTTTGTGACGGGACCGGAACTGGCGTAACGAGAATCGCCTGGCGGGTGCCCAAGGGGGGGTTGGTCGAGGTCCGCGTGGGTTCCCCGGCCGGCACACTTTTCACCCGGCAATCAGGCAGCGCTGGGGCCGCCACTACCGGGAAGTGGGTCAGGGACGGCACCATCTTTGTGCTCCTGGACGCCCAGAGCCGTGAGACGCTCGCCACACTCACGGTCCGCGTCACCTCTGCTGGCTGCCCATGACCCCCTTCAACCTACCGCGACCAGACGTGGTCTGGCAGCCGACCACCGTGACTCCTGCGCGCCATCCTCTATCAAGGACGCACCAGCGTGATAAACTGGCTGCGAGCACCCGTCTCCGGGCGGAGAACTTGAACCCTTATCGTGCGACGGCCGGCGATGCTTGCTTCATCGACCCGGAACGTCAACCACTCGGAATTTCCGAAGGCCGTTGCCAACGGGACGCCCTTGTCAGTCACGATGACATCGCCCTCACGGAACCCAGTACCTTTGACCCAACCCGTCACGCTGCCACGGGAAGAAAGGTGAAGGTGCACCCCTAGATTTAGACAGGTTGTGGCTTTTGGAGTGTGGTGCGGTTGTTGCGCTGTGCCAATGCCTCATCCATCATCTCCTTTGGGGTGCGGTAGGCCAGGCCCATATGGAGCCTGCCGTTGTGGTAATAGGCCAGACGCTGCGCCACGATGCGGGACAGCCCCTCCCAGGTTTTGGCTTCCAGGAAC
>Ga0209018_1000740_pt1 | contig 28924 bp, 23 predicted proteins | sample YNPBryBLVA2012_FD_185814 | JGI IMG/M metagenome (GOLD analysis project Ga0209018, IMG submission 185814) | Anoxygenic and chlorotrophic microbial mat microbial communities from Yellowstone National Park, USA - YNP Bryant BLVA 2012 (SPAdes)... ...
CCCGCTCCACGGGCCAAGCCCGTGGAGCCTCACCCCACCCCTCACGCCTTCTTCGCCTTCGGCTCGAATGCCCCCAATCCCTTGGCAGGTGATGGGGCTGTTCTTAGAATGTGGAAGGTTTCCAAGGAAATGCACCGCCTGTTCGGCTTCCATCGCGGGATTGGGGCCTGCGGCCTGCCTTTCACCCTTCGCTCCGCTCCGGGTGAAAGGCGGAAAACCTCCCCGCTTGGGATTTTGGACAGCAGTGTAAAAAGAAGAACCCTCTCCGATCTCCCTGATCTCCCTGTTCAAGAAGTGAAAAGTGAAAAGAGCGCTCCCCGATCTCCTTGTTCATGCTACGGCGCAGGCCGGGGCCTTTCAGCCCCGGCCTTCAAGTCTCGGGCGACCGGTTCAGTTCGGCAGGGCCCGGGCCGCCAGCTCCAGGACGTCGGTGGTGGCGAAGCCTTCCTTGCCCGTTTCTCCGGCGGCGTTGTTCAGCATGACGTTGCAGAAGGGGCAAGCCACGGCCACGCCGTTGGCGGAGGTGGCCACCGCCTGCTCGAAGCGGGCGTGGTTCACCCGCTTGCCCAGCTTCTCCTCCAGCCAGAAGCGGCCGCCGCCGGCGCCGCAGCACATGGCCGCCTCTCCGTGGCGCTCCATCTCCTTCAGGGAGACGCCGGGGATGGCCTTCAGGATGGCCCGGGGAGCCTCCACCTGGCCGTTGTAGCGGGCCAGGTAGCAGGGGTCGTGGAAGGTCAAACTCTCCCGCACCTCCTGGGTCAGCTTGAGGCGCCCCTCCTTAAGGAGGGCGGCCACAAGTTCCGTCCCGTGGACGACCTCGTAGTTCCCGCCGAAGTCCGGGTACTCGTTCTTCAGCGTGTTGAGGCAGTGGGGGCAGTTGGTGACGATCTTCCGAACCTTGTAGCCGTTGAGGGTCTCCACGTTGGCTTCCGCCAGCGTGGCGAAGAGGTATTCGTTGCCCAGCCGCCGGGCGGCATCGCCGGTGCAGGTCTCCTCCTCGCCCAGGATGGCGAAAGAGACCCCCGCCGCCTTGAGGAGCTTCACCAGGGCCTGGGAGACCTTCTGCCCGGCGGCGTCGTAGGCGCCGGCGCAACCCACCCAGAAGAGGTACTCGGCGTCGGGCTTTTCGGAGATGTGGGGCACGTCCAGACCCTCGGCCCATTTGGCCCGGTCCGCCTGCGGGAGGTTCCAGGGGTTGCCCTGCCGCTCCATGCCCTTGAAGGCCGTCTGGGCTTCGGCGGGGAAGTTGCTCTCCTCCAGCGTCAGGTACCGGCGCATCCCCACCAGCTTTTCAACGAAGGTGATGTGGAGTGGGCAGGCCCATTCGCAGTAGCCGCAGGTGGTGCAGGCCCAGATGGTGTCGCTGGAGATGCACCCGCCGATCTCCTTCTCGGTCCAGGGCGGCGTCTCCTCGCTCCGCTTCCAGAAGGCCCCCTCGGGGACGGGGCCGCCGATGAGGAGCCGGTCCTCGGGGGGCTGCTTGTCCTTCTCCATCTCCTCCAGCGGAGTCTTGTAGAGGTAGTCCCGCAGGTCGTTGCCGTAGTTCTTGGGCCGGAGGGGCTTGCCGGTGTTCGTGGTGGGGCAGACCTCGGTGCACCGGCCGCACTCGGTGCAGGTGTAGAAGTCCAGCATCTGCTTCCAGGTGAAGTCCTGGATCTTGTTGATGCCGAAGTGCTCCGCCTCCAGGTCCATCTTCTTCAGGTTCTTCCAGGGCTCCAGGCTCCGGAAGTAGACGTTGAAGAGGGAGGTGAAGACGTGGAAGTGCTTGGAGTACGGCAGGAAGTTGGCGAAGGCGAAGAGGATGGCGAGGTGGAGCCACCAGAGGGTCCGGTACCCGACGTGGAGGGCCTGGGGCTCCGTGCCGGTGAAGAGGGAGGCCACGGCGAGCCCCGCCGGGGACCAGGCCTTCCAGTCGGGGTTGTTCAGGGCGATGAAGGCCCCGTCCGCCAGGAGGTCCGTGACCATGAGGCCGCCGATGAGGCTCAGGGTGGCCCAGGCGTCCCAGGAGTTCTCCAGCCGTTCCGGCCGGGCGAAGAGGCGCCTCCCCATGGCCATGAGGATGCCCACCACCACCAGGACCTCGAAGACGTCCTTGGTGGCCTGGTAGCCGTAGCCCCAGACGCCCAGCAGTTCGGTGAGGTGAAACGTGGGGAAGAGGCCCTCCACGATGAGCATGAGGGACCTCAGGGCCAGCACGCAGAAGCCCCAGAAGATCAACAGGTGGTACACGCCGGCGTACCGGTCCCTCACCATGCGCTTCTGGGCGAAGGCATAGAGGAGAAGGCCCTTGAAGCGCTCCCAGGGCCGATCGAATCGGTCTTCGGGCACCCCCTTGAGCAGCGCTCCGATGCGGCGCTGCATGGTGTTGGCGAACAGGGCCAGGGAACCCAGGACAAACGCCCAGAACAGGCCGGTTTCCACGGGATGCATTCCGCCACCTCCTCTTCCCAAGAGGCCGCGCGCGGGGCGCGGTTAGGGCAAGCATAAGCCCCAACGGAGGCCTTGTCAATGTATATGATTACTCATCGCCATGGCCGGAACGGGCAGGCAGGTGAACCTCACTTTTCTGGAATCAAAGGGATTTCCCGATGCCATGCTTCCGGACGGCGGGCCCTTTCTGCTTGTGAGTGTCCGCTCACGTCTCCGGCGGCGGCAGGAACCCCACCAGCCCTTCCCGGGCCAGCTTCTTGAAGATCATGAGGGCGTGGATCTCCTGGATGGGGGAGATCCGGATGATGGACTGGACCGAGCTGGTGCCGTTGATGCGGCTCAGGATGTAGTTCTCCTGGGGTGTGAAGTCCAGCTCGTTGAGGTCGGCGAGGGCCCGCTTGAGGTACGGGATGTGCTCAATGGAGAACTCGTCGGATACGAGGCTGGCCTTGATCTCCCGGTAGGCCTTGGGGATCATGGTCCGGGCCAGGGGGTTTTCGGGGGCGTGGATGAGGACCTGCTTGAAGGTTTCGATGGCCGCCTCGAACTGGCCCTGGTTGAACTGCTTGAGGCCCAGGTTGCAGAGGCTCCGGATGGACTCCTCCGCCCGGGCCTCCGAAGGCCGGGGGGGCTCGGGGGCCTCCACCACCTCCACCAGCCCCATCCGGTACAGGTCGAAGAGGATGCTGGAGACGGCGAAGTCCGACGCGTGGAACATGAGGCAGAGGTCGCCGATCCGCCAGGGGGTTTCCAGGATCTGCACCATGCGGTTGTAGACCGGGTCCTGGAGCACCTGGACCGTCAGGTTCTCGGGCAGCACCCGCAGGACCGCGTCGTTGGAGGGAAAGACCTTCCGGATCCGGACCCACTCGTCGGCCCGCCGGGAGCCTTCCATGAGGATGGAGGTGACCTCCATCTCGATGGGCACGTGGCTGTCCTGGGCCGGCGCGTCGTTGTAGAACTTGAAGGTCCCCTCGTCCCACAGGAAGAGGTCGTAGATGGTCTCCTCGGCCTTGATGCGGAGAAACCGCTGGACCTCGTCCTCCGAGAGGAGCCCCTCCTGGACCAGGATCCGCCCCAGCTTCACCCCCGTCTCCCCCTGCCGGGCGAAGGCCCGCATGAGATCCTCCTCGGTGATCTTCTCGTGGGAGAGGAGAAACTGGCCGAAGTACTCCCGGGGATCGTTGCTGGCCGAGGCCACGATCTTCCCCCCGCGGAAGTAGATCTCCTTCACGATCTCCGCCCGCTGGAGGATGAGGATTCCCGTCTTGCGGCTGAGGGCCAGCCACTGGAGGAGGTCCGGCAGGGGCATGGTGGCGAAGTCGCCCTGAAGTCCCATGGCGCCATCATACCGGGAAGCACCCCCGTGGGCAAAGGCACCCGGGGGCAGCAGGAGGGAAGGGAAAGTTGAAAGTTAAGAGTTAAGAGTTAAAAAGTAAAAAACCTCTCTGACCTCCCGGATCTCCCTGTTAAAGTGAAGAGTAAAGAGTGAAGAGCCCCCCTCCCCGATCTCCCTGACCTCCCTGTTCAGGGCTTTGTTTTTTCCCCTCCCCTCAGCGCGTCTCCCGGGCTTCCGTCCCGGGGCCCGGCGGGGTAAAATAAGGGTTTTGAAGGGAGGCCCATGGCCGAGTTTATCTTTCAGGGCCCGCTGGCGGAAAACCCCCTGCCGGAAGTCCTGCAGAAGATCCATTACTACAAGGTCCCCGGGGTCCTTCGGGTGAGCCGCGCCGACGGCTTCAAGCAGGTCTTCATCTCCGGCGGGGAGATCATCTTCGCCACCTCCTCCTACCCCGGCGACCGGCTGGGGGAGTTCCTTCTGGACCGCGCCCGCATCACGCAGGAACAGTACGACCTCTCGGTGGCCCGCATGAAGGAGACCGGCCGCCGCCAGGGAGCGGTCCTGGTGGAGGCGGGGATCCTCACCGCCCAGGAGCTCTACGAGACCGTCAAGGAGCAGGTGATGGCCATCGTGTGGTCCCTCTTCGACTGGACGGAAGGGGAGATCACCTTCAAGGTGGGAAAGTTCCGGGAGGACGAGGTCATCAAGCTCAGCCTCGACACCCGCGCGGCCATCCTTCGGGGCATCAAGGGCATGCGGGATCCCAAGCGCGTGGTCAAGTGGCTGGGGCGGAAGGAGGAGGTCTTCGAGCCCACCGACCACGCCCTGGCCCTTCTCCCCTCCCTTCCCCTCACCGCCGAAGACCGGCTGGTCTTCCGGCTGGTGGACGGCCAGCGGACCCTCCTGGAGATCCTCCGGACCTCCACCGCCGACTCGGGGACCACCGCCAAGATCCTTTACGCCCTGTACATCCTGGGCCTCGTCCGGCGGCGGGACACCGCCCTGAGGATCACCGTCCCCACGTCCCGCAGGACCTGACCATGCTCAAGATCGCCTTCCTGGGCGGCCTCGGCGACTTCGGCAAGAACCTCACCGTCTACGACCAGGACGGGGACCTCCTGGTGGTGGACGCCGGAAGCCAGTTTCCGGAATCGGACTTCCCCGGCATTGACCTGGTGATCCCCGACTTCGCGTACGTGGCGGAGCGGGCCCAACGGCTCCGGGGCATCGTGCTGACCCACGGCCACGAGGACCACGTGGGGGCCGTGGGCTTCCTGCTGAAGGCCTGCCCCGCCCCCCTGTGCGGCACGGCCCTCACCCTGGGCCTCGCCGGGCGCAAGATGCGGGAGCTGGGGGCCGAAGCCCCCGCGGTTCACCTGCTGGAGCCGGAAAAGCCCCTGCGCCTGGGCCCCTTCACCGTCGAAGGGATCCCCGTGACCCACTCGGTCCCCGAGGCCGTCTCGATCCTCCTGGGCACCCCCGAAGGGACGGTCCTCCACACCGGCGACTTCAAGTTCGACCAGGCCCCCCTGGACGGACGCCTCACCCACTACCACCGCTTCCAGGAGGCCGGACGCCAGGGCGTCATGGCCATGCTCGTTGACAGCACCAACGTCGAGGTGGAGGGTGTGGTGGGCTCGGAGGTCCGGGTCCGGAACACGCTGGAGCAATACCTCTCGCGCCAGTCGGGCAAGATCTTCGTGGCCCTCTTCTCCACCAACCTCATGCGGATCCAGGCGATCCTGGACCTTTGCGACGTTTTGGGCAAGAAGGTGGCCCTCTTCGGCCGCTCCCTGACGGAGAACGTCCGCATCGGGCAGGAGACGGGCTACCTCCGGGTTCCCGAGGGCGTCCTCGTCGCCCCGGAGGACATCCCGGCCACACCCCGGGACCGGGCGGTCATCCTTACCTCCGGGTCCCAGGCCGAGCCCTTCTCCGCCCTCTCCCGCATCGCCTTCGACGAGAACCGAAACCTCTTCGTGGAGGAGGGGGACCTGCTGATCCTCTCGGCCCGCATCATCCCCGGCAACGAGAAGCGGGTAGCCCGGGTGATCAACCAGGTCTACCGGAGGGGCGGGGAGGTGGTGACCTCGCGGGACGACCGGGTCCACGTCTCCGGCCACGCCGCCCAGGAGGAGATCCGCCTCATGGCCTCGTGGGTCCGTCCCCGCTACTACGTCCCCGTTCACGGCGAGTACCGTCAGCTCAAGGGAAACGCCCGTCTCGCGGAGGAAATGGGCTTCTCCTCCGAGCGGATCCTCCTTTCGGAGACGGGGGAGGCGCTGAAGTTCGAGAAGGGACGCTTCGCCGGGCGGGAGGAGGTGCCGGCGGGGAGCCTCCTCATTGACGGCGACACGGGCGACCCGGTGGACCGCGTCGTCGTGCGGGACCGGCGCCACATCTCCAACGACGGGGTGGTGGTTCCCATCGTGGTGGTCAGCCGCCAGAGCCGCCGCATGGAGGCCGACCCGGAGATCATCAGCCGGGGCTACGCCCCTCTGGAGTCGGGTAACGGCGCCTTGGAGGAGGTCCGGAGGGAGGTGGCGGCCCTCTTCCACACCCTGCCGCCGGAGGAGCTGCGGGACGAGGCCATCCTCAAGGCCAAGGTGAAGTCCGCGGTCAAGCGGGTTCTCAAACGGCGGGAGGCGGGGATCCCCCTCATCCTCCCCGTGGTGATGGAGGTCTAGGGTCCCGCCGTCCGGGATCCCTTCGCGCAAGGAGCGGCCATGCCGCTTTTTTGGGTCATCCTCCTGGCGGTGGTGCAAGGGTTGACCGAGTTTCTTCCCGTTTCTTCCTCGGCCCACCTGGCCATCCTGGGGGCCCTGTCGGGAATCGCCGAGGAGGAGGCCTTTGTCTTCTTTCTCGTCCTCCATGGGGGAACGCTCCTTGCGACCCTCCTCTTCTTCGGACGGGACCTCTTCTCCTTCGCGAAAGGCTTGGCGGGCCGAGACCCGGCCGGCCTGAAGGCCCTGGTCCTGGTGCTCCTTTCCTCCATCCCGACGGCCCTGATCGGCCTGAGCCTCAAGGCTCCCGTGGAGCGCGCCTTCTCCTCCCCGGCGCTGGCGGGCCTCCTCCTCTTCGTCACGGCGGGGCTCCTTCTGTGGAGCGACCGCTTTCCCAAAGGCACCCGCTCCCTGGCGGACCTTTCCTGGAAGGACGCCCTCTGGGTCGGCACCGCCCAGGGGCTGGCGGTCTTCCCCGGCATCTCCCGCTCGGGCGCGACGCTGGTGGCGGCCCTCGGTCGTGGACTCGCCCCCGCAGCGGCCTTCCGCTTCTCGTTCCTCTGCTCCCTTCCGGCGGTGGGAGGCGCTTTCCTCCTGGAAGGCCGGAAGGCCTTCGACGCCGCCAACCCCCACCTCGTGGACGCCGGGCTGGGCTTCGCCGTGGCCTTCCTCACGGGGCTGGCCGCCCTCGCCCTCCTCCGGGGGACGGTGGAGCGGGGACGGTTGGGCCGATTCGCTCTCTGGTGCGCCGCGGCGGGGACGGCGGGGATCGTGGTGGGCCTCGCCCGGTAGGCCGGCAAGCCGGAGGGAACGCGGTGGGCCCGGCCTTCGAGAACCTTTCCCAGACCTTGCGGGGGCTCCGGCACCGCAACTTCCGCCTCTTCTTCTTCGGCCAGCTCGTCTCCCTCGTGGGCTCCTGGATGCAGAACCTGGCCCAGGGGTGGCTGGTTTGGAGGCTCAGCCATTCCCCTTGGCTGCTGGGCGTCGTGGGCTTCGCCCAGTTCGGCCCCATCCTTCTCCTGGGCCTCTTCGGCGGCGTGGCCGCCGACCGGTTCGACCGGCACCGGCTGGTCCTCGCCACCCAGACGGGACTCCTCGCGCAGGCGGCCCTCCTGACCTTCCTGACCCTGGGGGGCATGGTCGAGGTGTGGCACGTGGTGGTCCTGGCGGCGGTCCAGGGGGCGGTGAACGCCTTCGACATGCCGGCCCGCCAGTCCTTCCTGGTGCGGATGGTGGGCAAGGAAGACCTGGGCAACGCCATCGCCCTCAACTCTTCGATCTTCAACGGGGCGCGGATCGTCGGTCCGGCGCTGGCGGGTCTGGTGACGGGGCTGTGGGGAGAGGGCGTCTGCTTCCTCCTCAACACCCTCTCCTTCGGGGCGGTGCTGGGGAGCCTGCTCGCCATGCGCCTCGCCCCGGAAGGGAACCGCCGCACGGATTCCGGGCCGTGGCGCCAGATCGGCGAGGGGTTCCGGTACGCCTGGACCACCCCCCACGTGAGGGCCCTGCTGACGCTGGTGACCGCCACCAGCCTCTTCGCCCTCCCCTACTCCATCCTCCTTCCGGCGGTGGCCGGCGGGGTCCTCCACACCGACGCCCGGGGACTCGGGGTCCTGATGAGCGCCGCCGGCCTCGGCTCCCTGGCGGGGGCCCTGGCCATGGCCCGCCGGCGGGGGCTCCGGGGCCTCGGGAGGATGGCGGGGATCATGTCCCTCCTCTTCGGCCTGGGCCTTCTGGCCTTCTCGCTCTCCACCGTCTTCTGGCTGTCGGCGGCCCTCCTCGCCGCCGTGGGCTTCTTTCTCATGAGCCAAATGGCGGCGGTGAACACGCTTCTCCAGGGACTCGTGCCCGACGCCCTTCGGGGAAGGCTCATCAGCCTCTACGTGGTCACCTTCATCGGAATGGCCCCGCTGGGGAGTCTGGTGATGGGGAACCTGGCGGGGCGCCTGGGGGTTCAGGCGGTCCTGGGCGGCGGAGGAATCCTCACGGCGCTGGCCGGCGGGGTGTTTCTTTCGTTCCTTCCCAGGATCCGGCCCCACGTCCGCCCCCTGCTGGAGGCGGCGGAAACGCCGGTGGAGGCCTTCAGGGAACCTCCTCCGCCCTGAAGCCCTTTCCGCCGGCCCTTCCTGGCCTGGGCGGTCCCCCGCCGCCGCCGTTCCCCTGGCGGGCGGGTTGTGGCGGGCGGGGGAAGCCGCTATGCTCGGCCCATGGCGGGGCTACGGGGTCTCCTCCGGACCAAGGATGCGGAACGGCTCAAGGCCGAAGCCGAGGCCTCGTCGGGCCGCCTCAAACGGGTCCTCGGCCCCGTGGACCTCATCGCCCTGGGCATCGGCGCCGTCATCGGAGCCGGGATCTTTGCCCTGGTGGGCACGGCGGCGGCGGGGGACGCCACCCGGCCCGGTGCCGGCCCGGCCATCGTCCTCTCCTTCCTCCTCACGGGGCTGGCCTGCGCTTTTTCGGGGCTCTGCTACGCGGAAATGGCCAGCATGGTCCCCATCGCGGGGAGCGCGTACACCTACGCCTACGCGACGCTGGGGGAGGTCGTGGCCTGGATCATCGGGTGGGACCTCATCCTCGAGTACGCCGTGGGGAACGTGGCCGTGGCCGTCTCCTGGTCGGGGTACTTCTGCGAACTCCTGCGGGGGTTCGGCCTGGAGTTCCCTCGCTGGCTGGCCACGGACCTGAGGACGGCCCTGGGAACCCCCGCCATTCTGGAGGCCGCGCCCCGGGTTTTCGGGGTTCCCGTCGTCTTCAACCTCCCCGCCGTCTTTATCGTGACCTTTCTCACCGTCCTGCTCGTTCTGGGCATCCGGGAGAGCGCCCGCTTCAACGCCGTCATGGTGGGGATCAAGCTCCTCGTCCTCGGCTTTTTCGTCTACACGGGCCTCTCCTACGTGAAGCCGGAGAACTGGCATCCCTTCGCCCCCAACGGGTGGGCGGGGATCCAGGCGGGGGCGGCGGTGATCTTTTTCGCCTACATCGGCTTCGACGCCGTCTCCACCGCCGCCGAGGAGTGCCGGCGGCCCGAGCGGGACCTCCCCATCGGGATCCTCGGTTCCCTCGCCGTCTGCACCGTCATCTACGTGGTGGTGGCGGCGGTCCTCACCGGCATGATCCCCTGGCGGGAACTGAACAGCGCCGAACCCCTCTCCCTGGCCATGCGGGTGGTCCACCGGAACTGGGCGGCGGGAATCGTCGCCTTCGGCTCGGTGGTGGCCCACACGGCGGTCCTTCTGGTCTTTCAGCTGGGCCAGCCGCGGATCTTCTTCTCCATGGCCAGAGACGGCCTCTTGCCGGAAACCTTCGCTTCGGTCCACCCGCGCTACCGGACCCCCCACGTCACGACGATCCTCACGGGCCTCTTCGTCGGCGGGGCGGCCTGCTTCGCCAGCCTCGACGAAATGGCCGACCTCTGCAACATCGGGACGCTGTCGGCCTTCTTTCTCGTCTGCGCCGGGGTGCTGGTCCTGCGGCGGAGGGACCCCCTCCGGCCGCGGCCCTTCCGGACGCCGCTGGTTCCCCTCGTGCCCCTTCTGGGGATGGCCTCCTGCCTCTACCTGATGCTGGGCCTTCCCGCTCGGGCGTGGATCCGCTTCGGGATCTGGCTCGTCGCGGGTTTGCTGATCTACGCGGCCTACGGCCACCGCCGGAGCCGCCTGGCCCGGGAAGGAGGATGAGCCGTGAGCGCCCCTCTCCCCCAATCCCGCGATGGATGGAGCCGGTCTTGTGCGGCACCGCGGATTCCCGGCGGAAAGGCCTTGTCTTGCCCGCGGGGATGGGCTTCTCCCCCGCGTTCCGCTGGCAAAGCCAGCCGGAAGGCCCGGTTGGCCCTTCGGGGTTCCTCTCCGTTGGAGAGACAAAGCCTTTCCCTCGTGTAGCACCCACATCACCGAAGGCGAGACCAATCCATCGCGGAATTTGGGGGAAATGACCCCGTTGCTTCCTGGAATCCCCTGCGTTACATTGGTCCTGGAATCCTCGCTGGAGGTTCGGCCATGGAGGGAGCACCCCGCAACGCGCGGCGCTATCCGCGGATTCGCACCGAGAGGCCCATCACGGTCAGCCTCCTGGACCCCGAGGGGATCCTGGGCGTCACCACCACCCGGACGGTGGGGCTGGGTGGGTGCATGTTCGTCCACCCCACTTCCCTGGGGGCGGGGACGGTGGTCGGCCTGGAGATCGACGCGGGGAAAGGCCGCATCGTCACCACCGCGCGGGTCGTCTACGAGCTTTTCCAGGGAGGCGACGGCTACGAGGTGGGGGTGGAGTTCCTCACGCTGAGCGACGAGGAGTCGCAGCTCCTCGAGGAGATCGTGGAGGGGAAGGACTCCCCGGCTTCCCCGTAGGGACTTCCCGTCAGGCCCCGTTCTTTCCGGAAGGCCCCTTCGGGCGGCCCGTCCCTTCCAGCCGCAGCCTCTTTCCCAGCCAGGCGTAGTTGGGTCCCGCCAGGGAACCGAGGCGGGCCACCGGCTCCCACCGGTCGGGATCGCACGCCTCCCAGTCCTCCCGCCAAATGGCCGTTGCGGCGTGGAGCCGGAGGACGTGGAGGAGCACCAGCGTCGTCGAGGGCCCTACCTCCTCCTCCGACCGGAGGCGGCACTCCAGCGCCACCGAGGCCTCCTTCAGGCGGGGAGGGGCCACGCGGTCCGAGGGAACGACGGCCAGGGAGAGGCGTTCCACCTCGCTCACCTCGGGAGGGAGGTCCTCCCCCGAGGCGTGAAGGGCCTCGAGGAGCGGCGCCTCGCCCAGGTGGACCACCGCCTCCCCCGTCTCCCGGAGGTTCCGGTGGGTGTCCTTGAGGGAGCCGTCCCGGCGGCGGCCGAAGGCCACGGCGAGGAGTGGAGGTCCGAAGATCCCCATGAACGAAGAAAAGGGAGCCAGGTTGAGCCGGCCCTCCGGGCTTCTCGTGAGGATCCAGGCGATGGGCCGGGGGATCACCACGCTGGAAAGGAGCCGGTACACCTCCCGAGGAGAGGCCGCGTCCAAGTCTCGGGAAACCATGGTCCTTCCCTCCCTCAGTCCACCGTCAGCGTCTTGCTCAGGTTTCGGGGAAAGTCCGGGTCGTAGCCCCGGGCCACGCTCAGCCGGTAACTGAGGAGCTGGAGGGGCAGGACCGCCAGGATGGGGTTGAGGAGCGGCCCGGCCGGGGGCAGGGCGATCTGGGCCGAGGCGTTGGCCCGGAGGCGCTCGTTGGGCTCGGAGATCACCAGCGTGAAGGCTCCCCGGCACGCCGACTCGTTGACCCCGCTGACGAGCAGTCCCGTGTCCTCGGGCCCGCCGACGAAGAGGACCGGGAAGCCCTCCCGGACCGCCGAAAGGGGGCCGTGCTTGAACTCGGTGGAGAGCATCCCCTCGCAGTGGGCGTAGGTGATCTCCTTGATCTTGAGGGCCCCCTCCAACGCGATGGGGTAGGTCAGGCCGAAGCCCAGGCAGTAGAAATCCTCCGCGGCGAGGAGCCGCTCGGCGGCGGCCTCCACCGCCCCCTCCGTCTCCTCGAGGGTCCTTTCAAGCAGGGCGGGGAGGGGCGCCAGAGCGGCGGGACCGTGCCCGCCCGCCGTGAGCGCCACGTGGAGGAAGGCCACGAGGGTGTTCACGAAGGTCTTGGTGGCGGGCACGCTGATCTCGTAGCCGCAGGCCAGGGGAAGGTAGCGGTCGGAGACGTTCATCAGCGTGGAGCCGATGACGTTCACCAGGCTCAGGATCTGGGCCCCCCGGGCCCGGGCCGCCTCCATGGCGTTGAGGACGTCCTTGGTCTCCCCGCTCTGGCTCACGCAGAGGACCACGTCCTCGGGACCCACGGTGGAGGCGTACTGGGGAAGGAACTGGGGGGCGAGCACCGGAACGGCGGGCCTCCCGGCCAGCCGGGCCAGGTACACCGCCCCCAGGAGGCAGGCGTGGAAGCTGGTGCCGCACCCCACCAGGTAGAGGTGGCGCGCCGCCTTCACCCGCCGCGCGAAGGGAAGGACGTGGGGAGAGGCATTCAGCAGGTGGAGGAGGTCCGAGGCCACCTTGGGCTGTTCGTGGATCTCCTTGAGCATGAAGTGGGGGAAGCCTCCCTTTTCGGCGGCGTCCATGGACTCGGCCACCTCCTCGGGGGTCCGGCCGATTTCCCCGCCCCCGGCCACGGCGAAGATCCGCACGCCGCCGGGGGAGAGTTCCACGATCTCGCCGTCCTCCACCCGCACCACCTTCCTCGTCAGGGGAAGCAGGCACGGCAGGTCCGAGCCGACGCAGGAAAAGCCCTCCCCCAGCCCCGCCACCAGCCCCGAACCCTTCTTGACCGCCCAGATCCGATCCTCCCCCCGGCGGGCCACGAGGAAGGCGAAGTCGCCCTGGAGGTCCTCCGTCGCCGCGCGCAGGGCCTCCACCATGGGCAGGCCCCGGAGGAGGTGGCGCTCCACGGCGTGGACGCACGATTCGCCGTCGTTGGTGGAGCGGACGGTGAGGCCCTCTTCCAGGAAGCGGGCCCGCAACTCCACGTTGTTGACGACGTTGCCGTTGTGGGCGCCCACCATCTCCCCCCCGCTGTCCAGGTGGGGCTGGGCGTTGGCCTGGGACGGGGCGCCGAAGGTGGCCCACCGGAGCTGAACCATCCCCACCCGGCCCCGCATGTCCGAAACCCGGTAGCGCTCCGCCACGTCGTCCACCTTCCCCACGTCCTTCCGGAGGTCGATGGCCCTTCCGCCGCCCAGCACGGCGAAGCCCACCGAGTCGTAGCCCCGGTAGGAAAGGCGCTTTCCCGCGTCCCGCAGAAGCCCGCCCAGCTCCCGCTCTTCCTCACAGACGATGCCGAAGATCCCGCACATGACCTTGCTCTCCTCGGGCGCACCGGAGGGCCATTCCGGGATCCCGGACTTGCCCGGCGGGGCCGAAGTATTGTATACCAGCGGCCACGAAAGGAGGTTCCCCGTGGCCCCGTCCGCTCTCAAGACTCCCTCCTCGCGGCCCCGAAGCTCCGCCAAGCTCGTGGGCGCCCACGTCAGCATCGCCGGCGGCGTGGAGCGGGCCCCCGAAAATGCCGCCGCCATCGGCGCGCGCACCTTCGCCCTCTTCGTCAAGAACCAGCGCCAGTGGACGGCCCCGCCCCTAGCGCCGGCCCAGGCCGAGGCCTTTCGCGTGCGCTGCGCCGAGCACGGCTTCGACCTCGCCAAGGTCCTGCCCCACGACGGCTACCTCATCAACCTCGGGAACCCCGACCCCGAGGGCCTCGCGCGCTCCCGCGCGGCCTTCCTGGACGAGATGAAGCGCTGCCAGCTCCTGGGTCTCTCCCTCCTCAACTTCCACCCCGGGAGCCACCTCAAGAAGACCGACCCCGAGACCTGCCTGAAGACCATCGCCCAGTCGGTCCGCATGGCCCTGGAAGAGACCGACGGCGTCCAGGCGGTCTTCGAGTGCACCGCCGGACAGGGAGGCTACCTCGGCAGCACCTTCGAGGAACTGGCCTACCTCCTCGACCGGGTGGGCGCCCCCGACCGCACCGGCGTCTGCCTCGACACCTGCCACCTCTACGCCGCCGGCTACGACATCGCCACCGCCGAGGGTTTCCGGAAGGTCCTATCGGACTTCGACCGCGTGGTCGGCCTTTCCCGCCTCCGCGGCTGGCACCTCAACGACTGCAAGGGCAAGCTGGGAAGCCACCTGGACCGCCACGCCCCCCTGGGCGAAGGCGAGCTGGGCCTGGAGCCCTTCCGCCTCCTCATGAACGACCCCCGCTTCGACGGCCTGCCCCTCATCCTCGAAACCCCCGAGGAAGACCGCTGGGAGCGGGAGATCGCACTCCTTTACTCCCTCGAAGCCCGTCCCTCCCCCGCCGAGCCCTGACCCCCGCCCCGGGGGCCCGCCTTTCCCCCTCCGCTTCGCTTCGGGTGGAAGGCGGAAAACCGTGCCGGTTGATTGAATTGGCGATTGTGCCGCAGGGCGCGCTTCTAAGAGCAATGTGGGGAGGGGCGGTGCACGCGGTGCTCACCGGGGGCCGGGGGAAGGAGAGGGAGGCGGAGGGCGGGAAGGAGGGCTACTCAAGGTAGGTGTAGCCTTCGAGGCCGTCCTCCAGGAAGCGCTTGATCCGGGCCGATTCCTTGATGGAGATGCGGCGCTTCTCGATGCCCTCCTCGACGGAGGCCCGGATGGCGTTCATGATGTCGCGTTTCTGGTACTGCATGTAGGAGAGGACGTCGCGGACTCGGTCGCCTTCGATGGTCTTGTCAATTCGAAACTTGTTCCGGCCGGTGACGGAGACGTGGACGGTGTTGGTGTCTCCGAAGAGGTTGTGGAGGTCGCCTAGGGCCTCCTGGTAGGCGCCCACGAGGAAGACGCCCAGGTAGTAGGGCTTCCCGGGCTCCAGGGGGTGCAGGTCGATGGTGTTCCGGACGTCGTGGAGGTCCACGAACTGGTCCACCTTGCCGTCGGAGTCGCAGGTGATGTCGGCGATGGTGGCCTTGCGGACGGGGCGCTCCTTGAGGCGGTGGATGGGGCAGATGGGGAAGAGCTGCTTGACGGCCCAGTGGTCGGGCAGGCTCTGGAAGACCGAGAGGTTGCCGTAGTAGGTGTCGCTGATGAAGCGGTCCAGGTGCTCCAGCTCGTCGGGGACGTAGTCCAGGGTGTGGATGATCTTGGCGATCTTGTAGCAGACCGCCCAGAAGAGCCGCTCCACGAGGGCCCGGTGGTTCAGGGACATCATGCCGACGTTGAAGAGGGTGAGGGTCTCGTCCCGGATCTGCAGGGCGTCGTGGTAGGACTCCTGGAAGTTTTTGACGGAGAGGTTCTTCAGGATCTCGGCGAGGCTGGCGACGGCCTCGGGGGCCTCTTCGGGGATCTCCAGCGTCACCTCCTCGGAGATGAGTTCGCTGGAGCCGAGGACGTTGAAGACCAGGACCGAGTGGTAGGCCACCAGCGCCCGCCCGCTCTCGGAGAGGATGTGGGGGTGGCCAATGCCCTGCTCTTCGCAAATTTCGTGGAGGGCCGAGACGACGTCGGAGGCGTACTCCTCCATGGAGTAGTTGGCGCTGGAGGAGAAGTTGGTCTTGCTCCCGTCGTAGTCCACCGCCAGGCCGCCGCCCACGTCGAAGTAGGAGATGGGAACGCCCATGCGGACCAGTTCGGCGAAGATCCGGCTGGACTCCCGCATGGCCTCCTTGATGCTCTGGATGCTGGTGATCTGGGAGCCCAGGTGGAAGTGGAGGAGCTGGAGCCGGTCGGCCATTCCCGCGGCCTTCAGCTTCTCCGCGGCGTCCAGGATCTCGGCGGGGAAGAGGCCGAACTTGGACTTGTCACCGCCCGAACTCTCCCACTTGCCGCGCCCGCGGGCGAAGAGCTTGGCCCGCACGCCGATGAAGGGCTTGACCCGGAGCCGGCGGCTCCACTTGAGGACCAGGTCCAGCTCGGAGGGCTTCTCCACGACGATGAAGACCTTGCGGCCCAGCTTGGTGGCCCAGAGGGCCATCTCCACGTACTCGTCGTCCTTGTAGCCGTTGCAGACGATAGGGGCCTCGAGGTTGTCCAGGGAGGCGAGGACGATGAGGAGTTCGGCCTTGGTTCCGGCTTCCAGGCCGAAGTTCCACTCCCGGCCGAACTCGACGATGTCCTCCACCACCTGGCGGTTCTGGTTGACCTTGACCGGGTAGACGCCGAAGTAGCGGCCCTTGTAGTTGTACTCGACGATGGCCTTCTCGAAGGCCCCTTGCAGTTCCTCGATGCGCTTCCTCAGGATGTCGGTGAAGCGGATGAGGAGCGGCGGGCTGATGCCCCGGTCGGTGAGGGCGTCCACCAGGGCCTTGATGTCCAGGGAGCGCTTTAGGTTCTTGTCGGGCAGGACGACGATGTTGCCTTTTTCGTTGATCTCGAAGAAGCCCTTGCCCCATTCGGCGATGTTGTAGAGTTCCCGGGACTCCTCGACGGACCACTTGGGGAGGGTGGTCTGGTCCTTCAGTTTGATGCGCTGCACCATGGCGTCACCTCGGCCCCGGCGGGGCGAAGGGCGGGGAAGGAGGGGGGACTCCCCCCCGGCCGCGCAGGTGAACGGGAAAGGGCCGGCAGAGCAGGGAAAGGCGGGGCGGGACGGTCACTCCTGGCCACCGTCGTCGTCGGGGGCCTTCACGGCGATGTTGTCCCCGCGGAAGTTGTCGAAGTCGTCGTCGAAGTCGTCGTAGTCGTCAAAGCGGTACTTCTCGTCGAGGCGGCGCTTGAGGCCCTTGGGGGCCTTCTCGGTCTTCTCCCACTTCTTCTTGGCGGGAGACCCGAAGGTGCGCCCGCCGGGACCTTTGCCGCGCCGGGCCTCCGCCTCTCCGTCGGCGGGGGGCGCCCAGGAGGCGGGCCGCGGCCCCGTCGGCCGCGGTCCGAAGCCGCCCGGCCGGGGACCCGACGGGTCGCGGGGGCGGGGCGGGGCCGAGGCATCCTTGGCCCGGGCCTCGTTGATGGTCAGCGGGCGGTTTCGGAGGGGCTGGTCGTGCAGGCGGCGGATGGCCTCCTCGGCCTTCTCCCGCTCGGTGAATTCGACGAAAGCGAATCCCCGGAGCCTTCCCGTTTCCCGGTCCACCGGAAGGTAGACGTAGGAGAGGGGGCCCACCACGGCGAAGTGCTGGCGAAGCTCCTCCTCGGTGACGTCGTAGGGAAGGTTCCCGACAAACAACCGGACCGGCATCGTTCCTCCTCTTGGCCTGCGGCCGCAACGAACCCCTTGTCCCGGCGCCTTGCCGTTTCAAGGGGGGAGTGTACCAAAACGAAGGGCCACGTCAATCCGCCGCCCGCCCCTCCGCCAGAAGCCGGGCCCGCTGGCGGGCCCCCTCCAGGTCCCGGGCCTGCAGGGGGTCCCGCCGCACGGCCGCTTCCAGGGCCTCCCCCGCCTCCGCCGCCCTCCGCCGCCGCTCTTCCCCACGGGCCCCTTCCGCCAGTCGGAGCAGGAGAACGCCCCGGGCCGCCAGGGGCCGGGCCGCACCCGGATGGAGAGCCAGGGCCCTCTCCGCCGCCTGGAGGCCCTTCCGGACCTCCGGACCGGGAGCGCCTCCCCGGCGCGCAGACGCCTCCGCCCGGATCCGGAATAGCTCCGCCAGGCTTCCGTAGCCTTCGGCGTTCTCCGGGGCCTGGCGAAGGACCTCCGCGAGCAGCGCCTCGGCCTTCCGGAGGTGGGGCTCGGGATCGCCGCCGGAGCGGGCGAGGCTCCGGGCGCGGAAGAGTTCGATCTCCGCCCGGGACCGGAGGTACTCGGGATAGCCGGGCCGGAGGGCTAGGGCTCGGTCCAGGTGTTCCTCCGCCCGGCGGAGGGCGGGCTCCGGGTCCTCTCTCTGGCCCATCCGCCAGGTGGCCTCCGCCATGGCGCAGGAGTGCAGGTTGTAGTGGGCCGCGGGGCGGTTGGGGTTGAGGGCCAGAGCCTTCTGGAAGTTCTCCTCCGCCGCCCGGAGGTCCGCCTCGGGGGAGGCCCCGGTCCGCAGGCGCCACTCGGCCTGCTCGACGAGGCTGGCCCCCAGGTTGCTGTAGCACTGGGCCACGCCGGGGTTCAGCGCCGCCGCCTCCCGGTAGCGTGCCGCCGCCTCCTTCAGCGCCGCCGTGGGATCGAGGCCGTTGTCCTTCTCGTAGATGGCGCCGGTGAGGGAGACGTTGCCGAGGTTGATGAGGTAGACGAAGAAGGGCCGCGGGGAGAGCGCCCGCTGGAAGGCTTCGGCGGCGAGCTTCAGTTGGGGACGCGGGTCTTCGCCGCGGTAGAGGGCCGCGTCGGCGAGGCGCCACCGGCTGAGGCCCAGGGTGTTGAGGGCGTAGGGGTCGCCGGGGTCCAGTTCCAGAGACCGGGATGCGGCCGCCACCGCCCGTTCCAGGTACGGCACCGGGTCCTTCCCTCCCCCGGAGGCCCACTCACCCATGCGGAAGAAGGCCAGGGCCAGGTTCCGGTGGGCCTCGGCGTCCCGGGGATCGGCGGCGGCCGCCCGCTCCGCCGCCTCGACGGCCCTCGCGAAGTACGGAGCGGCCTCTCCCCCCCGATTGGCGAGGTCCATGGCCTCCTGCAGGCAGGCGCGGGATTCCACGTTGTGAAGCAGGCCGCTGGCCGGCTCGGCCTTCCGTCCCTGCCGGCAGGCCTCCAGGGCCCCCTCCAGGGCGCCGGAGGGATCCATCCCCCGGGCGCCCAGGAGTTCCATCTCCAGGATCCAGACCCGTCCCTCCTGCGCGTAGATGCGGGCGTCGCTCCGCCCCGCCTCCCGGGCCCTGGCGAGGGCCTTCCGGGCCTCCTCCGCCAGCGAGCGGGCCGCCTCCCACTCCCCCTTCTCCTGCCGGAGAAGGGCCTTGCGGAAGAGGATCTGCCCCTTCAGGAGGTCCGCCTCGTACAGCCAGGGAAGGGAAGCCCGGGCCTTCTCGGCGTGGGCGAGGGCCTCGTCCAGGTGGTCCTCGTAGTAGGCCAGGAGCGCTTCCAGGTAGTCGGGGGACTGGACGGTGGACTTCCGCGCCTCCCCGAGAAACCGGAGAGCCGGATCCCGGAAGACGCGCTGGATCTCCTCCAGGCGGGCCTCCTTCAACTCCTTGGAGCCGAGGCGCTGGACCTGGAGGAGCTCCCGCTGGTAGAGCTCTCCCAGGGCCCGCCCCAAGGCGTGGGCCGTTTCGGGGTCCCGGGCGCCGGCCTTCCACGCCCTCTCCAGGCGCAGCCGGGCCTCCTGGGGGTTCCCGAGGGCCAGGTAGGCCGCCCCGGCGGCGGCGTTTCCGGGCCCTTCGGCCAGACTTCCCAGCTCGGCGGTCCGCGCCTCGATCTCCCGGAGAATGCCTTCGGCGAGCCGCCGCTCCCCTCCCGTGTCGTGGAGGGGCAGGAGGCGGCCCAGGCGCAGGATGGACTCGGCCCGCTCCAGGTCCCGGCCGAAGGCCTGGGCCAGCCGCGCCTGGGTCCGGGCCTTCCAGGCGGCGTAGGCCCCCAGCCCGCCGACGACCAGCAGGGCCGCCAGCGCCGTTGCGGTGACCGCGGCGAGGGCGCGGTTCCGGCGGATCCTCTTTCCCAGGCGGTAAAGCGGCCCCGCCGGCCGGGCGGCGATGGGCTCGCCGTCCAGGAAACGGCCCAGGTCCTCGGCGAGGGCCCGGGCCGATTCGTACCGCCGGGCGGGGTCCTTCTCTAGGCACTTGAGGACGATGGTCTCCAGGTCCCGGGGAATGGAGGGCCTGAGGCTCCTCGGCGGCGGGGGCTCGTCGGCCAGCACCTTCACCAAGACGTCCATGGCGGTGGCCCCCGTGAAGGGGGGCTGGCCGCAGAGCAGGTGGTAGAGGGTGGCCCCCAGGGCGTAGACGTCGGTGCGGCGGTCCACGGCCTTCTGGTCCCCCCGGGCCTGCTCCGGGGCCATGGTGTCGGGTGTTCCGGTGATGGAGCCGGCGGCGGAGAGGTGGGGAGCGGCCATCTCCCGCGCCAAGCCGAAGTCGGTGACCAAGGGCCGCCAGCCGGTCTCGTCCTTTTCGAGAAGGATGTTGCTGGGCTTGATGTCCCGGTGGATGAGGCCCGTCCGGTGGGCGGCGTGGACGGCCTCGGCCACGGCCCGCATCACGAGGACCTTCTCCTCCAGGCTCATGTCCTCCGCCGCCCTGTCGAGGGTGGGGCCCTCCACCAGCTGAAAGGCGATGTAGGGCCTGCCGTCGAGGGTTCCGGCGTCGTAGACCCGGCAGACCCCGGGGTGCTCCACCCGGGCCTGGAGGCGGGCCTCCTGGAGGAGCCGCTCGGTGAGGATCGGGTGCTGGATGTGGAGGAACTTCAGCGCCACCCAGCGCTGGAGCTGGCCGTCCCAGGCCTTGACCACCTCCGCCATGCCGCCGGCGCCCAGGGGTTCCCTGAGGGTGTACCGGGGCTCCGAAACCTCTCCCGCCATGGTCTCCTCGCGTTCAGTGTACCAGAGGCCCCGGGGACCCCAATCCCCCGATTGAAACCGAATATGCGGTGCAAGCCTCTCCAAATCTTACAGATACCAATATTTGCCCCATCACCTGCCAAGGGATTGGGGCCCAGGGTTTACCTTGCGCCGCGGGCCGAAGGGGGCTAGACTTTCGTCAAGGGAACGATGGTCCCGGAGCCTTTCCGCCATCGCAGGGAGGAGAGAAAATGAGCGACGTCTACGAAGCACAGCCCGTCGTGCAGGAAAAGGCCAGCGGCATGGCGATTGCCGCGCTGGTGCTGGGCATTTTGGGGTTCTGCTGCTGCGGGTTTCTCGCCGGCATCCCCGCCATCATCGTGGGTTTCATGGAGAATGGGAAGATCAACCGGGGGGAGAGCTCCCAAAAGGGCAAGGGATTTGCCGTGGCCGGCATCATCCTGGGAATCATCTCGGTGATCCTCTCCTGCATCCAGATCGTATGGATCTTCTTCTTCGGAGGGCTCAACGTCCTCCAGGGCATGAGCCAGTTCCGCTAGCCCTTTCGGACGGCCCCGGGGCGGCGGGCGGGCCTCCGTCCGCCGCCCTTCCCCTTTTTCCTTCCCGTCAGGCCCTCGGGTGGAACTTCCGGTAGAGGCGTTTCAGGCGCTCCTGCTCCACGTGCGTGTAGATCTGGGTCGTGGAGATGTCGCTGTGGCCCAGGAGGATCTGGAGGGAGCGGAGGTCCGCCCCGTTCTCCAGAAGGTGGGTGGCGAAGGAGTGGCGCAGGGTGTGGGGAGAGAGGCGCTTTGGGATGCCGGCCTTCCTCGCCAGTTCGCGGAGCAGCAGGAAAAAGTTCTGCCGGGTCATGGCCCCCCCCCGGGAGGTGACGAAGAGGGCCTGGGTGGAACGGTCCTTGAGGAGGTGGGGACGGGCCTCGCGACGGTACCGTTCCAGCCAGTCGGAGGCCACCTCTCCCAGGGGCACCACCCGCTCCTTTCCCCCCTTTCCCTGGACCAGCAGGAATCCGGCTTCGGCGTTGACCTGGTCCATCCGGAGACCCACCAACTCCGAGACCCGGAGCCCGGTGGCGTAGAGCACCTCCAGCATGGCCCGGTTGCGGAGGCCCTTGGGGGAATCGGGCCCGGCGGCGTCGAGGAGGCGATCCACCTCCTCCACCGTGAGATAGCCGGGAAGGCGCTTCATCCCCCGGGGGCTCTCCACGTTTTCGGTGGGGTCCTCTTGAACGACGCCTTCGAGGAGGAGGAAGCGGTAGAAGGTCCTCAGGGCGACCAGGCGCCGGGAGGTGGTGGCCGAGCCGCGGCCCGCCTTCCGTTCCGACGCGAGGAAGGCCCGGACCTCCTCCCGGGAGACCTGGGTGGGGGGGAGACGGGTCCTGGCGAAGAAGGCGGCGAGGTCGCGGCCGTAGGCCTCCACCGTCCGCGGCGAGAGGCCCCGCTCCACCGCGAGGTAGTCCAGGTACCGCCGGACCTCGTCCGGCAGCCACGCCCCGTACCCCTTTCGGCCCTCCGTGTCCGTCACCAGTACCGCTCCACGTGGATCTGGCCGGGGCTCTTCCGCGTGTGCTCCCGGAAGCCTTCGGCCTCCAGCCGTTCCACCATGTCGTCCACCATGGCGGGGTTTCCGCAGAGAAAGACGTGGGTGTCCCGCGGGGAAGGGCGGCGGCCCAGCCGCGCCTCCAGAAGGCCATTGAACCAGACGTCCTGGACGTAGCCGGAGGCGGCGCTCCAGGGAGGGCTTTCCTCCAGGGGCCGGCTCACCACCGGAAGGTAGGTGAAACGGGGCTCGGCCCGTTCCAGGGCCACCAGTTCGGCGCGGTAGGCGAGGTCCCAGGAATGGCGGGCTCCGTGAACGACCGCGATCCGCCGGCCGGCCCCCGCCGCCACGCCGGAGCGCAGCATGCTCATGTAGGGGGCCAGACCCGTACCGGTGGCCACGAGGACCAGGTCCGTCCCGGAGGGGACCTCCGCCAGCGTGAACATGCCGGTGACACGGGGGGAGAGCCAAAGCGGATCGCCCTCCCGAAGGGCCCAGAGCCGGGGCGTGAAGGCCCCGGAGCGGACGAGGGCCACGAAGAACTCCAGGTACTCCCGGGCCCGGGAGGAGGAGGCGATGGAGTAGGCCCGCCGCAACAGGAGGTCCGGCCGGGGCGGCGCCTCCTCCGGCTCGGCGTTTTCGCACCGCGGGGCCGAGGGGGGGAGCCCCAGGACGGCGAACTGGCCGGGGGTGAAGTCGGGGAGAATCCACCCCGACGGGGCCACCCGGATCACGAGGAGGCCCGGCGCCACCTCCCGCCGCCGAATGACGACGGCGTTGGGTTCAGGCAGGGCCACCGCCTTCTCCTTCGCCGCTTCCCGAGGGCGGCCTTCTGAGGATCAGCGTGACGGGGCCGTCGTTCACGAGGTCCACCTCCATGCGGGCCTGGAACCTTCCGGTGGCCACCTTGAGGCCCTCCTCCCGGAGAAGGTCCACGAAACGCCCGAAGAGGTCCCTGGCTTCCTCCGGCGGGGCCGCCCGGGAGAAGGAGGGGCGGGTCCCCTTGCGGAGGTCCCCCACCAGCGTGAACTGGCTCACCGCCAAGACGGCCCCCCCCGCTTCCCGGAGGGAGCGGTTCATGCGGTCCTGCTCGTCGGGGAAGATCCGGAGGTCGGCCACCTTCCGCGCGCACCACCGGGCTTGGGCCTCCCCATCCCCCGCCTCCACGGCGGCGAGGACCAGAATCCCCGGGCCGATGGCCCCCACCGTCTCCCCCTCCACCCTCACCGAGGCCCTGGAAACGCGCTGGACGACGAGGATCACGATGCCCCCCTCAATCCCGCCGTTCCTTCTCGAAAAGGTGGCGCAGGGAGGCCCGCGGCGGCTTCCAGGCCACGGGATAGGGTCCGCCGAAGCAGGCGTGGCAGGCCTGGCCCACGGCTCGCCCCGCCGCGGCGTGAAGGCTCTCGACGGTCAGGTAGCCGATGGAGTCGGCCCCCACGAACTGGCGGATGGCCTCGACCTCCATTTTGGCGGCCAGCAGCTCCCGCCGCTCGGGGGTGTCGATCCCGTAGACGCAGGGGTTCACGATGGGCGGGCTGGAGAGGCGGAGGTGGACCTCCCCCGCTCCGGCGTCCCGGACCAGTTGGACGATCTTCCGGGAGGTGGTCCCCCGGACGAGGGAGTCATCCACCAGGACCACCCGCTTTCCATGGAGAAGCCCGGGGACGGCGTTGAGCTTGAGCCGGGCCGAGAAATCCCGCAGGGTCTGGCGGGGGGCGATGAAGGTCCTTCCCACGTAGTGGTTCCGGATGAGGGCCTGGACCAGCGGCAGGCCGCTCCGCTCGGAGAAGCCCACGGCGGCGGGAACCCCCGAATCGGGCACGGGAACCACCATGTCCGCCGGTGCGGGGCACTCCTCCGCCAGGCGCCGCCCCAGCTCCACCCGGACGGGGTAGACCACCCTTCCGAAGAGTTCGCTGTCGGGCCGGGCGAAGTACACGTACTCGAAGATGCACGGGACTTGGGGGACGGCGGGAAAGGGGAAGAGGGAGCGGAGGCCCGTCCGGTCGGCCACCACCACCTCCCCGGGGCGAAGCTCCCGCACGAAGCGGGCCTTCAGGAGGTCCAGCGCGGGCGTCTCGGAGGCGAAGACGGGGCTTCCCTCCAGATCGCCCAGGACCAGCGGCCGGAAGCCCCAGGGATCCCGCACCGCCACCAGACTGTCCGGGAAGAGGAGTAAGAGGCTGAAGGCCCCCTTGAGGACCCGCAGGCTCTCCACCAGGGCGTCCAGGGGATCCTCCTGCCCCGCCCGGGCGAAGAGGTGCAGGATCACCTCCGAGTCGGTGGTGGAGGCGAAGATGGCCCCCTCCCGCTCCAGGTCCTCCCGAAGCCCCGGGCCGTTCACGAGGTTGCCGTTGTGGCTGAGGGCCACCTCGCCGTGCTGGGTCCTGGCCACGATGGGGCCGGCGTTTCGGAGGTGACTGCTTCCGGCGGTGGAGTACCGGACGTGGCCGATGGCCAGCCGGCCCGGCAGGCCCGAAAGGTCGTTCCCTCCGAAGACCTCGGAGACGAGCCCCATTCCCTTCATGGCGAAGAGGGAGGTGCCGTCGCTGGTGACGACCCCCGCCGACTCCTGGCCCCGGTGCTGGAGGCCGTAAAGGCCGTAGACGGTGAGTCTTGCGGCCTCGGGGTGGTCGAAGACGCCGAAGATCCCGCACATGGGGCCTCCCCTGGGCCTCTGGCCCTACCTCCCCGCGCCCACCACCGCGTCCAATCCCCTTTCCCACACCGACCGGATCCGGGAGAGGGCGAGGTCCAGAACGGTGTGGCCGTCCACGCGGACCCGGAGGCTCGCCCCCCCCACCCGGCCGGCCACCCGGGCCGGGACGCCCCATGCGCCGGCCCGCTCCAGGACCTCCGGCACCGAGGCCTCTTCGGCGGTGACCAGGGCCCGGGAGGCGTCCTCGCCGAAGAGGAGCGCCGGCAGGGGCAGGCCGCCGCCAGGCAGTTCCAGCTCCGCCCCCAGGTCCCGCCGCCGGCCGAGGCAGCATTCGGCCGCGGCCACCAGCAGGCCCCCGTCGGAGCAGTCGTGGGCCGAACGGATCAGACTCCGGCCGGCGAGGTCCCTCAAAAGATCCCCCAGGGCCCGCTCCCGGGCCAGGTCCAGGGGCGGGGGAGGCGCCGCTTCGATCCCGTGGAGGATCCAGAGGTACGCCGAGCCGCCCAGGTGGCCCACCGTCTCCCCCAGGAGGAGGATCACCTCCCCCTCCCGCTGGAAGCCGGGCCGGAGGCGCCGCTCCACGTCCTCGAGGAGCCCCACCATTCCGATGGTTGGCGTCGGGTAGATCCCCTCCCCCTGGGTCTCGTTGTAGAAGGAGACGTTGCCGGAGACCACCGGCGTTTCCAGGACCCGGCAGGCCTCGGAGATGCCGTCCACCGCCCGGGAGAACTCCCACATGACCTCGGGCCTCTCCGGGTTGCCGAAGTTGAGGCAGTCGGTGACGGCCAGGGGAAGGGCGCCCATGCAGGCCACGTTTCGGGCCCCTTCTGCCACGGCGTGCATGGCGCCCAGGTAAGGATCCAGGTGGCACCACCGGGGGTTCACGTCCAGGCTCATGACCACCGCCCGCTTGGTCCCCTTCACGCGGATCACCGCCCCGTCGGCCCCGGGGCCTTCCACCGTGTTGGTCCGCACCGTCTGGTCGTACTGGGTGGTGATCCACCGCCGGGAGCAGAGGTCCGGAGAACCCAGAAGCCGGAGGAGGGCCTCCTCCGGAGGCGTCTCGGGAAGGGGCCGGGGAACGGGAAGGCCGCGGGGGGACGAAGGGGCCTTCCGGGGACGGTCGTAGACCGGGGCCTCGTCGCTCACGGGCGCCACGGGGATGTCCACCACCTTCTCCCCGCGCCAATAGATCTCCGCCCTTCCCGTGTCGGTGACCTCTCCGACCGCCACGGCGTCCAGGGCCCACTTGGCAAAGACCGCCTTCACCCGCTCCTCCGAACCCCGGCGGGCGACGATCAGCATCCGCTCCTGGGATTCGGAGAGGAGGATCTCGTAGGGGGTCATCCCCGTCTCCCGGAGGGGCACCCGGTCCAAGTCCAGGCGGATGCCCGAGCCGGCCCGCCCCGCCATCTCCAGGGAGGAGGAGGTGAGGCCGGCGGCCCCCATGTCCTGGATGCCCACCACCACGTCCTCCTCCATGAGTTCGAGGCAGGCCTCCAAAAGGAGCTTCTCGGTGAAAGGGTCCCCCACCTGGACCGTGGGGCGCTTCTCCTCGGTCTCCTCCGAGAACTCCGCGCTGGCCATGGTGGCGCCGTGGATGCCGTCCCGGCCGGTCTTGGAGCCGACGTAGAAGACGGGGTTTCCCACGCCGCTGGCGTAGCCCCGGAAGATGCGGTCGGCCTTTAGAAGGCCCAGGGTGAAGGCGTTGACCAAAATGTTGCCGTCGTAGCAGGGATGGAAGACCACCTGCCCGCCGACGGTGGGGATCCCCACGCAGTTTCCGTAGTCCCCGATGCCCGCCACGACCCCCCGCACCAGGTGGGCCGTCTTGGGGTGGTCCGGGCGGCCGAAGTGGAGGGCGTTGAGGTTGGCGACGGGACGGGCCCCCATGGTGAAGACGTCCCGCAGAATGCCGCCGACGCCGGTGGCCGCTCCCTGGTAGGGCTCGATGTAGGAGGGGTGGTTGTGGGACTCCATCTTGAAGCAGACGGCCCAGCCCTCCCCGATATCCACCACGCCGGCGTTCTCGCCGGGGCCCTGCAGAACCCGCGGGCCCTTCGTCGGAAATCGGCGGAGGTGGATCCGGGAAGACTTGTAGGAGCAGTGTTCGCTCCACATGACGGAGAAGATCCCCAGCTCCGGGTAGGTGGGGACCCGTCCCAGGATGGTGAGGATCCGCTCCCACTCCTCCGCGCTGAGGCCGTGGGCCAGCGCCAGTTCCTTCGTCACCTTGGGTTCCGCCACGGTCTTGCTCTCCATACCCCGCTCCCGTCGTCAGACGCCCTCAAGGACGCCCAGGACCGACCGCAGGAGGAGGGCGCCGTCCTCCGGACCGAGGAGGGCCTCGCTGGCCCGCTCGGGGTGCGGCATCATGCCCAGGATCCGCCGGTTCTCGCTGAGGATGCCGGCGATGGCTTCCTGGGAGCCGTTGGGGTTCCAGGCCTCCTCCACCCGCCCCTCCGGCGAGACGTACCGGAAGGCCACGCGGTCCTCGTCGTTGAGCCGCTTCAGGGTCTCCGGCTCGGCGAAGTAGTTGCCGTCCCCGTGGGCGATGGGGACGCGGAGGAGCCGCCCCCGCCCCACCCCGTGGGTGAAGGGGGAACGGTCGGTCTCGCACCGCAGCACCACCTCCTGGTGCAGGAAGGTGAGGGTGCGGTTCCGCAGAAGGGCCCCCGGCAGGAGCCCCACCTCGCAGAGGATCTGAAAGCCGTTGCAGATCCCCAGCACCAGCCCGCCCCGGGCGGCGTGGTCCTTGACGGCCTCCATGACCGGCGTCCTGGCGGCCATGGCGCCGCACCGGAGGTAATCTCCGTAGGAGAAACCCCCGGGGAGGATCACCAGGTCGGCCCAGGAGAGGTCCGTCTCGGTGAACCAGACCATCCGGCTCCGGATGCCCGCCAGGTGGAGGGACCACTGTTCGGCGTCGTGGTCGCAGTTGCTCCCCAGGAACTCCACCACGGCGATGTTCATGGCTCCAGGACCTCCACCCGGAAGTCCTCGATGACGGGGTTGGCCAGGAGCTTCCGGCAGTACGCGCGGAGGCGCTCCTCCCCCTTTTCGCCCGGCGGCAGGGGGCCCGTCTCGATGTCGAAGAACTTCCCCTGGCGGACCGACTCCACCTCCGAAAAGCCCAGCGTCCTCAGGGCCTGCATCACCGCCTTGCCCTGCGGGTCCAGCACCTGGGGTTTCAAGAACACGTGAACCCTCGCCTTCATCGCCTCACCTCGGTTTCCAGGAAGGACGCCCGCGTCCTCCCGGCGTCCCGGTGGACCACTCTACCAGAGGGCGCCCCTTCGGGCCAGCGCCGGCCTCAACCCCTGGTCCCGAAGGCGGTCGTTCGCTATATTGTCGAAAAGAGGGCCATCCCCCAATCGCCGGACCGGTGCCGGAGGCTTAGGTGAAGAGCACCGAAGGGGTGGAAGCAAACCTGATGTTCGTGCGGAGATTCGGCCCCCGGGGAAGGAACCGGGGGGCGGTTGTCTTCCTCCATGGCCTGGGGGACTGGGGGGAAACCTTCCGCGTCCTCGCCGGACATCCCGCCCTGGCGGGGCGGCGCCTCCTCATGCCCGACCTGCCCGGCTACGGCCGCTCCCACGGTCTCACCGCCCCCCCCGCCACGCTGGAAGGGGTGGCCGACGTCGTGGAGCGGTGGCTCGCCGACGCGGGGGAAGGCCCGGTGGCGCTGGTGGGCCACTCCATGGGTGCCCTGGTGGGCCTCCTGCTGGCCGAACGGTACCCCCGCCGTCCCTCCCTCTTCGTGAACGTGGAGGGAAACCTCACCGAGGCGGACTGCACGGTGAGCGGGCCCGCCGCCGCCTACTCCCCGGAGGAGTTTCTGAAGTACGGGATCGACCAGATCCGGAAGCAGGTCTCCCTCATGGCCCGGGAGGATCCCTCCCTCCACTTCTTCGAAGCGGGACTGGGGCTCTGCGATGCCGAGGTCTTCTACGCCCACGCCCGCCAGGTCCTGGCCCTCTCCCGGCGGGGGGACCTCGCCCGGCGGCTCGCCGCCCTGCCCCTCCCCGTCCACTACGTGGCCGGCGGACCGGGAGGCCTCTCGCCGGAGGGCCACGCCGCCCTCCGTGCGGCCGCGGTGCCCTTCACCGTCCTCTCCTCCTCCGGCCACTATCCCTTCCACGACCGGCCCGACCGCTTCGGACGCCTGCTTGGAAAATTGCTAGAGAAATACTGCTGAATTCCGGACAGGTGGGGCCTTTTGGCCCCTAACCCTTCCCCGTTCTGCCCTGACTTGCGAACAATATAGGTCCCTTCGGAGGAAAATGCACGTGACGCCCGTCACAACCCCAATCCTGCGATGGAAACCGAACAGGCGGTGCATTTCCTTGGAAACCTTCCACATTCTAAGAACAGCCCCATCACCTGCCAAGGGATTGGGGGCATTCGAGCCGAA
>Ga0209018_1000743_pt1 | contig 28854 bp, 20 predicted proteins | sample YNPBryBLVA2012_FD_185814 | JGI IMG/M metagenome (GOLD analysis project Ga0209018, IMG submission 185814) | Anoxygenic and chlorotrophic microbial mat microbial communities from Yellowstone National Park, USA - YNP Bryant BLVA 2012 (SPAdes)... ...
ACTCACCGCCTCTTTCATAGGCACTGTCCACGAGCCTGGGACCGCATGCCCGAACCTCCGCTTCGCAGCGTCTGCCGGTGCCAGGCACGCGAGTCGCGGGAGAGTCCAAAACACCCTCCACCCCGACCCTCCTCCCTCGGAGAGGGAGGAGGGAGGTCCGATCCTCCCCCTCCCGCCCCGCGGGAGGGGGGGTCAAGGGGGAGGGCGATTCGCCCGAGTCCTTCTCCCGAACGGCCTCGGGGCCTCGGCGAGCGTCGCCGCGCTTCCGCCGCCAAACGCAGCCTGCAACTGCTGAGGAGCCCCGAGTTTCAGCCCTAGAAACGCGGCGGGGACGTTGATGGACGGCCACCCCAACGGCGGCCGGCGCACCCTCCACCCCAACCCTCCTCCCTCGCAGAGGGAGGAGGGGGCTTCGTTCCTTCCCCCTCCCGCCCTTACTCAGTACTGTCCACACGTCCGGGCCGGCGAGCCCGGACTGCTCATGCGCAGAGTCCGCTGGCCAAAGGGACAGGAATCATAGGAGAACCAAGAGCACCCTCCACCCCGACCCTCCTCCCTCCGAAAGGGAGGAGGAGGTTCGTTCCTCCCTTTCCCGCGATGCGGGAGGGGGACCGAGGGGGAGGGCGGCTGGCACGGAGGCGCCAACGCGCAAGGACTGGCGAGCTCGGAGTTCTGAGGCGCAGAGAGCGCTTGCCCCGAGGCCATCGATCATGGCAGCGCCAACGCCACCCTCCACCCCGCCCCTCCTCCCTCGGAGAGGGAGGAGGGAGCTTATCTCCCCCTCCCGCCATGCGGGAGGGGGATTCAGGGGAAGGGTGGTAGGCCGGCGTCCCTCTCACAGACCAGTTGGGGGCTGCGGCGGGTGTCGTCGGACTCCCGTCGTCGAGCAGGGCCTAGCCGTCCGAAGAAGCCTCCCGAGATCCGGCCCAAGAGACGCAGCGGGTACTCCGGCGGACGACCATGCTGACGGCGCCCCATGCACCCTCCACCCCGACCCTTTTCCCTCGGCGACTGCGCCTGGCCCAGAAGAAGCACACGGGCCCGCCTAGGCGGAAGCCGGGAATATGACCGCAATCATACTGTGCCCGGTCCAAACTGGCGGATCATACCGGCGAGGGAGACAGACGGCGATGATCGCAAACCTCTGGGACAGGCTGTCCATTCCGCCACCGTGGCGGTTGCCGATTCTCGGCGCAAGCGGAGCCTTCGCGGGCTTGGCGGCCTACGTGGCGCTGATCTCCAACGCCTCCAGCTACCTCAGCGACTCGCCCGAGACGTGCATCAACTGCCACGTCATGATTCCCATGTACGCATCCTGGAGGCACAGCAGCCATGCCAGGGTCGCAACGTGCAACGACTGCCACGTGCCGCACGACAGCCTGGCGCACAAGACCCTCTTCAAGATGATGGACGGAGCCCGGCACTCGGCGGTGTTCACCCTGCGGCTCGAGCCCCAAGTCATCCGCGCCACTCCCGTAGCCCGCCGAGTGATCCAGGAAAACTGCCTGCGGTGCCATGGCGACGTCGTGCACAACGCCACGACCGAGCAGGACGGCTTTGGGAGGCTCTGCGTCGACTGTCACCGAGAGGTTCCGCACGGGCGAGTCGACAGCCTCTCGTCGACGCCCAACGCGGCGGTGCCACCCCTCTCGAGCGTGATCCCACCCTGGCTCAGAAAGCAAGAATCCAAGGAGAACCAACGACCATGAAGGAGCGCAAGCCGATCGGCTGGATCGTCTTCGTAGGCGCGTGCCTCGCCGTCTTCCTGCTTGGGCTTTTCGCTAGCTCCATCCTGGAGCGGCGATCCGAGCGGGCTGTTGCCCGCGTCCAGTTCCTCACGCCCATCGAGCAGTGGGAGAGCGACAACGCCAAGTGGGGCATGAACTTCCCGCGGGAGTACAACTCCTGGGAACTCACCAAGAAGGACGACGAGCGAACCAAGTTCGGCGGGTCCGCCTTCAAGGACTACTTGGAGACGTACCCTGACCTGGTCGTGATCTGGGCCGGGTACCCCTTCGCCAAAGAGTACAACGCGCCCCGCGGCCACTTCCACGCTCTGACGGACGTCACCAAGACGGGGCGCCGGAGCGACAAGACCCCGGCCACCTGCTTCACGTGCAAGTCGCCCGACGTGCCCAGGCTGATGGCCCGCGACGGCGTCGCGCAGTTCTACGCCCAGAAGTTCGACCACTACCTGCCGGAGGTCAAGAACGCCATCGGATGCGCGGACTGCCACAACAACGAAACCATGGCCCTGCAAATCAGCCGCCCGGCGCTCAAAGAGGCGTTCCAGCGCATGGGCAAGGACATCACCAAGGCCAGCCACCAAGAGATGCGATCTCTGGTGTGCGCCCAGTGCCACGTCGAGTACTACTTCAAGGGCAAGAAGGAGAACTACCTCACGTTCCCCTGGGACGACGGGCTGTCCATCGAGGACATCGAGAAGTACTACGACCGCACGGGGCACGTGGACTTCGTGCACGCGATCAGCGGGGCGAAGATGATCAAGATGCAGCACCCCGACTACGAGGTGTACTCGAAGGGCATCCACGCCTATCGTGGAGTGAGCTGCGCCGACTGCCACATGCCCTACAAGACGGAGGGAGGGATCAAGTACACCGACCACCAGGTGCGGTCCCCGCTCCTGAACATCTCGAACAGCTGTCAGGTGTGCCACCGCTGGAGCGAGAACGAGATTCGCTCGCGGGTGGAGGCGATCCAGACCAACCACCAACAGATGCTGGAGACGGCTCAGCGGGAGATCGCGATCCTCCATTTGGAGATCGGGGACGCGATCCGCCTGGGAGCGACGGACCAGGAGCTGGAGAAGCCGCGAGACCTGGTTCGCCGTGCCCAGATGTACTGGGACTACGTGGCCGCGAACAACGGCATGGGGTTCCACGCGCCTCAGGAGAGCGCGCGCATCCTGACCAAGGCGCTCAAGTTTGCCACGGACGGGCGGCTCGCGGTGCAGCTCGTTCGGGCGGCGCACGGCGCGAAGGACTTTGCGAGGATCCCCCAGCTTCGCTCCAAGGCAGAGGCCCAGGCCTTCATCAAGCCCTACGTCGAGGCCCAGAAGAAGGCTAGCCTTGCCGCTCCCTCCGCCACCGCCCCGAAGGCCGAGGCCAAGCCCACACGGGCGGGCGGATGATCGGCGGTCCCGGGTCTCTCGGTCCCTGCGGGCGCATGATTGCCACCATGCGCCCGTTCCTTCTCTGGTTCGCACTGGCTGCGGTCGGCTTGGCACAGGGTCCGAGGGTCGGACCGGCCGCGAAGCCGGGTCCGGACGACAAGCCGGCCTTCCCCGCCTCGCCTTCGGGCTTCGACCAAGCGCCGTCCGGAGGCCTGGCGGGACGCATCGAGACGTTCGAGTACGAGTCGAAGACCGTCGGGTTCCGACGCAAGGCAGAGGTCTACCTGCCGCCGGGATACTCCTCCGAGCGAAAGTACCCCGTGCTGTTCCTTCTGCACGGCTTCGGCGGCAACGAGCGCGTGTGGCGCATGGCCGGCCGGGCGGACGCCATCCTGGACAATCTCATCCGACAGGGCAGAGCGGTGCCGATGGTCGTCGTGATGCCCAACGGAAGGGCCTCTCTGGAGCCGAACCTCGCCAATCCGCTCGGTGGAGACGTGGCGGGCGACTTCGCACGGTTCGAGAGGGACCTCGTGGAGGACCTCCTCCCGGCGATCGAGGCGCGCTACGCGGTGCGGCGCGACCGCGAGGGGCGGGCGATCGCCGGGCTGTCCATGGGGGGCGGACAGGCGCTGAACGTCGGTTTGGGGCGCTCGGACCTGTTCGCCTGGGTTGCCGCCATGGCCCCCGCGGGCGATCCGCGACGCTTCGATGCTCTGGTCGCCGACCCGAGGCGGCTCCGGCTGAGGCTGCTGTGGCTCTCCTGTGGCGATCGCGACGTGCTGCTCGGCCTGGCCCAAGGATGGCGGAGGCGATTCCAAGAGGCGGGATTGGAGCACGTGTGGCACGTGGGCCCCGGCATCCACAACTTCGAAGTCTGGAGGGCCGACCTGTACTGGCTCTCCCAGCGCCTTTTCCGGTGACGGCCAGGGGCGATGGGGAGAGGAGCAGCGAAAGCTGGGGCGCCCTTCCCTGCGATGGCGCGCCATCCACAACTATCCCGAGGGCCTCGCCACGTTCCTCGCAGCGCTCGAGGATCCCAAGTTGGGCGTAGCGATTGCGGCGGCGATCGCGCTGCACAACATTCCTGAGGGGATCAGCGTCTCGGTGCCGATCTACTACGCAACGGGCAGCCGGCGCGAGGCGTTCGTCTACTCGGCCTTGAGCGGTCTCGCCGAACCCGCATGGGCCGCGGTTGGCTTTCTGGCGTCCCGAACCCTCTTCGGCGGCTCGAACGGCATCGTTCCATCTAGGGCCATGGGTTCGGATCGGCGGCCTGGCAGGCATCATGGTTTCCATCAGCCTGGACGTGCTGCTGCCCCCAAGCCGAGCCTCCGGCCAAGGGCACGGCAGCAGCCTCTTCGGCTTGGAGGGAGGCATGGCTCTCATGGCCCTCAGCCTGCTGTTGATGCAGGAGTCCCGCCAACGCCGTACCGGCATCCTCGTCCAGGCGCTGGCATTCCAGCCTTCCAGACCAATATCCATGGGGCACCTGCGCATACGAAGGCTGTAGAGAGCACTACCGGAGCACCATGGCGTGGCCAAGCAGGCGGGTCTGCTGAGAAGATGCCCTTGGTGGCATGCGCCTCACCCGCCCTGACGGGTGCGGGACCGCCGCCCAAACGGCGATGCAAAGACTCTTTCCAGACTGGGACACGCTGAACTCTCTCCACGCCGCCTTGACGGAGGGGGAGCGCGTGCTGGTGAGCTTCCTCGATGCCAACCTGCCGGAGGGTTGGAGCATCTTCGTCCAGCCCCACCTCAACGGGCTGCGTCCGGATGTCGTGGTGGCCAACCCGAACGTCGGCGTGGTCGTCTTCGAGGTGAAGGACTGGCGCCTCGGTTCCTACTGCGCCCGAGGAGACCGCCTGATGGGGCGATCCGCCGGCCAAGAGTGGGAGGCGCAGAACCCGATCCTGAAGGCCCGCATCTACGCCGATCGGATCTACGAGCACTCTCTGGCCGGCAGGGAGGCCGAGGGAGAGCCGAGAGGCTCCTACAAGCCCCAGAAGATCTGCCGCCCCGCGGTCTACTTCCACCGCGCCACCACCGAGGAGGCGTGCGACCTCCTCAAGCCTTGGCTGGGCGACGAGGAAATCGTGTTCGGTCGCGACTGGCTCGACCGCCAGCGCCTCCAGCAGATCGTCCCCTCCTGCTACCACAAGCGGCGGCAAGGGATGGACGACACCACCTCCGACGCAATCGCCAGGCTGATCGTGTACCTCATGCCGCCTCACCACTTCATCGAGCAGCAACGACCGTTGCCGATGCCCGACCGTGTGCAGGAACCGAAGGCCGTTCCGGGACAGGGCTTCCATCGGATCCGGGGGCCGGTGGGCTGCGGCAAATCGTTCGTGCTGGTGCACCGGGCCCTGCGAGCGAACCACGAGGGCCGCGAGGTGCTGGTCGTCAGCCACAACGTCACGATGTCCCACTGGCTCCACGACCTGATGAGCCGCAGCCCCTACCGGGTCGACAAGCATCGGCTGGGGTGCAACCACTTCCATGCTTGGTGCATCCAAACGGCCTCGCAGGCGGGGCTGCTGCGCCGCCTGCCAATCTGGGGACGATGCGAGTCCGACGTCTTCGGCGACGATGGCGAGTCGGCTCTCAGCGATGGCAACCTCTTCGACGAAGCCTTCCGGGTCCTGACGGAGCGCTTCGACTCAGGTGCCACCCCGGAGGACCTCGGTCTGCCCCGCTACGGTGGAATCTACGTCGACGAGGTTCAAGACTTCGAGGCACGCTGGCTGGACCTTCTGGCGCGCTTCCTGGATCAGGACGGAGAGATGGTCATCGTTGCGGACCAGAGGCAGAACCTCTACGGACGCGAGGGCGGCCGAGACGTTCCCGAGCGCGGGCACCGGGTGTGCCGCTTCCGCGGAAGGTGGATCCAGCTCGGATCGAGGTCCTACCGCCTGCCGTGGCGCGCAGCCCGGTTCCTCGAGGCTTTCTCGCAAGCGACCGGCTTGGGAGACGACGAGGATGAGCCGATCCAACCGAGGATGGAGCCGACGCTGGAGGGCACTGAGCACGAGCGCTTCGGCTGGATCCGTGCCACGGACAACGAAGAGGCGCTCGAGCTGCTGGCCGAGACGATCCGCTGGTTCCAGGAATTCCACCCGAGCGACGTGTGCGTGCTCGTCCCCACCCACGGCTGGGGTTTGCGCGCCTTCGAGAGGATCAAGGGCGACTTCGGGCCGATCGTGCACGTGTTCTCCACGGATGGCAGGGAACGCCAGGCGCGCAAGAAAGCCTTCTGGAAGGGCCGCGGCGAACTGAAGATGTGCACCATCCACAGCTTCAAGGGATGGCAGATCGAGAACGTGGTGCTGCTGTGGCCCTCCCCTCTGCCGGGCGACGGCTACCCCGATGCGGTCCGCCATCGGCTGTTCTACAGCGCGGCTTCGCGCGCCCTTCGGAACCTCGTCGTGATCAACGCAGACCGCGGATACGATCCGCTGCTCCGGCTCGGCGGGCATTTGGAGGAGCTGAAGGCGGGATCGTCGGAGCCAGGCCAATCCGGCCGACCCATTAGACCCAATCTAAAACGATTCTGAATCCACACACTCTGGTCTCGCGTCTTGCCACTTGGAGATCGCTCCGAGGAGAAACCGAAGCATGAGCCAGAACCAACCCGTGATTCAAGCGCTGATCCAGGTGCTTGCCGACACCTACGCCATGATGACGAAGACCCAGCACCACCATTGGAACGTGGAGGGTCCGAGGTTTAAGGAGCTGCACGACCAGTTCCAGCTGCTGTACGAGGCGCACTTCCTGCAGGTCGACGAGCTGGCCGAGCGCATCCGGGCGCTCGGTGGGTACCCGCCCGGAACGCTGCAGGAGTTCGCGCAGATCAGCTCGGTCCGCGAATCCCCCGGCCTCCGTGGCGAGGATGCGATGGTCCGGGACCTCGTCGACGGCTACGAGGCCTTGATCGCTGACTTGCGGCGGCTCTGGAAAGCCACCGACGAGCACGGCGATCCGGTCACCCAAGGCATCGCGGAGTCGCTGATCCTAGCCCATGAGAAGACCGTTTGGATGCTGCGCAGCATGCTGAAGGCCTGAGAGACCGCGAACCCGCGCATCGTTCGCCCCGCCGGCTGGTAACCTGCCGCGCGGGGTGAATCGTTCATGAACATCAGCATCGCCTCCTTCTCGTTCCATGGCGCCCTCGCCGAGGGCACTATCGACGTCTTCGGGTACCTCGAAGCCTGTCGCTATCGGTACCACCTCCTCACGGCCGACATCTGGAACGGCCTGCTCGGCTCCGACGTCGAGGTTCAGCTGGACGAGAACCGCCTGCGCAAGGTCCGGCAAGCGATGGACGAGCGCGACCTGGTGTGCGTCAACTACCACGCGGACGGCTGCCACGTTTGGGAGGACGATCCCGAGGTCCGCGCCCGCCATCGCCAGCTGGCGGAGCGGCACCTGAGGGCCGCCGAAATCCTCGGCGCGAGGACCGTCCGGATCGACACCGGCGGGCGCGACCGCCACTGGACCGACGAGCAGTTCGACTCCATCGTCGGGGCGTTCCAGGCCTTCTGCAAGCGCGCCGAGGACGGCGGCTACAAGGTCGGGCCGGAAACGCACTGGGGCGCCGAGAACTACCCCGACAACATGCTGAAGCTGCACCAGGCTGTCGGCTCGCCGGCGTTCGGCATCCTGCTCCACATGGGCAAGGACACGTGGAACACGCCCGACGACTATGACCGGGCTCTGGCGCCGATCGCGATCCACACCCACATCGACCAGAAGACCACGTACTCCAGGGTCGACCAGGCACTAGCGATCCTTCTGGAGTGCGGGTACTCGGGCGTGCTCGGCGTGGAGCACCACACGGGCAAGAACGAGTTCGCCGAGGTCGGGGCGCAGCTCGCGCTCGTTCGGCGCGCCGTGCAGCACGCGCGGACTGGCCGAGGCGAGGGATACCGCGGCAACCCGCTGCTCGATCCGGTGAGCGAGCGCTCGCACAACCGCTGAGGACCGCACTCGCGTGGGGGACAGGGCCAGCCCGGCGAGCGAGGCTGGAGGCTTCCATGCGTCCCGCCGTGCACCCCGTCCCTTCGGACCGACCAATCTGGACTAGTGCCAGCCCCTCGCCGGACAGCCGAACGCGGCCCGACGACGGAGTGCCTGGAGGACGCTTCAGCCGTGAGGTTCCGCAGGAGGATTCGCAGCAACCCCTCTTCGGACAGCCAGGAACCTCGACTAGGCCGCTGGATCCAGCTGTTTGCGCACCATCACGGTGCCACGGAAGCCGAGGTTGCGCAGGCGCTCGAGCAAGGTCTCGCTGACCGTGGCCCCCTTCGCCACCAGGAGGTCCCCATTGGCACCCACCAGGTCCTCCGTCAGGACCATTCCAGGGCTGAGATCCTCCAGCAGCACCGGGAAACCCACTTCCCGGAACGCGTCTGGGCACAAAGCCCGTTCGGCCGCCTCGAAGACGCGGGGATCATAGGCGCCGGCGTTGCGCCTCATGACGAAAAACGCCCGCTTCAGGTCCAGGCCGCGCGACTCGAGGTCCGCAAGGTCGCCCAGCACGCGCAGGATTCTCGAACCGATCGGAATCCCCTCTCCGCTGGGGCACTCCTGGTCGCCGACGGGGCGGTAGCTGCATCGCTGCAGCCGGATGATCTCCGCCACCCGTTCGAGCCTCGGAATCTGGCTGAGGATGTTCGCACCCAGCAGCGGAGTCCGGCTCAGGATGCGCTTCTCGTAGTCAGTGAGCGGCATGTCGCGCCGCACTTTGTGGAGCAGTTCGGGTGGCACCGCCACGATGCCGATCTGCGCGAAGAGCGCGGCCAGCTCGATCATCCAAGGTTCCGGGGCATCCAGCATCCTAGCCACGAGCTTTGCCCGCTCCTTGAGCTGCTGGCACCGCCCGAAGCCCTCCGGGTGCAGCATGGAGAGGATTTCCACCAACACCCGGACCGCTCCTGCAAGCGTCTTCTCCAGCAGCTCCTTCTCCGCCACGATCAGATCGTGCTGGCGACCGCAGGCCTCGATGGCCTCCGCGAGCTGCTCGGTGTCGACGGGCTTGTTCAGAAACCGGAAGATCGCTCCGCGGTTGATCGCTTGCACCGCCGTCATCTGGTCGGCGTTGCCCGTCAGCATCATGCGGACGGTGTCGGGCGCTACCTCTCGGACGCGCTCCAAGAACTGGATGCCGTCCATTTCGGGCATCCGCATATCGGACACCACGACATCGAAGGGGCCCTCCGCCTCGATGCACTCTAAACCCTCCGGCCCTCCGCAGGCCGTCCTCAGGTCGAAGCGCTTGCGAAGCTGCCGCTGAAGCGCGTCCAGCAGATTCTGCTCGTCGTCGACTACGAGTACCTTGCGCTTCATCAGCTCGCCTCCGCCAGGCGGTCCCTAAGAACGTTGTTCCCGATCTCGGTCCATTTCGCAAGCTTCGTGGCCAGGCCGGAGCGCTCGAAGTGGTCTTGCGCGAAGCCCGCACGCTTCAAGTCGACGCCAAGAGCGGTCGCTCGTTCCAAACAGTCGCTGAAGTGGACGATCGGAACGAGCGGCGAGGCGTCGACACCTCCGTTCTCCGGCCTGTGGTGGTAGGCGACTGCCTCGACAGTGTCCTGGGGGAAAGCCCACAGGCCCAGCAGATAGGCGCCCAGTTCGGCGTGACTCACCCCGAGCACCCGGTACTCCGCGTCCCATGGGGAACCTCCGTCCGATCGCGCCGCGTCCACGCATTGGCGGTACCGTCCTGGCACGACGCACGCCATGAGCACGCGGCCGATGTCGTGGAGCATCCCTGAAAGGAGCGCTTGCGAGGCCAGCGCCCGGTCCAGCCCCTCGGCCTGGGCGATCTTCCGTGCGATGGATCCGGTGAGCAGACCGTCCTGGTGGAGCGAGTCCACGTTCAGGTGTTTCACGCTCTCTTGGGGGAACTGCCGGAAGACGTGCACCGCCGTGACCAGGGCGCGGACCGTGTCCAAGCCGAGCAGCGCCGCGGCATCCCTTGGACTGGTGACCGTCCGCGGAGCGCCGAAGAAGGCGCTGTTCACCATCTGCAGGACCTTGGCCGTCATGCCGATGTCCTGTTCGATGATCTCGGAGACCCGGGCGATCGAAGGCTCCGGCTTGTCCAGCTCCTGCAACAGCTGGTGGTAGTGGGCCGGCAGGGTAGGCATGGAACCGATGTTGCTCACGACCGCCCTCAGCTCGTTCGAGCCAAGCACCTCCCGAAGCCTCGAGGCGCGCCCGATGGCCTGGCGCAGCTCGTCCGGGTTGCAGGGCTTGGCGAGGAACTGGTGCGCGGCGTTGGCGGAGTTCAGCGCCGTGTCGCGGTCGGTCTGGCCCGTGAGCACGAAGCGGATCGCCTCGGGACGGATCTTGCGCACCTCCTCCAACAGCGCGACGCCGTCCATCTTCGGCATCCTCATGTCCGTCACGATCACGTCGTAGGGCTGCTCGCGGACCTTCTCCAAGGCCTCCTCCGGCCCTAAGGCGAAGTCCATGGCCCAACGATCCCGTTCCGACCGCAGCAACCGCCTCAGACCATCGAGGATGTTTGGCTCGTCGTCCACGAAGAGGATGCGCGTCTTGCTCATGCCGCTTCTCCCTGCTGGCTCGCCTTGGACTCAGTGTCGTAGGCCACGGGAATCTGCACGCGGAAAGTCGTCCCGCGCCCCACTTCAGACTCGAAGAAGATCCGCCCTCCGTGTTTGGCGACCACGTTGTAGGCGATCGAGAGGCCCTGTCCGGTCCCCTTTCCCACCGGCTTCGTGGTGAAGAACGGATCGAACACCTTGTCCCGGATCGAATCGGGAATGCCGCACCCTGTGTCCGAAACCGACACCTCCACCCATCCGTCACCCATGTTCCGGGTTGCCACCGTGATCCTTCCCTTCCTGTCCGTGCCACCCACCACGTCGGCGATGGCATGGGCCGCGTTCACGATCAGGTTGAGGAAGACCTGGTTCAGCTCTCCGGCGAAGCAGTGGACCACGGGCAGGCTGGGATCCAAGTCCGCCTCCAGTTCGGCGACGTACTTCCACTCGTTCCGCGAGATGTTGATCGTGCTCTCCAGCGCTCGGTTCAGGTCCACCGCCGTCTTCTCCGTGGAGTTCGGGTGGGAGAACTCCTTCATGGCCCGGACGATCGTGGCCACGCGCTGCAGGCCGTCGAGCGACTGCGAAACCGCAAAGGGAATCTGGTCGAACAGGTAGTCAAGGTCGAACTCCTCCCGAATCTCCAGCAACCGATCCTTGGCGTCTGATCCGCCACCGGACTCAAGCACGAGCCGCTCCAGGCTGTTCCAGGCCCGCAGGAGGTCCAGGAACGCATCTTGGAGGAACCGAACGTTGTCCGAAACGTACTGCGTGGGCGTGTTGATCTCGTGGGCGATGCCGGCGGCCAGCTGGCCGATGGACTCGAGCTTCTGCGCCTGCATCAGCTGGGTCTCCAGCTGGCGTTGCTCCGTCACGTCCACCGCGCTCCAAAGAAAGCGCCCCTCCTCCTCCGCGCCATCGATGCGTGTGACCGTCACGTCGCAGAAGCGCCGGGCTGCTTCCGGCCCCACGCGCAGGCTAGGAAGGCGGAGCGCCTCTCCGGGCTTCAGGACCGCCAGCTTACGCCTCACCTCCGCCGCGTCCCACGCAACGGGCAGATCCCATAGGGTGGACTCTCCTTCGGGAGGCGTCCATCCCTCGAACAGCGACTCCGCCAGGCTGTTCCAGTGGTAGGTGAGGCCATGCTCGTCGAACACGACCAAGGCTGCTGGAATCGCTCCAAGGAGCTCCGAGAGCTGCCGATGGGTCTTTCGCGCCGACTCCTCGAAGAGCCAACGATCCGTGGCGTCCCGCAGGAACAGCGTCCAGCGCACACCCTCGTCCGTCTCCAGACGCGTCGCTCCGACCTCCACGCGAATGGGCGCACCATTCCTCCGGGTGGCCAGGAGCAACGTCGGCCTCAAGACCGGTTCGCCCCCAGCATCCTCCGTCCAAAGGCGCTCCAGCGCCTCAGGAAGGCCCTCCGGGAAGAGGAGTTCGCGGACCGTGCGACCGTGAGCCTCGAAGATCGTCCAACCGAACAGAGACTCGGCCATGGCGTTCCACGTGAGCACCCGACCCACTCGATCGGTGGTGAGGATGCCCTCCAACGCCGACTCGACGATCTGCCGATGGATCCTCTCGCTCTCGGACAGCCTCTCCGCGGTCTGAATCCGGTCGGAGATGTCCTCTGCAACGAGCACGGCGATCGGCCTGTCGGAGGGGCCGTGCGTCTGGCGGCTGCCATGGACCTCCAAGGTACCGAGGACGCCTTCCTCCTGGCGATAGGCGACCAGCAGGTGAAGAGGGTCTCCGGTTCCCAAGAGGCGCCGGATTCCATCCAGGAGCGCCTTGCGGTCCGCTGCGACGATCGCCGCGAGCCAGCTTCGGCTTCGTTCGGGCGCGATCGCTTCCCCGTTTGAGCCGCCGGGCCAAGCGGAGTTGACGAACACGGCCTCACTTTCCGTGTCCACCACCGCGACTGGCAGCGGCAACGACTGAAGGAGGCTGTACCAACGCTCGGCCGCGTCAGCCCACCTCCGTTCCGACTCCCTCCTGTCGCGGATATCCCTCGCGACGCCCACGAACGCCGTTCTCCCCTCGGAGCGCAGGACGCTGACCGACAGCTCTACCGGGATCGCCTCGCCGCCCTTCGCCATGACCTCGACTTCGGCCTTCTTTCCGACCACCTTGGGCATTCCGGTGTCCAGATAGCGTCGGATCGCCCGCTTGTGGTCCACGGGCGTCGGGTGGGGAGCGATCGCGTCCACGGGCGAGCCCACCAGCTCGCTGGCCTGCCACCCGAACAACGCCTCGAAGGCGGGGTTCACCGCGAGGATCCGCGCGTCTTCCCCAATGACCACGATGGGATCGACGACGTTCTCGAACAGCGGCCCCCAAGCGCTCTCTCTCGGATCGTTGGCGAAAGCGTCCCTTGCCACGGAGCCAGCGCCCTCCTCTGAGGCGCTCCTAGGAAGGCCGCTGTCAACCTTCGATTCTCTGTTGCCTTCGGCGCTCCAAGCCATGGAAACTCCGGCTGAGTTTGGTGTCTTCGAAAACGGTTCGGTTCCGATCTCATGATCGGCAGAACGGCCGCGATCCGGAGAGCAATGCGTCGAAAGTCGCAGTTTCGACACGTTGAACCGTCACGAGTGCCAGCCTCGGGAGACCAAGGACCCGCGAGCCGCGGCGAGACTCCACGAGAGAGCTTGCACCCAGGCAGGACACCCCGGCCTCTTTCCAAACGGGACCCCTGGCTCCGATGGGGTAAACCCGTGCACCTGGAGTCGAAGCGAAGATGGCGAAAGTCAAGGCGACCAACCCTGTGGTGGAGCTCGACGGCGACGAGATGACCCGCGTGATCTGGGCGATGATCAAGGAGCGGCTGATCCTTCCCTACGTGGATCTGCCGATCGAGTACTACGATCTCAGCATCCAGAACCGCGACGCCACCGAGGACCGCGTCACCATCGAGGCCGCGAGGGCCATCCAGCGGTGCGGGGTCGGCATCAAGTGCGCCACGATCACCCCCGACGAGGCCCGCGTCCGCGAGTTCGGCCTCAAAAAGATGTGGAAGTCCCCAAACGGGACGATCCGCAACATCATCGGCGGCACAGTGTTCCGGGAGCCGATCGTCTGCCGGAATGTGCCGCGGCTCGTTCCGAGCTGGACGAAGCCTATCGTGATCGGGCGGCACGCCTTCGGAGACCAGTACCGCGCCACCGACTTCCGCGTCACCGCCAAAGGGCGGCTGCGGATCGTCTTCGAGCCGGAGGACGGCGGAGAGCCCATCGAGCACGAGGTGTACCGATTCGAAGGGGGCGGCGTGGCGCTGGCGATGTACAACACCGACGACTCGATCCGCGACTTCGCCCGCAGCTGCCTGAACTACGGATTGAACCGCCGTCTGCCGGTGTACCTGTCCACGAAGAACACGATCCTCAAGGCCTACGACGGCCGGTTCAAGGACATCTTCCAGGAGGTGTTTGAAAGCGATTTCAGCGAGAAGTTCGCCGCCGAGGGCCTGGAATACCAGCACCGGCTGATCGACGACATGGTCGCCTATTCGATGAAGTCCAGCGGCGGCTTCCTGTGGGCCTGCAAGAACTACGACGGCGACGTCCAGTCCGACTCCGTGGCGCAGGGCTTCGGGTCGCTCGGGCTGATGACGAGCGTGCTGATGACGGCCGACGGCAAGACGGTGGAGACGGAGGCCGCGCACGGCACCGTGACCCGCCACTATCGCCTCTACCAGCAGGGCAAGGAGACCTCCACCAACCCGATCGCCTCGATCTTCGCCTGGAGCCGAGGACTCTGGTACCGGGGCGAGTTCGACGGCAACGAAGAGCTGAAGCGGTTCGCCGAGACGCTGGAGCGGGTGTGCGTGGAGACGGTGGAGTCCGGCAAGATGACCAAGGACTTGGCGCTCTGCGTGCACGGGGACAAGGTGCAGCGCTCGGACTACCTCTCGACCGAGGAGTTCATGGACGCCGTCGCGGACGCTCTGGCGGCTGCCTGGAACGCCTGAAGCTTACGGCACCAAGCGCCGCGGGGGCGGCCCGTTCGGGCCGCCCCCGCTCCGTTTTCGGACTCCCGACGGATCAGTAGTCCATGTCGCCCATGCCCGGCGTAGGCGGCGTGTTCTTCTTCGGCTCAGGCTTCTCCACCACCAACGCCTCGGTGGTCAGCACCAGGCCGGCGATCGACGCCGCGTTCTGCAGCGTGGACCGGGTGACCTTGGCGGGGTCGACGATGCCGGCCGCCACCATGTCCACGATCTCGCCCGTCACGGCGTTCAGGCCGTGGCCCTCCGGCGCGGCCTTCACGCGCTCCACGATGACCGACCCCTCCAAGCCCGCGTTGCTGGCGATGGTGCGCAGCGGCTCCTCCAGAGCCCGCTTCACGATCTGCACGCCCGTCAGCTCGTCGCCGGTCAGGCCGGTGTTCTCCAAAGCCTTGGCCGCGGCCAGCAGCGTCACGCCGCCGCCCGGAACGATTCCCTCCTCGACCGCCGCGCGCGTGGCCGACAGGGCGTCCTCGTACCGGTGCTTCTTCTCCTTCAGCTCGGTCTCCGTGCTGGCGCCGACCTTGATCACCGCAACGCCGCCGCTCAGCTTGGCCAGGCGCTCCTGGAGCTTCTCGCGGTCGTAGTTGCTGTCGGTCTTCTCGATCTCGGCCTTGATCTGGTTGATCCGGCCCATCACGTCTTCCTTGCTGCCGGCGCCCTCGATGATCGTCGTGTCCTCCTTGGTGATCACGACCTTCTTCGCGGTGCCGAGCATGTCGACCGTGACGTTCTCCAGCTTGGTGCCGAGGTCCTCGCTGATGAACTTGCCCTTCGTCAGGATGGCGATGTCCTGCAGCATCGCCTTGCGGCGATCGCCGAAGCCGGGGGCCTTCACCGCAGCGATCTGCAGCACGCCGCGGATCTTGTTCAGCACGATGGTCGCCAGGGCGTCGCCCTCCACGTCCTCGGCGATGATCAGGATCGGCCTGCGGGTCTGGGCGGCGCGCTCCAGGAACGGCAGCAGGTCCTGCGCGTTGCTGATCTTCTTCTCGTGGATCAGGATCAGCGGGTTCTCCAGCACCGCCTCCATGCGCTCGGGGTCCGTCACGAAGTACGGGCTGATGTAGCCGCGGTCGAACTGCATGCCCTCCACGACCTCGAGCGTCGTGTCGCGGCCCTTGCTCTCCTCCACGGTGATCACGCCGTCCTTGCCGACCTTGTCCATCGCCTCGGACACGTGCTTGCCGATCTCCTCGTCGTTGCCCGCGATGGAGGCGACGAACGCGACCTGCTCCTTGTCCTTGATCGGCTTCGCGATCTTCTTGATCTCGCTGACGGCCAGCTCGACGGCACGGTCGATGCCCCGCTTCACGGCGATCGGGTTGCCGCCGGCCGCCACGTAGCGCAGACCCTCGGTCACGATCGCCTGGGCCAGCACCGTCGCGGTGGTCGTGCCGTCGCCGGCGATGTCGTTGGTCTTGGACGCGACCTCCTTGCAGAGCTGGGCGCCCATGTTCTCATACGGGTCCTCCAGCTCGATCTCCTTGGCGACCGTCACGCCGTCCTTGGTGATCGTCGGGCTGCCCCACTTCTTGTCCAGAACGACGTTGCGCCCGCGAGGGCCAAGGGTGACCTTCACGGCGTCGGCGACCTTGTTCACGCCACGCTCGAGAGCTCGACGGGCGTTCTCATCATACAGCAGTTGCTTCGCAGGCATCTCTCAGAACCTCCTTTGACTTCCTTCTCGCTCGTTCGTCCTCAGCCGAGGATCGCATAGATCTGATCCTCGTCCAGGATCACGTACTCCTTGCCGTCGACGGTGACCTCGTTCCCGCCGTACTTGCTGAACAGCACCCGGTCGCCGGGCTTGACGCTGAGCTTGTTCCGCTCGCCGTTGTCCAGCATGCGGCCCTCGCCCACCGCGATCACCTTGCCCTCCTGGGGCTTCTTCTTGGCGGTGTCGGGCAGGTAGATGCCGCTCGCGGTCTTCTCCTCGGCCTCGACGGGCTCCACCACAACCTTGTCTCCCAACGGTTTCAGATTCGCCATAGCGTCTCGTCCTCTCAACGTTCTCGAACCGCCTCGTTGGCACTCGAGGCGTTTGTCTGCTAGATTATGACTCGCGCGAACGCACCTGTCAACGGGTTTTGGCAGAAAAGGGGACCGAGTGCCAAAGCACTGAGGATCGGCGGCGCGCGCGCCGATCATCCCATTGGAGGCCGAACGTGTCCGTCGATTGGAAAGCCGTCTCTCTGGGAGGCCTGGTGGCGCTCGTGACGATGCCGTCGTTCCTGAGGCCCGAGCTGTGGGTGCCCGCGGCCTGCGTGTGCCTCCTGGCGTGGATGGGCTGGCGGATGCTCCACCGCCCCAGCGTCGGGGAGGTCATCGAGCTGAACCCGGAGAGGGCGGAGCGGAAGGACCGGGCCGCCTAAGCCCAGGGGCCGTAGCGAACGCCGAGCTCCCGCAGGAGCGCCTCGAACGCCTCGAGCCTCCGCTCGAAGTCGGGCCAGCTCTTGCCCTGCTTGGGAGTCCAAAGGCATTCGGCGATGGCAGCCTTGCGGGGCCAGATCTGCCGATCCATGTCCGCCTCGGTGGGCGTGTGCTCGCTCCACATGTTGCCGCCACCGCCCAGGACCTTGGCCGCCGCCGCCGCGTCGAGCTCCTCCGGGATCGGGTCGAAGCCGTACGTGTGCTCCACCGGGTACTCGTCGTAGCCGTAGTCCAGATAGCAGTGCGACGTGGGGGTGCTCACGATGTCGTGTCCGTGCCGCGCGGCCTCCAGAGCGACCTCCTTCATCCACCCGCGCCACCACTGCACCGTAGCCGAAGGCGGGAGCCCACCCTCGTGGATCTCGTCCCAGCCGATGAGCCGGCGCCCACGCTCCGCAAGCCAAGCCTCCATCCGTCGGATGAACCAGCTCTGGAGCTCGAACTCGTCCTCGAGGCCCTCCGCGCGGATTCTCGCCTGGCATTTGGGGCAGCTCTGCCAGCGCGCCTTGGGAGCCTCGTCCCCGCCGATGTGCACCCAACCGAAGGGGAACAGCTCCAGGACCTCCTCCAGCACGCCCTGCAGGAACTCGAAGACGGCGTCGTTGCCGGCGCAGTAGATGTCCTCGTAGATGCCCCACTTCGTTCCAACCTCGTACGGACCGCCCGTGCAGCCGAGCTCCGGATACGCCGCCAAGGCCGCCATCGAGTGTCCAGGCATCTCGATCTCCGGCACGACCTCGATGCACCGCTCCTTGGCGTAGCGGACGATGTGCCGGACTTCGTCCTTCGTATAGAAGCCGCCATAGGTGGAGCCGTCCTCGGCCTTCCTCCATGCGGCCACTTCCATCAAACGCGGATAGCCGTCAATCTGAATCCTCCAGCCTTGGTCCTCCGTGAGGTGCCAATGGAACCGGTTGAGCTTCAGAAGAGCCATGAGGTCCAGGTGCCGCTCGATGTAAGCCACGGAGGGCATATGGCGGCAGCAGTCGAGCATCGACTCCCGCCACGCGAAGCGCGGTTCATCCCGAACGACCATGGCGGGAATGCTCAGCGGCCCAGCCTGTGCGCCGAGGGCGTCCCGCACCAGGCACGCGAGCGTCTGACCGCCGTAGAACAGTCCGGCCTCGCCCAAGGCGCGAACCACGGCGCCCGTCGGCGCGACCAGCAGCTCGTAGCCCTCCTCTCCGAGCGACCCCTCAGCTCCCTCCGGCGAGAAGTGCACCCCGTTCGGCTTGGGATCGGCAGCCTCCTCCGTCGGCAGGCGCCAGCCCATCCATCGCCTCAGCCAGCGGGCGAATCCCTCGGCCGCCTTGCTTCCGGCGGCGCCTTGGAAGGTGACCGGCGTCTTCTCGCTGAGCGCCAGGCTTCCGTCGAGCGGATGTTGGGATGCGGGTTTCGGAATCACGGTGCGGCTCCTTCTGGTGCGCCGAGGCTACCCTATGGCGCTTCCGGCTTCGGCGCCGATCGGTCGACGCCGAACCGCTCCCGGATCTCCCGCTCCTTGGCGGCGTCCTTCAGGCGGCCTCTCTCATCCAGGATGTGCGGCGTGACGAACACCACGAGCTCCGTGTCGATCCGGCTCTTCTTCTTGGTCTGGAACAGCGGGCCGATCAGAGGCAGGTCCCCGAAGAACGGCACCCTGGTGTCCGTGGTGTACTCCTGAGTCTGATTCAGGCCGCCGATCGCGATCGTCTCGCCGTCCTTCACCCGGATCGTGGTCTCAGCCCGACGGGTGGACAGCACCGGCAGGCCGGTTTCGCGATCCAGCTCGCTGATGTTGCTCACCTCGGGAACCAGGGTGACCGTGACCTCGCCGTTTCCTCCCGTCCACGGGCGCACCGAGAGCTTGACCCCCACGTCCACGCCCTGGATCCGCTCCTGCTTTCCGCCGAACGAGTTCACCTCGACCTTGATGAACTTCGTCTCGCCGATGAAGATGTCCGCGCTGCGCCCGTTGATCGCGGCCATCCGCGGCGCGGCATGCACCCTTGCCCTCCCCTCGGCCACCAACGCGGTCAGTTTGGCCTGCAGGTCCGCGGGCGAAGCGCCGACGGTCGCGTACCGGATCTGGCCGTCCCTCGGCTTCACGGAGGCGTTCGTGGAGGCGTCCGTATAGGAGCCGTTCAGCTCGGCCAGCAGGTCGTCCGTAGCGGAGACCTCCACGGCCAGAGCCTCGATCATGATCTGCGGCGGGGCCACGTCGATCTTCGCGAAGTCCTCACGAATCTTGTCCAGCATCGGTTTGGGAGCGGTCACGACCACGGCGTTCTGCGCCTCATTCACGTGCAGGTAGCTGTACAGGAACGTCGGCAAGAGCCCTGAGGCCGTCTGCGCCCGAATGGACTTCATTCGGAACGACTCCGTCTCCGACAAGCTGTACGTCGCCAAATCCACCGGCACGCCGTCCGCGAAGAGGAAGCGGTCGCCCTCCTTGCGCATCGCCATGCCGGTGGCCGAGGCCAAGGCCTGCAGCGCCTCCTCCAGCGGCATGTCGCGGAAGGAGACGGACACCTCCCTGCTCTGCACCGAATCGTCCACCACGACGTTCAGACCGGCGCGACGGGCGACCGTGGCCAGCAACGTCCGCAGGTTCGCCTTCACGGCGTCCACCGAGAGCAGGCCGTCCTCGAACGCGACCGCCAGCGACTGCCGGGCCTTGGTCTCGTCGGCCGCCTCTTGGGCCCCGGAGCGTTCGGCCAGGGTGCGGGAGCTGTTGACGGTGACGATGATGCTCTGCTGGTCGTTCGACCGCTCCACCGAAGTCATCGAGGGTTCGAACATCGCCACGACGATCGTGAGACCAACCCCCTCCTTGGACCCCTGGGGCACCGAGATCTGGATGTAGCTCACGGGAAACTTGCTCACGTCGATGAAGTTCCGGTTGATCTTCGACTTGGCGTTCGCCAGCTCGATGCGCAACCGCCCCTGCATCCCGCCGTCCTCGCTGTTCGGGCCGAACTCGAGCACCCCGTCGGCCTTGATCAGAATCTGCACCCCGTTGCTGAGCTGTTGCGCCTCGATGGAGGTGACGTTGCAGTACGGCCTGTTCTGGGCGAAACCCAGGAGGGAGCCGGCGAACAGGAGCGCGAGGAGGAGAAGGGTTCTCATGGCTGATTGGAAGGTTCGCTGGCGGGAACGACCCGCGCGGTGACGAGAAGGGTGAGCTCAGTCTTCGAACGGATGGTCCGGGGGTAGCGGAACAACCCCCCGATCAGCGGCAGGTCGGCGAGAAGCGGCACGCGCACCGTCCGTCGGTCGGCCCGCTCGTCCGAGAGGCCTCCGACCACGGCCGTCGCGCCGTCGGGCAACACCAGGAACGTGTCGGCCGTTCGTTGGGAGACGGTCGGAAGCCCCGTGCCAGGCTCCACCGCGGCGATGCTGGTGATGCTCGGCTGCAGCTGGAGCAGCACGTTGCCTCGGCAGGCGTAACCCGTGGCGCGTAGGCTGGCGCCCAGATCAACAGGAATGACCTTGGCCGTGACCTCGTTGGTGAGGCGGTCGACGAACTCGTACTTCGCGAACCGCTGGGAACCCGCGAACAGCCGCGCCGGCTGTCCGGCGACGGCCCGCACCACGCTCGTCGCCCGGATGCGAACGGCCTGCTTGGCCTCCAAGTTCCTCAAATGGGTCTCCAGTTGGTCCGGCCCACCCAGCCACTGGCCGATGGCGAAGTCCCCCACACCTGGCTCGCCCCGGAACATCGTGGTGCCCTGCTCCGCCCGCCAAGCTGCCAAGGCCTCCCTCGAGCGCTCGTCGAACGTCTCCACCACGATGGTCTTGAACTCCAGCAGCGGCGCAGGCTGATCGAGCGTCTCCAAGTCGCTTCGCAGCTTCTCCAGCATCTCCTCCGGACCGGCAGCAAGCAGAGAGTTGTGCTCCGGGTCGACGGACGTGAACCTCAGAAGGAAGTCCGGCAGGGAGGCCCGGACAACCTCCGGGGCGACGTGGCGGAGCGGCAGGCGCACGAAGCGGCCCGAGAGGTAGGCCTGCCGCGAGCGGACCGTCCCGTCGCCGAGCACCACCCGGGGACCCTGCCGCTCGACCGCGAGCCCGTACGTGCGGCCCAACGCCTCCAGAACCTCGTCGAACGTGGCCTCCGTCAGGCTCGCGCTGACCCACCGCTCAAGGCCATCCTCCACCAACACCGTCCGCCCCGAGGCGCTGGTCATCGCCCGCGCGAAGTCCTGCAAGGGCGCGTTCACAGACCACACGTCGTAGGTGTCTCCTTGCCTCGCGATGCGCACCTCGGATGGGGCCGCCGCCGGAGGAGGCACCCTCTTCGGCTGGAGCTCCACGTTGCGGTTGGTGGACACCACGATCAGGATCCTCCGCTGGTCGGGCGGCACCTGGATCCGTACGCTCGGTCGATCGGGGTACTGGTTCCAGAAGTTCGGATCGGCTTGAGGCGTCTTGATGGACACCGTGTAGGCCGGCTCGAAGAGCACCACGCGGAGATCGAGCCCGACGCCGTCGACCGAATCGGGCAGGACCGAGGTCTCAACGTGGCTCACCGGAAACTCCCCGACGTCCACGACGTTCCCAATGCGGCTCCGCGCGTTGCGGATGCGGAAGGGCAGGTACGTCACGAAGCGCGGGAACTCATCCCAGCGCCCCATGCTGATCGCCTCCAAGTTCAGGTAGTGGCCGAAGTCCAGCTCCAAGTCGAGGATGCCGTCGGCTTGGATGGTCAGCTCGACGCCGTTGGCCAGACGCCTCACGGAAACGCCGGTAACGTTGCAGTACGGCACGCGCTGGGCCGAGGCGAGAGACCCGAGGAGGAGCCCCGCCCACGCAGCCAGTGCGAACCGAAGTGCCGTCGCCATAGTCAGCGGTTTACTTTCCTGGAGCCGTGCCCTCGGCCGCGCTGGGGTTGGCCGGCAGGATGCGCGGCGTGATGAACACCACCATCTCCGTGTTCAGCTTCCGCTCGTCGAGGGACCGGAACAACGGACCGATGAGCGGCAGATCGCCCAGCACGGGGATCTTCGTCTGCGTCTTCATCGTCTCGTCCTGCACGAGGCCGCCGAGGATCACGGTCTCCCCGTCCCGAACGATCACCGAGGTGTTCGCTTGGCGCGTGCTCTTGTCCGGCAGACCCGTGCGGGGGTCCGGCGCCCCGAGGACGCTGATCTCCGGGCGAATGTCCAGAAGGATGTCCCCGGTTCCGCCCGTCCACGGAGTGATCCTCAGCCTGACGCCGGCGTCGATGGAGTTCGTCTGTCGGCCGCCCCACTGGTCTCCGCCGATCACGACCGGCGTGCTGATGTACCTCTGCTTGCCGATGAAGATGCTGGCGTCTTGGCCGCTCACCGTGGCGATCCTGGGGTTCGCGCGCACCCTCGCCTTGCCCTTCTCCACCAGCGCACGCAGGTTGGCCTGGAAGCTGTCCGGCAGACCCGAGATCGCACGATAGAACACCTCTCCGAACGACGAATCGATCGATCCCTGAACCCCCACGTTGCTCGCGGCCAAGTTCAGGGCGAACTCCTTCGTCGCCGAGTCCGTGAACTCGACCATCAAGACGTCGATCATGATCTGCGCGGCGGGGATGTCGAACTGGGAGATGTCCTCCCGGAACTTCCTCAGCACGCTCGGCGGCGCCGAGAGGATCACGGAGTTCTGCTCCTGGTTGGTCTTCACGTGGTCCTGCAGGAAGATCGGAAGCAGCGACTTCGCGGTCGGCGCGAGCACATACTTCGTCCCCACCGCGTCGATGTCGCTCAGAAGATAGCTGGATGGACCCTTCGGAATCCCCTCGCTGACCATGAACACGGTGCCGACCAGCTTGCACGCCAGGCCGTACGCGGAGACGATCGCATCGAGCGCCTCCGTCGGCTTCTTGTCGACCAGGTTCACGGTGACGGTGCGCCGCACCGTGTCGTCCACCATGATCCGAAGTCCGGTCGCCTTGGCGAGCAACACGAGGACCTCGTGGGCGTCGGCGTTGTCGGCGAAGATCCGAACGCCCTTCGCACCCACCTCGACCTCAACAGCCGGTGCTTCCCCAGCCTCCGATCCCCCGCCGTAGGCGAAGGCTACGGCCCCTAACAAAGCAACCAGACACAGGCGCAGCCTCTTCATCGTTCGCCAACCTCGATCGAGCGACCCGATCGGCCCATCTTGGCACGAGAGAGAGCGGCCGTGCCGAAGGCCGGAGCAACCAGCTCTCCGTCGCTCGGCTCGGACCGCGCGAGCGGTCTTGGCTTCCGATCGGCCACCGGGCCGGCGCCCGCGATGGAACCGCCCCACAGCGCTCGACGGCGGGTCCACCCGGCTCAGGCCCCTATCGCTCGCCGAACACCCGCCGCAACAGGTCCTCTCCATAGGCGGACGGCTCGGGTCGCTCGACCCTGATGCGGTACGTGCGGGTGCCGTCGGGTAGGCGCTCGGCCTTGAGGAACAGAGTGCCGGGCGAGTCTTGGAACGCAACAGCGAGCGTGTAGAAGTGCGTGACGAAGACCACCCTGACGCCCTGCTCGGTCAAGGCCCGAACCACTTGAGCGCCGAGCACAGACCCCTCCGCCTCGCTGGTGGCCACGAAACTCTCGTTGAGAAGGAGAAGCGCTCCTCCGCGCAGATGGTCTGCGATCCCGCTGAGCCGGCGCAACTCCTCTTCGAACTTTCCAGCTTCCAGCGCGGAGTCCTCCTCCCGCTTGAAATGGGTGAACAACCCCCGGGCCAGAGATCCCTCGAACGCGGCCGCCCCCACGAACAGACCCGCCTGCAGCAGAACCTGCGCCAAGCCCAGGCTCCTGAGGAACGTGGTCTTGCCACCCCGGTTCGCGCCGGTGATGAAGATCGGGTTCCTTCCCGCCGCCTCGAGATCGTTTCCGACGGCGTGTCCCTGCCTCAGGGCCAGGCCCACGTCGTACAACCCGCGGAATGCGAGCCGCGCCGCGCCCGTCGGCTTCGGGAACGCTCTCGGCATCCCCAGCGCATCCAGCCGCCTCGCCAGCCGCGTCGCACCGAGAAGGAACGCGGTCTCCGCACGCAGGGCTTCGAAGAACCGACTCACCTCCTCGACAGCCGTAGCCAAAGCCTTGGCTGCCTCGTGAATGCCCTGCTCGCGGAGCTCTCCCAGAATCCGGGAACCCGTTTCATCGCGCGGATGCAGGGAGAGAACGTACTCCCTCGGCTTCTTGCCGAAAGGCCAGACCGATCCGCGGTTCTCCGGGGGTAGCAGCGTGAAGTCGTTGCTCCTGCCCCAAGGATCGATTCCCGCGGCCATCCAGACTCCCCTTGGAAAGCGCAAGGAGCGCAGGTGCTCCTCCGCCTCCCAGAAGAAGGCGGGGCTCAGCGACGCGCGGAGCCTGTCGCGAAGGCCGAGGAAGGGCGCCCGCGCGAGGGGTTCGGCTTCGAGCAGGCTCAAGAGGTCCCTTAGCCCCTTCAGGAGCGCCTGCATGCCCTTGATCGCGCCGTACAGATACGGTCGGTCGTGGCGCACCAGCCCGAAGCTCTCCCTTCGCTTGGCCTTCAGCGTCTCTTGGGCCAGGCGGTACAGCTTGTCCACCAAGGCAGGTCTCTCCAAGACCTCTCGAACGGCCTCCTGACGGTGAACGATGATCGGCTCATCTACCGAGGGGCCTTGGGCGAACACCTTGCGAACCACCTCTTGGACCGTGGAGTCGCCTTGCGCCATCGTCTCGACCACAGAACCCAAACCGAGATCGTGCTCCACGTCCGACCACCCGAACGGAGCCGGCACGGCGAGGTCGAGATCGCGGTCCGGAAACAGAAGGCCGACCCTCATCCGCCTCCTCCCAGCCTCCGCAGGAGAGCGTCGTAGGTGAGGCCGTGCTTCTTCGCCAAAGCAAGGGCGTACGCCTTCCCGTCCGCAGGCCGCTCTCGAACGCGGAACGTGCGCCTCGCCGGATCCGATGGATCCACCTCCGCCACCATGCTTCTCATGCCTGGGAGCCGCGCGAACTCGTCCAAGAACGTGACGACAACAGCCAAGGCTCGCTTCAACCGGATTTCGTCCAGCACGAAGCCGCCGATGAGGCGGGCATCCAAAAGGGTCGCCGACGCAAACGGCTCGTTCAGCACGACGAGGGAGCGATCGGTCGCCTGTTCCAGGACGTCCCTGAGCCTGAGGAGGTCCTCCTCCAGCTTGCTCTTCAGCTCCTCCGGGTTCTCCCGCGCCTCGAAGTGCGAAAGGATCGCGTCGGGCAATAGCAACCGGGCGGCGGAGCCGGGGACGGGCAGGCCGAGAGCCGCCAGATGATGCACCTGCCCGATCATCCGTGCGTACGTTGTTTTGCCCCCCTGGTTCGGTCCGGTGACCACCAGTACCCGCGCGGAATCGAACCGAAAGCCGTTGCCGACTGGCAGACCGCCCTCACCCAGCAGCTTGGCCCCGAGCACCAAGTCGAAGGCCTCCTCCGCGAAGCATGGGGGCTCCTCCGCAACCTCCGGGTAGACGAAGCGCAGCCCCGCGCTCCGCATCGGCGCGACGAACTCCAGGTACGTCAGAAAGAACCGGGCTTCCGCCTCCAACTGTACCAAGGCCGGGTCCGCGATCTCGGCATGCGCGTCGCAGAACGCCTCCACCAAGCGGAACGCCTCGGGAAACAGCAGGGCGAGATGGTCGAGAACCCACTCCTCCACGTGGTTGAGCCAAGGGCCGTGGCTCGGGGTGGGATCCTTCCAAGTGGGTGGCTCCGGGCCGAAGAACGGCCGGAAGGTCTCCACCACCAGTCGACCGTAGTCGGGCTCGCCTTCGTACGCCCTCAGGGCCAGGCGCCCCTCGTGGACTCGAAGCGTGTAGCGGAGTCCGACCAGCGCCGCATGCGCCTTCTGCCAGTCCTGCCGAAGCTGGGAGAAGGCCGGGCCGCGCGTGTAGGCCTCCAGGTACTCCCCGTATCGCCTCAGCCCAACCGACTCCGGCGCGTGCTTGGCCAGGTCGCCAGCGAGCTCCTCCATGGCCCGAAGATAGGCATCGGCGCCCTGCAGATGGAACAGACGCCTCTGCCATGGGTGCGAGGCTCTCCGGGACCGATCCAGGCGCGCCCTCATGGCTTCCATCCGCTGGAACAGCGTGCGGAAAGACTGTGCCAGCGGCTCCCGCTCCAAATCCCGTGCAACCGATTGTCGGTGCTCCACCGCCGATGTGTCGGCGAGGGGGGAGCGGAAGACACGCTCCAGACCGAAGCCCGCCTGGGAGCCGAACAGGACCGACTCCAGCTCGTCCAGCAGGAAGTCCCGGAAGTACGATGGCTGCTCCCGCTGGGGCGGCCACGGACCGTGCGCAGGTTGCAGGAGGCTCGGAGTCACCGCCAATCCATCGTTCATGCCGACCAACCCAAGAGACGCCTACCGACGGCTCGGTAGGAGTCATCAGCCCCGAGAGGCGGTTCAGGCGGACCCCATCGCCGAGCCACAGTTTATCCTCCACCGCCGAACGGATCTAGTGCGCGCCAACTTGAACAGGGCGAGCACCCTCGCCGCGGCGCCGCGCTGCGGGACCGGACCCTCTGAACCGCAACCCGTGTTGGGCCGCGGCCGCCAGGCCTCGCCTCGTAGCATCAGCCTCTTCCGGCTGCACCTACCGAGAACTGCGTGTGAGCGCGTTCCGAGGGCGACGCCGCCGTGGCAAAATGGCGGCCATGAGTCTTCCGACACCACGAGTCGTGCTCCCGCTGGAAACCGGCTGGGAGTTCCGCTACGAGTCCATCGACGGTCCGGTGGATGCGCCCAACCAGTGGCGGCCCGTGGAGATCCCGCACGACTACTCCATCGAAGACCTGCCGGGGCGGTCCAGCCCGTTCGATCCCGAAGCCCCCGGCTCGACGTCCACCGGCTACACCCTCGGGGGCGTCGGCTGGTACCGCAGGCGGATTCAGGCCGATCTTGGCTGGCGGGGCCGCACGGTGCGGCTCTTCTTCGACGGCGTGTACCAGGACGCCACGGTCTGGCTGAATGGGAAGGAGCTCCGCAGGCACCCCTACGGCTACACGCCGTTCTACGTGGATCTCACCGAACACCTCGACTTCGCGGGCGAGAACGAGCTGCTCGTTCGCACCGACACGAGCGGCAGGCACACGCGCTGGTACTCCGGCAGCGGCATCTACCGCCCCGTCTCCCTGGTGGTGTCGGGGCCGACCGCCTTTGAGCCTTGGGGACTGTTGGTGGACACCCCGAGCCTGGAGTCTCTGCGTGTGCGCTACCGCATCGAGGGCCCCACCGACGGAGCGACCCTCAGGCTGGAGCTTCCCGAGCTCGGAGTGGCGCGCACAGTGCCCGCAGCCAGCGAGGGCGCCGAACTGCTCGCGGCGAAGGGCGCCGAAGCCTGGAGTCCGGAGCATCCCAGGCTCTACGACCTCGTCTGCGCGATCGAGCGCGACGGACGGCTTCTGGATCGGCAAACCCTCCGGATCGGATTCCGAACGGTGCACTGGAACTCCGAACAGGGTCTCCTGCTCAACGGCGTGCCCGTGAAGGTGAGGGGAGGCTGCGCCCACCACGACAACGGCTGCCTTGGCGCCAAGGCGTTCCCCCGCGCCGAGGAGCGGCGCGTCCGCCAGATGAGGGAACTGGGCTTCAACGCCGTCCGCACAGCCCACAATCCGCCCTCCGCGGCGTTCCTGGACGCCTGCGACCGGTTCGGACTCATGGTTTTGGACGAGGCGTTCGACCAGTGGACCCGACCCAAGAACCCCGAGGACTACCATCGCTTCTTCAACGAGCACTGGAAGACGGACATCGAGTCGATGGTGCTCCGGGATCACAACCACCCGAGCGTGATCGCCTGGAGCATCGGCAACGAGATCCCCGAGCGCGCCGAGCCCGACGGAGTCGCCATCGCGAAGAGGCTCGTGGCCGCCATCCGAGCGATCGACGAGTCCCGGCCCGTCTCGGCGGGCGTGCACTGCTTCTGGGACCAGCCCGGCCGTCCCTGGAAGGAGATCGACCCCGCGTTCCAGCACCTGGACATCGCGGGCTACAACTACCAGTGGCGCGAGTACGAACCCGACCGCGAGCGCGTGCCCAGCCGCCTCGTGTGGGGCACCGAGTCCTTCCCGAAGGAGTCGTTCGAGTCGTGGATGCCTGTCCTCGACCACCCTTGGGCGATCGGCGACTTCGTTTGGACGGGCTTGGACTACGTGGGCGAAGCGGGCATCGGCCGGTTCCGGCACCCCGGAGAGCCGGACGACTGGGTCGATCCTCAGATCGCCTACACAGTGGCCGGATGCGGCGACATCGACCTGACTGGGGAAATCCGTCCCCAGGGCCTCTACCGCCAGGTCCTGTGGGGCACCGGTCCCGGCATCCAGATTCTTGTGGATTCGGTCCCCGAGGGCGGCCAGGCCTACGAGGTCTCCGGTTGGGGATGGCCCGACGAGCGCGCCAGCTGGACATGGCCTGGCTGCGAGGGGCGGACCATGACGGTCCGCGTCTACTCCCGCCACGCCCGAATCCGTCTCTCGCTGAATGGCAGAACCCTGGGCGAGGGCCAGCCAACAAGGGCCTCGCGCTACACCGCCGAGCTCAAGGTCCCCTACGAGCCGGGCGAACTCGCCGCGGAGGCGCTCGGCGCCATGGGCCGAGTCCTGGAACGACGGACGCTGGAGACGACAGGTCAGCCCGCTGCGCTGGCCGCGAAGGCCGACCGCACCGAGCTTGCGGCCGACGGAATGGACCTAGCCTTCGTTGAGGTGGAGGTGAACGACGCCTCAGGGCGGCGGTGCCCCCTTGCCTCGCACCTGGTGCGGTTC
>Ga0209018_1000747_pt1 | contig 28717 bp, 24 predicted proteins | sample YNPBryBLVA2012_FD_185814 | JGI IMG/M metagenome (GOLD analysis project Ga0209018, IMG submission 185814) | Anoxygenic and chlorotrophic microbial mat microbial communities from Yellowstone National Park, USA - YNP Bryant BLVA 2012 (SPAdes)... ...
GCACCCGGCGCGCGCCGCCACGGCGACGGCCTCCGGATCGGATGGCGCGAGCGCCACGCCGTCCATCACGCCGATGCGGAGGTTCGCCCCGCGCGCCAGGGCCATGGAGGGCGCAGCGAGCAGTGCGCGTCTCGTGATCACCATGTCCGTGAGACTAACGCTTGCGGCGCACGAGCGCCACCCAGTCGCGGGAACGCTCGGAGGGAGGCAATCCCAGCCACCGGCGCCCCTTGCCGCCTTTGAGTTCGCGCACCTCCCCCTGGATCAGTTCGCCGCCGGTACGCGGGTTGAACCAGTGCACCGTGTAATCCCCCTCGGGCAGGGCGATCTGCGCCGAGCCGCCGCGCGGGAAATGGATGGCATAAATTTCTCCGGTCCTTGCCAGAATGCGCGCGGGCGAACCTTCCGCGACGCGGAACGGCGGGACGGCGGGCTCCATCTCCCAAAACGGCAAGTACCGGTGGAAGAACTCCAGCGCGATGCGCGTCTGGTCCCACATCCGCTCGCGCGAGCGCCAGTCTTCGCAGTTGAGATCCATGTGCGGGAAGCGGTAGCCGAAGTACCACTCGACGCCGGAGCCGCCGCCCATCAGGTTGCCCCACAGAGCTTCGATGCGCGGGATGTCGTGATCCGGGTCCTCGCTGTCGGGCAGCACGCCCATGTCGGCGGGGGACTGCTCGTCGTGGAAGATGGCCCACTTGCGCCCCGCCTCGGCGCTGCGCCGCCGCAGCTCGACGGTTTCCTCGTGGTAGAACGCCATGTCGGACTGGATGGAACTCGTCTCGAAGCAGGGATCGCCGAGGATACCGTTGTAGAACCGCCGGGCAGCGTTCAGGTGCGTGTGCACGGCGATCGGGTGATCGTAGGGGTCGAGTTCGCGGATCCAGGCGGCGATGGCTTTCCGGTCGGGATCTGGCGTGTTGTTCTCCTCGCCGAGGTTCCACAGGAGCGCCGGATGATGGGCGAAGTGCGCCACCAGCTCTCGCAGGTAGAGCTTGCGGATGTCGTTCAGCCCAGGTCCGCCGCCAAGCTTGCGGTCGTTCTCGGTTTCTTGCGTGATCACATGCAACATCAACCCGAGCCGGTCCATATGGGAGAAGACGATCTCCCACTGGGCGAGCTTGCTCACGTCAAAGCGGTCGCGAATTTCCGGCGACGTCCACGGCCAGACGTCTTTCCCGTCGCCGCCGTCGATGTTGTAAGTGAGAAAGTAGACGCTGTTCATGCCCTTCGATGCCAGGTAATTCAGCGCGCCGAGGATGCCCTTGCCTTTTGTCTTCTGCCAGACGGGATCGACGGGCCGCCAGTCGCGCACATGCGGCTCATAGCGGTGGAGGAAGGGTTTGCCGGTTGTGTTCTCACCCTCGTTGAAGCGTGCGTCGAGATCCTGCGTGCCGTCGAACTCGAAATACGCAAGGAAATTCTCCGGGCTGTCGGCGCCTCCTTTGAGGAAATACTCGCCGCTGCCTTTGAACCTGAGGTAAGATTCGCCGGCATAATGCAGCAGCCCGCGGGCGCGGAAATCCGGGGCCTTCTTGTCCGTGGGCCCGATGGCGAAGCGGCCTTGCGCGCCGTCGAAAGAGGCAGACTCGCCCGCTTCGCGGCGGGGATCGACAGCGATCCACGGCCCGCGGCGGAAGGAGGCGCGAAAGGTCCATTCGCCTTCGGCATCGGGCAGGAATCGCGCCTGCCAGACGCGCCCCTTCGTCGCTGAAGTCTCTGCCGCGTTTCCGTCGGCGGCATAGAAGCCCGGTACGCGAACGATGCGCCCGGTCGCCTCGTGGCGGAACTCCACGGTCAGGCGGTAGTCGGTGAACGGATTGGGCGTGGCATCCTCGCCGGTTTCCGGACCTTCAAACGAAACAGTGACCCGGTGCCAGAGCTTCCGTTCACCCTCCAGGCGCTGGGCAGCCAGAACGGCAGGGAGAAATGCAATCAGAATCAATGTGCGCGGCATGGGACTCTCCATTCCGGGAGGCCCCTCCATCCTATCGCGCCGGCACAGGAAGGGCGCCCTCCAGACCGCGCTCTTCGACAGGGGAAGAGGACTACGGCGTGAGTTCGAACTCGAACGGGACGACGAGCGGGGCGCCCGTTTCAGTGACCGTCGTATTGGAAGCCTCCAGCCGGATCGCAACGCGCCCGGGCGCCTTCGGCGCGTCGCGGCGCAGGCGGATCTGCACCACAGTGGTCGACCGCGCCGGAACCACGGCGGGCAGCACCTCCATCCACGCAGGCGCTTCGGCCGGCTTGAGCTCGAACGCGATGGCCGAGTCGTTTCGCAGCGGCAGCCCGTTGTACCAGAAGCCCGGAGTGAAACGCACCTGCTGAGGCGCCTGCAGGTACGAACGCGCGAGCGTCTCCAACCACTCGCGCTTTCCGATGAGCCGGCGCGCTCCGTCCCATGCCACCGTGCGCCCGGCGTGCAAGGCCTCGCGCAAGCCTTCGACACTGCGCTCCCTGGCGAACACGAGGTTCACGGTGCGGGAATCCTCCGGCAGCGACGCATTGTGGATATCGGAATTCCCCATCACGGTGAGCCCGTACTGGCCGATCCACTGCCGCGCCTCTTCATAGTAGGTGGGGCCATTCAGCAGTTCGATGCCCTGAAACAGCTTGTCGGAATAGGCGGTGGCGATCACCGGCCACCACTCGGCGCGGCCTTTCCACCCCGGGTGGTTCCAGAAAGAGAACGCGCCCTGCTTCCTGGCCTCCGCGAGGGCGGCGAGGAGTTGCTTGCCGCGGAATGCGTTGTGGTCGCGGACGAAGAGGGCGTTGAAGTGGATGTCGCCTTTTGTGATCTCGACGCCAGGCACGATGAGAAGCCCGAGACCTTCGGCAATCGGCCGCGCAATCTCGTAGGGGCGCGAAAGATCCATGCTCACGTCCTTCTCGTTGGGGCGGTAGTCGTCATGATCCGTGATGGCAAGGGCGTCGAGGTCCTCGCGCCAGGCTTCCATGACGCGGGTCGTGGGCCACACCTGCCCGTCGGAGAACACGGTGTGCATATGGAGGTCCGCCTTCAACACGAAGAACTCTCCCGCCTTCGGCATGGGGCGGTGCCGGCGGACCATCTCCTGCTGGGCGTGAAGAACGGGCAGCACCGCGAGAACCGCGGCGGTGAACCGAAGCAAGGTACGAATCCGGAACATACTCCATCCATATCATCCGCAGGTGACGGCTGCGTGAAACACGGCGCGGCGCACCCGCGGCCGCTGATATCCTAAGGGGTTCACCCCGAACGAGGAGGTTCTCATGCTGCGCGTCGGCATTATCGGAACGGGCGCCATCAGCCACAAGCACGCCCAGGCTTACGCCAACATCGGCTACAAGGTCACCGTCTGCACGGACATCTCGCGCGAGGCGGGCGAGAAGTTCGCCGCGCAATACGGTTGCCAGTATGTTCCCACTTATGAAGAGCTGTGCAGCCACCCGGACGTCGATTTCGTGGACGTCTGCACGTTTCCGGACTTCCGGCTCCAGCCGCTGGAGATCGCAGCCAGACATGGCAAGGCGGTTCAGGTGCAGAAGCCGGTCTCGACCAACCTCGAGACGGCGCGCAAGATGATCGAGACCGCGCGCGAGGCGGGCATCGTGCTCGGCGTGGTGAGCCAGCACCGCTTCGACGACTCGACGATCTTCGTCAAGAAGGCGATTGCGCAAGGCAGGCTGGGGCGCATCCTCCAGGCGGACGCGTATGTGAAGTGGTGGCGCAGCGAGGCCTACTACTCCCGCCCCATCAAGGGCAGCTGGGCGGTGGAAGGCGGCGGCGCGCTGATCAACCAGGCGGTGCACCAGGTGGACGTGCTGAATTACCTCACCGGTGGCGTCGACGAGGTGTTCGGCTACTGGCAACTCGGCGCGCGGCACAAGATCGAGAGCGAGGACGTGATCTGCGCGGTGATGAAATACACCAGCGGAGCCACGGGTGTGATCCAGAGCTCGACGGCCTTCTGGCCGGGCTATCCCGAACGGATCGAGATTCACGGCACCCGGGGCACCTGCGTGTTCACCGGCGACAAGCTGACCACCTGGGACGTGGAGAACGACCAGGGCGAGCCGGCGCCGGTCGAGAAGCAGGTGATGAGCGGCGCCAGCGACCCCATGGCCATTCCTCTCACTCCGTTCGAGCGGCAGTTCCTGGACTTCGGCAATGCCGTGAAGAACCGCACGCAGCCGCTCGTTTCCGGCGAAGAAGGGCTGAAGGCGCTGGAGATCGTGCTGGGCATCTACGAGAGTTGCCGCAGCGGGCGCCCGGTGCGGCTGGCAGGCGCATGAGCTGGACCGAAGTCCGCGTCCCGGCCACCAGCGCCAATCTCGGTCCCGGCTTCGACGCGCTGGGCATGGCGCTCAGCATCTATCTGGAGTGCCGCTTCCGGCCCTCGGAGACGCTGAAGATCCGCGCCTCCGGACGCGACGCGGAGCTGATCAGCACCGCCGAGGACAACCTCATCTGGCAGACGGCGCTCCAGGTGGCCGGCCACCTGGGACGCCCGATGCCCGCCATCGAGCTCGAGATCGTCAACGACATCCCCATCGGCAAAGGCCTTGGGTCGTCTGCGGCGGCGCTGGTGGCAGGCGTTGTGATCGCCGACGAGATCCTGCAACTCGAATGGGACCGCCACAAGATTCTCGACGAAGCAGCGCGTATCGAAGGCCACCCCGACAACGTGAGCGCTGCCGTGCTCGGTTCGATCGTCGCCAGCGCCATTGACAGCGAAGGTGTCACGCGCGCCGTGCGCATGCAATTGCCTGCCCGCTACGGCGTCGCCATCGTCGTTCCGGATTTCGTCCTTCCGACTTCGGAAGCCCGCGCCGTGCTGCCCAGGACCTATTCGCGCGAGGATGCCGTGTTCAACATCCAGCGCTCGGCGCTGCTGATCGCCGCCATGCTGACGCAGACCACCGAGGCCTTCCACGAGGCGTTGATGGACCGGCTGCACCAGCCCTACCGCGCACCGCTGGTGCCGGGGCTTCAGGAGATGCTCGAGCTGCGCGCGCCCGGCCTGCTCGGCTGCGCGCTGTCGGGCGCCGGTCCGAGCGTGCTGGTGTTTTTTGAACGCGGCCACGAAAGCGTGTGCGAGCGGATGCGGGAAATCTTCGCGCGCCACGGCCATTCCAGCCAGACCCTGCCCGCCCACATTCCCGATCACGGCTACGACCTGATGCACGGGCTGTGAGTCTTTCTCACGCCGCTCTGCACCACCCCCTGCCGGTGGGAGACCGGACGCCGGAAGGCGCCGCCAATAAAGGGCTCCGGTTTCAATAACATACAGCATATTGAAGATTTCTCTTGACCTACCACAAGATATTGGGGTATTGTTTCCATTGCCCCCCATGGACAGCCGGCGCAGGCGAGCCTTCCTGCCGGGGGCGTTCTTCGGAAAAATAGAGTCAGGAGCAATCGGATGGGACAGCTGAGCGTTGACGTCAGTTCGCAGGGCAGGAGCCTTCGGAGGAACCTGCGGAAAGAGGAGCGGACGGGGGTGTCATTCCCCCGGTATTTCACTGCCCGGCTGGAGCCGGGCAAGACGCCCTATGACGAGATCCGCTGGGAGCTGCGCACCGCCACCATCGGCAACGACAAGGGGGCGGTGATCTTCGAGCAGAAGGACGTGGAGGTCCCGGCGGACTGGTCGCAGACGGCCACCAACATTGTCGCCTCGAAATACTTCCACGGGCGGCTGGGCACGCCCGAACGCGAGACGAGCGTGAAGCAGCTGGTGCACCGCGTGGTGGACACCATCACCGAATGGGGCATCGAGGGGCGCTATTTCCGCTCGCTGGAGGACGCGGCCAACTTCCGGGACGAACTGGCGCACATGATGCTGACGCAGAAGGCGTGCTTCAACTCGCCGGTGTGGTTCAACGTGGGCGTGAAGGAAGAGCACCGGGGCTACGGCTGGTACTACGACGAGGCCGCCGACACGGTGAAGAAGCTCGACCGCAGCGTGCACAAGCCGCAGTGCTCGGCCTGCTTCATCAACTCGGTGCAGGATTCGCTGGAGTCGATCCTCGAGCTGGCCAAGACCGAGGGCATGCTGTTCAAGTTCGGCTCGGGCACGGGCACAAACCTTTCCACTCTGCGCGAGGAGAACTGCCCGCTGTGGGGCGGCGGGCGCGCGTCGGGGCCGCTGTCTTTCATGAAGGGCTTCGACGCCTTCGCCGGCGTGATCAAGAGCGGCGGCAAGACGCGGCGGGCGGCGAAGATGGTGATCCTCAACGCCGAGCACCCCGACATCGAGCAGTTCATCTGGTGCAAGGCGAAGGAGGAACGCAAGGCGCACACGCTGATCGAGGCGGGCTACGATCCGAGCATCGACGGCGAGGCCTATTCCTCGATCTTCTTCCAGAACGCCAACAACAGCGTGCGCGTGACCGACGAGTTCATGCGCGCGGTTGTGGAGGACGGCGAGTGGTGGACGCGCTCGGTGGTGAGCGGCGAGCCGGTGAAGAAATACAAGGCGCGGGACCTGCTGCGGGAGATCGCCGAGGCGACGTGGCAGTGCGGCGATCCAGGCATGCAGTTCGACACCAGCATCAACCGCTGGCACACGTCGAAGAACTCCGGGCGCATCAACGCCTCCAACCCGTGCTCGGAATACATGTTCCTGGACGACTCGGCGTGCAACCTGTCGTCGCTGAACCTGATGAAGTTCCTGGGCGCGGGCGGGAAGTTCGACGTGGAGGCGTTCCGGCACGCGGTGGACACGATGATCCTGGCGCAGGAGATCATTGTGGACAACGCCAGCTACCCGACGGAGAAGATCGCGCGCAACTCGCACGACTTCCGCCCGCTGGGGCTTGGCTTCGCCAACCTGGGCTCTCTGCTGATGTCGCTGGGCCTGCCCTATGATAGCGACGCCGGCCGCGCCTGGGCGGGAGCGGTCACGGCCATCATGACCGGCCAAGCGTACCTGACCAGCGCGCGGATCGCCGAAAGCACCGGCCCGTGCCCCGGCTTCGCCGCCAACGAGGAATCCTTCCTGGGCGTCATCAAGATGCACTGGGACGCGGTCAACGGCATCGACTCGAAGCTGGTGCCGCCGGCCATGTTCGAGGCCGCGCAGCAGGTGTGGAAAAACGCCTTCGAGCTGGGCCGGCGGACGGGCTACCGCAACTCGCAGGTCACCGTGATCGCACCCACCGGCACCATCGGTTTCATGATGGACTGCGACACGACGGGCATCGAGCCGGACCTGGCGCTGGTGAAGTACAAGAAACTGGTGGGCGGCGGCGTAATCAAGATTGTGAACAACACGGTGCCTTCGGCGCTGATCCGGCTGGGCTACTCGCCCGAGCAGGTGGAGGAGATCGTGCGCCACATCGACGCCACCGGCACCATCGAAGGCGCGCCCCAAATCAAGCCGGAGCACATCCCGGTGTTCGACTGCTCGTTCAAGGCCCCGGGCGGGACGCGCTTCATCCACCACATGGGCCACATCCGCATGATGGCCGCCGTGCAGCCGTTCATCTCGGGCGCGATCTCGAAGACGATCAACATGCCCGAGGAGAGTACGGTGGAGGACATCATGAACGCCTACATCGAAAGCTGGAAGCTCGGGCTGAAGGCGGTCGCCATCTACCGCGACGGCTCCAAGCGTGTTCAGCCGCTCAGCTCCGGCAGCTCGAAGGGCGAAAAGAGGACCGCCGGGCCGGCGCCGGCGCGGGTGGAGGAACGGATCGTTTACCGCCCGACGCGGCGCAAGCTTCCTGACGAGCGGCAATCGATCACGCACAAGTTCTCAATCGCCGGCCACGAGGGCTACATCACCGTGGGCCTCTACGAGGACGGGCAACCGGGCGAGCTCTTCATCACCATGGCCAAGGAGGGATCGACGATCTCCGGCCTGATGGACAGCTTCGCCACGGCGGTGAGCTACGGGCTGCAATACGGCGTGCCGCTGAAGTTCTTCGTCGACAAGTTCAGCCATGTGCGGTTCGAGCCGTCGGGCTTCACCAACAACCCGCAGATCCCCTACGCGAAGTCCATCATGGACTACATCTTCCGCTGGCTGGCGCTGAAGTTCATCGGGCCCGAGGCCGTCGAAGCGCCGGAAGTGGGCGAGACAATGAAACTGCGGCCCACCGAGCCCGAGCCGCAGCAGAAGCTGCACTTTGCGCCCGCCGACGGCATGGAAGACGCGCCGGCTTGCGCCGAATGCGGCGGCATCATGGTGCGCAACGGATCCTGCTACAAGTGCGAAAACTGCGGCAGCACATCCGGGTGTTCCTAAGGCTGGCAGCGGTCCCGGGATAGGAAAACGCCGCCCCGCGCGGGGCGGCGTTTTCTCTTGGGCGCTCTCGGGCCGATGCCCGATGACGCCCGCGGGCCCAGGGGCCGAACAATGAACGGAGGCATTCCATGGAACCGATCCTGTATCTCGGCATTCTGCTGGGCGGGCTGGTGCTGGGCGCTTTGCTGGCCGGCTTTCTGCTGCGTTCGGGCGGCGCGGGGCCGGCTGCGGCCAGCGCGGAAGCTGCCGAACTCAAGGCCCGGCTCGAGGAGCGCGACGCGCAACTGGAACGGCTGGAGCAGGCCCTGTCGGACAAGGAAGACCTTCTCTCCGGGCTCCGCCGGGAGCTGGAAGAGCGCAAGGTGGCCGAAGCCGGCCTGCGGGCGCAGCTCGAGGCGGAGCGCGCGCAACACGCCGAGAAGCTCGCCCTGCTGCGGCAGGCGCAGCAACAGCTGGAGGAGTCCTTCCGCAGCCTCGCCGCACAGGCGCTCCAGCAGAACAACGAGAGCTTCCTTCAGGTGGCGGGACACAACCTGGACGCGCGGCTGAAGACGCTCGACGAGATGCTGAAGCCGTTGCGGGAGCGGATCGACACCCTCAGGAAGGACAACACGGAGATGCTCGCAGGATTGGCGAAGCATCTCGAACTGCTCGAGCAGACGCAGCGGCAGGCATCGGAAGAAACGAGGAAGCTGGCCGACGCGCTGCGTAAGCCCTCGGTGCGCGGCCGCTGGGGCGAGATGCAGCTGCGGCGCGTGGTGGAGATGGCGGGGATGGTGGAGTATTGCGACTTCGAAGAGCAGGCGCAGGTGGAGACCGAGGGTGGCAGGCTGCGGCCCGACATGCTCATCCGGCTGCCTGGCGAACGGCTGATCGTGGTGGACGCCAAGGCCCCCCTGGCGGCGTATCTCGACTCGCTCGAAGCCCCGGACGAGGCGCGGCGCGCCGAGAAGCTGGCCGAGCACGCGCGGCAGGTTCGCGCGCACATCCAGCGGCTGGCGGCGAAGGCCTACTGGGACCAGTTCCCGCAGACGCCGGACTTCGTGGTGGCGTTTCTGCCCGGGGAGACCTTCTTCAGCGCGGCGCTCCAGCAGGATCCGGAGCTGATCCAATACGGCGTCGAGAACCGTGTGCTGCTGGCCACGCCGACGACGCTGATCGGACTGCTGAAGGCGGCCGCCTACGGGTGGCGGCAGGAAAAGCTGGCCCGCAATGCGCAGGAGATCTCCGATCTCGGCAAGGAGCTGTACGACCGGCTGCGGATCTTCGCCGCGCACTTCGACGGAGTGCGTGGCGGGCTGGAGCGCGCCGTCGAGGCCTACAACCGTGCGGCAGGCTCGCTGGAGGGCCGTGTGCTGGTGAGCGCGCGCCGGTTCCGGGACCTGGGGGCGGCCGACGGGGACGAGCTGCCGGAAGCCGAGGCCGTGGGCCGCGTCATTCGCAGTCTGCAAGCGCCGGAGGCCGGGCCGCTGGACTGACAAGCTCGCGAGGGACGGGAAGGTGTCAGCCTGCGCCGACGGCTTGCCAGCCAATCCGGGCAGCTGCTTACCAGGTGCCGGTCCGCAGCACAACGGCCATCGTCAGCGACATGCCCTGGTTGTAGCTGCGGCCGTTCAGGGGCGGCAGCCATGAGCGGCGGTACTCCAGGCTGGCCAGGCGCAGCGCCACCACGGGATTCAGCCGGACGTCCATGCCCGTCCCGGCGGCCATCGAGAAGCCGTTCGCGCCCCAGCGTTGCGCATATCGGGCAGGATCTTCGTAAGCGTTCCGCCCCTCCTGGCGGGCGGTTCGCGTCAGTTCATCCCTCAGGACCGGGTCGACCTTTTGGTGGGTGACTTTCAGCCCGCCCACCAGGAGGTGGGCGAACGGGTTCACACGCCCATTCGGCCTGGCCGACCAGCGCGGGCCGAACAGGTAGCTGAAGGTGTCGCCGCTGTGGTTCGGCCCCAGCCCGTTCAGCATGCAGCCGGAGACGTCGGCCACCACTTGCCAGCCCGGATTGAGCCGGAAGGCCGCCTCGCCGCCTCCGGCGACGCAAGCGCCGGTCGTCCCGCCGTAGAAGATGGACCGGGCCGTAGCCGACAGCTCGAACGAGGAGATGCCAAACGGCCCGTCCAGTTCCGGACCGGGCCTGGAAGGCCGCGTGCGGGCGCCCGAGCGGCGGTCCGCCACGAACGAGCTCAGCACGGGCGAGAACACGCCCGGACGGTCGTCCCGCGCCCAGGGCACCTTCCACCGCATCGCGTTGGCGAACGAGCGCGACGGGTTCAGTACGCCGCGCACCAGCAGCCGCAGATACGGGTTTTCGACCTTTTCCTCAAACCGCTGGATGACGTACTTGTCCAACGCATCTTCGCCAATCATCCACCCCAGCCCGATCACCGGCGTCACCACGTGGTCTACAAATCCCTGCTGCGGATAGCGGCTCTGGATTTTGCCGATCGATGCCTCGCTGAGCGGGCCGATCTCGAACATCGTGCTGTAGGCCCAGGAGTAAGCCGTGGCCCGTAGCCGGCTCTTCCAGTAAAAGGAGTCCTTGCCGATTTCGGCGCCGATGTAATCGCGGTCGTTTTGGGTCCAGATGTAGCCGCTGACGGCGCCTTGCATTGGATGTCCGATGTAATTGACGTAAAAGGGGTCGCCGTCAGACCAGCCGTGCAGGCTGCGGATTGAATCCATCCAGCCGCGGAAGAACGGCCCTCGCATTCCGGCGCGCGTGCCTGGCTCGGTGGCCAGGCGGAAGGCGTGCTGAACACCGAGGAAGAAGCTGGTTTGACGGCCCAATCCGTCCCAATCAACTCCCGTGCCGCGTTCCGGCCGGATCCATGTTTCGCTTCGAGACGCCGGGCGCACGGTTCTCGCCACGCCGGCGACGCCCGTATCGGGGTCCGTGGCGGATTCGCCATCCGGCACGCTTTCCCCGAGCGATTGCGCCTGTGCGCAAAACACTCCGAAGAGGAAACAGGCCAGCCAGCAGAAACACTTCCACCTGCTCCGCATTGATACCGTCCCTCTCCTCCTCGTAATGAGGATGTGCCAAATGACAGGTGCGTTTCAACCAAACGCACGCGCCGAGCAGCGGCACTCTGCGCCCGCAGGTGTCCATGTTTGGCGGAGACGCGGTTCCGCGGCGCCGGGCCGTGGCGCGCAGCGCCACACGGCCCATCCACTCCGCTCGGCACGCAGACTAGAAGCTGGCCGTGGCCGAGCCTGATCCGGCGCTGTTGGTCAGCGTCACCTGCACCGACGCCAGCGCGCCCGCGCTGCCCTGCAGCGTGAACGGCACGACGAGCAGGAACTGCCCTCCGTACTGGCGCGACTGCTCGCTGGCGAACCATGCCTGGAACGCCGAGGCCACGGGCACGTTCACCTCCGCGGCGGTGAGCGTGGCGCCCGGCGCGGGCGTGAACCGGAACGTGGCTCCAGTGATCTGGCGCGTGTTCGTGTAGCCGGTCACCTGGACCTCAAAGCCCGTGGGGTTACGGACGATGACGAGCCTTGTGATTTGCGGTCCGGCGGCGGGAATGCGCACGGTCTTGACCGAATATGGATCCGGGTTGAGAACCGTGCTGCCCAGGCGCAGCCTTGCGCGAATCGTGATCGTGCCGGCTGTAGTGCCTGTCTGGAGCGCGAACAGCGAGCCAGAGGAAGGCACGGCGGCGGCTTGTCCAGCGGGGATCGTGAAGTTCACCGACGTGGATCCGTTGGCGAACCGAACTGCCGGATCGGGCGGCAGCCCGGCCTCCGGCGCGAATTCGAGTTCCGCCGTTCCGTTCAGCTCCGCCGGGAAGGACTGGGCGAGCTGAAGTCCGAAAGAAGGCTGGCTGGCCGGCTGCACCGTCTCCTGGATCTGAGTGATCGTGAGCGGGGACAGCGGGGGCAGCTCGATGGTGACGGTAAAGGTACGGCTGGCCGAGAGCGGCGGCTGGTTGCTGTCGGTCACCGTGGCTTCAAAGGTGAACGCCCCGTGCAGGGTGGGCGTGCCGGAGAGAACGCCAGTGTCCGTGTTCAGCGCCAAGCCCGGCGGCAGCGAACCGCCGCTCACTGAGAACGAGTAAGGCACCGTGCCACCGGAGGCCCTCAAGGCGGCCGAGTAAGCGCTTCCCACCAGGCCCTCCGGCAGCGCCGCCTCGTTCAGCGTCAGCGGTGGAAGTTGGACATCGATCCTTAGTTGCGATTCCGAAAACGCCCCGTTGGCGTCCGTCAGGCGCGCCACAAAAATGTAGGTCCCCGTGGCGGTTGGCGTGCCCGTGATGGCGCCGGTTGACGCGTTCAGACTCAACCCCGGAGGCAGGGCACCAGCGCCGCTGGAGATGCTGAAGGAGAATGGCGCCGTGCCGCCTTGCGCCGAGAGCGTGCCGCTGTAGGGCTGCCCCACTTGGCCCGTGGGAAGGTTGGCGCTGATCTGGGGCGGCGGGTTCACGGTGATGGCGTAGGTTCGCTCGATGAACTGTTCCACGAAGTTGAAGGCGCTGACGTAAACGATGAAGTTGTACGTCGTGGGGGTTTGAACCTGCGGGAACACGCCGGTCATTTGCAGCGTCGGGCCGCCCAATTCGCCTCCCGGAAAGATGAAGCTGATGCCTGCCGGCAAGTTCCCCGATCCGGTATCCCAGTATGCCGCCATGTTGGCGGAAATCAAGCGAGTCATGGACACACCGGACGTTGCGGGAGGGAGCGGGGTGGGAGTCAGGAGCACGAGCCGGTTGTCGACGGCGAAGGTATAGTTACCGGTGACCGTGACCAACCCGCCGAAAGCAAGAAACGTATATGAGCGGGACACTGAAAATGAATAGCTGCCCGTTGCCGTCAGCGTACCCGACAGCAGGCCTGTCAACGGGTTGAACGTCAATCCCGGCGGAGCCGTCCCACTGAGTACGAACGGCCCCGCGTTGCCCCCGGCGGGCGGGTTGACCACCTGGAATTGAATGCTGACCGGATCTTTGACATAGCCCTCGAAGTACGTCCCCGTGGGCGGCTGCATCGAAGGCGCTACCTGCGCGGCAAGAGGAGCCGCGGAGAGCAAAAGCAACAAACAGGCGATCTTCAGGCCGCGCATCACTGCTCGCCTCCCTGCCGAGCCTGTCCTTCACCGCGCGGGACAAAGAATACCGACGGCTCCACCGCGCCCAGGTCAGCGATCCACACCGGTCCGGCTCCGCGCGTCGCCAGGCGGAGCACCCCCGCCGCGCCCGTCGGCTGCAATGCGGCCACCTCCCCCGGGACAAGCCACTCGCGTTCGAGCGCGCCTTCCAGATTCCACAACCGCAGGTGCGACTGTCCGCCCGAGGTTTCCGCCAGCAGCAACTTCCCTGCCGCGCTGGCCAGCAGCCTCAGGCTCCCTTCGGCCGTATCACCCAACTCGATCCATTCCGGCGCAGTCTCGCCGCCGCCGATGCGCAGGGCTGAGCCTTCGATCCAGGCAAAGCGTCCGCCGCCGGCGAAGAACGAGAAAGCTTCCACTGGCTGGCGCGCAACCTCAAGAATGCCGCCATTGTCCTCGAACAAATAGAGAGCCTCTTCGGTCCGCGCCAGCACCCGGCTGCCGCCGTCGCTTATTGCGGCTGTCATCGCATCCAAAGCGAACTCACGGGCAAGCGCCGGGGCGTCCCCCTCGAAGCTCCACACCTGGAGGCGGCCTCCGCCTGCCAGCAGCAGTGTGTCCCCCGATGGACTCCAGACCGCCAGCGCGGGGTTCTCGAGGGCGCCCTCCAGCGGCTGCCAGGGGGTCTCCTCCCCCTCCGCCTCCAGCCGCACCAGGCCCGCAAGGCCCTCCTCGGAAACCGATAGCGCCATGGCGCTGCCGGGGCGGATGGCCACGAGCCTGCCCGGCGCGACTTCCGCTTCAATGTCCAGCATCGCCGCTCCGGCGATGCCGGTCACGCGCTGATACCGGCCAGGCTCTTCTCTCGCGATCCATCCCAGCCCGGGCACGGCTGGCGTTTGCGCCAGGCAAACCGGCCCCAAAAGCAACAGAAACGCGGCCTTCCTCATCTTGCTCCTCCTGTTCCGCGATCACGGCCGGGGCGCGCCCACCGTGGGCGTGCCCGGCGTGACGGTGGCCGAATTCGACGCGCCTGGAACCGCGGGTCCCGCGCCTCCGCCATTGCCGCTCCTGACGGCGGCCACGGTTCCCGCCGCCGCCCCTGCACCGGCGATCAAGAGAAAGGTCAGCAGCTTGGCGGAGATGCCTCCGGCGGCCACCGCGGCAGCCACGTTGGTCATGGTGATCTGCGTCGAGCCCCGCATCGTGCCCTTCACGGCGGTGACGCGGATGGCGTACTTGCCCGGCGCCTTGTTGGGCCGGATGCCGCGCACGACGGCGCGTCCGGACTCGTCGGTGGTCAAGGTGATGTTGTTCAGCCCGTTGCTGAAGACGGCGCTGGCGCCGTCGCGCGGAGCCGTGAGAGTGATCAGCGCGCCTGCCACGGGCTTGCGGTTCTCATCCTCCACCTGGATGATGGCCTCGCGGCTCACCCGCTGCCGCACGTTGAAGATCGCCTCGTCTCCCTCCACAATGGTGATGCGCAGCCCGCCCTGCTCCTCTTGCGCCAATGTGGCGCGGGCGGAAAGCGGGGAACAAACAAGAACCGCGGACAGCAGGACTGCAAGTCCCGGCCGAAAAGACAATGCCCCAACCATCATGCTCCTCCAGACGCTCCGGCACAGGCCGGGCCGGAAGCGTGTTGCAATCTTCCGTATGATACACGAGAACGGAAGTCGAATGAAGGACAAAATTCCCCTGCCTCTGGCGGGAGAATTCCGGCGCCGCACCGGCGCGCCGCGCTGCGGGAGAACCCGTCCATGAACGAGGCGCCCCGCCTCTTCCGCCGTGTCGCCATTGCAGGGCTTGGCGCGCTGGGCAACGAGCTGTTCCGGCAGGTCGGATTGCTTGGCGCCGAGGAGGCGCTGCTGATCGATCCGGATTGCGTGGAGCCCTCCAACCTGGCCAAGTGCGCCTTCTTCCGCGCGCCGGGAGCCGCCGGCAGAGCCAAGGCGGAAGTGCTGGCCGAAGTTGGAAGCGCCTGGTTTCCTGCCACGCGATGGATGCCGCTGCCCGTGGAGATCGCCGACGTGGGGTGGCGGCGTCTGCGGGGGCTGGACGTGCTGTTCTGCGGCCTGGACCGGGATTCGGCGCGGCTGGAGGCGGCGCGCATCTCGACGCGCCTGGACTTGCCCGTTTGCGATGGCGGGTTGAGCACGACCGGCGCGGCTTCGGGCCGCGTGACATGGTTTCCCGGCGTCGGCGCGGCCTGCTTCTGCTGCCGGTTGACGGCGCAGCGCCGGCGGGAGCTGCTGCAATCCTGGTCCGGCAGCGCGCATCCATGCCGGGTGCCGGAGGAGCCGGGCGGCTGGAGCGCCACGCCCATTCTGGCTGCGGCAACGGCGGCGTTGCAGGTGCATTGCGCCGCCGCCTGGCTCCGCCGCGGCGAGCGCGAGGCGCGCAGCGTCGAGTTTCGCCTCGAAGAGCCGCTCCGGCTGGAAGAGTTCCGGATCCAGGCTGATGAGACCTGCCCGTTCCACTCGGCCCCGGAACACCTGGTTGCGGTGGAAGGCGCGTTTCGCCATTCGCTGGGCAAGGGGCAGGCCGTGGCCTGGGAGTGGCCCGTGTGCCTGCGCGCGAGGTGCCTCGACTGCCGCGCCGAATTCGAGCCGCGACAGAGGGTGACAAAATTCCGGCGTGCGGGGCGCTGCCCGCAGTGCGGCGGCCGCCGCCTGCTCGAACTCGACAACCGTTCGCAGCTCGACTTCGAGGATTCTCTGGCCGCGCTGCGGCCCGAAGAATTGGGCTTGCCCCCCGAACACCTGTATAGTATTCGAGAAGGACAGATGATGGAGGAGCACGCATGAGCGCCCGCGATGCCGCGGTGGTGGCGGCAGTGACGTTTCTGCTGACGCTGGTTCAGTTCTTCGCGGCCATGGGCGGCGCGGGCATTGCCGTGGCGGCGGGGCTGGCGCTGGCTTTCCTGTCCGTGCTCCTGCTCAGGCTGTTCGAGGCGGAACTGCCGAACCCGTGGCTGGCCGTGGCGCCGCCTTTTCTGGCGGGGCTGCTGGGCGTGCTTCTGTGGAGCCTCGCGCAACCGCGGATCGACCGCCTGTACTGGATGGCGCCGGCGCTGGCGGCCGTCCTGTCGGCGGCGATCGTCTGGTGGCAGAACCGCGACGCACGCCGCTGCGCGTTGTGCAACTGCCGTCTGGCGGGAAAGATCTCCTTCGTTTGCCCGCGCTGCAATCTTGAGGTTTGCGAAACCAAATGCTGGGACTTTGAGAAAATCCGCTGCCGTCTTTGCGTGCAGAATTCCGTGCCTCTTTTCCCTCCCAACCGCCAGTGGTGGGACCGCTACGTGGGCCCGCCGGCCCTCCAGGGGCGCTGCCAGGTCTGCCAGGTGGGGCCCGAAGAGGCCGACCTGCGCTCCTGCCCGCGCTGCGGCAGGCCCCAGTGCATCGAGTGCTGGGACGACTCCAACGGGCTCTGCTCGCGCTGCGGCTGGCGCGTCGAATCCCTGCCGGATTCGCTCAAGATGTTCCTCACAGACCAGAAATGAGGGGGTGCAGATTTATGCCGAAATATCAAATGTATTTCGACACCATCCAGGGCGAGACGAAGTACAACGTGGATATCGACGAGGGTGAAGTCCTCGACGACGTCCTCCATGAAATCCTCTACGACCTGCGGGAACGCGGCGACGTGCTCCAGGGCGAAGGCGAGCCCCAGGTGGTGTGGAACGGCGTGGCGCTCGATTTCCGCCGCCCCCTTCCGGAGCAGGGCGTGCGAGCCAACGACGTCCTGCGCGTCTCCACCGTCGCCACCAACGGCTGATGCCGCAAGCGGCCTTCGAACGCATCCGCGAGCGCCGCATCCGCCACGAATGGGAGTGGCTCGGCCGCGCCGCGGAAGCCAACCCGGGCGAGCTCGTCGTTCCCGGCTCCCCCGGCGAGGCCGTCCTGCTGCCCCGCACCCCCTGCTACGCCCTCGACGGCACGCCTTCGCAGGGCGTCGCCGTCCGGTTCCGTTTCCCTGAGTATTACCCTTCGGTGCCGCTGGAGGCCTGGCTGGACACGCCCGTGCTGCATCCGAACGTGCATCCCGAAAACGGCTTCGTCTGCCTGTGGGATATGCGCCACGAGGGGGCATCGCTCGTGCAGGCCGTGCTCCAGTTGCAGCGCGTCGTCACCTGGCATTTGTTCAACCTGTCCGCCGACCACCTGATGCAGCCGGAAGCCGGACGCCTGCCGCCGCTGGACTACCGGCCCATCGCGGTTCCGCCGAACTATTTCATGGAACGCACCGCCGGATCGCTCTCCGGCCCCCGGAGAAAAAGACTAAGCTGATGGAATCCCGCCATGTCCAACGCCTCCCGTAATGCCATTCGCGCAGCCCTGCACCAGGTGCTGGGGGACAAGTACGAGATCCTGCAGTGGATCGGCGGCGGCGGCATGGCCGAGGTGTTCCTCGCCCGCCACCGCGCTCACGGCGCCCTGTTCGCCGTGAAGGTCCTCTCCGAGCAGCTCGCCGACGAGCCGGAAATCGTGGCGCGATTCATGGACGAGGCCCGCACTGCTGCAACGCTGGGCGGCCACCCCAACATCGCCCCTGTCTACGACGTGGGGGAGTGGGGCTCGCTGCATTACCTGATCATGCCCTACATCGAGGGCGAGGACCTGAAAAGCTACCTGGAAAGGCGCGGCAGGCTGCACCCTACGGAAGCGGTGACCATCATCCGGCAGGTGGCCGAGGCCTTGGTATGGGCCGGCGAGCGGCGGTTTGTGCACCGTGACCTCAAGCCCGCCAACATCCGCATCGACATGAGCGGACGCGCCATTGTGCTCGACTTCGGCATCGCCAAGGCGGGCGATGCGCCCTCGGCCCGCACGCGCGCCGGCGAGACGCTCGGAACGCCCTATTACATGTCGCCGGAGCAGATCCGCGCCGAGCCTTGCGACCACCGCAGCGACCTGTATTCGCTCGGCGTCATCTTTTTCGAGCTGCTCACCGGCATGAAGCCCTTCACTGGCGAGAGCTACCGCGCCATCGAAATCGGCCACTGCCAGCGGACGCCGCCCGCCATCAGCACGCTGGCGCCGGACGTCGACCCCGAACTGGAGCGGATCGTCAACCGCCTGCTCGAGAAGGACCGCGAGCGCCGCTACCAGTCGGCGCGGGAGTTGCTGGAGGACCTGCGGCGTTCCCACAGGCTTGAAACCGAGATCCGCCTCGAACCGGTGATCGACAGGCCGGACCTGCTGGAGGCGGCCCGCGGCGGAGGAGGACCGGAGGAGGACTTCGCCCCGGCGGAGCCGGGAGCCGGCGCGCCTGCCATGCCTCCGGCGCACGCAGGCGGGGCGCGTCCGGCGAAAAAACGGACCGGGCTTTACGCCGTCCTGGCCCTGGCCGTGGTGGCCGTGGCCGCAGGGGTTTACTTCGCCGTTCAAAAGAGCGACAATAAGCCGAAATCTGGGGAAGCGGGAAAGCAGCAGGAAACGCCCGCGCGCGAACTGCCGTCCGTCGTGCAGGTGGAGGGCACGATGATGTTTCTGGTGCGGGAGGGGCCGTTCATCTTCGGCGACGACAGCCTGGAGTCGCCCAACCCGAAGGCCGAGATGCGCCTGCCCGCCTTCTACATGGACGCCACCGAAGTCTCCAACGAGCAGTACGCCCGCTTTGTGCAAGCCACCGGGCATCCCGCCCCGCCCTCGGAGGATTTCCGCTCCTCGCCCTCCCTGCCGGTGACGCATGTGAAGCTGTCCGACGCGCGCGCCTATTGCGCCTGGGCGGGCAAGCGGCTGCCCAACGAGCAGGAGTGGGAAAAGGCAGCCCGCGGCGAAGACGGCCGCATCTACCCGTGGGGCAATCAGCCCATGCCGAATCCCGGCACGCTGGTGCCCGTCGACGACTACCCCGAGCGCCAAAGCCCGTACCGAGTGCTGGGCCTTTCCGGCAATGCCTTCGAGTGGGTGGACACGCCTTTCCCGGTGACGAGCCGGGAAATTGAGGATATGCGGCGCGCGCTGGGCGGCGCCGAGGTCTCCCGCGAGTGGTACTGCATCAAGGGAGGCAGCTTCCTGCTGAAGGATGAGCGGTTTTTCCGTGTATATATGCGAAGGGGCTGGCCTGTTGACCTGCCTCATGCAGCCATTGGTTTCCGGTGCGTGAAAGATGCCCAATAAGATCCATTCCGCCGCTTCCGGCCTTCTGCTGGCCGCCTTTGCAGGATTCCTGACAGGCGCGCAGGAGCCGCTGATCAACGCCCGCGACGCATTCTTCTCGGCCTCCGACATGATGGCCGTGCAGAAGAAGACGGCCGTGAAGAAATCCGCCAGGACCGCGCCGGCCCGGCGCCCGGAGCCTGCCCGGCAGGACGCGGGCAAGACGTCGGGGCCCAAGCCTGAGCTGGCTGCGGCGCCGCAACTGGCGCAGGCCGAGGCTTATTTCCAGAAAGTGTCGCTCACGCCCGAGAATCTGCCGCCGATGGGCCTGCGCTACAGCCTGCTGAAGCGCACGGCGCAGGGGATGGAGGAGGTGAGCACGGATACCGAATTTCATGCCGGCGACAGCATCCGGCTCAGCGTGATGGGGAACCGCCGCGGGTATCTCTATGTAATCGCGCGTGGTTCAAGCGGCGTGTGGACGCCGCTGTTCCCGCATCCGGAGTCCTCGCAGATGACCAACGAAATCATCCCCGGCCGCCTGTATCAGGTGCCGGGAGGCGAGGGCGAGTACTTCACTTTCGACGAACAGGCGGGCGAGGAGCGCCTGTTCCTGGTGTTCTCGGCGCGGCCTGTAGATGACCTGGAGCAGGTGATCGCGGCGCTGTCGGGCAAGAGCGCACCCGGGCCGGACCGCCCGGCGAAGGCGGCGTCGCCGCCGACGCTTTCCGCCGCCAACCGGATCAACGACGCCTGGGTGGACCAGTTGCGGGCGGGCATCCAGAGCCGGGATCTTGTGTTCACGAAAGTGGACAAGGAGACCGCAGCCGCGCCGGCGCCCGTGGGCGCGGGGCCGGAAGCCGCCGTGTATGTCGTGAACGCCTCCACCACCGGGGGCGCCGCAGCAGCGGGCCGCGTGATTGCGGAGCTAAGGCTCCGCCACCGGTAGGCCGATAGATGGAGGAGCAAGGGAGGAGCCCATGCATCTGCCCGTCTGTCTCAAAACGGCCGCCGCTTTTCTTGCCGTGGCTTGGCTGGCGGCCGCCCCGCCGCCCGGCGGCGCTCTGCGCCCTTCCGCGCCCGGCGGGCTGTCGCCCGATCTGCGGGGCGGACTCGACGCGCGCCCGGAGCCTGCTGCGGGCAAGAGGATCGAGATCATCGTCGAACGAAACGAGCGCGGCGAGGCGCGCCGCGCCGATCCGAGCCAGGTGTTCCGCACTGGCGACCTGGTGCGGTTCCGGTTCCGCGCAACCTTCAACGGCTACCTGTATGTGATGAACCACGCCAGCTCGGGCAGCTTCGTGCTGCTGTTTCCGAAGGAGGAGACCGGCACGATGAACCGCATCGAGGCCGGCCGCGAGTACCTGGTGCCGATGACCGAGAACGGGTGGTTCCGCCTGGAGGGGCCGCCGGGATATGAAGTGGTCTACTGGCTGGTGAGCCCGGTGCGGCTCAGCGACGGACGCAGCGCGCTGCCGGTGCCGAAGCTGCCCGCGCCGGCGCCGCACCTGAATCCCTCGATCACGCCGCGCTGCGATGACACGATCTTCCGCGCCCGCGGCGAGTGCATCGACCACGCGGCCGGGCTGAAGCCGCTTGAGAAGAACGCGGCGCTGCCGGAGAACCTGGCCGGGTACTCCGGCGCGGCGTCGCGGGAGCTGACCATCATGAAGTCGAACAAATCGGCAGCCGTGGCCGTGAACGACGACAGCGAGGAGCCGTTCCTGTACACTCTGCGGCTGGCCCACCGGTGAGGAAGGACCGATGCTTGCACGCCTGATGCTTGTGGCCGCCGCGGCGGCAGCCGCCGCCCAGCCCCCCGCCGCGCCTCCCGCGGAACAGCAGCGGGACCTGAAATTCACGCGCGAGCCCGCCGCGCCGGTGGTCAAGCCGGGCGAGGCCGTCGTCATCCCGCGCAGCTACGCGCTGGTGGTCGGCATCAGCGAATACCCGAAGCTGCCGCCGCAGGGGCAGCTTCGCTTTCCCGCACGCGACGCCGCGGCCATCTATGCGGCGTTGATCAGCCCCGAAGGCGGCCAGTTCCCGCCGGAAAACGTGCGCCGCCTGATCGGCAAGGACGCCACGCTGGCCAACATCCGCGAGGCGCTGGAGAAGTGGCTGCCGTCGGTCTCGAAGGACGAGGACCGCGTGGTGATCTACTTCGCGGGGCACGGTTTCGTCTCCGGAGGCAAGGCGTTTCTGGCCCCGTACGACATCGACCCCGCCGACATTCCCGGCACGTCGTATCCGATGGAAAGGCTGGGGCGCGTCATCGGATCGGAGATCCGGGCCAAGTGGAAGGTGCTGCTGACCGACTCCTGCCACTCGGGCGCCATCACGCCGGAGGCGGACACGAGGCAGATCAACGCGAGCCTGCTGCAGTTGGACCGCTCGCTGTTTTCGCTCACCGCCAGCCGCGACCGCGAACAGTCTTTTGAAAGCGAGATCTGGGGCGGCGGCCACGGCGTGTTCACTTATTACCTGATCAAGGGCATCGAAGGAGAGGCGGACGAAAACACCGACGGCGTGGTCACCGCCGACGAACTGGGCGAGTACGTGCGGGTCAACGTCCGGCGCGACACCAAGACGCGGCAGAATCCGACCGCCGAGCGCGGCAGCTACGACCCCAACATGATTCTGGCCTTCAATCCGGCGCGGGCGCCGTCGGCGCCGCTGCAACCGCCGAAGTTCGGCGCGCTGGTGATCGAAAGCAACATGGACGGCGTGGAGGTCTTCGTCGACGGCAAGAGCCAGGGCGTGGTCAGCAAAGGCAAGCCGCTGCGCCTGCCGGGCATTCAGCCCGGCGTGCACACCATTCAAGGCGTGCGCATGGGCTACGAGCCGGACGGGCCACGCGAGGAAACCGTGTACCCGGGGCAGGAGACGACGGTGACGCTGCGCATCGTCATCCCGCGCGTGCGGAAGCGCTCGGCCGTGGATGCCTTCAGCGAGGGGATGGAGTATTACCAGAAGGGGTTCGAGAAGAACTACCTGAAAGCCGCGGGACTGTTTCAGAAAGCGCTGGCCGAGGACCCGAAATACAGCCAGGCGGCGCTGTTTCTGGGCCGCGTGTACCACGCCCTTTACGATTACGACAAGGCCCGCAAGGCCTTTGAGCAGGCCATCGCCATCGACCCTGACTATGCCGAGGCGCAGGCCTCCTTCGGCGGCATGCTGCTCGATATCGGCGATCTGGATGCCGCCATCCGGCACCTGACGGCCGCACAGCAGCGCGATCCCTCCAATTCGCTCACGGCGGCGCTGCTGGCGCAGGCGTTCACGCGGAAAGCCGCCTACGAGGAGGGGATCAAGTTCGCCCGGGAGGCCATCCGGCTGAATCCGGGCCACGGCGAGGCGCACTTCTGGCTGGCGGAGGCGCTGCGCTTCAGCAAGCGCTGCCCGGACGCAATCCCCGAATACCAGCAATACCTGCGGCTCAGCGATTTCGACTCGAAGCTCGCCGGCAAGCTGAACTACTATGTGCTCGGCTACCTGGCGGGCATCGGCAGGAAGAAGCGGGCGGCGCAGACCGACATCTGGCGCGAACTGCAATTCATGGCCGCCTTCGGGCTCTGCGATTGCGAGCGCATCGGGCGGCGCTTCGATGAGGCAGCGCGGTGGTGCCAGCAGGCGCTGCGGCTCGATCCTGCCGACCTGTACGCGCATTATGCGCTCGGCCTCATCTTCACCGAGAGGTTCAACCAGTCTTCCTCGGCCGGGTATCTGTCGGCGGCGCGCACCCACTTCGAGAAGGTGATCGAGCTCAACCCCGACACAGGCGAAGCCGAGCGGAGCAGGAAGTATCTGGCGCGGATCCGGCAGGTGGTGTCCCAGCTGAGCCAGCCGGGTATGGCCCCTTGAGTTTTTCTCTGGAAACTGATGCAATAAGTGCTCCGATGGACTACAATCACCTGCATACGGTTTCGGAGGAGAACCGGGGATGAGCCTTTATCAGACGCTCTACTTCATGTCCCTGGCCGGCGGCTTCGCCGGACTTCTCTCCTGGGGACTGACCGCTCTTCTCTCCGCCACGTTGCTATCGAGCCGCCCTGTGCTGGCGGACCTCACGGCGGCGGCGATTCTGGGCCTGATGATCGGCCTGCTGACGGTGGCCTTCTCGGACAAATGGTCCGGCAACAGGGTCGTGGCCCGGTATGTGCTTGCGGGCGGCGGCATCGGGCTGGTGGCCGGCATTCTGGGCGGCCTCGCCATGATCCCCATCACGCAGAACCTGGGCGACACCTTCCCGTTCCTGGCGCGCCTGCTGAGCTGGACGCTGGTGGGCAGCCTCATCGGGCTCGGGCTCGGCTTGCGCTGGGTGATGGCCAACAAGATGCGCGTCGTACACGCGTGCCTGGGCGGACTGGTAGGCGGCGCCATTGGCGGCTCGCTGTTCCACGTGCTGGGCAGCCGGATCCCCGACCTGACGCAGGCGCTCGGCTTCGTGCTGGTCGGGGTGGGCATCTGTTTCGGCGTCACGCTGGCGCCGATCCTGCTGCGCGACGGCGTATTGAAGTTTGTCTCGAGCGGCGACGCGCGCGCGCAGGCCAAGTTCGGCCGCAGCGGCAAAGAGTGGGAGATCCGGCAGGGCGACACGCTGCTGATCGGTTCGCAGTCGCTGGACCTGAACAAAACGGCGTTCGCGGTGGGCGTGCAGGTATTCATTCCCGACGCCGCCATCGCCGCGCGCCACGCCATCCTGTTCGGAAAGGACGGGCGTTTCTACATCGCCCGCCACCCCGACATCAACAACCCGCAAGGCTTGGCGCGCTATGTGCTGCGCGTCCGCGGCCGGACGGTGACGACGTCGCAGGAACTGCGCGCGGGCGACGACATCCTCGTCGGACGCACGGCGATCAAGTTCCTCACCAAGAAAGAAGGCTGACGATGCCAGGGAGAGAGCATATGAGAACCGGCAGCTTCGCACTCGCGCTGGCGGCGGTTGCCTTCCTCGCCGCCTTGCCTGCTTCCGGACAGAATCCCGGCCTTGACTTCGCCGAACCGCTGAAGCTCGTCTCCTGCGAGCCCGCCTCGACGGTGCCCTGCTTCCGCATGAAGCTGAATCTGGTGGACGGCACGGGCCAGCCATACAACGCGCAACTGCCGCCGCCCGACAAGCTGGCTTCCCAGATCACGGTGACCATCGGCGGCCAGCAGGTGACGCCTTTTTACGCAACGTCCGCGGGCGAGTCCGTGGCCAAGGTGAAGGGGCGTGCGGCGCTCGTCATCGTGGACAATTCGGGAAGCATGAAGAAGATTCTGCCCACGGGGCAGACGCGGTTTGATGCGGCGAAGATGGCGGTGAAATCGTTCCTCGGACAATTCGAGGAAGGTGTGGACCGCGTGGCGGTGGTTCCATTCGAAAGCCACTTGGTGCAGGAGCGGATCCGCTCGGCCGTGTTCGCGCGCACGCGTTCGGCGGCCATCGCGCAAGTCGACGGCCTGCCGGAACCGGAACTGAGGAACAACACGGCGCTGTTTTCGGCCGTCGTGTTCGGCATCGAGACCCTGCGCGATGCGCTGCCGCGGCTCGAAAAAGAAATGGGCGAAGCGCCCGAGGCGATGGTGATCGTGCTCACCGACGGCAACAACGAGGTGCTGCGCGGCGACGATCCCGGACTGCTCGCCGGGCCGGCGGGAATGGACGAGGCGGCGCGGTACGCGCGGCAGTCGCCGTTCCCGGTGATCGCCGTAGGGTTCGGCGAGCCGGGCGCGCTGGACGAGGCGGCGCTGCGGCAGATCAGCACGAAGTATTATCTCGCCTCCGACTATGAAGGACTGCGGCGGATCTTCACTTTCACGCGAACGTTCCTGAACAACCGGCTGGCGGCCACTTTCTCTTCGCCCTATCCGGACCGCGCCTCGCTGGCCGGGCAGAACCTGCCGGTGACGGCGGAGCTGAGGTTGCCAAACGGGCAGGTGCTGAAGTCGCCCGAAACGCTGTGGTCGGCGCCCCAGATGGGGGTGCCGGTGTATGCGGGCAAGTGCACGCCCGACGAGATGAAGGCTGTGCTTCAGGCGTTGCCGGTGAGCGCGGGGTGGACCTCGATCGTCCGCCCCCTGGGTGTGTTTGTGGGGCTGGCGTTGCTGCTGCTGTTGATGTGGCACTGGTTGCCGCGTCTGGTGTGGCCGGAACAGTTCATCGGCGTCATGCCGGGCACGGGCGCAGGCCAGGCCAAGTGGGCCTCGCAGACGAGGATCGTCAACGGAGTCATCGCCGGGAGGCCCGCGCCGCCGGGCTTCCAGAAGGGCCCTGGAGGCGTGGCCATGCCGCCGCGCAGCGCCGCCGACGCTACGGTGGTCAACCCCCAGGCGCACCGCGATTTTTCCCAGACACGGCTCGGCAACCGCCAGGGTCCGGGCCCGAGGGAGCCGTTTTAGACAGCGGCGCCGCGCCGCTGTCCGGGCTGTTGTTTGGACGACGACTGACCGGAAATCCAGAGAGGAGACCAACTCATGCCGCTAGTCAAGGTGATTCGCAAGGGGGTGACGCCCTCCGTGCGAAAGGTGCCCACATCGACGGCCGCCGTCATGCTCCCCATGACCCTGAACCGGGTCGGCAAGGAGGCGGCCTCGGAGAACGAGGAACTCACGAAGGTCGAGGACCTCAACGACGCGTTTGCCAAGTTCAAGCCCGAGCTGAATTTCAAGGCCACCGCAGGACCCGAGGAGACCGAGTTCCGCGCCGAGTTCAAGTTCCGCTCGATGAAGGACTTCGACCCGGAGAACCTTCAAAAGAAGCAGGAATTCCGCGACGAGGAAGGCAACGTCACCTACGCCCGCAACGACATTGCCGACCTCAAGGCCAACATCGACCTGCTGTACCGTCTCAAGGACCGCTGGAAGCTGCCCGCCGTCCGGCGCGCCTGGAACAGCGAGGAACAGCGGGGCGAAATCATCCGTGCATTGGGCCGACTGCGCGAGGAGCTGCAGAAAGTGGCCGGAAAGGGAGGGGCTCAGTAAATGGCTGAACTCGTGGAAACCCGTACAACCGCCGAGATTCTCGGCGAAAGCGTCGCCAAGGAGCTGTTGCAGGAGATCTTCTCCGACCTGCATCCGGGCTTCATGGACGAGTCGCGGACCATCTCGTCGATCTTCACGCCGCAGTCCGCGACCGACTTCCTGAAGCAATTGATGGATCTGGAAAACCTGCTCTCGGTGGAGGACACCTACGAGCAGACGGTGAAGAAGCTCCAGGAGCAAATCGACAAGGCGGAGGCCATTCGCGACGAGCTGCTCGAGAAGCTGTTCGCGCAGATCCGGCCCATCGAGCGCAGCTACCGCCAGGTCCAGCTGTTCTTCGAGAACTCGAAGGTGATGGACGGCAAGGTGCGCAAGCCCGTCGAACTGTACGTTCTGAACGCCGATCCCAAAGCGATGAAGGACGTCTTCTCGATGAACATCGCCGCCGTGGAGAATTTCGTCCGCAAGCGGAACGACAACTTCAATTTCCGCGATGACATCTGCAATCTGGTGGTGCCCGGCATGATCCCGCAGCCGGTGCGGGAGAAGTTCGAGGACATCGCCAACATGTGGGGCATGCTGCTGATCACGGACGTCGACGACGAGAAGTCGTTCCGGAACCTGGAGCGGAACTTCCTCCCGGGCGGCAAGTACGAGTTCATGAAGCGCCCGGAGGACCGGGCGGCGGCCGACGTGGTCTGCTCGGGCTACCTCATGGCGCGGTCGAAGCACTGGTTCGAGAAGACTGTCGACGGCGGCGACGATCTCTACGTTCCTCCCTCGCTGGTCTTCGCCGGCGCGGTGGCGCGCGCCGACGACGGCCAGGGCATGGCGCAGGGGCCCGTGGGCTCCCGCTTCGGCCAGATCGTGGGCGTGGAGAAGGTGCGCTTCGAGCCTTTGATCGGCGAGATGGAGCATCTCTCGATGGAGCGCCAGCTCATCCCGATCATCCGGGACGCCGACAACCACCTGTGCTTCTTCGGCTGCCGGACGCAGGCCGAAGACCCCAACGGCGTGCTGAAGTTCTTCACGAGCTACCGCATTCTGCGGTATCTGGAACGCTGCTGCCGCCACTACCTGCTGCAGGTGGCCGGCCAGGTGCTGACGCGCGACTTCATGGAAGAGAGCATCGAGAAGCCGCTGAAGCGCCTGTTGGACGAGCAGGTCGAGCAGGGCACGATTCTCGGCTACGACCTGTTCGTGGACAAGGACTCCAACAAGCGCATGCAGGGCATCTGCGACATCAGCCTCAACGTCATGCCCACGGGGCCGGCTGAAACCTTCGTGCTGAAGATCGACACGCCGGAATTCGCCAAGGGCGAGCAGAAACAGTGACCGGTTCTCGTTTTTAGGATGGAGCGAATCGGGTGAGCGACGGACGCGAACACTGGGCCGGTTCGGCCGCCAGAGCCCACGAAAAAACGGGCGGCAACGTCCAGGCGGGCAAGATGCCCCTGCCCGCCGGGGGCGACGCCGCCCGCAAGGCGGAGACCGAAGGCGACCTGATCAACGAGGCGCACGGGATCCGCACCGCCCCGCGCGGCGAGTACCGCAATTCCATGCAGCTCAACCTGCCGCGCGTGGTGGGGGCCCGGATGGCAGAGCCGGCCGCCGCGCCGCCAGATCTTTCGGACAGGAAGGCATCCGATTACCTCCCGCCCGCTTTGAAAGCGCAACTGATCGCCCAGGGCAGGCTGGCGCCCGAGGAGGCGCCCGCGCCCGCCCGGGAGGCAGACAGCGCAATGGAAACCACCACTGCCGGCGGCGAGGCCCGGGCCAGCGAGGCGCCCGTCCCGCAGCTCGCGCAGCCGCCGCTGGTCAAACGTTTCTTCGGAAAATTGTTTGGCCTGTTCAGCAAGTAGAGGAGGAAGAGATTCATGGCCGCATCGCCCTACCGGTGCACCGTCACCATCGACGGAACCAAATTCGATGCTGTGTCCACTTCCGTCCGTTTCCACACGGACAAGGACCGCACGGGCATGCCCCAGATGGGCAGCCTGGACACCAAAATCCGCGTCATCGCCGATTTCCACGATGACAAGAACCTGCCGTTCTCGGCGCTGAAGAAGTTCTTCGACCTGGCCAATGTCGTCACCCGCGACAAGATCAAGGACATCAAGATCGAGTACTGGAAAGACGACAGCCACGAGGACGCTCTGGTCAGCTTCGGCTTCAAGGGCTGGATCAGCCGTTTCGAGACTTCCAACCCGCACCCGCTCGGCCTTGCCGGGCTGCGCACGGACGAGGACTTCGCCAACAATCCGGCCACGGCCTTTCCGAGCCTGAACCACGTCCTGGTTCTCGACCTGGAGCCCACGCTGAACCAGGAGAAGTTCAAGGACATCAAGATCAGCAAGTGAGGGGCCTGT
>Ga0209018_1000749_pt1 | contig 28672 bp, 20 predicted proteins | sample YNPBryBLVA2012_FD_185814 | JGI IMG/M metagenome (GOLD analysis project Ga0209018, IMG submission 185814) | Anoxygenic and chlorotrophic microbial mat microbial communities from Yellowstone National Park, USA - YNP Bryant BLVA 2012 (SPAdes)... ...
TCGTTTAATTTAATAATTTTGTAGATTTTCAAAATTCACAAGCCAAAAATATATGAGAATAACCAAACAATATACCAATCGAGAAAGTCAATCATTAGATAAGTACTTACAAGAAATTGGACGAGTGGAATTACTCGACCAAGACACCGAAATTGAATTGGCTAAACGCATACAAAGCAATGCTCCTGATGCCGATAAAGCACTGGAGCGATTGGTAAAAGCAAATCTCCGATTTGTTGTATCAGTTGCCAAACAATACCAAAATCAAGGATTGTCCTTAGGAGATTTGATCAACGAAGGCAACTTAGGTTTGATCAAAGCTGCCCGTCGTTTTGACGTAAACCGTGGATTTAAATTTATCTCCTATGCGGTGTGGTGGATTCGTCAATCAATTTTGCAAGCATTAGCTGAACAAGCCCGTATTGTGAGATTGCCACTTAATCGAGTTGGTGCATTGAACAAAATTGGCAAAAAGTTCAACGAATTGGAACAAGAATTCGAGCGAGAACCAACTCCCCAGGAATTAGCAGAAGCATTGGATATGACACCCGAAGAAATCACCGAAACTATGAGGTTAGCGGGCAAGCATCTCTCGGTAGATGCTCCTTTGCAACAAGGTGAGGACAACCGTTTGCTCGATATCATACCAAACGAGCAACAACAACCACCCGATAGCGAACTTATTCACGAATCTTTAAGGATGGAAATCAATTACGTAATTTCATCTTTATCCGAACGAGAGGCAGAAGTAGTTAAATTGTATTTCGGTTTGGATGGACAAACCTTAACTTTGGAAGAAATTGGCGAAAAATTTGGTCTAACTCGTGAACGAGTCCGACAAATCAAAGAAAAAGCTATCCGACGATTGCGACATACAAATCGAACCAAATCACTTAAAGCATTTTTGGGCTAATTTGGCAAGCTTATTGATAGGTTTTTACCTATGTAATCAATTATTTAAATCCGTGAGAAATTTAGTATCTTTATTAATTTTCATTACATTGGGCATAAGCAATAATTATGCTTATGCTCAACAAAATATTTCAAAAAATGAAAAAAATACTTTATCAGATAATTACTATTTGAATTTAGGTATATTAGCCGCCGAAAATAATAAACCCGATTCGGCAATTCATTATATTTCCAAATCGATCGAATTAAATAAAAAGAACCCAATTGCCTACTATATCCGTGCTACTGTTTTTTATGAATTAAAACATTTTGACAAAGCACTGGAAGATTTAAATCAATCCATCAAAATTAATCCAAAGGACCAAAAAGCCATCTATCTTAGGGCAATTGTTAATCAAAATAAAATGGATTATTTAAAAGCTTCGAAGGACTACGAAACATTGATAAAAATGAATTCAACCGACAGTAATTACTATTTTCAATATGCTTATTGTTTGCAAGAACTTAATGAAAATCAGAAATCAATTGATGCCTACTTGAATTACGAAAAACTTGTAAAAGTGCCTGCAAAAGAATTCTTTGTTAATATTATTTATAATTATGTTCAATTGAAAAAATATTCCGAGGCTCTCACGTATATAATTAAATCCAAAAAGCAAGGTTACATATCCCACGAATTAATCCAACTCGAAATCGATATTCTATCGAGTCAACAAAAATGTGATGAAGCATTAAAATTATTCGAAGATAACGAAAAATCATTGGAAAATAAGGCAATCACTTTAACCAATCTTGGTATGTGTTTGCTTAGGAATAAAGATTATACCAAGGCAAACCAAGCCTTGCTTAAAGCTTATGAAATCGACAGAAGTTTGGTCGAGAACTTATTCAATATTGCCTATGTGCAACAGCAATTAGGAAATCCAACTAACACAATTGTATATTTGGAACAATTTGTAGATGAATCCAAAAATCGAAACGACCTAAAAGAATTACGAGATCAAGCAATTCGCTTGTTAGATTCAATTAAAAAGAATAAATAAACAAATTTTCCACTTTTTCCAATTCAATAATCAAATATTAATAATTTTGTTGTTGATTTTGTTTGATATTCAAGGAATATGGCCAAAATTATTAATTTGTTTGGAGGTCCAGGAGCTGGCAAAACAACTCTGGCTGCTGCTATTTTTCATTCCTTGAAAATTTTACAAATCAATGCCGAAATAATATCGGAATTCCCTAAAGATATGATATTAGAACAAAATGCTCAAGCATTAGATAATCAATTTTATATTACGGCAAATCAAGCATATCGAATTTGGTGTGCAGCTAAAGTGTATGACTATGTGATTGTTGATTCGCCAATACTTTTGGGTGCTATTTACAACAAAAATCCGAACATTGCAGCGGAATTCAATGCGTTTTTGCTCAAGTATCACCACGAATTCGACAATATAAACATTTTTTTATTACGAGGAGAAAATAATCAACATCCAATGAGCGGACGCATTCACGATATTGATGAAGCAATCAAAAAGGACATCGAAATTCGTAATTTCCTAGACCAAAATCAATTACAATATTATATATATAGTAGATTAGATCCCAATGTGGTTCAAAAAATTTTACGAGATATCCTTAAAATACAAAAGCTTGATACTCAAGACAAATTCTCTAATTTTTACGATAAAATTCAACAAACTGAATTTCGGCGTCAAACCAAAAAGGCTTCCCATCGTAATGAGAAGCCCGTTTTTTTGGACAAACTATTTGAGTAACTTCAAGATGCCTTTCTTTCGTATTCGAACGACATTGAAATTAAATTCGAATGTCTAAGTAACCTTTGGAGATTTGATTTTGTGCCGTTGCTTGGATTTGTTGGAGAGGAGCAGACGATGCCATCATTTGCAAGAGTTGTTTTTGCAAATTATTATTACTGCCAACTATATCTCCCTTCATTGATTGCTGCAACATTTCAACTTGTAACTTTTGTTGAGGATTTGTTCCCTCCTTACTTTTTTCTAATGTTGCTCCCGCACGTAAATTACGCTCTTGTTCGTAAATTTTATTTCCAGAATTTACACTATCTATAGCCATAGCTACCTCCCATTTTCTCGATTACAAATTTAATAAATCATTTTCAATAAAACAAATCTTTTTTAATATTAACGGAAATTTAATTAAAAAATTTAGTTTTCGGGTTCAATTATTGTTTCTTTTTTTATCTTAATCATCTTTTTTAGGTTGAATATTGCCCAAAGTATAAAGGAAATCGAGAGGATGGACGAGGCAAAATCGCTTATTGCACCTGCATACCACACTCCATCAATTCCATATGAAAATGGCAAAAGATATACCAATGGCAATAAGAATATTATTTGGCGGTTTAAAGTAATTATCCCAGCTATTTTGGAATTTCCTATTGATTGGTAATAAGTTGTAGCAATTATTTCGTTGCCCACTAAATAAATAAAAAAGGTGAATATTCTCATCGCTCGGGAACCAATTGCAATTAATTCCAAATCATTTGGTACAAAAAGCATAATTAGTTGTTCAGAAAATAACTGCAACACAATAAATCCCAAAATTCCAATTGTCGTTGTCAAAATTGTTCCAAACTCCAATGATTTGCGGACACGGTCAAAATTTTCTGCACCATAATTATATCCAATAATTGGACGCAATCCAATGCTTAATCCAATTACAGGAACATACATAAAATGTTCAATACTAAAAATTATTGATAAAATAGCAACCCCTTGGTGTCCACTCAATTCAACTAATTTATGGTTTATCAACAATACTACAAAACTGCCCGAAACTTGGGTGATTAATGATGGAAATCCATTGGTTAATATTTTTCTTGCATTTTGGGAATAAAGTATTAAATTATGGAGCTTTATTTTCAATCCAACATTTCTAAAAAGAAAGAAACCAATGACCCATAAAGCACTTATCATAAAAGATAAATTTGTGGCAAGGGCAGCTCCCTCTACTCCCCAACCAAATTGGAATATGAACAAAGCATCAAGTATAATATTAAGAAAGGCTCCAATAATCTGAGTGAACATTGCAGTGTTCGGATAGCCAACCGCTCTAATCAAATTATTCAAACCCATCGAAATCGACTGGAAAAACACACCCCAGATTGCAACTTTTAGTAATCCAGCAGAGTAGAATCGAGTACTACCATAACTTCCTAACAAATCTAATATTCTATCGAAAAAAATGTTAACAATCAAAAAAATTATGAGAGAAAAAATAAGGCTTAAGGTAATAGCATTGCCCAAAAACTTTTCGGCTTCGTCCAATTCCTTACGACCTAAACTAAGCGATACATTGCTATTTGCACCAATTCCAATCATAAAAGCAATGCCAAAGATTATGATTTGTAAAGGAAAAGTGAGTGCAACGCCCGATAACGCTTCGGCTCCTAATTGATTCCCTACGAATATTCGGTCGATGATGTTATACGAAAAGCTAACAATCATTCCAATTGTTGCTGGCAGGGAGTATTCAACTATTAATTTATATAAAGATTTTTCTTCGAAATGTACAAATTTGTTCATATCAATCCAAAAAAGCCCAAGAAAACGAAAATTGAAAATGTCGGGCTGGTTCGGGATAAATTGGTGTGTAGTAAAATCCTTGGTTAAGCAAATTGTTAAGACTTGCTTTTATATAAGCGTTTCCTAACTTTGCCTGAGCAAATGCATTCAATCCATTATTCATAAACGACGATTTATAATTATTTTCGTAATATCCAGAATAAATTGGAAAGTAACCTAAACCTTTGTAGCCACTTAGCAAATCACCAGATAAACCAATTTTTATGAAACTCTCGCCCGACAAAATTGTATAATAAAGACGAACAGAACCATAAAATAATGGAAAATCTTGTTCAGAAAATGAACTCAACTTTTGGAAATTCAAACTTAGCTTTGCTTCCAAACCCAAAACCCACACTTGAGTTTGCGCTATAATATCCAATCCAGGATAGGATTTATTTCTTAAATTGTAGAATGCTGTTATATATCGATTTGAGGATGTATCAAACAAAAATTTAAATCTTATTGGGTTATCAATAAGTCGATAATATGCTACAACATCCACTGTGGTTGTTCGAAATTTGGCATTTAATCCAAAAATAAATAGATTATGTATCTCTTTTTGGGCACGGTTTAATTCAATTATTGATGGCAAGCGTGTTCCGGTCGATACATCAAAGTAATACTTCAAATCATCAAAGAATTGAGATTCCAACCTTGCACCAAATGCATAACCATCATTGTCGAATTTTCGGAATAATCTAAAGCCTCCAGAAATATTAATTAAATCTGATAATTTGATTGATGCTAATCCATATGCTCCAAAATCAAAATAATTTTTTGTTTTTATTGAGTTTGAATTATTGAATACATTCCAAGCAACATCACTTCCAAATTTCAAATCCAAAAAATCCAAATTTAGTTCGTAACTTGTATTGTTCAAAATAGCAGTGTTGTCGAAAACAAACTGAAAATTGCTGTCCAATGGATTGTTGATTATTCCTTCCATATCCCTAAATGAATAATCATTTAAAATCACCGACAAGGACGATGTTAAAGCATTACTTTTGTTCCTATCCAAAAAAGTTGAATAAGATGCGTTAATGTTGTGTTGGAACAATCTAAAATCACAATGGTTAAGAATGGGTAGAGCATTAAGTGGATTGTAAAGCTCGGATGAAGAATAAGGGTTGATGCCACCATTTTGGCTAATTCCATAATTTGTAAAATTTTCGCTGAACGATAAATTGCTCAAGCTATCAATATTCCAACGAATTTTTGCTCGTAGGTTCCAGCTTTCCAGCCATTGATTTTCGTATGTTCCAGGCGAAAAAATCGACCGAAACCCAAATAAAAAATTAAAATTTTTTGCAAAGTTCTGGGTAAAAACTCCATCAGCAGCTAGTGTTTCGTCGATACTTTGATTATACCAAAGTTTTGTATAAGGTTTATAGGTGTGATGTTGAATTTCCTGCAAGTTAATCAATGCTCCATTGGAATTATTTCCTAAAATGAACGCTTGCGAACCTGTCAGAATTTCGATATTTTCGATATTTTCCATAGGGAATATTGACCATAGAGCTTCCCCGCTTAAAGGCAATGATTGGGAAATGTTGTTGAATCTCAAATCTATGCCATTAGGCAAACCACCCAGGAATATAATAGAATTATTTAAACCAGGAAATCCATCCGATCGCGGGTAACCTATATTTTTTTGTTTCAATACATCACTTAATGTGAAATAAGGTATCGAGACCAAATCCTTTTTGCTTAGGACACTTTTTTTAGTGATGTTCAAAAAAGATATTGAATTGTGATTTTTTAAAGGACGCCAGAGGTTAATAGTGTCCAAAACAAATTTGGTTGAATCAATTTTACTGTTTTCATAATCAATATCGATTTCCTTTTCTTGACGTTGAGAGCGTTCTTGCTGCTGCGAATAAGCAGTTTGCATCGTAACAGCTAAAATCAACAAAGCCAAAAGGAAGTATCGCAATGAATCTCCGTATTAGACAAATATATTTTATTCTTGTATTTCCAGCGAAGGAGTATCAGGTTCGTCCTCTTCTTCGCGCGAAACAGCAGTAATATCGGCAATTCTATCGTTTTGGTCAAGGCGAATAAGACGAACACCTTGAGTGTTGCGTCCAAGCAAGCTTATATCTTTAACTGATTGACGAATGATGACGGCATTTTGTGTCATTACAACTAATTCATCGGTTTCCATCACGGTGAGCAATCCAACAACTTTGCCAGTTTTTGCAGTAGTTTTCATCGATATCACACCTTTCGAACCACGGCTGGTCATTCGGAATTCCTCAACTTTGGTACGCTTTCCATAACCATTTTCGCCTACTATCAAAATTTGTTGCTCGGGATTGTTTACTGCAACCATCGACACCACAACATCCATCGGTGACAGGCGAATTCCACGAACGCCTGTAGCAGTTCGCCCCATCACTCTAACTTCACTTTCTTTGAATCGACAAGCAAATCCCATCCTTGTTCCAATTATGATTTCGTTATTGCCATTAGTGATCCTTGCGGCAACCAACCTATCGTCTTCGTTCAATGTCAATGCCCTAATGCCAGTGGACCGAATTTTTTCGAATTCGGTTAAATCGATTCGTTTGACAGTTCCGTATTTAGTGCACATAAAAATATAGTGATCTTCGGCAAACTCTTTAATAGGCAAAATTACGGTTACTTTTTCGTCTTCTTGCATTTGAATAACATTGGATATAGCACGCCCTTTGGAAATTCGCGACCCTTCGGGAATATCGAATACTCGGATATTATAAGCACGGCCAAAATCAGTGAAAATAAGCAAATGGTTGTGGTTTGTTGCTTGAAAAACCATTTCGATATAATCATCCTCGCTTGTTGTAGCTCCACTAATGCCGCGACCTCCTTTGTTTTGCTTTCGATATGTCGATAGTGGTGTTCTTTTGATTAATCCTCGATGTGTAATCGTTACAATAACTTCCTCGTCGGGAATTAAATCTTCTCTTTTTTTCTCTAATTCATCGGACGAAATTTCGGTTCGCCGGCTATCGCCAAATTTGTTTTTCACTTCTTCTAATTCGTCCCAAATCATTTGTAATTGCAATTCACGGCTTGCTAAAATAGATTTCAACCGCTCGATTGTTTTAAGGATTTCGCGATATTCTTCCATTATTTTGTCGCGTTCCATTGCGGTTAAGCGTTGCAAACGCAATTCCAATACTGCTTTGGCTTGAATTTCGCTCATTCCAAACTTGGATTGTAATTGCTCGGATGCAATTTGTGGATTAACTGAGTTTCGTATTGTTTGGATAACTTCGTCCAAATGATCCAATGCAATTATGTATCCTTCTAAAATATGTGCCCGTTTTTCGGCTGCATCCAATTCGAATTTAGTTCTACGAACAAGCACGTCCAATCGATGATTAACGAAGTGTTCCATCATCTCCTTCAAATTCAACTCCTTGGGTTGTCCATTAACCAACGCAAGCATAATTGCGCCAAAAGTTATCCGCAAAGGAGTGTGTTGGAACAATTTATTCAGAACAACTTCGGGCATTGCATCTTTTTTGAGTTCAATAACAATACGAACCATTTCGTCGCGGTCAGATTCGTCGCGAATATCAGAAATTTCGTCGATAATCTTGGCCTTAACAGCTTCTACTATTTTTTCGATTACAGTTTTCTTTACAACTTGATAAGGTAATTCGTTGACAATAATCCTTTTCTTGCCCGTTTTTGTCTCGTCAATTTTCACTTTGGCTTGGACTATCATTTTGCCACGACCAGTTGTGTAGCAATCATAAATTCCATTAAGGCCATAAATTATTCCACCGGTTGGGAAATCTGGTCCTGGCACATATTGCATCAAGTCCTGGATATCGCAATTTGGATTACGGATTAGATATTGAATTGCATTAGCAACTTCAACTAAATTATGTGGCGGAATGCTTGTTGCCATTCCTACGGCAATTCCACTTGAACCATTAATCAAAAGATTGGGAATTACGCTTGGCAATACTTTTGGTTCTTTTAGCGAATCGTCAAAGTTTGGTTGAAAATCAACGGTGTTTTTATCTATATCTTTCAATAAATAAGAAGCAATTTGAGCCATACGAGTTTCGGTGTAACGCATAGCAGCAGGGCTATCACCATCGATGGAGCCATAGTTTCCCTGTCCATCAACCAAGGGGTAACGCATAGACCAAGGTTGTGCCAATCTAACCATTGCGTCGTAAACCGATGCATCACCGTGTGGATGGTATTTACCCAAAACTTCACCAACCAAACGGGCACTTTTCTTGTATGGACGATTGTAATATAGCCCCATTTCTTGCATAGCAAATAGTATACGGCGGTGAACAGGTTTTAGTCCATCACGAACATCGGGCAATGCACGGGACACTATAACACTCATAGCATAGTCCAGGTACGAACTCTGCATTTCTTCTTCTAATACTGCTGGAAGTATTCTATTACTCTCGAGTAACGACATTTATGTTTTTTCAATTTTATAACTTACAAAATTACTGATTTATTTGGAATTATGAATATTTTGGGGATAATTAAATGTTTAGAATTCATTAACCAACCTAATTGATTGTTAGTTTTATTATCTTAAGAATTTTTATTAAATATGTAACTGTTTAAGTGTAGAAACCAAATGAAATACATAAACTAAAATATCACGATAATGGATACGTCAAAACTTTGAAAATTAGAGTTTTATGGTACCAGAATATTCGCTTTTACCATTCATTTTGATGCTTCTATCGATAGCAATCATTCCAATAATTAGTGAAAAATTTTGGGAATCTAATCGAAACAAATTAATCATATCATTGGTATTAGGAATTCCAACAATCTTCTGGCTTGTGCTAAATGGATTGACTTATGAATTGGAACACGCATTGCTATTTGATTATGTGCCTTTCATTATTTTGCTTTTTAGTCTTTTTGTGGTTACTGGCGGGATATTTGTCGATGGAGATATCCAAGCAAATCCCCGTAACAATTCGATTTTGCTATCCATCGGCATTGTTTTAGCGTCGTTTATGGGAACGACTGGCGCAGCAATGCTACTAATCCGACCACTTATAAAAATTAACTCCGAACGAAAACACAAATCCCATTCCATTATGTTCTTTATTGCAACTGTTGCTAATTCGGGCGGATTACTCACCCCCATTGGTGACCCGCCTTTGTTTATGATGTACTTGCGAGGTGTCCCATTTGAATGGTTTTTCCAATTATTCCCAGAATGGTTATTGACTAATGGATTGCTTTTAGTCACATATTACCTTGTCGACAAATACTACTATTCCAAAGAAGATAAAGAAAGTTTACAAATAGATAAATCCAAATTGCAACCAATTAAAATCATTGGAAATTTAAATTTTGTTTGGTTAGTGGGAATTGTATTTGCAGTAGCATTTATCAACCCAAATTATTTCCCAATTTTCAAAGAAAATCACTATTTGTCGTTTATTCGCGAAGCTGTGATATTGATTTTCGCTGCATTATCAATGATTTTGACCAAAAAATCAATTCGACAAGCTAACAACTTTAATTGGCATCCGATCGAGGAGGTTGCTTTTTTGTTCTTTGGAATATTTTCGACAATGGTTCCAGCTTTATTATATTTGGAACATCACGCAAGTGAATTTGGCATTACTTCTCCGTTATCGTTTTTTTATACAACAGGATTATTGAGTGGTTTTTTAGATAATACACCAACAGCAGTTACTTTTTACTCATTAGCATTAGGATTAGTACACGAATTTCCACAACAATTTGCCGGAATGAATTTAATAGCTGGCATACCAGTAGATATTATGATTGCAATCTGTTTGTCTTCTGTATTTTTTGGAGGAATGACTTATATTGGCAATGGACCCAATTTTATGGTTAAATCAATTGCCGAAAAGGAAGGTGTCCCCATGCCCCACTTTTTTGGTTATATATATAAGTTTTCGTTGATTTACTTATTGCCACTATTTGTTTTAGTGCAGTTACTTTTTGTGTGGTAAATAAATTTTAGTTAGTTTTATTCGACAAGTCGATTATTATATTTTGTTGAACCCTGGCGAAAAATCTCGATTGATTCTTAGTATTATCGAAAAACCGAAGCATTTTCTCATTCCCATTCGATTGTGCCAGGTGGTTTGCTTGTTATATCGTATACCACTCGATTGATACCTTGAACTTCGTTTATAATTCTATTACTTATTTTGGATAATACATCATAGGGCATTGCAAACCAATCCGCTGTCATTCCATCCACACTTGTTACGGCGCGCAAAACACAGGTATTTTCGTAAGTTCGTTCGTCACCCATAACTCCAACGCTTTTGACAGGCAACAAAACTGCAAATGCTTGCCAAATTTGGTCGTATAATCCAGCATTTCTGATTTCTTCGATATAAATTGCGTCTGCTTTTTGCAAAATTTTAATTCTTTCGGGAGTTATTTCGCCTATTATACGAATTGCTAAACCCGGTCCAGGGAACGGATGACGACGAACAAACCATTCGGGGACTCCTAATTGACGACCTACTGCTCGAACTTCGTCCTTGAATAATTCCCTAAAAGGTTCGATCAACTTTAATCCCATCTTTTCGGGCAAACCACCAACATTATGATGCGATTTAATTACAACCGAAGGTCCCTTAACCGAAACAGATTCAATTACGTCTGGGTATAATGTCCCTTGGGCTAACCACTTTGCATTATTAAATCGCTTGGCACCAACTTCGAATAAATCAATAAAAGATTTGCCGATTATTTTTCGCTTTTCCTCGGGGTCGGTTATTCCTTTTAGTCTGCCAAGAAAAGTTTCGCTTCCATTGATGAGTTCAATGGACATATTAAAGTTTTGGCGGAATAAATCCATAAGTTTTTGGCTTTCGTTCAATCTCATTAATCCGGTATCGATGTGTATGCAATGTAGTTTGTCACCTATTGCTTGATGCAATAATACGGCCAAAACCGTAGAGTCTACTCCACCCGAGAGAGCACAAATAACTTCTTCGTTACCAACAAGTTTACGAATTTGTTCAATAGTTGTCTCGATAAATGATTGAGTTGACCAATTGTCGGTGATCTTACAAATTTTTCGAGCAAAATTTTCCAAAATAGTTTTTCCATCGATTGTATGATGAACTTCGGGATGAAATTGCACACCGTAAATTTTCTTTGATTCGTTTTGAATGGCCGCGATAGGCGAATTTTCGGTATGTGCAATAATTTCGAATCCTTCGGGCAAGGACTTTAGCGAATCTCCGTGACTCATCCAAACTTGGTTGGAGGTGATTCCATCCAACAATTTATTTGGTTTGTCGATAATTAAATTGGCTCGACCGTACTCTCGTGCAGCCGATTTATCCACATTTCCATTATTCAAATATGCAATCAATTGCAATCCATAGCAAATACCTAAAATTGGGATACCCAATTGGAAAATCTCACGAAATGGATGTGGTGCATTTTCGGCATATACACTATTGGGTCCACCCGACAGAACGATACCAGATGGATTGAGCGACAACAATGTTTCTTTTGAGATATTGAATGGATAGATTTCGGCAAAAACCCCAATTTCTCTTATTTTTCGCGCTATAATCTGAGTATATTGCGAACCAAAATCAAGTATAATAATTTTTTGTATATTCATCATTTCCAAAAAATTCAAAATTATTAATTTATTGTCAAATAAGATTTTTCCAATTAATTTATCAAATTTATGATGAAAAAATACTTTCGATAAGTGTGGAAGCATTATGAACAAGTTTATAAAAACTTTTTTAATCATAAATTCGTTAATTAATGATATAGAAATCACAAAACAGTTGTAATGATAAAAAAAATCCTATTCATTTTGTTTTTTAATGCATTAAATTTACTGGCACAACCCGAAATTAACTTCCCCGATGGAACAATTTTGGATTGGGGAATTGTCCGTCCTAAGGACCATCCACTGAAAGGTAAAATAACGATCAAAAACACCGGCACAGATACCTTAAAAATCATTAATGTCCAACCAACTTGTGGATGTACTTATGCACCACTTACCAAAAATATACTTTTGCCAAATGAAACAACAGACTTAGCTATTACTTTATCTATATCAAATTACGAAGGACCTATTTCGAAACTTATTCGAATTTATTCCAACGACCCAAAGCACAGTTTGATTGACTTGGAATTAAAGGCAAACATCGAAAGAGAAGTATTTGTTACACCAAGCAACATTGTATCGTTTACCGATTTGAAAGTTGGACAAACTGGCAAACAATTGTTGGAAATTACAAATAAAACCAAAAAAGAAGTCAAAATATATGTATCTTCAGTCGTTCCAAGTGAATTACAAGTAAAAATCAAGAATGGAACAATTGTTAAACCAGGCAGCGTTTATCCTTTGGAACTATCCATAACACCCCAACAAGAAGGCATATTGAAAGGAAAAGTTTTGTTGCAAACCGATAATGTTGACTATCCCGAAATACCAATTTTTATTTTTGGTGATATCCAAAAATCCCCTTTGTTCATTGGGAACTAAATCGTTGTTCTTTACTTTTATCAAAAACAATATCGTATACGAATTCGATTGGGTGGAGTGCTTTACGACCAGTTAACTCCCATATTTGATGTCTACAACTCGTTCCATTTGCGATAATAATTTCGTTTTTGTTTAGTTTTTGGATATATGGAACCAAACTTAATTTAGCAATTGCTAACGAAATATCATATTTATCTTTTTCGTAACCAAATGCACCAGCCATTCCGCAACAAGTTGACTGAATGGGAATTACTTTGCAATTTGTTGCTTGCTCCAAAAAATTGATTAGCGAATCTTCTCGAGCTAATGCCTTTTGATAACAATGAGTGTGTAAATGAATAGTTTGATTTGTTTCTTCTGTAATAGTTGAATTTAACTTTATGTATTTATTAAAAAATTCATCGAAAAGTAGGCAATTTTTTGCCAGTTGCCGTGCAAGATTTTTGAATTCATCAGAAACCAATTCGGGATATTCATCGCGAAATGTTAGTATTGCCGAAGGTTCTATTCCAATTAGTGGTGTATTGTCCGAAATTAATTTTGTAAGGTATGTTGTATTCAATTCCGCAATTTTTTTCGCTTTTTTTAGTAATCCTTTGGACAGATAGGTTCTTCCACTTTCCAAATGCTTGGGGATTATAACTTGGTAACCGAAATAATCGAGCAATTTTATGGCTTTAATTCCAATTTCGCTTTCGTTGTAATTGGTGAATTCATCGGCAAAAAGATAGACAATTTTGTTAGTTCGAGCAGGTTTATATTCCTTGCGATACCAACCAACTAAGGTTTGGGACGAAAATTTTGGTATATTTCTATTCGGATGAAAATTTAATATATTAAATAAAATTGATTTGAATAACTTGATATTAAAAAAATAATTAGAAATATTCGGAACTTTCGAAAGAATTTTATTAATTTTTGGCAAATATCCAACCAAAAAAGTTTTAAAAGGTGTTCCAAATTCATCATAATAATGCTGTAGAAACTCTGCTTTGTATTTTGTTATATCTACATTCGAAGGACATTCACTTTTGCAAGCTTTACACGAAAGGCATAATTCCATCACTTCTTTAATTTCTCCGGAAGCTAAGGGATTGGCTTTGGAGGAATTGATTAGAATTTCTCGCAAAACATTTGCACGAGCTCGAGTGGAGTGTTTTTCGTTAAGAGTTGCACGATAACTCGGGCACATCACACCAGCAAAAGCATTAGGACGACGGCAATCTCCAGAGCCATTACATCTTTCAATAGCGTGATGGAAACCATTATCTCGGTTATAATCAAAGTATGTCTGAAATTTGGGCAACTGAGTTCTGTAATCAATCCTAAGATGAGTGTTCATCGGAGGAGCGTCGATAATTTTTCCTGGATTAAGTATGCCTTTTGGATCGAAAATTGATTTGATTTGTTTAAACAACTGATAAATTTCATTGCCATACATAAATGGAATTAGCTCACTACGCAAGCGGCCATCGCCGTGTTCACCCGAAAGTGAACCGCGATATTTTTTCACAATTTTTGCAGTTGCGACTAATACTTCACGGTATAATTCCACACCGCGTTGAGTTTTTAAATTCAAAATTGGATGGAAGTGCAACTCACCACTACCAGCGTGGGCATAAGTTATGATTTTAACTCCCATTTGATTCATTCTATCGATAAGTTCTTTAGTATATTGGGGTAAATCGTGAATATCAACTGCTGTATCTTCGATAACAGTTACACTGCGATTGTCGCTTGTAATGTTCGAAAGCAATCCCAAACCTGCCTTTCGTAACTCCCAAATTCGACTTATTTCTTTACCTTTTATTATTGGAAAATGATATCCTAAATTATTTTGCTTCAATAAACCAATAATATTATTTAATTTTTCATCTAATGAATTTTCATTATTCGAAGAGTATTCAATTATTAAAATAGCTTCGGGTTCACCGGAAATAAAAAACCGATTTCGCGATTGAGTTGGGTTTTCTTTTGTCAAACTTATTATTGTTTGGTCGATAAGTTCCGAAGCAGTAGCACCATTTTCTATGGCAATTATGTTAGCTTGCAAAGCATCATAAAGGGTGGAAAAATGAGCCGCAACCACACCAACAAATTTTGGCGGCAGGTCCACCAAATTTAATTTAATTTCGGTAGCAAACATCAAAGTGCCTTCGCTTCCAGCTATCAAATGACACAAGTTAAAATCTTTGCCGTTGTTTTGCAGCAAATCCGTATCCATCAAATAATCAACTGCATAGCCATTATTGCGACGTCTAATTGATGGTTTTGGATATACTTCTGCAATTTTATGCTGTAAATTCTTGTCGTCCAATAATCGAACTAATTTGGTTATAATCTCTTTTTCTTTATCGCCCAAACTTTCAAGTGAATTTTTATTAACAGGGCGAAAATGCACTTCGCTGCCATCAGAGAGAAAACCAATGAGTTCTAACAGATGTTCACGGGTATTTCCATAAACTGGGAAATGCGTTCCGCAAGAGTTGTTTCCAACCATTCCGCCAATTGTATTGCGATTGGAGGTAGAAGTTTCCGGACCCCAAAATAACCCGTATTTTTGTAACTCCATATTCAAAATATCCGGAATTACACCTGGCTCGACCCAGCAATAACGTTCATCTTTGTTGATTTCGATAATTTTGGTCATATACCGCGACACATCAACCACCAAGCCATTCCCTACAACTTGGCCAGCAAGGGAAGTGCCACCACCACGTGGAATTACTGGAATAGAATTTTGATGGCAAAATTGCAATATTTGGCGAATATCTTCACGGTTGCGGGGATAGGCAACTCCCAAGGCACGCTCGGAATAATCCGATGCATCGGTAGAATACAAAATCCGATGAACATCATCGAAATATAACTCACAAGAAACTCTCTTAGATAATTCAGACAAATTCAATTTCGTTACCTATTGGTATTAGTAAAACATAAAGAACAAGAGCTATGTTTTGTTACTTGTTTCTCCTCATTTCCCAATATAATCCTAATACAAGCATTAAGGTTACTATAATATTAAATGATAGGCTTAGAATTCGCCCTGTTTCGAAGGATTTTGATTCATATTTCATTTCCAATTTATGTTCACCTTTGGGAACAACAACACCTCGCAAAAGATAATTTATTTGGTATATTGGAATTTCCTTTCCATCCAAATATGCTCTCCAATCGGGATAATATACTTCCGAAATAACCAATAATTGGTTGCCACCCGAACGCACTTTGAAGCGAATGTATTCGTTTTTGAATTGCTCCAATTCAGCAACGGAATTAGTATCGGCTGGCGATATCTTTAAATTGTAATCATTGTGGTAATAAGCTAGTTTTCGTGGGTCGAAATCGGTATTTTTCAAGTGCATCAAAATTTCTTTTGCAGTTGTTTTTATAGCACTATCGACAAAAAAGGCTCTTGGCAACATTGTTGAATTATAATAAACTCGTGTACCAGTGGATTGGGATTGATAGATGGGTTGAATGCCCAAATCTTCCTTTGCTAAAATGTATTTCACATTGAGTAAATTCCACATAAATGGACTGGAAACATTGTTGGTGCTCCCTTGTGATGTTGCATCCAACATATCTTGGTAAACTCTCAGCTTCGCTGCGTGATAACCATTCACATTTTGCAATAAATGGTATGCAGCAATATTTGGGGATGGTGAAGAAAAATCGGCAATTCGATAGATTGATTTATCTTGTTTAACAAATTCAATAGCATCGTCGCTTGCAAAATATGCTTTATTTAGTTTTTGCTCTGCAATTTCCATTGGTCGCCAACCAACACGCCATAAATCGAATATAACCAAAACAAACAAAGCACTCATCATTGGGAAATAACTTAATTTCCTTTGGACAAATAAATAAATAATTAAATAGGCAATAATTAGCAAAAAGCCATTGATATACCAATCCGCCATTGCATTGTCGAATACAAACTGACGAAATTGCTCGGGCAATCGAAAGCTCTGAGACGATGCTATTGCACTTATGTAACTATCTTTAAATAATGCAGCAAATATAAAACCTAATATTAAGAAACCAATAGAAGAGTATACTATATACAAAACGAACTTCTTTGCTTTTCCGGGATTTTCTTTGGCAAGCGTTATTAAGCCAGACAACCCATATCTGGCCAGAATTGGCATTGCAAAATGGATCAATGCCAATACCATAGATGGAGCTCGGAATTTGTTGAAAAACGGAACATTGTAGTAGAAAAAGTCATACAAAATTGGCATCGTATAACCATAGGATAAAATCAAAGCAAATATCGAGAGCAGAGTTAAGAATTGCACAAATAAATCTTTACGGTTCAACAAAATACCAACTATTGCCAGTGCCAAAATAATTATACCAGCATAAGGAGCTGCGTCCTCGAATGGTTTTTGTCCCCAATAAGTTGGGATAGTCATCTCGCGTCCACCCGTTTCCGGTCCACTATATTTCATTTTGCCAAAACCAAAGTAATTAGGAACTAGGAAAGTGAATGTTTCGCCTGGTGAGAAAGACCACTGTGTTGCATAATTATAATCGTGTCCGCCGTCTTTGGTAACTTTTTCTTGTTGAGTATCTTGCAGCAAGGGAGCCGAACCTCGTGTGGAATAAGGTGTGTAGTCCCGAACCGATAGATATTTATCAGCAGAAAGTAAAAATGCAAGTCCAAATCCCAAAAGTAATGAAATCGCGGGAATTAGGAAACTCTTCCAAGATTCTTTGCGAATAGATGCTCCAACAAGGTTATAAAGCAAATACAAACCAAACGCAATACCAGCATAGAAGATCATTTGCACGTGGGTTGATTCCAACATAATATGGGCTGCGATTATTATTAATGCAAAATAAAGTAATGAAAATTTTTCCTTCATTTTTTCCAAGAACAGAAAAATCCAAGGATACATTGCAAAAGCAACTGGCTTGGTATTGTGGCCTATCATCAACCAAATTACTATACCAGTGGAAAATACTGCTGCAACACTTGTAAAACCAGCAATTAGTTTATCAGATTTTTTTTGGAGCATTAAAAAGTAAATTCCAATTCCATAAATTACATAATGCATAGCAACTCGTGCTTCGTCGTTTCCGAATAAAAAACGGAACAATTCCATAAATTTAAAATAAATTAAAGACAAAAAGTCCCAAATTCGCTCGCCGTGGGCAACAAACCCAGCAAAAGCTGGCATACCACTAAAAATATAAGGTATCCACAAAGGAAATTCCCCGTTCTTGCTTGCTTGCTCCAAATATTTACGAAAACTTTCGGATGCAATCGTGTCCGATGCGTTGAATCCATTGCCAAAAATACCCGCACCAAAAAATATGAATACCAAAACAAAAACTAAACCAACAAAAAACCAATTATTGTCCAGTAGTTTTGGAACATTAAAGTTAATATCTTTTGTTGATGTCGAACTTATCTTTTTAGTTTCCGAGGATTTCAGTGAACTTTGTTTTGCCATAATTTTCCCATTTATTTTTTAGAATATTTCAAAATTAAAAGAATTTTTCATAAAAAAAATTTTTTTAAAACAAGAACGTTTAAATATTATCTAAAATGTCTGCTTTTGTTAAATAAAATCGGAAAGAATTGATAAAAATTACAAAACCACGCTCGTCAAGGTCGTTGGCAATCACAATTGCCAAAATTGCCCAAAGTAAATTAGCAACTGATATTTTAATTATGGATTTAAGGAAAATTGAATCGGCCCCTGCTGATTTTTTTGTAATATGTAGCACCAATAACCCTTCTCAATCCAAAGCCGTTTTCGACGAAATTTATTATTCTACAAAAAAAGTTCAAACTACCATTCCCCGTTACGAAGGTTTGGATACGATGGATTGGATAGTAATTGATTTTTTTGACGTTGTTGTCAATATTATGAGCGAAAATGCAAGGAATTATTACAGATTAGAAAAACTTTGGTCCGACGCCAAATTCCTAACTTTGAACGAAGAATCCAAAGCAATTGATTACGACAAAGATAATTTAAAAAATTTATTTTTAGCTCCAATGGTTTAAAAAGATGATTAAAGAATTTGTTCTTGATTTATTAAAAAAATCTCTTCAGCAAAATAACTTTCCCAATGTCGAAATTATTATAGAAGTTCCAAAGAATTCCCAATTTGGTGACTTATCCACAAATGTTGCAATGCAATTGACCAAAACACTTCGTCGTCCCCCACGCGATATTGCCCTTGAGATAATCAATAAAATAAATATTGATCCCGAAATATTCGAAAAAATCGACATCGCTGGAGCTGGATTTATCAATTTTAAGTTTACCGTAAAATACTTAACAAACATTTTACAGCAAATTTACAATATTCGCAATGATTATGGCAAACTTCCACAAAATAGTAAAAAAGCAAACGTCGAATACGTAAGTGCCAATCCCACAGGATTATTGCATTTAGGACACGGCAGAAATGCAGTTATTGGAGATACGATTGCTAATTTGCTCGAATTGATTGGTTTTGATGTTACTCGTGAGTATTACTTCAACAATGCTGGTAACCAAATGAGAAATTTGGCAAACTCAGTTTTTGCTCGTATCAAGCAATTAACTGATGAACCAAATTACGATATGCCACAGGATGGTTATTTTGGCGAATACATTATCGATATCGCAAAAGATTATATCACCCAGAATAATATTAAAGCAATCGAAAAAAACGATGAAACTTTATTCAATATTCAGAAATTCGCCGAAAATTGGAATTTTGCAAAAATCAAGGAAACACTTCACAAACTAAATATACATCAAGATGAATTCTACAACGAAAATTCACTCTACGAAACTGGTAAAATCGAAAGTTTATTAGAAGAATTAAAGCAAAAAGGATTATCATACGAAAAAGATGGAGCAGTATGGTTAAAATTTTCAGAATTAGGATTGGACCAAGATAGAGTTATCGTTAAATCCACTGGAGAGCCAACATACCGATTGCCTGACATTGCTTATCATCGTGAAAAATTTTTGCGTGGATTCGATTTAATTGTAGATATTTTTGGTGCTGACCATATTGCCACAGTTCCAGATGTATTAGCAGCAATTCGTGCATTAGGTTTCGACGACAAATTGGTAAAAGTTGTTATTCACCAATTCGTAACACTCACCGAAAATGGCCAACAAGTTAAAATGTCAAAGCGTTCGGGGCGGAGCTACACCTTGGATGAATTAATCGACGAAGTTGGAGCCGATGTAGTCCGCTTTTTCTTTTTGATGAGAGGAGTGAATACACATTTGGAATTCGATTTAGCATTAGCCAAAGAACAAAGCGAGAAAAATCCAGTGTTTTATTTGCAATACGCTCACGCAAGAATGTGCTCTATTCTTGCCAAAATCAACGAACCAATCCAAGCAATTGATCTTGCCGAATTTAACCATCCCAACGAATTAAGTTTAATAAAAAAGATAGACGAATTTCCCGAAGCAATCCAAAACTCAACGCGCAATTACGAACCACATATATTAGCTGATTATCTGCGTGATTTGGCTGGTGAATTCCACTTATTCTATCATAATTGTCGAATAATCGGCGAAGATGTCGAAACAATGCATAAAAGACTAATTTTACTCGAAACAACGAAATCAATTTTAGCTAATGGATTGAAAGCATTGGGAATCTCTGCCCCCGAACGAATGTAGCAAAAGAAAAAATATTTTTGGTTAAATTAATTTGAAATTTTTCTATTAAAATTAATCGCTGTTTTTAAATTTTCCTTTTTATTTATTGCGTGCTACGCGAAAGCCAATATAATATTGGAACATTTGTGTTGAACCAGAATATCTTTTATAAACAGTACAAAATGCTGGTCCATCGATATATCCGCCTCCGCGAAAAACTCGTTCAACACCATCTGTTGGTCCAGTAGGATCGGTATATTCACCTTCATCGTAAAAATCATAAAGATCCCAACACCATTCGGCAACATTCCCGTGCATATCATAAAGACCGAAATCATTGGGCTGAAGCAACTTAACTTTTTGTAGCTTATCAGTATTAGCATTAGTCCAACCAATTTTATTAATTGCTGCCTCGGAACCATTCAAATTTCCAAATTTACCTGTAGAACCAGCACGAGCAGCATATTCCCATTCTGCTTCGGTTAATAAACGATAACCATTCGCATTTTTATTAAAAGTTACATTTGTTCCATTTATGGTGTATACTTCCGATAGACCTTCCAACTTTGATAATCGATTACAAAAGTCGATAGCATCCAACCAAGTTACTTGCTCGACAGGATAATCATCGCCTTGTATTCTACTTGGATTCTTTTGGTTCATTACTTTTTTGTATTGAGCTTGGGTAATTTCGGTCTCGCTTACGTAAAAATCCTTGCTTATTGTAACTTTCATTTGTGGATATGCATCCCCATCTTTTGGATCGGCACTACCCATCATAAATGTGCCTTTTGGAACCAAAACCATTGGCACAATTGCATTTGCTTTTTGTTGTACTGTAAATTTTACGCTATTGGACTTTAAATTGTTATTAAATAAATAAACATCAACTGTTCCAGCAGCAACTTCGGGCACTATGAATGTTACTTTTGTATCAGACCACAATTTAAAAGATGTTATTTTAGTTGTACCGAACATAACATAAGCATCGCTGCCTTTGGTTGCACCAAAATTTTCACCCATAATGTCCACTTCTTGCCCACTTTGTGCAATCGATGGAACTATGCTTGTGATTTTGGGTTCTTTTACCGAAGTTTTAATTGTATAATTCACGGGGTTGCTTGATTGTTTGCCAATAAAAACTTTGAGTTGTCCACTTGTAGCATTTTTTGGAACCGTAACTTTGATCATTATGTTTTCCCACGATAAAATATCAGTGGCTTTTATTGTGTTAAAATAAACAAAACTTGAATCAGTTTGCATTTTACCAAAATTTTGACCCAATATTGTTATAACTTCACCAATTTCAAATTCATTTTTACTCAAGGATGTGATTATAGGATCGGGCATTCCAACGGTAATAGTTATGTTGACAAAATTACTACCTTGAGTTCCTACAAACACTCGAACTGGTCCAGAAATTGCTCCATCAGGAACAACAACTTTGATTTCGGATTTAGACCAAGAATTGTATTTCGTTGCTTTCACTCCGTTGAAATCAACATAGCTAGTGCCTTGGGTATCTCCAAAATTTTTTCCAACAATACGAACTTCATCGCCAATTGCAACACTTACAGGTGAGATCATATTAATAAAGGGATCGCTATCGGATGCTATTGTAAAAAGAAATCCATTGCTTTTTTTGCCGTTAGAAGTCGTTACAATGACATTTCCAGTAGTTGCATTTTGAGGAACATTTACAATAATCAAAGTATCGTTCCATTTGGTTATGGTTGTCGCTGTTACTCCATTAAACGAGACTGTACCTTTTGTGTTACCAAAATTGATACCTTTAATTTCCACATCTTGTTCCACATATGCACGTCCATTACCAATGGATTTAATACGAGGATTATCATCAATAAAATATTCAACCAAATTGCTCGCAACACCGTTGACAACTACTTTAACTTTGCCTCCAGAAGTTATGCTTGGAACTTCTATTTCGATTTTTGTATCAGACCACGAATAATATATAGTTGCGGGAATATCATTCAAATACACTTTGGATTCACCCCGTTCTGCTCCGAATTTTGTTCCGCTGATTATCATTTTATCGCCAGTCAAAACTTTGTTGGGTGATATGGAAGTAATATTTGGTCCATTCGAGTTTTCTGCTGGATTACTATCATCACCACAAGATATAAATAATAATACACTTGCTATAATCAACAAAATTTGTAAATAACTTTTCATTTAAAACTCCTTTTTATTAATTAACAAATTAAAGTGTTAAAAGTTACAATTTAAAATAATTTTTTGATAAATTAAATTATTATTACTTCCGGCTCTAATTCAATCTTAAATTTTTCGTAAACTATTGAAATAATATATTTGGAGAAATTTAAAATTTCTTGTCCAGAAGCATTGTCAAAATTAACAATTATTAGTGAATGTTTGGTTGATATTCCAACACAATTCTTTCGATAACCTTTCAAACCTGCCTTTTCAATTAAATATGCTGCTGAAATTTTATATAATCCGTTGTTTAAATTAAAGTAGATTAAATTTGGATCGATAGCCAATAACTTGTCTAATTTTTCCTGATTAATAATCGGATTCTTGAAAAAACTACCTGCATTCGGAAATTCACGATAATCTGGCAATTTCTTGTTTCTAATTTCAATAACCGCATCAAACACATCGCGAGCAGTTATATCACTTTTACCATCGAAAAAGTATTTTAAATCTTTATAAGAAATTTCTGGATGAAACATCTTGGATAGTTTATACCTAACTTTGGTAATAAAGAGATTTTTATTTTCACTTTCTTTAAAAATTGAATAACGATAACCAAATTTGCAATCTTTATTTGATAGTTGAATATTTTCTCCTTTAAATAAATCAATACATTCAACACTGTGGAAATATTTATTTTGTTCCAAACCGTATGCACCAATATTTTGAACCGGTGCTGCTCCTACTGAACCTGGGATTAATGCTAAATTTTCCAATCCATAAAAACCATTATCGACACAAAAGGAAACAAAGGTGTGCCAATCCAATCCACTATCAATCTCCAAAAGGATTGACTTGGAATCTTCCTGAAGTATTTTTATTCCCGTTTGTATGTTTTTTATCGTAATCCCCTTAATTGGCTGGGTTATTAATAAATTTGAACCTGCACCCAAGAAGAATTTATTTTGGTCTTTAAAATCTCTTTGTTTTAATAAATCATAATCTTGTGGATTATCAACCAATATTAAATTCTCGGCTGAAACATCTATACGGAATGTATTATAATTAAGTAATGATATGTTCTTATATTCTTGCATAAAATTTGGAATTTAATTTATTTTTGACAATCCGGACAACATCCGAAGGAATGATTGATTCCATACACTCCAAAGTTCCAATTGGACACTTTTTCCCTCCGTGAATCTGACAAGGTCTGCATTTTAATGTATTATTTTCGATTATTGCATCATCCAAGCCAATTGGGGCAAAACCAAAGATTGGTGAAGTGGGTCCAAATATTGCAATAACCGGTGTACTGGTTAAATTAGCAAAATGAACCGGTGCAGAGTCGTTGCTGATAACCAAACGAGCTTTACTAATCAGATACATCAATTCTTCTATAGAAGTTTTACCAGCTAAATTTAATGCATTTGTATCTTTGGCAACAAAGTTACAATCCTCTGAATCGTCGTCACTACCTACTATTACACACATATATCCCATTAATTCAATTTGTTTGACTAATTCGGCATAATTTTTTTCCCCCCATTTTTTTGTATTCCAAACCGAACCAGGAGCAATAACAACAAAATTATTCTCAATTTTGTTCTCTTGCAAAATTTGCTCAGCCTTCGACTTAAGTTCTTTGGAAAAGTTTAAATGATAATTACCAATCTGGTATTCATAATAATTAATACCAAAAACATTCAAGGGAGCAAGCACCCGATAATGCTCATTTAATGATAAATTAGCTTTGACTCGATGAGTGTAGATAAACTTGCTGAAAGCAGCATCAAAATAACCGATTTTGTATTTCGATGGGATATTGCTTACCAATAGACTTGTTCGCAAGGATTTGTGAAGCGAAATAATGCAATCATAATTATTGCTGGCAACACTTTTGGCAAATATAGATAAATCTTTTATTTTTCGGTGTGATTTTCGCTTATCGAAACCAAAAACATTATTCACCAATGGGTTTAATTTAATTAAATCCGAAGCTATGGGAGTTGTAATAAAATCCATTAATATATTTGGATTATAAAACCGTAAAGCCTCGATCAATTCAAACGAAATTGCTACATCACCCAAAAAAGCAGTTTGAATAATCAGGATATTGTTTATATTTCTTATATTTAAAAATTCTCCCATTTCAATCAATTGTATGCTTCCAACGACGATGTTGCCAAACCCAATGATCGGGATATTGCTTAATCGTTTCTTCCAATATTTTTAAATATCTTCGAGTTAGTTCTATCACTCCCTCTGCACTATCGCTCAAGTCCGAATGGTCCAATTCAGATAACTCAACATAATAAGTCCCGTCAGGTTGACGAACAGCAAACCCCATCATTATGGGTATGCGGAATTTTAAAGCTAATCGTGCTGCTGTGTCGAAAGTTAAAGTCTTTCTACCAAAAAAATCAACATAAATATCCTTTTGGGATGTTGCACTTTGGTCCGCTAATAATGCCAAACAACCTTTGTTTTTTATTAATTTTAGTAATTCAAATGAAGAATGATACATATCAATCACTTTGTTGCCATATTTCGTTCGAATTTGATTGATATGCCTATCCAAAAACTTATTGCTTTGTGGTTTGACGATTATTGTAAAAGAATTTTCAAAAAAAATTCCAGCCGATAAAGCCAATAATTCCCAATTCCCAAAGTGAGCCGACAAAACAATAATCCCCCTTCCCCTTGCAATTATACCCTCGAACAAATTTTTACTCGAAAACCTTATCATTCTCATTATTTGTTCTTTAGTTGCAAACTGTAGCCAAAAAATCTCCGCAAAAACAATTCCTAAATTCTCGAAACTTTTCTTACATATAGAATTAATCCAATCATCATCCTTATCGGGAAATGCTTTCCGAAGATTATCCAAAGTGATTTCTCTTCGCTTTTTGCTGATAAAATAAATCAAATAGCCTAAGGATTTCCCGAATTTTGTTCTTAGGTTTCGATTCAAAGGCTTGATTGTCAATGCTATGAAAATAATTATTAAAGTTACTATAAAATCTAAAGTTATTTTTAGGGAATTTTTAAGATTCATTTTTACAAGTTTATTGATCAAAATTCTTTTGTTTCAAAATATATTGACTATGCCAGTTTGGATTATTTATTTCGCCATATGCCGTTGAATGTACTAATATATAATGTCCAATACCAACTTGATCAACGAAAACAAAGATTACTCCACCTTGGATTTCGTCGTATTGCCAAATTTGATAAGCCTTTTTCAAACCAACTTCTTCTTGGTTTGTTATCATTGTTGGTTCGCCATATTTTAGCAGGATTTTTCCTCGGTCTGTGCTCCATCCTTCCTTATCTTTGGTAATAGCGAAATGTTTGTTGGCATATTTCACTCGTTCATCAAAAGCCATTTTAGTTTCGTTTTGTATAGTGTTGGGATCGCTATCTCTGTCACGCCAAAAACGATACAAAAACCTTTGTTTGGCTTTTATGTCTTTTAGGTTATCCCATTGATCCATTTCCTCGTTTGTTCCGATAATCTTTGCTTTTCGATATTCATCGTATATTTGCTTTTCGTCCATTGTTACAAATTCACTTTGTTCGAAAAGTTGGTCCTCGGTGAAATACATCGAAAGTGCTGGTTTCATTTCTTTGTTTAAGTAAAAGAATTTTTTCGATGATTTATCTAAAGTATTATTGTCTTCGGATAGCAATTCCAATACTAAATAATACACACCGGTGGGCAACAAATCAAGTGGTACCGTCAGGTTTTTTCCAAAATTTCTATTATTTGAATTGAGTTTTAAAAGGGATTTAGTTATTTCTCGTTTATTAGCATCGAGTATTGATACGGCAATATTTAGGGGTTTTTCGGGATTATAGTTATATATTTCAAAATAAAACTGCAAATCCGGTGAAGTGCTTTGGTATTCTAACGAAGGATTTGGCAATACATAAAAATTACCTTTGCGGAACATTTCGTCCCATCCAAATGATGGATTTTCGGCATTTTCGATTTTATTAGCCAGCAAAATCCCCGACACTTGTGGTTTGTCGTTATCTTCGAATTGATGAACTATGATGTTCAAAGAGTCTACTTCCTTTATTTGTTCATTATTATTATCTCGAGTTATAAATTCGGCAATATAATCGCCAGGGGGTAACAGTGATTTTCGAATTCCCAAAAAAGAAAATATTGTGTTCGAATCAGTTCTATTCTTTCGTATTGGATAATCCCATTTATCCAAAAAAACTAATTGTTTATTTAACTTATTGACTATAAGCATCGAGATTGAGAGATTTGCTTGGATTACTTCCTTATTAACCGGTTTGTAGGAAATAGCAGTATCGATGAATGAATAATAGAATTCCACAATTGTTGTATCATTTGAATATTTGAACAGAGAGTAATCAAGAAATATATCTAATTCTGCATTCAAGTAATTGGGTAAAATAAAAAATAATGGCAATAGCAACAATGCAGTTTTTTGGTGATTATTTCGAACTATTTCTTTATGATTTTTCAATTATGATATTAATTTGTTAATTATAAGCTACAAAATTATAAAAAACAACACCCCTATAAATCCAAAAACGGAAAAATAGGGGTGAATGTTTTATCGAATTACAAATAACTCATTTGGCAAAAGCCAAATTAAAATCTAATACCAACGGTAAATCGATTTACCAAACCAAGTGTTTTGGTGGGATTGATAGCATAGTCAAATCGCCCATCAACTCCACCCACTTCGTATTTGATACCTATTCCAGCAGCAAATCCAAATTGGTCGTGGCTTGTTTGGTATCCAGCTCGCAAGGCAACAAAGTCGGCATAGCTATATTCGGCACCTATCGAAAATTGCTCGGGCACATCCGAAAATGTGTTGAAATCGAAAGCCCCAATCACTTTATGATCATCCTGGTTATAAAGCTCTGAAGAAACACTTGCACGGAAGATCAAAGGATACGAATAGGGATAGGCAATCATTGCCATATCAACGGGTGCGGAATTCAATTGCTCTATTGTTTTCTTGATGGTCCGTAAGCTTTGACCTTCGTATTGAGTTTCGCCACCAAGATTGTGGATAGAAAAGCCAATTTTGATGCCATAGATGCCAGTGTTATAAAGGGTTCCAATATCAAAAGCAAAGCCGTTACTCGACAAATTATAAATGGAATTATAAATATATTTAGCTGTGATACCGAACGAAAATTGGTCGGTTAGATAACCCGAGAAAGTGAGACCTAAAGACAAATCCGAAACGGTATATTTTGCTGACAATCCTTCGGGATTTTCGATTGTTGTAATTTGAATATCGCCACTCGAAAACGAAGTTGCATTAATCGCCACTACATAATCTTGACTTAACGGAAATGATGCAGCGGCAAAGCTGTGTGAATAAGTGGCAAACCATTGTAAGTAGGAAATTTCGGTTGCAATTGTTTTGATATCAGCAATTCCAGCAGGATTCCAATACAATGCACTTAAATCATCAGCAACAGAACCATATGCACCAGCCATACCCATTCCACGAGCACCAATTGGAACTTTTAAAAATTGTCCTCCGGCAGTACTCACTTTGGTTGTTTGACCTTTAGTTGTTGCTTCCACATTCTCTCCTACCGAAAAAGCATAGTTGGAGAACACAATTATTGAAATAAAGATTACTACAATTAATTTTATACTTTTCATTTTTTCCTCACTTTTTCATTATTCTTGAATAATTCTAAAACCACCAACAACGACGGAGAAATTGCGTACAGTTTTTGCTCCATTTGGTGCAGTTATTACAGCAACAAATGCTTGACTTTGCACTCTTTGACCATTTAGGTTCAACAAGTCCCATACATCCATAGCAGCTTGC
>Ga0209018_1000750_pt1 | contig 28648 bp, 18 predicted proteins | sample YNPBryBLVA2012_FD_185814 | JGI IMG/M metagenome (GOLD analysis project Ga0209018, IMG submission 185814) | Anoxygenic and chlorotrophic microbial mat microbial communities from Yellowstone National Park, USA - YNP Bryant BLVA 2012 (SPAdes)... ...
TGCTCACGCTGCTGCGCGACTGGGCGGACCTGCTGCGGGCGGTATGGCACGCGCACGACGGTCGCGAGGCGCTGGCCGTTTTGGTGCGCTACGCACTGCCTGCGAACGATGCGACCACGCGTCAGAATCTGAGCGAGGCGTTGGTTCCGCTGCTGACGCGGCAGCGCATGAGGTGGTGATGACGGAAGGCGACCGGCTCATCAAGCTTGGAGAAGCCAGGGGTGAGGCCAGGGGCGAGGCCAAGGGACGCGCTGAAGGACGCACCGAAGGGCGCGCCGCCGCGCTTCTCGCGGTCTTGCAAGCGCGTGGGTTCCGGGGCTCCAAGGCGGTTCGACAGCGTGTCATGGCGTGCGGCGACGTTGCCACGCTCGACCGGTGGATCGCCCGCGCGGCCACGGCGGACTCGCTGCGGATGGTCTTCGACCAGTAGGATTCTGCGTGGCCCTGGGGTGCGGCGACGGACAGCGCCCTGACCGTTCCCATCGCCGCGCCAAGCTCCCTTGTTCCTCTGCGGCCATCTGGGTTCTCTGCGGCCGATCGTCAGCCGCGTGGTCCGTTTCAGGCCGCGGCTTCGTCCGCCGTTTCCGACGGCATGGTGATGAGCAGATGGTAGGCGCGGGAAAGCTCCGCGAAGCGCGCCTGCATGGCTGCCAGCCCCCGAGCATCCAGGTTCTGGTGCAGGTCGGGATGGACCCGAGCGGCGGCTCTTCGGAATGCGTGCCGGACCTGGTCGCGCGTGGCGTCATGACTGAGACCGAGCAGGTCCAGCGCGGCACGGCGCCCGGCGGCGTGCTCCAGGTCGTGGGATCCGTGGCTGTCGCGGTCGCGGCCACGGTCACGGGCACGCGGACGTCCGTGCAGGAAGTCCCGCGGGCCCAGCGCCACGGACGAGACGGCACGGGCTCGCGCGAGGGGATGAAAGCGCAACTCGCCGTTGTCGATGGCGAAGACCCGGTCGAGCCGAATCCGCATCTGCCTGCTGAGGCCGTAGCGCAAGGTCGCCTCGCTGATGAACCCCAGCTCGACCAGCAGGGCACCGGACCGCGCATGGGTGCGTTGCAGGGCCTCGACGAAGCGCTGGTGCTCGTGTTCGCGGAGAGCGCCCTGGTCGCGAAGCACCTCGCCGATGCGTGGAGCGGCCAACGGAGTGGCGACGTCGCGAACGATGCCGCTGACCAGCGTGACGAAATGGTGCGTACCGGCCCAAGGCGGGCTGGACGCGATGATCTGGAGCACACCGGAGACGCCACCGCGGTGCAGCTTTCCGAGCACGTCGCCGAGGGTGGTGGTTCGCAGGGTCCCTGGGAGGATCATGGGATGGCAGGTACCAGCGCCGGCAGCAGTGGGCCAAGTTCGCTCGTGGGCCGGGCGACAGCCCTTGGTGTCTTTCGGGCTGACTCATGTATGATGGGGAAGCCCTGCGGGGCGACCGAGCTGCCATGCCTCGATCTGCCGCCTCCGGGGCTGGCATGAAACGCCCCATTGTCGTGCGACTCGCTATGGCCTAGCCTGCGACCCTCATCGTCGATGCCTCCGCCCGCGAAGAAGTCAAGCGTCATTCCGGTCGGTACCGTGCTTGCCGGCAAGTTCCGTATCACACGTGAGATCGGGCGTGGCGGCATGGCCGCGGTCTACGAGGCGCAGAACGTCGACATCGGCAAGCGGGTCGCGGTCAAGGTGCTCAACCCGGAGCTGATCAACTCGGCCGTGGTGGTCGAACGGTTCCTGCGGGAAGCACGAGCCGCGGCTGCGGTCAACAGCCCTTACATCTGCGATGTCTACGACGCCGGCAAGCTCGACGACGGTCGTCCGTTCCTGCTGTTGGAGCTACTGGAAGGCGAGAGCCTGTATGAGCGGATGGTCAAGGTGCGGCGGTTCGAGCCGGACTTCGTGGTGCGCACGTTCACGCAGGTCTGCCGGGGGCTGACCAAAGCCCACGCTGCGAACATCATCCATCGCGATCTCAAGCCGGAGAACATCTTCCTGACGAAGACGGACGACGGCGAGGTGCTCGCCAAGATCCTCGACTTTGGCCTTGCGAAGTTCTACGCGCCGGTAGACGGAGCAGCGGACCAGCATCGGCTCACGCGCGAGGGCGCGATCTTCGGCACGCCGGCGTACATGAGCCCGGAGCAGGTCAAGGGACAGGGACAGGTCGACTCGCGCGCCGACCTCTGGGCGGTCGGCTGCATGGTCTACGAGTGTCTCGTCGGCCGGACGGTGTGGGTCACGGAGCAGGGGGTCGCCATGATCTTCGCGCAGATCGCAACGGCCGCCCTCCCTGTGCCCTCCAAGCGCCGCCCGGACCTGCCCCCGGCTTTCGACCGCTGGTTCGCCAAAGCCCTGGCTCGCGACGTCAACCAGCGCTTCCAGACTGCCAAGGAGCTTGCCGATGAACTCATGGTCGCCCTCGGGCAGGGGCCGCCGTCGATCATCGTGCCGACATCGCTCACGGAGATCGAGCGCGAGGCGCTGCAAGCGGCACCTTCCAGTCGAGGCGTCCCCGCCGCCGTCGAGCCCTACGCCCCCACCGAGCGTCCGCCCGCTCCGCCACCGGAAAGCCCGTTCGGGCCGGATGAAGGCCCCACCGAAAAGATGACCGGCGTATCGTCGGACGACGGTGGGGCGTCGGTGGAGGCTCCGAAAGCGGAGTCCGCCGCGGCCCCGCGCGCGACGCCGAAGCCTCGCGGATCGGTGGTCTGGCTGACTGCTGTCGGCGCGGTCCTGCTCGCCGGCGGGTCGTTCCTGATCTGGAGCCAGATCATCCACAAGCCCGTGGTCCCGGTCCAGAGCGCGTCGCCCGCGGTCTCGTCCGCACCGGCAACGGCGTCGTCCACCGCCACGCTGCCACCGCTGCTCCCGCCTCCGATCGCGTCCGCCGACCTGCCCAAGTGGGCCAACGCTCTGTCCGACGGGCAGGCGTTGCTGGCGAAGGGTGACTTCGATGGTGCCGCCAAGGCGTTCAAGGAGGCGTCCGAAAACACGACCTCCGGCGTGCCCCGAGTGATGCTCGAGAACCTGCAGATAGCTTCCACGCGCGAAGGATCGTGCACGGTGGTCGCGCTCGGCAGACCCAGGCCTTTCGATCTCGTCGACTCGATTCGCCGGCCCGACATCGTCCACACAGACAACGGTCCTCTGGTCGCGTGGGCCGACGAGCACGAAGTGCCCGGCCAATGGCACGTGTGGACCGTGTTGGTCGATGACCAGATGCGCGCCATGACCCGCCCCGTCGATGTGACCCCCGAGGCGGCATCGGTGCAGGATCCACGGCTGCTCAGCACGGCGCGCAACGTCGTGCTGCTGTTCTCGGACCAGCTCGGAAACAACGCTGGCGTGTTCGTGCGTCAGCTCACCACGGCGGGCCGTATCCTGGGTGAACCCGTCCGCGTGGCCGGCAGCAAGAGCGCGACGACCTGGCCTACGATCGCAACAGCGCCGCGCGGAGGCTATTGGGTGGCCTACGCCGACGACCCGGACAAGGCGCCGTCGTCGCAGCTATTCGTCGTGCCGCTGTCGCCCGTGCTCAAGCCGGATCGCGAGCCGATCCTGGTGGCCGAGTTCGCGCAGAAACACGGCTTGCACAGGGCTCATACCAGGGCGCCATCCCTTGGCATCGGCGCCAATGCCTTGCTCCTGGCTTACCGCGTCGAGCGCGCGCGCGATCACGACGTGGTCAGGCAGCGCATCGCACTCGATGACCCGGGCTTGAAGGACGGTCTGTCGGCCGATCCGGCCCCCAAGGGCGATCGGGTGCTTGGGGAGATGGCGCTGATGTCCGATCGCAAGGCGAAGGTGCAGTATCCCACGATCGCATGCGACGCTGCGGGCTGCTTCGTGGTATGGCGGGAGGAGCCGCGGGGCGACTACGCGGCGTTCGTGGATCCTGCGGCGGGCACGTTGATCTGGCGCAAGAAATTCTCGGCGACGGGAGGGCAGGTATCCGTAGCCGGCGACGGTTCCGGGAGCGGGCTGGTGGCGTGGTACCAGACGGGACGGGTGAGGGTCGCGCCGATCACGCGCGACGGTATCCGCGAAGGCACGACGATCGCCCGGGTCACCGGCGAGCAGCCGAGACCGTCGATCGCACCCGGAGCGAAGCGCGGCGAGTGGCTCCTGGCATGGACGGACTATGAAGCAGGCCATCTGGAGGCATATGTTGCCCGGGTGGCATGCAGGTGAGGAACGGTCGACCGGTCGCGCCATGTTGAATCTCCCGACCCGCGCAGCGCTTCGAGCGAACCCGTTGACGAGCACGCGTACGGTGCTCCGGCCGCTGGAGCCGACGGATGCACAGGACATGTTTCGCGCCGTGGAGGAGTCGCGCGCTCACCTCTATCCATGGCTGCCTTGGGTGCCGTACCACGCGGACGAGCCTGCTGCGCGCAGGTTTGCGGACGGGTGCGTCGCGGATTGGGATCAGGGCAAGGCGCTACGCATGACGATACGGGATCGGGGCACCAACGTGCTGCTCGGCGTGGTGGGCCTCGAGTCGATCGTGCACATGCACCAGTCTTGCGAGCTCGGGTACTGGCTGCGCGAACCTGCGCAGGGGCGGGGCCTGATGACCGAAGCTGCGATGACCGCGCTGCGGTACGCCTTCGAGCGCATCGGGATGCACCGGGTCAAGGTTGCGGCTGCCACTTCGAATCACAGGTCGCTCGCGGTCATCGCGCGCCTCGGCTTCCGGTTCGAAGGCATCGCCCGCGAGGCCGAGTTCTGTGCCGGCCGCTGGCTCGACCACGCCCTGTTCGGCATGCTCGCTGCCGACTTTGCGCAGCTACGCTGACAAGGATGCAAGCGTGCCGTCGCTGCTCGCCCGCTTCCGGTACGCCAAGCTCCCCCTGGTTCCGCTGCTCCCGGCCATCGTGGTGGTCGTGGGCGTCGCCACGGCCCTCATCGTGGGTTTGCTGGGTGCTGCCCAGCTTCGCGCCACCAGTGATGCGGTCGCAGCGGACCGGGCCCGGGTTCTCGCGGCGACCCTCGCCCACCGCCTTCGTGCAACGTCGTCCGAAGACCACGGACAGGTTATCCGACGCGCGGCGGGCCGGTCCGGTGCGGAGATCCTCATCGCAGCCCATGACGGCACCGCGACCGTCGACGCCACCTACGGTGTTCCGGACGACGTCTCGGTCGCGAACCTGTTGTCGTCCGGGCGGGGCGAGACGGTCACGCGCATCGGGCGCACGTTCTACGCGGTCGAGCCGCTTGGCGCGCCGTTCCAGAACCTGGCCGTCGTCACGTTTGTCCCGGCGCCCTCCCAGCCGGATGGCGCCCGCGCGCTGCTCCGGTCCGTACTGGCCTTGACCGGCCTGCTGGTCGGTGTGGCCGCGGTCGTCGCATTCGTCTTCGGTCGAGACCTCAACGCCGATGTCGACTTCGTGCGCGAGCAGATTGTCATGATGGCAGAGCCGAGCTCGAGCCCGACCGGCATGCCCGTGCCGGTGCGCGTGGCCGACCAGGTCGGCCTGCTGACCGATGCATTCAACGTGCTGGTCGACCGGTTCGCCGCCGCGGAGCGCGCCTATCGAGATGACCTGTCGCGGGTGGCATCGCTCGACCGGGATCGTTCCGCGTTCCTTGGGGCGCTCAGCCATGAGCTGCGCACACCGCTCAATGCGATCCTCGGCTTCACCGACATCCTGCTGAGCGAGGTCGACGGTCCCCTCGACCAGGATGCCCGCGAGAACCTCGAGATGGTGCGCGCCAGCGGATCCCATCTGCGCGGTCTGGTCGACGACATCCTCGAGCTGTCCGCGATCGAGTCCGGACAACTACGGCTGTCGCGCGCCCTGGTCGATGTCCACTCGATCGCGCAGGACGTGGTACGCGAAGCTACGGCACGCGTCGAGCGCAGGCCAATCACGCTCACGGTCACCGGCATGTCGCCCACGCTTGCGCACGTCGACGAGCGTCGCGTGTGGCAGGTGCTCAGCAACCTGGTTGGCAACGCCATCAAGTTCACCGAACGCGGAAGCGTCAATGTCGACGTTCGCATGGACCAGGCGAACGTGGTGATGACGGTGACGGACACGGGTCCGGGCATCTCGCCGGCTGAGATCGACGCCATCTTCCACGAGTACCGCCAGGCCGGGCCGGTGCACACCCGACGAAAAGGAACGGGCCTCGGCCTGTTCATTGCCAAGCGCCTGGTCACGATGCACGGCGGAACCATTGACGTTCGCAGCAAGCTCGGCCATGGTTCCACCTTCATCGTCCGCATCCCCGCGTTCGCCGTCGAGCCGCAGGAGCCGGACGCCGTACCGTGGGCCAAGGATGGGACCGAGACGGAGGGGCTGTCATGAACGCGACCGCGGGCAGGCTCACGCAGGCGGTCGTGGCAGACGTCATCATCGCGGGCGTGCTCACCGGTGTCGCCCTCGTGCTCGCTGCGCCGCGCTTCCTGCTCATGGACAGTGCGTCCGCTCAGTCTGCCGCAGTCTCCGGCGTCGCCATAGGCAGCGTCGCGATGATCGTCATCTGTCTCGCGACCTGGCTGCGTCTTCGGCGTCTTCGGTTCACGCTCCGGGCGATCGGCCTGGGCTCCCACACCGTGGATCCCGATGAGCTGCGGGCGCTGGATCGCGTACCTGGCCGGATCACCATCACGGCGCTGGTCGTGGCGCTGCTGGCGACGATCGTCGCGGTGCTGCCGCTGCGCGCACGGAACATGGACACCGAGTCCGCACTCGGCCTCGGGCTGCTCGCCGTCGCCTTGTGCGCGACAGCAGCGTTGGCGTTGTACGTGGTCATTCGACGGCGCGTGGCTGGCGCGATTGCGCAGGCGCCGGAGGACGCCACCCGCGAGATGATCGAGCGTGCGCGCGCGATGGACCACCCGGACCGGCGTGTCGTCCTGCGTGTGGTGCTCGCCGTGGTGACACCGACCGCGATGGTTGCGTTCGGCGTGGCGATCCTGGCTCATGCGCACGTGCGCGCGTTCGAGGCGAGGGGGCGGCTCACGACCGCTGTCGCCATCGCACAGGCAGCGCTCGAGCCGGTCCCCGGGCCTGTTCCCACGGCAGGCGAGGAGGACGCCGCGCGCGTGGCAGATGACGCTGGCTATCGTGTACGGCTCTCGAACGATTCTTCCCCCTTCACGGTCCAGCGCACGACGAGCGGCAGGGTCGTCGTGACCGTTCCCCTCGATCGCGGACACGCGGCCGTGGCGTTCGAGGAAACCACGCTGCCCGCCCTGGCGTTGTCGTCCCTGGTCGCGGGCGTGGTGGCGTCGCTGCTCGCGGCCGCGCTCGGTGCGTTCGTGGGACGCATGCTCGTGGGCGACCTGGTGCAGGCGACCAGGCAAGTTCAGCTCCTGGGCACCGAGCAGGTGCTACGTGGGTCCACGCGCGTTGCACGCCCTGCTCGATTCGCCGTGGTCGCACGGCTTGGCGTCGCCATCGAGGCCCTTGCCGCCCGCTTCCGAGTCTTCGCGTCTGCCCAGGAGAGGGCAATCGAAGCGCGGGAGGCCGCTCGCCGCATGCGCGGCCTGCTGTTCGCCTCGGTCAGCCACGACTTCAAGGGATCCCTCAACACCATCCTCGGCTTCGCCGACCTCATCGATCATCGCACGCTCCTTCCTTCGCAACGCGAGAGCCTCGAGGTGATCCGCCAACGCGGACGCGAGCTGCTCGGGCTGGTACAGTCGATCCTCGACGGCGCCAGGGTCGAAGCAGGCCAGCTCGTGCTCGACCGCAGGCCGACGAAGCTTTCTTCGGTGGTCGCGGACGCGGTCGAGTCCACGGTCCGCAGCGCGCCGCCCAGCCCGGTCGTGATCATCAACGACGTCGACGATACCGCACCGTGGATGGTGCATGCCGATCCTGTGCGCCTCGCCGATGCCTTCGTGGCACTGTTGAGGCACGCGCTGCGAACGTCCACCCAGGGGCGCATCGCGGTCCGCGCCGCCATCGCGCCGTCCGGCACCGAGGTGCTGGTCGACATCGAAGCGCCCACCCGGGCCATACCCGCCGAGCGACTGGCGCGTCTGCTCCTGCCCGACGGCGAGAGCACGATGCCCCGGTCGGCAGGCGGGCTCGCCATCGGCCTGTCGCTTGCGCGATCGCTGGTCGTGCTGCACGGAGGCAACATCCATGCGTTCGACCTCGAAGGCGGCGTCGTGATGCGCGTGAGCCTCCCGTTGACGTGCGCGTGAGCGTGTTTGCCACGCGGTTGTCCAACGCCGTGATCTCCCTCGGCTGTGGGCACCCATGCACGCTCGAGAGCAGGTCGTGCATCTCGCGTCCACGTGGCGGGCCCTGGCATCCATCCGTCCGGTGTGCGGCCCACCGGTGTGCACCATGCCGAAGACGGTCCGGCTCTTGGGGTGACGCTTCCGATCGTTTGAGTGTGTACTTCGGCTGTCGGCTCGTCCCGGAGGTGCCAAGCGATCTGCCGCTGCCCGTATCGTCGATGCTGCTCCAGAACGACGACAAGGTGCGAGCGCGCTACCGACGTGGTCCGGGCGCGCGTGGGCCGCGTAAACATCGTCCACCGGCAAGCCAATCGGCGGGACCTGCGCGTGGCTGGTTCCGATCCGCGCGGGATTGCACTGCGGGTGATCCAGCGAAGCGGCTATGCTAGCCCCATGCGAGTTGCTCTCATCGGGGCCGAGTTCGAGGAGAACCTTGCGGTTCGATATCTGCGCGGTGCGCTCGAGCAGGCTGGGCACGAGGTCTTGCAGATCGTGTTCAACGACGCGCGCGACATCGAATGGACAGCGCGCACCTTGGCTCGTACTGGGGCCGAGCTTGCCGGGCTGTCGATGGTGTTCACCTGGCGGGCGAAGCAGTTCGTGCAGGTCGCCATCCGGGCCAGGGAGCTAGGATACGCAGGGCACATCACCGCGGGGGGGCATTTCGCGGCCTTTCACGCCGAACCACTGCTACGCGACGTGCCGGCGATCGATTCCGTCGCGATCGGCGAGGGTGAGCGCATCCTGTGCGAGCTTGCCGCGGCAGGCTGCGATCCCCGCGCTGTCCGGGGCATGGTGTACCGCCGTGGTGCCGCGATCGTGCGTAACGAGGCTGCGCCGAATCCACCCGCCCTCGACGATCTTCCCTGGCCTCCCCGCAAGCAGCCCCTCGACAGCTACCTCGGCATTCCGATCACGAACATGCTGGCCTCCCGCGGATGCTCGCACGCCTGCGCCTTCTGCTCCATTGCGGCGTGGCATCGCATGTGCGGAGGTCCGAGGCTGCGCCTGCGAAGTGTGGAGCATGTGGCCGACGAGATGGCAGCGCTGTACGCCAGGGGGGCGCGCATCTTCAACTTCCACGACGACAACTTCTTCCTCGACGACGCCGACGCCATGCTGGCGAGGGCGGTCGCGCTTCGTGATGCCTTGGAACGGCGCGGGGTGAGGCACATCGCGTTCGCGGCCAAGTGCCGCCCCGACACGATGGACGAACGGGTGCTGCGGGTGCTCGTGTCGGCGGGCCTTTTCCGACTGTTCCTGGGCATCGAGGCTGGCACCGACGAGTCGTTGCATCGCCTCGGGCGGGGGCAGACCTTCCGCGACAACGAGCGCGCGCTGCGGATCGTCAACGAGCTCGACATCCACACTTGCTTCAACCTGCTGCTGCTCAATCCGGATTCGACCCTCGAGGACGTGGAAGCCAACGTCGCATTCCTGCGCGACCACCCGCGCAACCCCATGAACTTCTGCCGCACCGAGGTCTACGCGGGAACGCCACTGCACCGCCGCCTCGAGAAGCAGGGGCGCCTGCTCGGCGACTACTGGGGCTGGGACTATGTCATCGCCGACCCGCGCGCGCAGGCTGCCTTCGAGGTCATCACTCCGGCCTTCCGCACGCGCAACTATGGTGCGGACTGCCTGCACCACCTGGTGATGGCCGTGGACTACGAGCACCAGCTCCTCTCGCACTTCTTCGGATCCACTGGGGCGCTCCGGCGAGCCGTCAAGGCTTTCATCGTCGAGGCCAACCTCGACACGTGCAGGCACTTGCAGGCGATCATCGACGCGGTACGCGCCTTGCCCGAGCGTGCGGACCGCCCCCTGATCGCCGCCCGGTTCCGCGTCGCCGTCGAGCAGGACAACGATCGCCTTTCACGCAAAGCGCATTCGCTCTTGCAGCGGATTCGTTCCCTCGCCGTGCAGCGTCGGACCCAGCCCGGATGGGTCCGTTCGGCCGCCGCGGCTGGCATCGCGGCGGCGCTGACCATCGCGGCTTGCAAGGACCAAACGCACACCACCGAAACCATCGCGCCCCCGCCGCAGACCGACGGCGTCCCCCCGACGCATCCTGCCGAGATGGCGCCCGAGCCGATCGATGCCGCAGCGGACGCGAGCATGCCGACCACGGGGTCTGATGCGCAAACAGACGGGTCGGCGGCCGCGGCCACCGACGCGGCATTGGACGCGAAGGTGCCGCCTGTTCCTGCCACGCACATGCATGAGAGGGTTCCACCGTCACCCCGTGCCCCCAAGCACTACACGGAAGACATACCCCCCACGATGCCTCGCAGGACCAAGTAGCTCGCGCCGTCGGTCGCTCTCAACACCGGTCGCTTTCCCTGTCGTGTGTCTGACACGCGGGGGGGCGAGCCGGATTCGCCGAGCGCCGTTCGCGCAGTCATGGTTGCTCGTCGGCGAGTACGCTCGCGGCCTGCACGAAGACGGCCCCGGCGCTGGGCCTCCGGGCATGCCGACCTTCTCTGCCGGTCCCAGCAAGCCCTATTCGGAGCGGCCATGGGGCTTCTCGGACCCCATCGGACCGCTCAGGGAACCAGCAGACGTGCCGCAGCGGTCCATGGACCGAGCGCAACCGTCTTCCGCCCTGTCTGGGACACCGGTCACCACCCCGCAGACGAACCGGCGGGACCCCCTTGCGTCAAGCCCACCGTCGCGGTTTGCTCGCCTGCCATGACGTCACGAGGCGGCCGCACCCAGCAGCAACCATCGAATCCCAAGTCTGAAGACGATCGCCTCGTGGCCGCCCGGCAAGCCGACGACGACCCGCGCTTCGACCGTCTGTTCCGGCCCTCGACGCTCGACGAGTACATCGGTCAGACGGCGCACAAGGAGAACCTTCGGGTCTTCCTGACCGCAGCGAAGAAGCGTGGCGAGCCTCTCGATCACGTGCTGTTGTGCGGCCCTCCCGGGCTGGGCAAGACCACGCTCGCCCATATCCTGGCGCAGGAGATGGGCGTGACGATGCACGCCACCGCCGGTCCCGCCATCGAGCACAAGGGCGCGCTCGCCGGTCTGCTCACGCGCTTACAAGACCGCGACGTACTCTTCGTCGACGAGATCCACCGCCTCTCGGCCGCCGTCGAGGAGAGCCTCTATCCGGCGATCGAGAACTTCCAGATCGACGTCATGATGGGCGATGGTCCCCACGCCACGACGATCCAGCTCGACCTTCGACCGTTCACGCTCGTGGCAGCGACCACGCGCACGGGGTTGTTGACCGCACCACTGCTCACCCGTTTCGGGTACGTGATGCGTCTGGACTTCTACCCGGTGGAGGACCTCGTCAAGATCGTCCGTCGCAGCGCGCGGCTGCTGGGTGTCGAGGTACACGAAGACGGCGCGCTGGAGATCGCCCGTCGATCGCGCGGCACGCCTCGCATTGCGAACCGGCTGCTCCGGAGGGTAAGCGACTTCGCGCTCGTGCTGGGAGACGGGCGTGTGACCGCGAGGGGTGCGGTGGAGGCCTGCGAGCGTCTTGGTGTGGACTCGGCGGGGCTCGACGAGATGGATCGCAAGCTACTGCGGGTGATCATCGAGACGTACGACGGTGGTCCGGTGGGGGTCGAAACCCTTGCGGCGGCGCTGGCCGAGCCTCGCGACACGATCGAAGACGTCTACGAGCCGTACCTGCTTCAGCAGGGGTTCATCGGCCGCACGCCTCGCGGGCGGATCGCGACCAGGCATGCGTACGAGCATCTGGGCTTGCCGATGCCGTCCAGGCCTGGTGCGCCGGACCAGGGGTCCCTGTTCTGAGAGCCGCTCGTTGTAACCGACCCCGGTCCATTCCCCATTCCACATACCGCGTTGAGCAGTTCCCTGTCCACGTTTGAGGCTACCTGCTCTCCTGCCTTCCGGGACAACAGCCTTTGAGAGCGGTCCGTGTTCGAACGGTCTTGACGCCCCCCCCTTTCCCATCCACGTTTCACTATCCTGCCACCGCGCCGCCTGCCCCACGGCAGGCTCGATTGGCGGTGAGGACCGCCTAGCCACGGAGCAAGAGATGAAGTCGACCGTTCTGCCCGTTTTGGTTCTGCTCGCACCCATCCTGCTGGCCTCCTGCTCCAGCGACGATTCCGGCGCAGGCTCGATACCGTCGAGCAACGTCTTCATGTTCGACACGTTCAACGTCGGCCTGGCGGGGTCGTTCGTGCCCTGGGAGGATCAGCGCCGCCAACCCGTGGTCGATGCAGTCGTGGGATTGGAGGCCGACGTGGTATGCCTACAAGAGGTTTGGCGCAAGTCGGACAAGGACCTTTTCGAGCAGGCGGCGAAAGACCGCTTCCCGCACGTGGTCCGTTTCGAGCACGACCTCGACACGCCGATCGACGACCCGGCGGACCAGAGCGGTACGGCGCCGCCGGCGCCCACGACGGCGCCTTGCGAGGCGCCCGAAATCAAGGCGCTCTTCGAGTCTGTCATCGACTGCCTGGTCCAGCACTGCTCCACGATTCCGGGCAGCGACCAGGGCAAGACCACCACGGCCACATGCGCTCAGGACTACTGCCTGGCCGAGGCGGCACCGCTGCTTGCCGGTCCGGATGAGCAGCGCTGCTACGGTTGCGCGGCGACGAGCCTGCCGGTCGACACCCTCGCCGATATCCGCGATCGGTGTGAGACGCTACCGAACGCGTCGCTCGCCTTCAACGGCCAGAGCGGTGTGATGATGCTGTCGCGGTATCCGGTGGTGGATGCGGACGACTGGGTGCTGCCGGGCACGTGGAATCGCCGGGTGATCCTTCGGGCCACGGCCAAGCTGCCCAACGGTGTGGATCTGGACGTGTACTGCAACCACCTGACGCCGGTCTTCTTCGACCTGGCGTTTCCGTACACGGGGCAGTACGGCGACGGCAAGACCGGGCCGGACGGGTGGGCTGCGGAGCAGAGTCTGCAAGTCAGGAAGTTGGAAGCGTATGTGCGGGAGCATTCGGGCGACGGCAGGGCCGTGGTGCTGGGGGACTTCAACGCTGGGCACGAGTTCCGGGTCGATGGTCACCTGGTAGCTCGCGCGGAGGGCGACGAAGCGGCGACGCTGCTCGATGACGCGTTCGACGAGGCGCTGACGTCGGATTACACGCCTGCGTGCACGTTCTGCGCGTCGAACCCGGTCACAGGATTGGAGGGGGATTGGGAGTCGGCGTGGATCGACCACATCTACTTGCACGCGATCGGGGTCGGTGCGGTGCGTTCTGCACAGCGCATCTTGGACGGCACGCCGGTAGCCGTGACCGAAGACGACGGCTCCGGGGGAACTCGACAGTTCGACGTTCCACTTTCGGATCACTACGGGATGCGCGCCGTCGTAGAGATTGCGCCGTAGGCTTGGGTTCGCGAGATTGAATCCAGATTGGGTATGGGCTGTCACGCAAGCGGGCTACGATTGGCTGCCCGATGATGCGAAGACGTAGCCAATTCCACGGAACTGCGCTAGCTTACCAGGAACAATCTGTTCCCACATGATGACGACAACGACCGGGACCGCCCGAAACGGCCCCTCGGTGCTCCGAGGTGGGCGTGGCCTGCTCTGGCAGGCCGCTGCACACCCGAACCTGAAGCCTGCGAGCTGACATGGCCTTGAAGGACATAACCTCCACGACAGGAGTCCTCGCATCATCCGGGGAGCACGGCGCCGTGTCGGTGCAGATTGGCGATGTGCTCGTCGGCAAGTACAAGGTGGAGGCGATTCTCGGCCAGGGCGGCATGGGGGTCGTGGTTTCCGCGCTGCACCTGCACCTGCAGGAACGCGTGGCGCTCAAGTTTTTGCGTCCTGGTGCCGGGAGGACCGAGGAGTTCAACGCCCGCTTCCTGCGCGAAGCGCAGGTCACGGCCAAGCTACGCAACGAGCACATCGTCAAGGTGTCCGACGTCGGTGTGCTCGAAAGTGGCGCTCCGTACATGGTGATGGAGTACGTCTCCGGCACCGACCTTCGTCGCGTCATGCGCACTGAGGGGCCGCTGCCCGTGCCGCAAGCCATCGACTACATCATCCAGGCTTGCGAGGGGCTTGCCGAGGCCCATGCCATCGGCGTGGTTCACCGCGATCTCAAGCCTTCGAACCTGTTCATCACGCACCGTCGCGACGGCAGCGACCTCATCAAGGTGCTGGACTTCGGCATCTCGAAAGCGAACCTGATGCTGGCAGAGGAGCTTGAGGACCTGACGGCCGCGGGAGCGCTGCTCGGCTCGCCGAAGTACATGTCCCCCGAACAACTCACGAACACCGCGCAGGTCGACGAGCGTTCCGACGTCTGGTCGCTCGGTGTGGTGCTCTACGAGATGCTCACGGGTGCTCCGCCATTCGTGGCGGAGACGCATGCCGCAACCTGTGTGCGCGTGCTCGGGCAGGAGCCTCCAGCGTCGATTGTCGCTCGTCGGAAGGACGTCCCGCCCGAGCTGGAGCAGGCCATTTTCCATGCCCTCGAGCGCGACATGTCGCTTCGCACGGCCAACGTCGCAGACTTCGCGGAAGAGGTCGGCGCCGCCGCGCGCGACGTGCTACCTCCCGCCATTGGTGTGGCGATCGAGCGCATTCGCGGCACGATCGACGCTCGTTCCAAGGGCACGGCATCCACGCCGCCAAGTCGCACGGCGAGCATCCTCACGCAGACGATGTCGCATTCCTACGGCTCGTTGTCGTCGCGTCGCTCCGCGGGCGGCGCGGTGGTGAGCACGCGCCAGGATGCCCCACGAAGAACCGGTCTGCTCATCGCTGCGGGCCTCGTGATTGTGGTGTTGCTCGGCGTTGTGGCGGTCTTCGCTCTTCGCCAACCCGACAAGGGCGCTGACGCGGCACTGGCAGCAGGAACGGCGGGCACCCCGTCCGCTCCGCTCGTCCAGCCCAACCTCTCGCCGCCGACTGCCACGACGCCCTCCACGTCGGGCAGCGATGCGGCCGCTGCGCGGCCCACCGAGTTCCAACCGCCCGCGTCGGCCGCAACCCAGACCACAGGCAGGCCACCCCGCACGCATGGGCAGCCGCCGGCTCCGAAGACGACTGCGCCGCCGACGACCACGCCCACCACCACGGCTACGAAAAAAGTCGATCCGTTGGAGGAACGTCAGTGACAGACAATCGATCGAATCGTTGGGTAGTTGCCTGGGTGGCGCTGCTGGGCACCATGGCAGCGTCGACGGACGTCTCGCATGCTCAGCCCACGCCCGAGAACAAGGCAATTGCGGAGTCCTTGTTTCGCGACGGGCGCGCGTTGATGGATCAGGGACGTATCCCGGAGGCATGCAGAAAGCTGGAGGAGAGCCAGAAGCTCGACCCGGCGCTCGGCACTCTGTTGAACATGGCGGTCTGTCACGAGAAGGAGGGCAAGATCGCCACGGCTTGGGCTGAGTTCAACGAGGCCATGGTGCAGGCTCGCCGCGAGGGCCGGCAGGATCGCTACGACCTAGCGGTCCAGCATGTGCAGGCGATTGAGCCGAACCTGCCGCGCCTGACGATCCAGGTACCTCCCAACAGCCGTTTGCCGGGCCTCGAAATCCTGCGCAACGACACCCCTCTGGGATCGGGCGCATGGAACACCGCGTTGCCCGTGGACCCCGGCGACGTGAAGATCGAAGCCCGCGCGCCGAAATACAAGCCCTGGAGCACGACGATTCCGATAGCCCTCAAGGAGACCAAGGCGGTCGATGTGCCGGTGCTGGAGCTTGCTCCCGAGCCGCCCAAGCCGCCGCCCGAAATTGCGCCACCCCCGACGTCGACTGCGCCACCTCGTCCACCAGAATGGTGGAACGGGAACCGGGTGGCTGGAGTCACGGTGGGGGGCATTGGTTTGGCGGCGATGGCCGTGGGCGGTGTGTTCGGCTACAACGCACTGAACAAGAACTCCCAGGCCAAAGACTACTGCAGCGGAACGACGTGCAGCGACCAACGCGGCGTGGACCTGAGCGACGACGCCAGGTCGAGCGCGAGAATCGCGGACATCACGGTAGGCGCAGGCGCACTGGCTGTCGCGGTAGGCGCCATCCTGATCTTCACGGGTGGGTCGGACGAAGCGACCCCTGGCGCGGACAGGTCGGCTGGACGCCGCGGGCTCGATGTTTCCTTGACGGTCGCACCGTCCGCTGCCGGTGCGGGGGTGAGGGGCACATGGTGATCACGCGACGGATTGCTCCCTTTGTTGCGGTAGCGCTAGGGGTGCTCACAGGCTGCGAGCTCATCGGTGGGATCGAGAAGCGCACGCTGCAAGCGAACCTGAGCGACGGCGGCGTGGACGACGCCGGAGACGCCGCCGCGGACGTGGAGCAACCCAAGGAGTGCAAGCTGCCGCCGAAGGCCAACGCGGCGATGCGGATCGGCAACCTGATGCCGACCACGACCCGCCTCGATTTCTGCGTCAAGACCGCCGACCAGACCTGGGATGACGTCGACCCGATCCTGGCCGGAGGAGGCGGCGGCTGCCCGCGAGGCCTGGTCTACCGCAACATCTCCGCGACGTTCGGCGTTGCCGGTGGCTCCTACGACATCATCGCCGTGGAAGACAAAGGTACGGGTGCTCCGCCCAAGTGCACGGATCCTCCGGTCGCCTCGGCCAACCAAGTGATCGTCAGCGAAGGCGACACCGTCACCACGCTGGTGTTCGGCGACTCCCCGTCGACGGCGGTGTTGCGTACGTGGAAGGAAACCCGACCCTCCGGGTCGATCGAGTCCGTCGTGCGTTTCGTCAATGGACTGGTCGGGGCTGGCAACCTCGATTGCGGCATCTCGGGTGAGCTGAAAAACGACCTGCCCGCCACCATCGCTGCCGGCGCGTTTACCGACGTCCCGTTCGCGTCGTTCACGCCCCCGGCGGGACAGGGGTCCACCCCGTCGGGCAAGATCGACGCGAACGGCTACCTGCAAATCCAGGCGCCAGGCGCCGAGGTTGCTTTTGCCGCGGCCGCAGCAGGCACCACCGACGCCATCCTGGTCAAGTCGCACACCTACGACCGTGGCGGCGGATTCAGCCTTTTTGCCGCGGGTCGGATGGGAGACAAGCAGTTTCCGGAGGAGTTGTTCGTCTGCGATGAGTCGAAGGTTGACGGGATTCTCGCACGGTGCGGCGGAATCCCCGTCACGGTGACGGTCGACTCGGTCAACGTGCAACTCGCTGGAGCCTGGGGGCCCTACGACAAGGAGCGGGCGCCGCTCATCTACCAGGCCATCGCCGAGCTACCGTCGGACGTGGTCTGCGTGCACGAGGCGTGGGGAAAGGCCAACAAGGATGGGATCGCGCAGGCCGCGCAGACCAACTTCCCCAACCAGAGCGTGCCATTCTACGACGAGAACTCGCCCGTGGACGATGCCACGGACCAGACCGGCGCTACGCCGTCGGAATACACCGTTCCGCCATGCGCACAGTCCCAGGCGGCGTTCTCGGCTGCCATGGATTGCGTTCGCGACAACTGCGTGGAACCCGCCGACGAAACCGGCATTCCCAAGCCCTTCCTGTCGCAGTGCGTGACCAGCAAGTGCGTGGGGAGTTTCCTCCCACTCCTGACCGGCACGCCCGAGGACAAGGCGTGCTACTCTTGCCTTTTCACGAGCCTCGCGGGCTGGGAGAGCATTGAAAGCGTTCGTACCAAGTGCACGACGGACCCCAAGGCGCGCTTCGCCCACGGCGGCGACACGGCCGTGGCGGTGCTATCGAGGTATCCGATCCAGGGGGCGGAATCCTGGGTGTTGGGCGCCACGGAATGGCGCGTCAACATCGTCCGGGCCCCTGTCACGCTGCCGAATGGCGCCGTGGTCGACGTGTACTGTACGCAGCTCACGACGCCAGGTTCCGGCATCTCGCGGCCGTACACGGGTCAATACGGCCTCGACAGCAACGGAGCGCAGCTCGGGAGCGACGATGCGTGGCGCGCTGAACTGTACCTGCAGGCAGAAAAGCTGGTCAATTTCGTACACGGCAGATCCTCCGCCGCGAAGCGAAAAGCCCTCATCGTGGGCAGCATCTACGCAGGACCGTCATACTACGACGGAGAAACCAAGGTGCTCGACGAGGTCAACGTCCAGGCCTACAATACCATCTCGGCCGACTTCCCTCTGGCGGTTCCCCAGAGCTACGTCCCGACCTGCACGCTGTGCAACGACAATCCCATCCTCAGCCCTCCGGGCTCCACACCCGCCACAGGCGGCTCATGGCAGTCGTTCGTGTTCCTCCACAACCTACCGATCACGGCGGCGGAGTCCGTCAGCATCTTCTGGAAGGAAACCGCGCTGTCCGTGGTCAACCCGGCCAACCAGGAGTCGTTCGACATCCCGCTGTCAACCCACTACGGCTTCCGGTCCGTCGTTCGGATTCTGAAGTAGCTCTTCACACCTCGTACGTTGCTGACCACCCTCAGCATTCGCTGGATAGACTGCGGTGCAAGCTCGTTCAATGCCCCAACTGAAGGGCGAGAGCCGGGCCGACGTAGACCTGGCGGCCCGACGCGAGCACGTACGTGGTGGGCTGAGCGCCCGGCTGGTCCCTCGACGCCACGTGCTTGACGTCGGATGCGGGCCAGTCAATCCAGGCCATGCCGCCGAGAAACAGCTTCGTTCCTGGGGTCGGGCCGATCAGCAGGCCCAGGTCGAGCAAGACTGCCGGCGCCGTATAGGCTTCCGCGGCGACCTGGTTGCCGCTCACTTGGTCGACCATCCGGATGGCGCGGTGGGCCACGCCTACGGCCCCCCCGGCTGTGAGCCGCAAACCTTGTGTCGTTGTCGACAGATGGCCGCCCAGTCCACCCATGGCCGCCAGCCCGTATGACATCCACGTGCTCGACTGTTCGGCGCAGCCCTCGACGGGTAGCTGAGCGCACAGGTCACCCGGCGCCTGGTTCTCTCCGCGATAGTCGGCGAGCACGGCGCCGGTCACGTCGATCGAGATCGCGCCGAATGCGTGGCCGAGTCGGAGGAATCCGCCTCCCGCGAGATCGGGCACGTCGGCGAACCCCTGTCCTCCCCTCGGTTCGCGGTCGCTCGTGGTCGACGACCGCGACTTGGCGCCCATCAGCCCCACCTGCGCCACGAATCCGCGGTAGTTCTGCGCCGGGTCGGATTCGTCGTCAGGCGCATCCGCCGGCCCACGGTCGACGATCACGAGCTCCTTCGACACGTCTTGCCCCCGTTCCAACGTGACCCCCGTGTTCGCCCTACCGACCCCTGGCGCACGGACCTCGACCTGGTAGTAGCCCACAGGCACATGGGCGCGGAACCACCCGAACCCCATGCGTCGTCCGTTGATCGCGATCGCCGCCGTGCGGGGAAACACCGAGATCTCCAGGGTAGCGTCGGTGCGTGAGGCCTCCACCGCGAGGTCGGACCGTCCGTCGGGCTCGACCCGCACCGACTGAGGCGGCGAAGCGCGGTTCGGTCCTACGAGCTGGACCACATGGTAGCCGGCAGGGACGGAACCTTCCCACGGGGCGGGGCCAACCCGAACATTGTCCACCATCACATCGACTGATGCACCCGTGGTTTCCTTGACGCGCAGGTGTCCGGTTTTCGCGGGCTCGGCGGCCCGCGGGGCGGCAGGGTGAGGCGTATCGACCCGTGCGGCGATGGGCGCTTCGGACCAGGCAAAGGGACGGTCGGCGGGCGCGGACTGGGCGAAGACGCCGCCGGACGTCGTCGCCAGACAAGCGACCAGGCACGATGTGCATGGGAGACGGGAGGCCATCGATCCCGAGAACGGACAACAGCGCAGGATCTGAAGGACAGCCTCGGTCGAAGCCGATTCTACAAGGGACCGGGCGAAGCCGGGTCAATCTTCGATCTTGACCGTGATCTCGATGGGCGCCTTGTCCATGAGACAGTTGGCGTCGGTGCACACGCTGAGCGAGAACACGCCGCCGACCTTCACCTCACCCGCGCGGTTCGCCACGAAGGGCACGGCGAGGACGGCCTTGCGCTCTTCGAACGTGCCGTCTTCTCGGCGGACCACGGGTTTGGGATACGATACGCCCTCCGCGGGCGGATCCTGGCAGGTGAACTTGTACGGGTACTGCTTGTTGATGTGATAATCGCCCTTGGTGGTGAGCACGACGTTGACCTTGCCTTCCACGCCCTTCTTGTAGGGGCCGGGGGCCTCGATCGTGACCTTGTAGTTCTCGGTTTCGTGGGTGGCGCCGAGGGCGGCGAGCATGGGCCTGGCCGGCCCACCAGCCGGCTCAGCGGCCGCCTCGCTCTTCGAACAAGCGCCTATCACGAGCGTTACCAACATGGCCAAAGCGTATCGGGACACACTCATGCTCCTTCCCCTACCACATAGCGACGTGGCGAGCCAATGCGATCGCATCGGCAGCGACGCGGTAGGAAGGGACCGGCCACGGGCGATGAGGGAGCGCCTTCGGCGTTACCGCTCCACGCGCGCGACGCGGTTGGTGTCTCGTCGCTTTCCTTTTGCCGCCGCTTCGACCATCGGGCTTGTGACGGGATCCTGGCAGGCGACCAGCAGCGACCGGGCTTCTCGCAGGTCCGGCTCGGCGTCGAGCACCGTCTGCAGGTGGCTCGCGGCTTCCTGCCTGGCGCCCAGGTGGATGAGCACGCGCGCCAGGAAAAGGCGCGCCTCGCGCGTCGGTTCGGCTTTCACCCACTCGCGCGCAGCCTGGGCGGACACGGGGAAGTCGCGAGCGATCGCAGCTTTTTCCGCCCGGTCCCGCCACGCTGCGGCGTCCGTCGGCTTGTCTGGGGTCGTGGGTGCAACCGGCCGAGTGGGTCTGTCTTGGGTCGGGCGCGCCGGCACCGACGGCTGCACGGGCGGCGTGGGAGCAGGGGCTGCGGAAGACACCAAGGGTTGGGCAGAAGTCCCATCGGTTGGCCGCAGCAGGTGCGACGGGGCGGAGACCATGGCGGAGACAACGCGCTGCATGGCGGTGGGGAAACGGCTTGCCAGCGCGGTGGTTGCGAGCAGGGCCGCGAAGGCGACGCCGCTCGAGACGGCGAGCATCCCCAGACGCTTGCGCCGGGCGCGCCTGCGCTCCGGCTCCTCGATGGCGGCGCGAATTTCTTCGAGCATGAGACTGGCCGAGGCGGTTCTGCATTCGGGGTCACGCGCCATCGCATGGGCAATCAGCGCATCGACCGAGGCCGGCAACTCGCGCGACGGAGCTCGCACGCTGGCAAGATCCGGGTCGCGGTTCATCTTCGCATCGAGCAGCGCCATCGTGTTGTCGGCCACGAACGGCATGCGTCCCGTGCAGAGTTCGTAGAGCACGCACCCGAGGGCGTACAGGTCTGCGCGGGCATCGACCTTGGCCGAGGTCACCTGCTCGGGCGCCATGTACTCCGGTGTTCCGAAGAGCGCGACGCTGTGTTTTTCGTCGGCTCCGTCCGCGCCCTCGTCGGGCATGCGGGCCACGCCGAAGTCGAGCAGTTTGAGCGTGCCATCGTTGCACAGGAACAAGTTGGACGGCTTGAGATCTCGGTGCACCAAGCCCACCGCATGGGCATCGCGAAGCGCGGTTGCCGCTTGCATCCCCAGCTCGAGCGCCTTGCGCCAGGGCACGACGCGCTCGCGGGCAATCAGCTTGTCGAGCGTCTCCCCCTCCAGGTACTCCATGGCGCAGTACAGGCGCCCGTCGGTGGCCTGGCCGAAGTCGTGCAGCGTAACGAGGTTGCGGTGCGACAAGCGCGAGAGAGCACGCGCCTCGCGGCGAAATCTCGCGGCATACTCAGGCGACGTGGCATGCTCGGCGGCGAGCACCTTCAAGGCGACGCGCCTGCCGAGTTCGACGTGCTCGGCCTCGTAGACGGTCCCCATGCCGCCCTGCCCGATCTTGCGCAACACGCGGTAGTTGGTGCCGGGAAGGATCCGGTCGTCCACTTCGGTCTGGGGCGGCGGTTCGGGCGACGGCTGGGACGACGATGTTTCACCCTTCTTGTCGATGTCGCGCGCCATCTGGACGAGCTTGGCGAACATGCGCCGCGAGTGCGTGGGCTCGGACGGATACAGCGTAGACATGAGCTGCGCGATGCGCGCGCGCACGCCCCGCTCGCCGTTGGGAAGCGACGGCGCCTTGGACAGAAGGCTCGCCAGGTCAGCGATGGCGGCACGGGCGCTCGAATACCGCTGATCCGGGTCGAAAGCGGTGAGTTTGGTGACGATCTCGTCGAGCTTGGCCGGTGCGCCGATGACCTGCGCGATCGGCGGCAGGGGGCGCTGGTTCTTCGCGACCAACGCGAGGTGCTCGGTGGGGTCGCCCTGAAGAAAGCGTCGCCCCGCGGCGAGCTCCCACAACATGACGCCCAGCGCATACAGGTCGACGCGTCCGTCGCCCGGCTTGCCGTTCGCGATCTCGGGGGCGACATAGCCGGGCTTGGCGAAGACCACGCCGGAGACGGTATGGCAGCGGCGGTTTTGTCCGCGCGCGGTGCCAAAGTCGATGATCTTGACGTCGCCGCCGTAGCCCACCATGACGTTCTGTGGGCTCATGTCGCGATGGACGATACCCAGCGGTTTGCCGCGATGGTCCACGCGCTCATGCACGTGGGCGAGCGCTTCCGCGACCGAGGCGCCGAGGGCTACGGCTTCGGCCCAGCTCAGACGGTATCCGACCTGGGCGAGGCGGACGCGCACCTCCCCGAGACTTCGTCCTTCGACGTACTCGACCACGACGAACGGCTCGCCGTTGTCGTCGGTGGACGCCTCGATGACCTGGACGACGCCGGGGTGTTGGAGCTGGGCCTGGACGCGCGCTTCGTCGAGGAACCGGGCCAGGAACGAGGAGTCCTTGGCGTGCTCGCGGCGGATGATTTTCACGACGCAGGGGCGCTCGGCGCCTTCGATGCCGGTGGTCGCTGCGAGGTAGACTTCGCCCATGCCTCCGCGAGCGATGAGGCGCAGCAGCCAATAGCGCCCGAAGCGTCGAATGGGCAGGCCTGGCGGCGCTTCGGGGTCGACGGAGGCGGGAGGGGGGACCGTAGGCATGCGGGCATGGTGCCGATGTGGGACAAATTGGCCAAGAAACCGGCACATCTCGCGGGCGGGTCAGGCAACCATGGGCTGGTCCTACGCTGCTCTTGCCATGGGCCGCCTCACGAGTACACTGCGCCCAGCTTTGGTGGTGGCACGTCGCTCGTTCCGGTTCTTTTTCGCGGTGGTTGTCGCACTGCTGGCGGTCGTGTGCACGCGGTCCGCGCGCGCGTACGCGCCATACTGCGATGACACGGCGTCCTCGGAGGACGCCGCTCCGCCGATGCTGCCAGCGGCCGACATCCGGTTCGAACCGGACCGCGACGTCTTCGTCTGGGTTTGGAGCAAGGGATACCTCGGCGACGCGGTCGTCGTCGAAACGAGAACACACACCTCGAGCCCAGGATGGTCCTCGCTGGACTTCGGCGCCCCGATCGAGCTTTGCCTTGCTAGCTCATGGGACGCCATCGTTGCCGCGGCTCCTGCACGGCGTGTCGCGTCGGATCTGCAGCGCCGGCGCGGTCCGTCGGGCCACGCCCCTTCCGTCTACCGTCCCCCTCGCTGATAGCCCGGCTCGATGCAAGCGAGGAATCCGACTTTCAACAACAAGTAGTTCAAAGCTTGTTTTTTATGAGGTGAAGGCATGACCGAACCCAAGAGCGAAGGAATGAACAAGGGAACCGCGATAGTCGGTTTCATTCTCTGTTTCCTGGCCGGCTTGATGGTGATGTACGGCTACGACCATCGGGGCGGCAAGGGCGACGAGATCACGGCCGACTCGGCGAGCGGCGGGGCAGTGAACCACGAGTCCGCGGCGGTGCCGGTGTCGAAGGACGACCCCACGTGGGGCAGCCCGACTGCGCCGGTGACCATCGTGTTGTTCAGCGACTTCGAGTGCCCGTTCTGCAGCCGGGTGGAGGACACACTGAACCAGGTCCGCACGACGTACGGCAAGGACAAGGTCCGCATCGTGTGGAAGAACAACCCGCTTCCGTTCCATCAGAACGCAAAGCCTGCCGCGGTCGCAGCGGAGACGGTGCGCGCCCTGGCGGGCAACGATGCGTTCTGGAAGTTCCACGACACCGCATTCAAGAACCAGAAGTCGCTGACCCGCGAGAATTTCGAGAAGTGGGCGGCGGAAGCTGGTGTCGACGTCAACAAGTTCAAGGCGGCGCTCGACGCGAACACCTACGCGGCGAAGGTCGACAAGGACATGGCGGAAGGCCAGAAGCTTGGTGTGCGCGGCACACCGCACTCGCTGATCAACGGCATCCCGGTGGGCGGTGCGCAACCGTTCGACAAGTTCAAGGAGGTGATCGACGAGCAGCTCAAGAAGGCGCAGGCGCTCATCGCGAGCGGCACGAAGCCTGATCAGGTGTACATCAAGCTGACGCAGGAGAACAAGGCGGCGCAGCCCGCGCAGGACAAGAAGCCCGACCAGCCGCCGCAAGAGGACAAGACCGTGTGGAAGGTGCCCGTGGGCAACTCGCCCATCCAGGGCAACAAGGACGCGCCGGTGACGCTGGTGCTGTTCAGCGACTTCCAGTGCCCCTTCTGCAAGCGTGTGGAAGACACCCTGGCCCAGCTCTCCAAGGACTACGACAAGAAGTTGCGCATCGTGTGGAAGGACCGCCCCCTGCCCTTCCACAACCGCGCGATGCCAGCCGCAATGATGTGCCGTGAAGCACGCAAGCAAAAGGGCGACGCCGGCTTCTGGGCGTGTCACAAGCGTCTGTTCGAAACCAACACCAAGCTCGAAGATGCTGACCTCGAGGGCTATGCCAAGGAGCTCGGGCTGAACTGGGCGCAGGTCAAGGACGCCATCGAGAAGAAGAAGTACGAGAAAGAGATCAACGAGGACGTGGCGCTGGCGGACCAGGTCAAGGCCTCGGGAACTCCGCACATGTTCATCAACGGCCGTCGCCTGGTGGGCGCCCAGCCCATCGATAAGTTCAAGTCGATCATCGACGAGGAGCTCAAGAAGGCCGAAGCCTTGATCGCAAGCGGCACGCCGGCGGCCAAGGTCTACGACAAGATCATGGAGACGGCGCAGACTGCGCCTGCTGCACCTGCCGGCGCCGACAGCGGCACACCTGAGAAGAAGGACTTCCCGAAGCCGACGGCGGACAACCCCTGGAAGGGCGGCAAGGACGCCAAGGTGGTGCTGCAGATCATCAGCGACTTCCAGTGCCCGTTCTGCAAGCGCGTGGAAGACACGATCAAGGAGCTCGAGAAGAAGTACGGCAACAAGATCAAGGTCGTATGGCGCAACCTGCCCTTGCCGTTCCACAACAATGCGATGCTCGCGGCTGAGGCTGCCATGGAAGCCTTCAAGCAGAAGGGCAACGACGGCTTCTGGAAGTATCACGACAAGCTCTTCGAGAATCAATCCACCCCCGGCGGGCTGGAGCGTGCCGCGCTCGAGAAGTACGCCGAGGAGCTGGGGCTGGACATGGCCAAGTTCAAGGCCGCGCTGGACAACCATACCCACAAGGCCGCCATCGAGGCCGAGGCCAAGCTCGCCAACGACGCCGGCATCCGTGGAACCCCCGGCGTCATGGTCAACAGCTACTTCATCGGTGGCGCACAGCCGGTCGACAACTTCGTCAAGGTCATCGACCTCGCACTGAAGGAAGCCAAGTAGCCATCGACCTGATCGCATGACACCTCAAGGGCGCAGGCCTCGTTCCTGCGCCTTTGTGGTTTCGGCATCCCCCGGATCCACCATGCACACCGAGCACCACTCCTGGTTCAGCAATCGCCTCGATCGCGAGATGGGCGTCAACGTCTACGGCCACTTCGGCGCCCCTGTGCTGGTGTTCCCGACCAGCGGCGGCGACGAGCACGAGTACGCCCAACGCGGCATGGTCGACGCCGTCGCCCACCTCATCGAAGCAGGGCGCATCAAGCTGTTCTGCGTCAACTCGAACAACCAAGACTCTTGGTATGCCCAGGCACATCCGCGCCATCGGTCCTACAAGCAGGCGATGTACGACCGCTATGTCATCGACGAGGTTGTCCCCTTCCTTCGCGACCACTGCCGAACGCCGGACATCGCCATCACGACCACCGGATGCTCGTTCGGCGCCTACCACGCGGTCAACTCGCTGCTGAAGCATCCCGACGTGTTCCGCCGATGCATTGCGCAGTCGGGCGTGTACGACCTGCGCTGCTTCATGGACGGCGACTACGACGACAATTTCTATTTCAACAACCCGATCGACTACATGGCAAACCTGCGCGATCCGTGGTTCCTGGAGCACCTCAGCGGATGCGAGATCCACCTGGTGACCGGACACGGGCCGTGGGAGGACAGCACCACGTCACGGCAGCTTGCAGCGGCCATCCGCGGGTGCGGGGTGACGGTGCATCTGGACGACTGGGGTTCCGACGGTGGGCACGACTGGCCTTTCTGGCGGAAGCAGATCGGCGTGTACCTCGGCAAGATCTAAGAGCTCCCCGGCTGACAGGACTTCATGGGCTGTCCTGGGCCCAGGAGTTGGCCCGCCCTCGGCCACGGCTCGCGCGGCTAAGGGTTGTTGCTGCGCGCGTCGATTGCCTTCAAAGCCTCCCACAGCCGACTCGAACGGCGCATACACTTCCAACAATCGCCGAGCCCGAGGAACCCGCACCCGTTCGTGACCGTCAGCCCGCGAAGCTGAGCTGCCGTGCGCTCGTCGCCTTCGTCGCGAGCACGGTCGAGCAACTTGTACTTGGCCTCGCAGCCGCCGGCCGCACGCATGTCCAACGCGATGAGCGCAGCCTTGGACGCCAGCTTGCGGACGGCCGGGGCCTTCAAGGAACGCTGCGCCCGCGCCGCCACTTTCGAGGACTTTCCCTTCCCCTCATAGGCGAGAGAGTACAGCAGGTCCACGCCCTGCGCCCCCATCTCGCGCTCCAAGATCTGGAACGCATAGTCCTCCGATTCGCCCCGCGTCGCGGCAAGCACGATGTTCTGCTGCACCTCGCTGTCCGACCGCATCTTCGGCTCGACCTTGAACAGCCGTCGATACGAGTCGAGCGCCTTCATCGGCTGAAGCTGCGCCATGTAGTACCGACCGAGCAGCTTGATGGGACGCGGATCGTCCGGGAACTTGGTGGCGAGCGCCTCGAGGGCATCCGGGCCCTTGCCGAGCGCCTCGCTCAACATCGCGTCGTCGAGGGCTTCCACGGCGGGCGCAGATGCCGAGGGCGCTGCCGAGGCGACCGAGGTGGCCGGCTCGATCGGAGCACCGGAGGTTGACGGGCTCGCGGGGTGACGGGTGAGGCAGAAGAGCGTGACCCCCGAAAGCACCAGGAGCATCGGCAGGGCCACGAGCGCGGCGACCCACGCCATGGCCGGCACCGCGCGCATCGGCGCGGGCAGGGTCTTGTGCACGCTGTCGAGCCGGGCGCGAACCTGGGCAAGGTCGATTCGACGCAGGCCATCGCGGGCGAGGTCGACAAGAGGGGTGATGGCTCGCCGGAGGTCGGACCACGTGCCGGTTCTTGGAGCGGCCTGGCGCGACACATCCGGAGGCTCGAGGGCCGGGTGCGTGACAGCGTCCGCGACAGCCGGCTGGACTGCACGGACCACGGTGCTCGACGGCATCCCGCGGCGCATCGACGCCTCGAGCTGTTCGAGTGCGTCCAGGACCTGCCGCGCGTCGGTGGGCCGGCGGGCTGCTTCCTTTTCGATCAGCTCCATCACGAGCGCCTCGAGCTCGGGCGGGATCTGCAGGTCGGGATTGATCTCCTGAAAAGGCGGCGGCGCCTTGGTCACCTGCATGCCCAGCAGGGTGACCGGGTTGTCGGACTCGAAGGGCCGCCGCCCCGCCAGCATCTCGTAGAGCATGATCCCGAGCGCATACAGGTCCGCGCGGGCGTCGACCTCCTGGCCCAGCGCCTGTTCCGGCGCCATGTACTCCGGCGTACCGTACACCATGCCGACCCGCGTGAGCGTCTTGTGCCGGTCCCCCTCGCGCTTCTCGAACCGAGCCACCGGCACCTTGGCGATGCCGAAGTCGAGCACCTTCGCGAAGTCCTTGTCGCCGTCACGCTCGACCAGCATCACGTTCTCGGGTTTGAGGTCACGATGCACGATACCAAGACCGTGCGCCCGGACCAGCGCCGCGGCGACCTGACGTGCGATGTGCACCGCGCGCTGCGGCGGCAACGGCCCTTCGTGGATCAGGTCGCGAAGGCTCACCCCTTCGACGAACTCGAGGACGAGGAAGAACGAGCCGTCATCGAGCTTGCCGAAGTCCGTGGCGGCAGCCACGTTGGGGTGCTCGATGTGCGCGGCGGCCATTGCCTCGCGCTCGAACCTCGCCACCACCTCGGGCAGGCGAGTCATCTCCGGGTGCAGCACCTTGATGGCCACACGCTTGCGCATGAGGGTGTGCTCGGCGCGATACACCGCCCCCATGCCACCAACGCCCAACTCCGCCTCGATACGGTAGCGTCCCGAGATAACCTCGCCCACCAGCGACGGAGCACCGCTGTCAGCGTTGGATGCCGGGGCATCCTCGTGCTGGTCCGTGGCAGGCGTGTCGGTCATGGCGCC